>Ga0307405_10000518_pt1 | contig 14569 bp, 6 predicted proteins | sample 322Cmetagenome_2_FD_203311 | JGI IMG/M metagenome (GOLD analysis project Ga0307405, IMG submission 203311) | Maize rhizosphere microbial communities from greenhouse at UC Davis, California, United States - 322HYB-C-1 | ecosystem: Host-associated > Plants > Roots > Rhizosphere > Soil | place...
GTGCGGCCCCGCCGCCGATAAGGAGCCGCCCAGCAGGAGTGAGCAGTCCGCGCCGGTGACGCAGGCGCAGACCGCGTCGCCGGCGGGCTCCACACGAGACGCCGTCGGTGGCGCCCGCGACATCGACTGGAAGGCAGTCGACACCGCGATGGGGCGGCCCGGGGCGTTGCGACCCGGGGACGTGCACCGCTACAGCTTTCCCCGGAGCGACATGCGGGTGACCGTCGGCCGGGGAGCGCGCGCCGTGCGCGTCAAGCCATCGCTCGCCCTGGGCTCCTGGGTCGCGTTCAAGGCGACGGGCGACGGCGCGATGGCGATGGGGGACCTGGTGCTGTCCGAGGACGAGGTCGCGCCCGTGATGTCGAAGCTCCAGGAGGGCGGCGTGGAGCAGACGGCGGTGCACCACCACGTGCTGCACGAGAGCCCGCGCGTGGTGTACATGCACGTCCACGCGCAGGGCGACCCGGTGAAGATCGCCCAGGCGGTGCGCGCGGCCGTCGCGCTGACCGGGACACCCCAGGCACCCCCCGGCGGGAGCCAGGCCGGCGGCGACAAGGGTGACGCGGGCGGCGCCGGCGGTGCAGCGCCCGCGCGAATCGACCTCGATACGGCCGCCGTCGCGCGCACCCTCGGGCACGCGGGCAAGGTGGACGGTGGCGTCTACCAGGTGAGCGTTCCGCGGGCTGAAGCGATCCGCGAGCACGGGGTGGAGGTCCCGCCATCGATGGGGCTCGCCACCGCGATGAACTTCCAGCCCACCGGCGGCGGCAGGGCCGCGATCACCGGCGACTTCGTCATGACCGCCGCCGAGGTGAACCCGGTGATTCGGGCACTGCGCGAGAGTGGCATCGAGGTCACCAGCCTGCACAACCACCTGCTCGGCGAGGAGCCCCGGCTCTTCTTCATGCACTTCTGGGCGCACGACGACGCGGTGAAGCTCGCGCGGGGGCTCCGGGCCGCTCTCGATCGGACGAACAGCCGGCGGACCGGCACATGACGCGCCCAGGACGCGTCACGTTGCGAGGGTATCGCGGGGCGGATCGAGCCGGGCGCGGGCCCCGCGCCCCGGCGATCCGCGGTTGCGCGTTCGCGCCAGGCGTACTAGATCGTGTGACAGTCGATCGTCCGCCGAGCGCGCCGCGGCGGAGGTGACGCCCACCGGGGCGGCGCACGGACCACGTGCGCCGCACCGTGGAGCCATTCCGCTCGCGCCCGCTCGACGTCTCCCGCCGACGGCCACCCGGCCCTCGGCGCCGGAGAGTCGTGCGCCCCACCGAACATGCCCGCCTCCGTGCCAGCCCTGCGCCTCGCGGCGCTCGCCCTCGCCGTCGCGCTCGCCCTCGCGCTCCCCGGAGCGACCGCGCGCGCGCAGTCGCTCCGCGGCTCCCGCGCGAGCCTCGTGCGCACCCACGACTACGCCGCGCGGCGCGACCTCCGCTTCCACCGGACGGCGGCCGGCGTTCGCCGCGCCGCGAGCCGCGGGCGCTTCGTGCGCCTCGGGGGGAATGCGAACTACCGGCTGCACGGCGTGAGCTTCCCCTACGTGCGTCCCGCCACGCGCGCCTTCGTGCTCGACCTCTCGCGCCGCTACCGCAAGGCGTGCGGCCAGCGGCTCGTCGTCACGAGCGCCATCCGCCCGCGCTCGGCGCAGCCCGCCAACGCGAGCCGCCTCTCGGTCCACCCCACCGGCATGGCCGTGGACCTGCGCCGTCCGTCCGGCCGCTGCCTGACGTGGCTGCGGCGCGACCTCCTCGCCCAGGAGCGCCGCGGGCTGATCGACGGCACGGAGGAGCGCCGCCCGGCGCACTTCCACGTGGCCGTCTACGCCGCCCCGCGGGCGGCGACCGGCGCGAAGAAGTCCGCGAAGCAGTCCACGACGAAGTCCCGCGGCGGCGCGCGCGCGACCGCCCGGCGCTGACGTCGCCGCGGCCCACCCGGGCGCGCGCCGGCCCTTGACCGATCATATTCGCCTAGGCAATTTGCATCCGCACTGGCGAATCTGATCCGGAGGGCCCCGACATCATGCCGAGCGCCGCGGCCGCCATCGAGGCGCCGAGCGTCACCGACCTCGACGCCCTGTTCAAGGGCTTCGCCGACCCCACGCGCATCCGCATCCTGAGCGCGCTGGCCGCGGGGGAGCTCTGCGTGTGCGATATCGTGGAGCTGCTCGATCTCCCGCAGCCGACGGTCTCGCGGCACCTGGCCTACCTCCGCCGCTCCGGGCTCGTGGAGGCCACGCGCGAGTGGAAGTTCGCGCACTACCGCCTGGCCGAGCCGGCGAACGCCGTGCACCGCAACCTCGTCGCCTGCGTGCGCTCCTGCTTCACCGGGGTGCCGGCGCTCGACGCCGAGCGGGCGCGCGCCGCGGCGCGGGTGCGCGAGCGTGTGGCCGATCCCTGCGCCTGACCACCTGACACCCGATCACCCCCGATGACCGCCGCCGCCCGCCCGGCCGTCGCCGTCCAGGACGCCGCCGTGGCCCCCGTCCTCCGGCGCCTCTCGACGCTCGACCGCTTCCTGCCGCTCTGGATCTTCGCGGCCATGGCGCTCGGCCTCCTGCTCGGCCGCGTCTGGCCCGGCCTCGGCGCCGCGCTCGACCGCGTGCAGCTGGCCGGCGTCTCGGTGCCCATCGCCGCCGGGCTGCTCTGGATGATGTACCCGGTGCTCGCGAAGGTGCGCTACGAGACGATCGGCCGGCACGCGCGCGACACGAAGCTCCTCGGGACCTCGCTCGTGCTCAACTGGATCGTGGGGCCCCTCGTGATGCTCGGGCTGGCGTGGCTGTTCCTGCCGGACATGCCCGAGTACCGGAACGGGCTCGTGCTCATCGGCCTCGCGCGCTGCATCGCCATGGTGCTGATCTGGAACTCGCTCGCCTGCGGGTCCGGCGAGCTGGCGGCGGTGCTCGTGGCGCTCAACTCCGTGTTCCAGATCCTCACCTACTCGGTGCTCGGCTGGCTCTTCCTGACGGTGATCCCGGGCTGGTTCGGGGCCGAGAGCGCGGTGCTGGACGTCACGATGGGGGAGATCGCGCGGAGCGTGCTGATCTTCCTGGGCGTGCCCCTCCTGGCCGGGTACCTGACGCGGAAGCTGCTCGTCGCGCGGAAGGGGGCGGCGTGGTACGACGGTGTGTTCATGCCGAAGTTCGGCCCCACGGCGCTCGTCGGGCTGCTCTACACCATCGTGCTCATGTTCGCGATGCAGGGGCACCGCATCCTCGAGCTGCCGCTCGACGTGCTGCGCATCGCGCTGCCGCTGCTCGTCTACTTCGGCGTGATGTTCGGCTTCGCCTTCTGGTTCTCGCGCCGGCTGGGCTTCGACTACGAGAGCACCGCCTCGCTGAGCTTCACCGCCGCGGGCAACAACTTCGAGCTCGCCATCGCCGTGGCCGTGGCGACGTTCGGCATCGCTTCCGGCGAGGCGCTGGCCGCGGTCGTCGGGCCGCTCATCGAAGTGCCGGCACTCGTCGGCCTCGTCTACGTGTCGCTGTGGGCGCGCCGGCGGTTCTTCTCGCACGGGGCGTCCGCCTCGCCCGCGTCGCTCTCCGCGGAGGCCCGCTGATGCGCTACGCCCTCATCTCCGACGTGCACGCCAACCTCGAGGCGCTCGACGCCGTGCTCGCCGACGTCGACGCGCGCGGCGACGTGGACGCGATCTACCACCTGGGCGACCTGGTGGGCTACTCGAGCCACCCCAACGAGGTCGTCGCGCGGCTCCGCGCGCGCGCCGTCGCCGGCGTCGCCGGCAACTACGACTCGACCGTCGCCACGGACTACGCGCACTGCGGCTGCCGGAGCGAGAGCCCGCGGCAGGAGGAGCTCGCGCACGTGAGCTACGAGTACACGCGCGGCGCCGTGACGCCCGAGACGAAGCGCTTCCTGGGCGGCCTCCCCTTCTCGCTCGACCTGCGCCCGCTCGGCGGGCACGCCGCCGGCCCGCGCCTCGTGCTCGTGCACGGCACGCCGACGCTCAACACGCTCTACTGGACCGAGGACCGGCCGGACGACTTCTGCCGCAAGATGGCGGCGCGCGTGGGGCTCGCGGCCGGCGACGTGATCGCCTTCGGCCACACGCACAAGCCGTGGCACCGCGTGGTGGACGGCGTCCACTTCGTCAACACCGGGAGCGTGGGGCGGCCGAAGGACGGCGACTGGCGCGCCGGCTACGCGCTCGTCGACCTGGGCGGGGGCGAGCCGCGGGTGGAGCAGGTGCGCGTGGCGTACGACGTGGACGCGGCGGCGCGCGGCGTGATCGCCGCCGGGCTCCCGGAGGAGTTCGCGGACTTCCTGCGCACCGGCGGCAGGCCGGCGGTGGCGCCGGCGGGCGGCGCGTAGACGGCACTCGCGCCGGGACCCGGCACCGTCACGCCGGCTTCGCGTTGGCCGCGCGGCCGGACTGTCCGCCGGCGCCGACCTCCCGGTCCTCCCCCTCCCCCGGCCGCCCCGGGCGGATCACCACGTCGTGCCGGGCGCCGTCGTCCACCAGCGGGATCGCCTCCCCGTCGAGCTCGCGCCCGTCGAGGACGACGAGCGGCGCGCCGTCGCGGAGGGCCGCGGGGTCGCGCACGGTGATGGCGTAGACGCTCCCGCCATACCGGTACTCGACCGCGAACTCGGGCCACGCAGCCGGCACCCGCGGCTCGACGACGAGCGCGTCGCCGCGCTTCGTGAACCCGAGGATGGTCTCCAGCCCGACGCGGTACATCCAGCTCGCCGAGCCGGTGTACCAGGTCCACCCGCCGCGCCCGAGCTGCCCCGCCGCCGTGTACACGTCGGCGGCGACGACGTAGGGCTCCACCTTGTACGTGTCCACCTCCGCGGGCGTGCGCGCGTGGGTGAGCGGGTTGATCATCTGGAACAGCTCGAACGCGCGGTCCCCGTCGCCGCGGAGCGCGGTGGCGAGCACGCTCCACAGCGCCGCGTGCGTGTACTGCGCGCCGTTCTCGCGGACGCCAGGCAGGTAGCCCTTGATGTACCCGGGGTCGTGCGACGTCCGGTCGAACGACGGCGTGAGGAGCATGAGCAGCCGGGCGTCCTCGCGCACCAGGTGGCGCTCGAACGACGCCATGGCCTGCCGCTGCCGCTGCGGCGCCCCGGCGCCCGAGATCACGCTCCAGCTCTGCGCGATCGCGTCGATGCGGCACTCGTCGTTCGCCGCCGAGCCGAGCGGGGTGCCGTCGTCGAAGAAGGCGCGCCGGTACCACTCCCCGTCCCACCCCTGCGCCTCCACGGCGGCCACGTAGGCGTCCGCCCGGGCGCGGAGCTCCGCCGCCACCTGGGCGTCGCCGCGCGCCGCGGCGTGCGCGGCGAAGGCGCGCAGCGTGGTGGCGAGGAACCACGCCAGCCACACGCTCTCCCCCCGCCCCTCGACGCCCACGCGGTTCATCCCGTCGTTCCAGTCGCCGATGCCGATGAGCGGCAGCCCGTGCGCCCCGACCGTGCACGCCCGCCGCAGCGCCCGCAGGCAGTGCTCGTACACGCTCCCGTGCTCGTCGGTCACCTGCGGGAGGTCGTAGACCTCGTGCTCGTGCGGCGCCAGCGCGCGCATGGCGAGGAAGGGGGCGTACGCGTCGAGCACGCCCGCGTCGCCGGTCACGCGGACGTAGTGGTCCACCACGTACGGCAGCCACGCCAGGTCGTCGGAGAACCTCGTGCGCACGCCGCGCCCGCTCTGCGGGTGCCACCAGTGCTGCACGTCGCCCTCCACGAACTGGCGGGCCGCCGCGCGCAGGATGTGCTCGCGCGCGACCGCCGGCTCGGCGTAGACGAAGGCCATCGTGTCCTGCAGCTGGTCGCGGAACCCGTAGGCGCCGCTCGACTGGTAGAGCGCGGAGCGCCCCCACATGCGGCAGGCGAGCGCCTGGTAGAGGGACCAGCGGTTCACCATCACGTCGAACGACGGCTCGGGCGTCCGCACGCGCACCACGGAGAGGCGGCGCTCCCAGGCGTCCAGGGTGCGCTCGACCGCGGCGCGCGCGCGCTCCGCGCCGCGCAGCTCGTCCACGAGCCGCTCGGCCTCGGCGGCGCTCGGCGCCGCGCCGAGGATGACCGCCACCTCGCGGCTCTCGCCGGGCGCCAGGTCCACCGTGAACTGCAGCGCCGCGCACGGGTCGATGCCCGCGCCCGTGGTGCCGCGCAGCGGCATCCCGCGCAGCGCGGCCGGGTCGGCCGCCGTGCCGTTCCGCCCGAGGAACTCGCGGCGGTCGCCCGTGTGGCCGGCCACCGGCTCGCTCACCGCGCAGAACGCCACCCAGTCCGCGAACTGCGGGTCGAAGCTGTTGCGGGCGAAGATCGCCCCGCGGCCGCCGTCGAAGGCGGTGCGCACCGTGTGCTGCGTGTGCTCGCGCAGCACGCCGAGCGTCCACTCGGCGTACGCCGTCACGGTGATGCGGCGCCCGCGCCCGCCGCGGTTCGTCAGGCGGAGCAGCGACAGCTTCACCGGGTCGTGCTCCGCGATCCCGAGCGTCAGCGCGGTCGCGATGCCCACGTGCTCGTGCTCGTAGGTGGACGCGCCCGGCGCGTGGCGGACGGTGTAGGGCGTGTCGTGCGCGATGGGCGCGGGCGTGGCGCTCCACAGCTCCCCGGTGGTCTCGTCGTGGAGGTAGAGCGCCTCGCCGGGCGGGTCGCTCACCGGGTCGTTGTGCCACGGTGTGAGGCGGTAGAAGTAGCTGTTCTCCGCCCAGGTCGCGCCCGCGCCGCGCTCGCTCGCGAGAAAGCCCCCGCGCGGGTTGGCGACGACGTTGACCCACGGCGCGGGCGGCAGCGCGCCGCCGCGCAGCCGGATCTCGTAGTCGCCGTCCGCCGTCACCCCGCCGACGCCGTTGTCGAGCCGCAGCGGGGCGCCGCTCGCGGCGCCGCCCGTCGCGGCGGCCGCGCCACCGCCGTCGCCGGCGCTCGCCGCGGCGCTGCGGGGCGGCGCGAACGAGCCGGGTCGGGAGCGCGCGGCGGCGCCCTCGGGCGTGCGCGCGTCGGCGAACCGGAGCGCCATCACCCGGCCGGGCGTGCGGTCGGTAGTGCGCGGCGGCACCGGCACCCACGAGTCCTCCGGGCGCTCGCCGGGCGCGCGGGCCGCGTCCAGGACGCGGCCCAGCGAGCGGCCGTCGCAGCTCACGTGCACGCGCGCGGTCGCCCGCAGCATCAGCAGGTCGTCGGCGCTCAGCATGTCCGCGCGGCGCACGAACACGCCGCCCGTCTTCTCCGCGCCCGAGGCCTCGCTCGACGCGTACACCGCCGCGGTGACCTTGTCGTGCAGCTCCTGCAGGTAGGTGGACGGGCGGGTGACGAGCAGCACCAGGTCCACGGTCATCCCGCGGCGGCGCAGGTAGTGGTGCGCGGTCAGGAGCTGGCGGACGGTCGGCAGCCCGTCCGCGGACTCGATGGTCGCCAGCATGATTGGCCAGTCGCCCGAGAGCCCGTTCGCCCACAGGTTGGGCTGCGACCCGCGGTTCCGGCGCAGCTCCTCCTGCGGCGCGCGCAGCGCGGCGTTGGCGTAGAACAGGTCGCCCGCGAGCTCCTGGAACACCGCGGCGTCGGCCGGCGAGATGCCCATCTCGCGCAGCTCGACCTGCGCGGACGTCCACGCGAGGTCGAGGGCGCGCTGCGCGGCGTGCGGGTCGTGGTAGCGGTCGGCGAGCGCGAACGCCCGCTCCCGCGAGGTGGCCACGAGCGTCGTGAAGGCCACGGACGCGGCCTGGCGGGGCTCGAGGCGCAGGCGCGTCCTGAGCGCGAACACCGGATCGAGCACGGCGCCGGTCGTGCCCGGGAGGGCGCCGTCCACCTCCAGCGCCACGGGGTCGCGCGTGGACCGGCCGCGGCCGACGAAGCGCGCCCGGTCGGTCTCGCACGTCACGGGCCCGCTCCGCCCCGGCCCCGCGTCCACGACGTGCACGCACCAGAGCGGCGCCTCGGTGGCCGAGCGCGGCCGGCGCGTCGCGGTGATCGCCGTACACCACTCGTGCCACTCGGTCTCGACGAACAGGTTGGCGAACGCGGGGTGGGCGCGGTCGGCGTCGGGCGGGGCGATGACGATCTCGCCGTAGCTCGTCAGCTCGATCTCGCGCACGTCGTCGCCGTTGTTGGTGACGGTCACGCGGCGCACTTCCGCCGAGTCCTCGGGGACGACGGCGATCTCGGTGCGCGTCTCGATCTCGTCGTCCACGCGGTGGAACGTGACGCGGTCGGTGGCGAGGAAGGCGCGGTACCAGTCGGCGGGCGCGCACACCGGCTGGTGCGCGGCCGACCAGGCGCGCCCGCGCGTCACGTCCTTCACGTAGCAGAACTGCCCCGTGTTGTCGCGCGTGCCGTCCGCCCGCCACCGCGTGACGGCGAGCCCCTCGAAGCGGCTGTACCCCGCGCCGCAGTGGCTCACCATGATGGTGTACGGCAGGTGCCCGAGCAGGGCGACGTGCGGCTGCGGCGTGTCCGGGTCCCCGAGCTCCCGCACCGCCGGGCGCTCGAGCTCCGGGTCGGGGAGCGCCTCCTCGGTGCTCACGCCCTGCGGCGCCTGGAACACCAGGCGCCGCGGGATGCGCTCGTGCAGGAGCAGCTCCACCGCGCGCACCATCGGGTCGGCGTGGAATCGGCGCTGCCACTGCTGGGCGCCGAGCGCGTTGGCGAGCGCGACGACGCTCATGCCGACGTGGTGCGCCATGTAGGTGCCGACGACGGCGTACCGCCGCCCCGGGTTCGGGCGCGTGTAGTCCACGGCGTCGCGGAAGCCGTACGGCCCGAGCGTCCCGAGCCGCTCGACGGCGCGCAGGTTGGTGAGCGCGCGCGGCGGGTCCACCATGACCGCCAGCGCCGAGGCGTACGGGGCGATCACGAGGTCGCGGCCGAGCCCCCGCTTGAGCGCCAGGTCGGGGACGCCGAACGCGCGGTACTGGTAGGTGTGGTGCCGGTCGCGGAGGTTGTAGGCGCTCTCGCTCACCCCCCACGGCACGCCGTGCTCGGCGCCGTAGGCCACCTGGCGCCGCACCGCGCTCTCGAGCGTCTGGTCGAGGACGGTCGAGGGGAAGGATTGCATGACCAGCGACGGCATCAGGTACTCGAACATGCTCCCGCTCCACGACACCAGCGCGGTGGCCTTCGCGGCGTGCGTGAGCGTCCGCCCGAGCCGGAACCAGTGGTCCACGGGCACGTCGTCCTTGGCGATGGCGATGAAGCTCGCCAGCCGCGCCTCGGACGCGAGCAGGTCGTAGTACGACGGGTCGAGCGCGTGCGTGCTCGCCTGGTACCCGATGGCGAAGAGCGACCGCTCCTCGTCGTACAGGAAGCGGAAGTCCATCTCGACGGCGTACTCGTGGGCGCGGTCGGCCAGCGCCGCCAGGCGCGCGAGCATCTCGGAGGCGAGCGGCGACGTGGGCGCGAGCTGCCGCAGCGTCGGGAACGCCACCCACGCCTCGCCGTCGCGGCCGGCGGCGGCGTGCGGCGTGAGCCGGCCGAGTCGCGTCCGGTGCTCGGCGACCAGCTCCCGGGCCCACTGGATCCACCCGGTCGCCAGCGCCGTGTCGGCCGGGTCGAGCGCCGCGACGGCCGCCGCCGCGCGCTCCAGCGGCTCCTCGAGCGCGGCGAGCACCTCGGCGACGCGCGGCGTGTGCTCCTCGCCGGTGAGGAGGTCGCGGGCGACGCGGAGCTGCGCCGCCGCCGCGGCGGCGGGCGGTGCCGTGAGGCCCTCCTGCGCCAGGTCCACGCTCGCGCACAGCGCCCGCCACACGCGGCCGTCGAACACCGGCTCGTCGGCGACGGCCAGGCACGCCTGGCGGAGCGCGAGCAGATGGCCCGCGAGGTTGCCGCTGTCGACCGTGGAGACGTACGCCGGCTCGAGCACGCCGAGGTCGCGCAGGTCGTACCAGTTGTAGAAGTGGCCGCGGAAGCGCCGCATGCGCTCCAGGGAGCGGAAGGCGAGCTCGAGCCGCTCCGTCATCCGCTCCACGGTGATGAAGCCGAGGTCGTGGGCGCTCGCCGTGGACAGTAGCTGCAGCCCCATGTTCGTGGGCGACGTGCGCATCGCGACGACCGGCGACGGGTCCTCCTGGAAGTTGTCGGGCGCGAGCCACTGCGTCTCCGCCGTCACGAACCGGTCGAAGAACCGCCAGTGCAGCAGGGCGTACCGGAGCGCCTCGGCGCGCGCGCGCTCGGGGAGGCGGCGCTCCTTGCGCACGGCGGGGCGGCTGAGCGCGTGCGCGATCGCCGGCGACACGGCCCACAGCACGCCGAGCGGGCCGGCGGCGAGCGCCAGCGCCCAGCCGCGCGGCAGCGCGCCCGCGACGGGCCGCGCGGCGCCCGCGGTCCAGTGCACCGCCGCCGCGAGCGCCAGCACCGCGGCGGCGACGGCGACGGCCGGCCACATCGTGCGCCACACGTCGCGCGCCGCGCCCTTCGTGCTCCGCTCCGTCTGCGAGGCCGTCTGCCACTCGAGCAGGTTCCGCCGCGAGACGAGCAGCCGCCAGAGCGTGCGCAGGATCGCGTCCGCCGAGACCCAGGCCTGGTGCGGCAGGAAGACGATCGCGAGCGCGAGCTGCTGCGCGCTCGTCACGGCGTCGCGCCCGACGCTCGCGTAGTAGGCGCGCCACGACTTGTCGAGCGGCGGCCGCACGACGGCCAGCAGGAGGGCGACGATCCACGGCGCGCCGACGGCGAGCAGCCCGAGCAGCGTCCAGCGGAGCGGCGACCCGGGGAGCACCGTCCAGCCGGCGGCGAGAAAGAGGAGCTGCGCGATCTCCACCGTGCTGCGGCGCATGTTGTCGAAGATCTTCCACCGCGAGAGGAGCGAGAGGCGGTTGCGCTCCGGCCCGTCGCGCCCCGGCACGGTGGGCCCCAGCCAGCGGAGGAGCTGCCAGTCGCCGCGAATCCAGCGGTGCTTGCGCCGCGTGAAGGTGAGGTAGCGCGTCGGGTAGTCGTCGTAGACCTCGACGTCCGTGGCGAGGCCGGCGCGCGCGTAGTTCCCCTCGATCAGGTCGTGCGAGAGCAGCGTGTTCTCCGGGAAGCGGGCGTGCGTCGCCTCCTCGAACGCGTCGACGTCGTAGATCCCCTTGCCGGTGAAGCTCCCCTCCCCGTACAGGTCCTGGTAGACGTCGGAGACCGCGGTGGTGTACGGGTCCACGCCCGGGTGCCCGGAGTGGATGGCCGCGAAGCGCGAGCGGTGCGCGCTCGGCAGCGACACGCCCACCCGCGGCTGGATCACGCCGTACCCGCGGACGACGCGCCCCAGCGCCGGGTCGTACGTCGGCCGGTTGAGCGGGTGCGCCATCGCGCCCACGAGCAGCGGCGCCGTCTCCGGCGGGAGCACGGTGTCGGAGTCGAGCGTGATGACGTAGCGCGCCTGGCGGATGGCGTCCACGTCGCCCACCACGACGGAGAACGCCTCGGCCGCGCCGCCACGCAGGAAGCGGTTGAAGTCGGCGAGCTTGCCGCGCTTCCGCTCCCACCCCATCCAGACGCCCTGCCGCGCGTTCCACTGGCGCGGGCGGTGGAACAGGTAGAACGCGTCCTGCGCGCCACCGGCGTAGCGCGCGTTGAGCGCGCGTATGCCGTCCACCGCCGCGCGCACGATCGCGTCGTCGTCCGGCCGCGTCTCCGCCGGCGCGTCGGTGAAGTCGCTCAGGATGGCGAAGTGCAGGTGCGCCTCGCGGTTGGCCAGGAACTGCACCTCGAGGCTCTCGAGCGCGTCGCGCACCGCGGCCTCGCTACCGAAGAGCGTCGGCACCACGACCGCCGTGCGGAACTCCTCCGGCACGCCGTGCTCGCGCAGGTCGAGCTTCGGGAGCACGCGCGGCGGCAGGAAGGCGGGGACGAGCTGGTTCATCACGGTGACGGCGATCTCGGCCGCCGGCAGCAGCGCGACGAGCAGCACCAGGGGGAGCGCCGTCCACGCCGCGGCGCCGGCCAGCCAGAGCACGGCGGCGAGCGCCACGCCCGTCCCCGCGAGCACGCCGCCGACGAAGACGACGTTCGGGTGGCGCAGCATCGCCCGGTGGAGGGCCACCCCCGCCGGCGGCCGGTAGCCGGCCCGCCGCTCCAGCTCCGCCAGCCCGTCGTCCACCAGGTGGTAGCCCACGTGCGCGCGGTGCGGCTCGTCGGGCCGCTCGCGCGCGGCCGCCTGCGCCAGCTCGATCGCCAGCCGCGCGACCGCGTCCTCCGCCATCTTCGTGCGCTTGGCGATGCGCTCGACGACGTGCCGGTAGTGGTCGCGCGTGGCGAACGTCATCCGCGCGTACTCGCCGGCCGGGTCGCGGCGGAGCTCCGCCTCCACCCGGCTCTGCCCCTCGACGAACCGCTTCCAGTCCATGTGCGCGACCGCGCGCAGGCTGGTGATGCTGTTCGCCATCATGACCTGGGTGAGCGCGAGCCGCTCCGACGAGCGCGCGGACGCGTCCTCCGCCCGCAGCCCGTCCTCGGCGATCCACTGCTCGATCCAGACGAGCGCCGTGAACGACCCGTGGCCGTGCCGGAGCTGCTGCAGGAAGCGGGAGACGAAGATCGGGGTGAGCGGCGGGTGCCCGCGCACGAACGTGTCGAGCGCCCGCCTCAGCGCCTCCGTCCCCTCCTCGCCGGCCGCGAGGATGGCGGTCGCCCACCGGTCCGCGCTCTCCACCTCGTCCAGGCGCTGCACCGTGCGCAGCGACATCCGGCGCACGCTCTCGATGAGGGCGAGGCGGAGCATCGCCGGCACCGCCCACAGCTCGCCGAGGGAGAGCGGGGCGACCTCCTGGAACGCGCCCACGAACAGGTTGACGTTCTGGAGGTTGACCCGTCCCTCGGTGTGCGAGATGAGCGAGGTGGCGATCTCGTAGACCCGCGGGTAGCCGGCCAGCGGGCCGCCCCCGAGCTCCGGGAGCTCGCGGTAGTAGCCGCGGGGCAGGCTCTCGCGCACCTCGCGCACGTGCTCCTGCACCACGTGATAGTTGTCCAGCAGCCACTCGCCGGCGGGGCCCACGTCGAGCTCCCGGTCCGCGGCGGCGGTGAGCTGGGCGTGCGCGCCCTCGAGCAGCCGGCGGGTGCCGTCGAGCCTGACGAGCAGCGGCGCGGTCGCGCGACCGCGCGGCACGGCCGCGAGGCGCTGGTCGCGCGCGACCTCGCGCGCCCGCTCGGCGAGACGCTCGGCGCCCAGCAGCTCGCCGCGCAGCGGTCCGGCGAGCAGGTCGTCCTGGCCTGCGCGCCCGCGGGACAGCAGCCGCGGGATGATCTGCCGGAAGCGCTCGCGCGCGATGTGGTTTGACAGGGTCGGGGAGGACGCGGTGAGTGGTGCGTCGAGCTGTGGTACGCGCCTGGCGGTTCTCGAGGGTGCCCTCCGGGGGAGGCCCCGTGGACGCCTTCGCGGTCGCGACCGAGCTGCTCGGCGATCTCGAGCTGACGAGCGGTCAGCGCGCGCAGCTGCGCGCAATCAACCACAAGTACTGGCAGGAAGTGTACGCGCTGCTGCACCCCGCCGGAGAGGAGGGGCGCGCTGCGGCGTCGCCGCCGAGGAACGCGAGCTCAGCCGTGGAGCCGTCGCTGACGGAACGGCAGACCGCGGGCCTGCGCGCGATGCTCGAGCGGGATATCCGGGAGATGCTCACGCCGGCGCAGCGCGCGGCGATCGAGCGCGGGGGAGCGCCCTGAGCGCTTCCGCCCACCGCGGCGTGCGAAGGCCCGCGGGGTGAGCGAGCTCATCCCGCGGGCCTTCGCCGCCTCACGCGAGGCGCCGCCCGCGCGGCCGCCGGCCCCGCCGGGCCGGGCGCGCCACGCGGGTCAGTGCGCGCCCGCCGCCGCAAGCCCCGGCGACGCGTCCGCCCACGGGGCGCGCTCGAGCCGCCTGTGCGCGAACCCCTGGCGCTTGGCGACCACGCGATAGCTGAACTCGACGTCCGGCTCGCCGTCGCGGAGCTGGACGACGAAGCCAAGCGGCGTGCGCTCGGCGACGTAGAGCGCCGCGTTCCCGTACGGCTCGACGAAGACGTGGTAAGGCGCGCCGACGTCGATGGTCTCGGCGAACGTCGGGTCGAGGAGGATGCGCGCCCGGCCGCCCGCGAGCCGCGCGAAGCCGTAGTCGGTGAACCACACCTCGCTCGACTCCTCGGTGTAGAGCTCGCGCGCGCCGGTGGTGGTCCCGACGACCGCGTTCTTCGTCCCGCCGATCACCTGCAGCCCCGGCGCGCCGGCGCTGGTCAGGATCTGCACGCCGCGCCCGCCCGGGTTGTCCGCGCGGAACGTGCCGGCCCAGTTGGCCCCGTTGGATTGCACGAAGAGCGTGGGAGACGTGCTGCTCGGATTGGCAGTGACGATGAAGGCCGCCAGGCCCAGCCCGCGCTGGCTGCCGGTGAGCGCGGCCTCCACGGACGTGGCCTCGAACAACCCGCCGCGCCCGTAGCCGGTGTTCACCCCGTGCACCGCCGCGCCGCCGCCGGCGTGCTGGGCGCGCACCGCGGCAGCCGTCGAGTTCGGCCCCCCGGTCTTCGTGAACAGTGCCCCGTTTCCCAGACCCAGACTGACCACGGAGAGAGCCTGGCCGGGTCCGGATGACTGGACGTAGACCGCGTTCGCCCCGTTGCTCGCGTTCGAGTTCACGAACGTCCCCGCCGTCCCCAGCCCGG
>Ga0307405_10000519_pt1 | contig 14558 bp, 16 predicted proteins | sample 322Cmetagenome_2_FD_203311 | JGI IMG/M metagenome (GOLD analysis project Ga0307405, IMG submission 203311) | Maize rhizosphere microbial communities from greenhouse at UC Davis, California, United States - 322HYB-C-1 | ecosystem: Host-associated > Plants > Roots > Rhizosphere > Soil | place...
GCGGCGATGTCGCCGTGGTTGAAGCCGGGGAGCTGCTCCACCGCCCACTCGATGTCTTGCGGCCAGTGGTTCTTGCCGTTGATGATGATCATGTCCTTCGCCCGGCCGACGATGAACAGGTAGCCGTCCGCCATGTAGCCCATGTCGCCGGTGTCGAGCCAGACGTCCCCGTTTTCTTTGGCGACGAGGCAGTCGCTGGTCGCTTCCTCGTTGCGGAAGTAGGAATGCATCACGCTCTTGCCGCGGCACCAGACCTTGCCGATCTTGTGATCGCCCTTGGCCTTGTCGTCCTCTCCGCGGATCTCGACTTCCATGCCGGGGAGCGGCTTGCCGCAGTTGACGATCGCGCGATAGCGGGCGGGGCGCGAGAAATCGGCCCGCGTGCCCGACAGCCGCTCTTCCTCCACCAGTTCGACGCGGATGCCTTCGCCCGGCGGCATGACGGTGACCGCGAGCGTCGCTTCGGCCAGGCCGTAGGACGGGGTGAACGCGCTCGCGCGGAAGCCCGCGTCGGCGAAGGCGTTGACGAAGCTCTGCATCACGTCGGGCCGGATCATGTCCGCCCCGTTGCCCGCGGTGCGCCAGCGCGAGAGATCGAAGCGCTCGGAAACGCTGCTCTGGCTGGAGATGCGGCGAGCGCAGATGTCGTAGCCGAAGGTCGGCGAGTAGGAGAGCGTGTTGCCCTCGTTGCGGCTGATCAGGTCGAGCCAGGCGAGCGGGCGGCGCGCGAAATGCTCGGTCTTGAGATAGTCGCAACTCACCTGGTTGGCGATCGGCGAGAGGAAGCAGCCGACCAGCCCCATGTCGTGATACCACGGCAGCCAGCTCACCACGCGGTCGTTCTCGCCGAGATCGACGGCGGTAGCGTGGCCGTAGAGGTTGTGCAGCAGTGCCTCGTGAGTGACCGCCACGCCGGTCGGGAAGCGGGTCGAACCCGAGGAGTACTGGAGGTAGCAGATGTCGTCCGGCCGCGCCTCGGGCAGCTCGCATTCGGGCGCCTCGCGCTCGGCGAAGCTTGCCCAGTCGGTCCCTTCGCAGCCCTGCCGGTCGGCGGCCGCCTGCGCCATCTCGGCGATTTCGGGCGGATAGATGAGGATCTTCGGGTCCGAGCTTTCGAGCTGCACCGCGAGCTGCTCGATATAGCTTTCCTTCCCGCCGAAACTGGTCGGCAGGGGCAGCGGCACCGGCCACGCGCCGGCATAGATGCAAGCGCAGAACAGCGCGGCGAACTCAGGGCCCGTCTCGGCAATCAGAGCCACGCGGTCTTCCTTGCCGATCCCGGCCGCGACCAGCCGCCGCGCCATCGCGAGCGCATCCTCGCGCATTTCGCCGTACGAGTAGGCGCGCTCCAGCGTCCCGCGCATGTCGTGGAAATTGAGGCCCTTCTCGCTACGGGCGGCGTAGTCGATCGCCTCGTTGAAGGTGGCGAAATCCGACCTGCGGCGCGGTAGGGCGCAGTCGTTCGGGGTCGGAATCAGGTTGGAATCGGTCATGTCTGGAGGCGGTACCCGTCATTAGTGCGCAACAATGCGCCATTATCCCCTATCCGGCGCCCTTATCCCTTCCTCGCCGTCGTTTCAAACTTTCCCATTTCAGAACGAGTGTGGCACGAATAAGGCCGCATGGACCGCGAAGGAACGCATGAGAGGCGCAGGAAGCGCCCGCCGAGGCCGCTCGACGCCGCGCGGCTGGAGGAACTCGCACTCGCCTATGTCGCGCGTTTCGCCACCACTGCGGCGAAGCTGGAGGGCTATCTGGCGCGCAAGCTGCACGAGCGCGGGTGGGACGGCGAGCGCCCTGCCGAGCCCGCCGCGATCGCCGCGCGATTCGTCGAACTGGGCTACATCGACGATGAAGCCTACGCCCGGGCCCGGGCCGGGGGGCTGCTGCGCAGCGGATATGGTGCGCGCCGGATCGACCAGGCGTTGCGCGGGGCTGGAGTCGACGAGGATCTGCGCATCTCCACCCGGCCGGGCGAGCGGGCGCGGCGCGAAGCCGCTCTGACGCTTGCCCGCAGGCGCCGCTTCGGGCCGTTCGCGGGGGAGGTGCCGGAGCGCGACCGGCGCGAGAAGCAGATCGCCGCAATGATCCGCGCCGGGCATGGATTTGACGACGCCCGCGCGGTAGTGGACGCGAAGGACGTCGCGGAAGCCGAGCAATGGGTGGCCGAGGCCGCCGCCGAAGAAGAGGATCGATAGATGCGCCGACTGCTTTCCCTTCTCGCCGCCGCATTCGCGGTGGCCTGCTCGCCCCAGGCCGGCGCGGGAGCTGCCGCCCCTGCCGAGACCACCGCCAGCCGCCATCCGGTCTCGGGGCTGGAGACGATCCCGCTCGCGGTGGTCAGCGACGGGACGCGTCACGCCTTCACGGTGGAAGTCGCGCGCACCCCGCAGGAACAGGCGCGCGGGCTCATGTTCCGTACCGAGCTCGGGCCGAACGAAGGCATGCTCTTCCCGCGCAATCCGCCCGATGTGGCGAGCTTCTGGATGAAGAACACCCCGCTGCCGCTCGACATCATCTTCATCGGCGAGGACGGGCGGATCATGAACATCGCCGCGAACACCGTTCCCTATTCGCTCGATTCGGTTTCGGCCGTCGGGCTGACGAGCGCCGTGCTCGAAATTCCGGGCGGCCGGGCGGCCGAACTGGGGATCGAGCCGGGCGACGCGGTCGAATGGTAATCGCGCCCGCTCGCGATTGCGCGCTTGGCCGCGCCGGGCGAATCGGCTAACCGCCCGCTCTATGAACTTCCTGGCCAAGATCTTCACCTGGTGGAACGGCGCGACGATCGGCACGCTGCTCAATAGCTGGCGCCACGGTGTCGAGGTCGGCACCGACGCGCAGGGCAACCGCTACTTCCGGTCGCGCAAGAAATCGCCCGACGGGCGGGAGCGCCGCTGGGTGATCTACGATGGCGCGAACGACGCCAGCCGCGTGCCGCCTGAATGGCACGGCTGGCTCCACGGCCAGTTCGACGACGTGCCCGAGAGCCGCTTGCCGCCGCCCCGGATTTGGGAGGCCGATTACACGCCGAACGCGACGGGGACGGAGGCAGCCTATCTGCCGCAGGGGGCGCTGCAGCGCGGCGGGCGCCGTGCGGCGGCAACGGGCGACTACGAAGCGTGGTCGCCGGACAGCTGAGCGTGGGCCGGCTCGCCCTCGCGCTGCCACTGGCGGCGGTGCTCGCCGCCTGCACGCAGGAAGCGCCGGCGCCGGAGCCGGTCGAGACCGAGATTCCCGAGAGCATGCGCACCTCCGCGCCGCCCGTGCCTGTCGGCGAGGTCGGCGCGGGGACGCCGATGGAAGATCGGGTCGCCACGCTCGGCCTGCTCAACAAGCGCAACAACCTGTCGCAAGATCTGGAGATGCAGCCCGGCGAATCGCGCCGCGTGGGCGACGTGATCGTCCGTCTCGCTACCTGCGAACGTACCGCCCCCTGGGAAATGCCGCACGAAACCGGTGCGTTCGTCCAGGTCTTCGTCCGTCAGGCGGGCGACGAGGGCGTGTGGGACAAGACCTTCTCGGGCTGGTTGTTCAAGAACTCGCCCAGCCTGAACGTGGTCGAGCACCCGATCTACGATGTCTGGGTGAAGGACTGCGCGATGACGTTCCCGGGCGAAGAGGGCGGCTCGGCCTCGGCCAGCAGCGAATCGTAGGCTTCGGTCAGTGTCATGCGCGGCTCGCCCCGCGCGTCCTCCAGCAAGGCGCAGTAGCGCCGCTGTGAAATCTCCACCGCGCCCATCGAGGCGAGGTGCGGGGTCATGAACTGGCAGTCGAGCAGCGCGAAGCCGGCCCGCCGCATCAGCGCCACCAGCCAGGCGAGCGCCACCTTGGACCCATTGTCGGCGCGGCTGAACATGCTCTCGCCGCAGAATGCCCGGTCGACCGCGAGCCCGTAGAGCCCGCCGACGAGCTCGTCGCCCCGCCAGCATTCGAGCGAATGGGCATGTCCCTCGCGGTGAAGCGCGCAGAAGCTCTCCTCGATCCGGCGGTTGATCCAGGTCCCCTCGTGGTCCGGCCGCGGCGCGGCGCAGGCCCGCAGGACCTCCTCGAAGGCGCGGTCGCAGGTGACGGTGAACTCGCCATGCCGCAGGACCTTGCGCAGTGAGCGCGAGCAGTGGAACCGGTCGAGCGGAAGGATCGCGCGCTTGCGCGGCTCGACCCAGAACACTTCCGGATCGTCACGCCCGTCCGCCATCGGGAAGATCCCGTTGCGATAGGCGAGCAGCAGGAGATCGCCGGGGATCGGGCCTTGCGCGGGCGCGTGCATGACTGCGGCCTCTATCGCGCACGGGGCGAAGTTCCTAGCGCCATGCGCACGCCGCCTTGCCATCCCCCGTGCTTGGCTTTAGAGGGCGCTTCCGCCTGCAGGGGTGTAGCTCAGTTGGTAGAGCATCGGTCTCCAAAACCGAGGGCCACGGGTTCGAATCCTGTCACCCCTGCCAGGCGATGTCGACCGCGACGGCATTCGCGCCGCAGCTCCTGAAAATTCGCTTCCTGCGGGAACCTCCTCGACGAACGGCAGCGGCGCTTCGACTTGCGTCCCGCGGCGGCACAGCGCTTCGACACCGGGAACCACTGCGCCGAACCGGTCATTGTATGCGTCGGACGGAGGGCACGAGTGTTCATGGAGATAATGCCATGTCGAGTTTGTCCTTCCGCAGCAGCCGCCCCGACAGGTGGGTTCAGCCCCGCCCGCACCGCGACGCCTCGCTGCGATATCTGATGCACGGACCGATCCGCCCGATGGAAGAGCCCGGATTCCTGGCTCGCCTGTTCGGCATTCGCTAGGATCGCCCCGGGTCCCGCTGGGAAAGTCCAGCGGGACCTGGCAGCCAGGGCGGATTCGATGCGGCCGGTCCGCCCTCCATCACACCGCCGCACCATCGCCTTGCTTTTGCCCCGCGTGCCGCCTAAATGCAGCCCGCCTTCCGACATCGGAGCCTTGAAAAGCCCCTCCCGGACTTGAACCGGGGCGGCGATGGTCCCATTCCGGAAGGCGCGACAGGAATTTCAGGCAAGAGCGAGAGAGCACATGGCCAAGACCAGCCCCGGGGAATTCATCCGCCAGGTCCGCGCCGAAGGCAGCAAGGTGGTTTGGCCGTCGCGCGAAGAGACGGTCCGCACGTCGATCTTCGTCGGCATCATGATGCTGATTCTCTCGCTGTTCTTTCTCGGCATCGATTCGGCCTTCGGCGCAGTGGTGCGCTGGCTGCTGACGATCGCCTGATCGAAAACACACAAAAGATACGACAGGGATCACAATGGCTCGCTGGTACATCATCCACGCCTATTCGGGTTTCGAGAACAAGGTCCGCGACGCGATCATTGCGGAAGCCGAACGGCTGGGCTTGTCGGAAGCCGTTGAGGAAGTGCAGGTTCCGACCGAGACCGTGACCGAGGTCAAGCGCGGCAAGAAGGTTCAGGTCGAGCGCAAGTTCATGCCGGGCTACGTGCTCGCCAAGCTGCGGCTGACCGACGACGTCTACCACCTGGTCAAGAACACGCCCAAGGTCACCGGCTTCCTCGGCTCGGGCAACAAGCCGCAGCCGATCTCCGAGAAGGAGGCCGCGCGCTATTTCGGCGGTGTGGCGGAAGCGAAATCCGCGCCGAAGAAGGACATCAGCGTCGATTACGAGATCGGCGATCAGGTCAAAGTGCTCGACGGCCCGTTCGCGAGCTTCAACGGCGTGGTGGAAGAGCTCGATTTCGACAAGGCGAAGGTCAAGGTCAGCGTCTCGATCTTCGGCCGCGCGACGCCGGTCGAGCTCGACTTCGAGCAGGTCGAACTGGTCAAGTAATGGCCGGGGCGGCGTCTCGCCGCCCTGCCCACCCACCCCCGCACCCATACACCGCCATCCCAGCGAAAGCTGGGATCGCTGGCCGCTGGGTCGAACCTTGCTCTTGCTGCACCCCGCTCCCAGCTCTCGCTGAGATGGCGGGGGCGGAAATGGGGCCGGGCGGGGCCACTGGTCGGCCTCGTAAGTTGCCCCTTTCCTACACGCGCGTTTGCTGTTTAATGTTCCACATATGTTCTATCGAATGAACGATTTGCGCGCTGGCATGCCCGCATTCTCCCGTCCTCGGCGGGCGATGAAGAAGGTGACGGTGCAAGGTGACAGTGTGGCTTTCGCGATGGGAAAGGCCACACCCGGTGCCCGCAGGCGCCCCGCAAGTCTATGGTGCGAAAGGAAAAACGCACCAAGGTTACACTTGCTAAAACCCGCAGGAGTGTCAGGCGCCGGCGTCACCTTGCGCCGCCCCCGCAGGCACTATCGCTTGCATTTCGCCCCGTGCGCGCTATCTGCGCGCCTTCCCACGCGACAGCACCGGGAAACCATTGCGGGAGGTCTGCTCCGGTAGACCGCTTGACCGCTTACCATGAGCTTCGGCCTCGGCCGGAGCGACAGTGAGAAAGGAGTGGCCTCATGGCCAAGAAGATCACCGGCTACATCAAGCTGCAGGTGCCGGCTGGCGTTGCCAACCCCAGCCCGCCGATCGGCCCCGCGCTGGGTCAGCGCGGCGTCAACATCATGGAATTCTGCAAGGCGTTCAACGCCGCGACGCAGGATCTCGAAAAGTCGATGCCGATCCCGACCATCATCACGGTTTATGCGGATCGCTCGTTCACGTTCGTCACCAAGACCCCGCCCGCCAGCTTCCTGATCAAGCGTGCGGCCAAGCTCAAGTCGGGCTCGAAGGAGCCGGGCAAGGTTTCGGCCGGAACGATCAAGCGCTCGCAGCTCGCCGAGATCGCAGAGACCAAGATGAAGGATCTCAACGCGAACGATATCGAGCAGGCGACCAAGATCATCGAAGGCTCCGCGCGTTCGATGGGCCTCGAAGTGGTGGAGGGCTGATCCGATGGCAAAGCTGACGAAGAAGCAGAAGACGCTCGCCGAGCTCGACGCCGAGAAGCTCTACAACGTCGAAGAGGCGCTGAGCACCTTGCGCCAGTACGCGAGCAAGAAGTTCGACGAGACGGTCGAGGTCGCGATGAACCTCGGCGTCGATCCGCGCCACGCCGACCAGATGGTCCGCGGCATGGTCTCGCTGCCGTCGGGCACGGGCAAGGACGTCAAGGTCGCGGTCTTCGCGCGCGGCGACAACGCCGACAAGGCGCTGGCCGCCGGAGCCGACAAGGTCGGTGCCGAGGACCTGATGGAAGACATGCAGAACGGCAACCTCGACTACGACCGCGTGATCGCGACGCCCGACATGATGGGCGTGGTCGGCCGCCTCGGTAAGGTTCTGGGTCCCAAGGGCCTGATGCCGAACCCGAAGCTCGGCACCGTGACGCCGAACGTGGAGCAGGCCGTGAAGGACGCCAAGGCGGGCCAGGTCGAATTCCGCGTCGAGAAGCAGGGCATCATCCATTCCGGCATCGGCAAGCTCTCGTTCAAGGACGAGGACCTGCTGAAGAACTTCAAGGCGCTGACCGACGCCGTGGTGAAGGCCAAGCCGGCCGGCGCCAAGGGCAAGTACGTGCGCAAGGTCACCCTGACCAGCTCGATGGGCCCGGGCCTCAAGCTCGACCTCGCCGAGGTCGAAGGCGCCTGATCCAGCCTGGATTGACGCGATCGAAGGGCCGGGAGGAGCGATCTTCCCGGCCCTTTCTCTTTGTGCGCCGGATAGATCGGCCCTGCGGCGCGTTCCATCGGCAAGCTGATTCAAGGAGCAGACCGATGAGTTCCATCTGGGGCGTTGCCGTCATTCTCGGCCCGATCATCCTTCTCGTCGTGGCGATCTACGTCTGGATGAGGAACAAGCAGGACGGCACCCGCTCGGTCGAGCAATCGGAGCGCGGCGCCCGCAAGCTGCGCGAGGACCTCGACGAACGGCAGGACCGGACGATCGACCTCTAGGCGCTAGCGCTGAGCAGCCGCCGTGCGCCCGCGAGCGCGCCGGTGCGGCCGGCCATGCGCTTCGCTCGCGCCACCGAGCCGTCGAAGGCCTCCAGAGCGCCGAGCAGAAGCCGGTTGGCTGCACGGCCGCGCAGAAGGTAGAAGCTCGCCGCTTCGATAGAGCCGGTGCCGAACAGCGCCTTGTGCGCGCCGTCCCCTTCGGTGAAGTCGAAGAACCGGAACCGCCGCTCCGCGAATAGGCGCTCGAGCGCCGCGAGTTGGAGGACGGTTCCGGGCGAGAGATGCGCGGTGTCCGGACGATAGCCCAGCCATGCGTAGACGAGCGTATCGCCCTCGACCGGAAGGCAGAGGTAGCTCGCCGGCTTGCCGCCCAGGAACAGGATGAAGGCCCGCAGGCGATCCGTCGTCGCGGCGTCGCGCAGCCGGCGCTGCTCGGCGGCCGCTTCGGGCAGCCCGGCACCGAGATGCCGGCCCTGATAGGTCGTGCGCGACAGCGGCAGCACGGCTTCCATGAAAGCGTCGAAGCCCGCCGTGCCGCGATACTCGCGCAGGTCCAGCGCGCCCCCGTCGGCCTTGGCGAACCGGCGTAGCTTGCGCCGCAGCGTCGAGCGGGTCTTGCCCGAGAAGCCGGCCATGTAACTCTCGAAGCCGCCGTCCATCGCAATGTAGTGCCGGCGGTAGCGCTGGATGCCGCCGGGAATCATGGCGGAATGATGCGCGATCAGCCGCTCGGCCGCCTCGGCGGGGGCCGACAGCACGCGGTAACCGTCGGCATCATTCGTCAGGCCAGGAAGCTCGCGGCAGGTTCCGGCGACGAGCTGCTCGAGAGAATGGGCCACCGTGACAAGCCGCCGCGGCACTGCGAGCACCTGCCGCGAGCCGACGACGAAGCGGATCGGCGTTTCCGCCCCCATCAGCTCGCGCCGTAGAGGCTGTTCGAGATGAACTGTTCGGCCAGGCGCATGCCGGTGCGCATGCGGCTCGCCGGCAGCACCGGGCGCACGCTCGCGAAGGGCGAGGGGACCGGCGGGTTGTCGGCATACGTCGCGCTGGTCACGCCCGGCATGTCGGCGATCCCCCTGCACAGGATCTCGAACCTGCGGCGCACGATCGCGTTGACCCGCATCCGTGCGCGGCACAGGAGTTCGAAGCTGTGCGAGACGAGCGTGAAGCTCGACAAGTTGTGATCGCGTGCGTGGCGGATCGCCGCCAGCATCTCGTCAGAGGAGATCGCCGTGACTTGCGCGTGGCGCAGACCGCCACCGAAAGCGCGGATGCAGCCGGTCGGCACTTCGATGACACCGCAATGCCGGATCGGCCGGCGATGCCGGCGGGTCAGCGAGATGCGGCACGCGCCATCCGCGATGCCCGGGGTGTGGCTCGTATCGTAGGCGAGCCCGATCTCGACGAGCGCGCGCAGGGTATCGTCGTTCGCGCCGTAGTTGCCCGCGCGAAAGGCGACCGGCCGCGGCGCGCCGGTCGCCACCAGCGTATCGCGCGCCCACTCGAGGATCGCGCACTGCTCGTCGAACGGGAAGTCGGCGATGTTCCGTCCGGTCCGCCCGCCGAACGGATTGGCGCTGCCGGCCAGTTCGAGCCATTCGGTGTGGCAGTGAAGCTGGACGTCGTGGCCCGCCTCTACGATCGGGCGGACGATATCCACGATCGCCTCGCGCCCCCACAGCAGCGCAGGCATGGGATCGACGAAGAACACGCCCTTGAGGCCGTACCGCTCCATCAGGCGCATCTTGTAGAACAGACCGGCCGGACCCTCGGGCGTCTCGCCCGCGATCGAGCGCGCGAAGTTCTCCGCCCGCCCGAGGCCCGCGAGGCTGGACGCGTATTCGGTATCGATCGTGATGTAGACCCCCGTCATGAGCGGAGGCTTAGCGATGCAAGGTTAAAACGGGGTTTTCGCGCCCCGGGCGCGCTTCAGATGCCGCCGGGGGTGAAGTCGAAGCCGAGCTCGCCGAGGCCTTCGCATAGCGTGTGGATGCAGCTCTGCAGCGCATCCGGATCGGTCGAGCGGACGACGAAGTTCGCACCCACCTTGCCTTCGCGGAAGAAGGGATAGCTGCCGATCTGGCAGTTCTCGTGCGCCTGCTCGACCTCGCGCAGCAGCACGGCGACCTCGCTTTCGGGAATGTAGCCGCCGACGGTCTCGCTCAGCAGCGGAGCGCCGCCTTCCAGCGTGCCGGTCAGCGCGTCCAGCATCTGCGCGGCGATATGCGGTACCCCGGCCATCATGTGGACGTTGCCGATCTTGATCCCCGGCGCGCCCGACATGCGGTTGGGAATCAGCTCGGCACCTTCAGGCACGCGGGCCATGCGCAGACGCCCTTCATTAGGCCCGCCTCGGCCGGCATAGTAGCGCTCCAGAACAGCGCGCGCTTCGGGATGGATCACCACCGGAACGCCGAGCGCGGCAGCGACCGCGTCCACCGTGATGTCGTCGTGCGTGGGACCGATCCCGCCGGTGGTGAAGAGATAGTCGTTCTCCGCCCGCAACGCGTTGACCGCGGTCACGATCCGGTCGAGCACGTCGGGCACCACGCGCACTTCGGCCAGGCGGATGCCCTGGACCTGCAGCCAGCTCGCCACTTGCGCGATGTTCCGGTCGTGCGTGCGGCCCGAGAGGATCTCGTCGCCGATCACGACGAGGCCGGCGGTGTAAATGCGGTCGCTCATGGGAGAACGGTTAGGCGAAGCCCGTGCGGCCCGCTAGCCCTCTCCCCTTCAGGGGAGAGGGTTGGGAGAGGGGGAAGGCGCAACATCCATTCATGATCGCACCCCCTCTCAACTCCGGCTAGCTCGCTGCGCTCGCAAGCCTGCGTATCTCTCCCCTGAAGGGGGAGAGAGCTACTCTGCCGCCTCGAGCTGTTCTTCGGGAACGCTCGCGTTTGCGCCCGCGCGGCGGAAGGCGATGATCCCGTCGTCCACCGGATCTTTCGACATGCGCTTGCGGTCGAGCACGTATTCCTGGTTCAGCCGCCACGGGAAGTCGACCGCGTTCTTGGGCATGATGTGCTTCGAGCGCTGGATGTAGCCGGACGAGAAATCGAAGATGTCGTCCTCCTCCAGCGCGGCCTCGTCGGCCTCGCTCAGCACCGGCACGGCGATCTCAGCGCCCTTGGCCTTCATCTCGTTGAGCAGGCGGCAGACGTAGTCCGAATTGAGATCGGCGCGCAGCGTCCAGCTGGCGTTGAGATAGCCGAACACCACCGCCAGATTCGGCAGGTTCGAGAACATGCAGCCCTTGTAGTAGTAACGCTGCGCGAATTCGACCGGCGCGCCGTCCTGGCTGACGGCGATCTTGCCCGCGACGGCGAGCTTCAGGCCGGTGGCGGTGATGACCATGTCGGCGGGCAGAACCTCGCCGCTTTCGAGCTCGATCCCTTCCTTCACGAAACGCGCGATGCGCCCGGTCTTGATGTCCGCCTTGCCGCGTTTGATCGCTTCGAACAGGTCGTCGTCGGGCACCAGGCAGAGCCGCTGTTCCCACGGATTGTAGGGCGGTGTGAAGGCAGCCACGTCGTAGTCGCGGCCGCCGAAGATCTTGCGGATGCGCTTGTGCAGGAACTCCTTGACCTTCTCCGGCCGTTCGCGGGCGCGCTTGTAGCCGATGTCCTGCAGCTTGATGTTCTTCCAGCGCGTGATCCGGTAGGCGAGTTCTTCGGGCAGGATCTTGCGCAGGAAATTGGCGATCCGGTCCTTCGCCGGGCGCGAGAACATCCAGGTCGGCGTGCGCTGGAGCATGGTGACGTGCCCCGCCTGCTCGGCCATTGCGGGCACGATGGTGACCGCCGTCGCGCCGGATCCGATCACGACGACCTTCTTGCCCGCATAATCGAGATCCTCGGGCCAGAACTGCGGGTGCACGACTTGTCCTTGGAATTCGCCGACGTCGAACCCTGGATCGTAGGGATCGTCGTAGTCGTAGTAGCCCGAGCCGAGGTAGAGGAAGTTGGCGGTGAGGGTGGTGGTCGTGCCGTCCGGCAGCTCCGCCGTCACGTGCCACCGCGCTTCGCTGCTGCGCCAGTCGGCCGCCAGCACCTTGTGCCCGTAGCGGATCTTGCCGCGAATGCCGCGCTCGTCGACGATGCGGTGCAGGTAATCGAGGATGGCGGGCGCGTCGGCGATCGATTTCTCGTGCTTCCATGGCTCGAACACGAAGCCGAGCGTGTGCATGTCGCTGTCCGAACGGATGCCGGGATAGCGGAACAGATCCCAGGTTCCGCCGAGGTTCTCGCGCCGCTCGACGACTGTGTAGCTGCGGCCGGGGCACATCATTTCCATGTGCGCCGCCATGCCGATGCCGGAAATTCCGGCGCCGACGATCAGCACGTCGAAATCGGGTGGTGTTGCTGACATTGGCCTCTCTCCCTCCTTACGCGAACGTAAACCATCGCGTACGGATTGGCGAGTCCCCATGGCAAATTGAAACCGATCAGCGCGGCGTTGGCGGGGTTACTGACCCGCTGCGAGCGGGCGCTGCTCGGCCATGCCCATCGAGACGAGCAGTGGTTCGCTGTCCTGCCGCGCCTTGAAGTCGGCCTTGCTGCCCATTCCGCGCCAGTCGGCGAGGATCAGCGACTGCGCCACTGCGCCGCCCAGCGTGGTGCCGGGGCCGGTGACGATGAACAGGTCGGGCGCGAACTCACGCGCGGCGACGGTGATGGCGCGGGTGAAGTCGTAGGTCTCGGTGACCTGCGCGCCGAGCGTGTAGTTGCGCAGCGCGTGCACGTCGGCAGAACGCGGCCACCAGATCGCCCCGCGCCCGTCGATCATCGGCAGCGCCGGCTGGCCGAACAGGTCGAGCGCGAGCGCCGCCTGCCCGCGCCGGGCAACCGGCTCCTGCAGGTGCGTGTGGAACGCCGCGTGGTTGCCGAGCCGCATCGGGAAGCGCCCGTCGATCGGCTCGACCGCGCTCTCGAACGCCTTCAGTCCGGCTTCGTCGCCCGCCAGCACCAGCATTCCGCCGAGGTCGATCGACAGCGCCAGCGTGTGATCGGGCCGCGTGTCGATTTCGGCGACTGTGGCCAGCAGCGCGGCCTTGCGCGCCGGGTCGGGCCGCCAGTCGTCGCCAAGGAACGGATAGACGAGTTGCCCGCCGATCAGCGCTTCCTGCATCAGCGTGCCCATCGTGTTGGCGACGGTGAACCCGTCCTCCGCCGACACCGCGCCGGCGCAGGCGAGGGCGGAGTACCAGCCCATCGAATTGCCGGTCACAGCGACCACCTCGATCCGTTCGCGGTCGATGGCGAGGAAATCGCCCAGTGTCGCCGCGTAGATCAGGCCTGAGGCGTTGTCGCCGCGGGTGTGCTGCGCGAGGCTGAAGCGCTCGGCACTGTCGAGCGCGGTCAGCGTGTCCTGCCCGGCCGCTTCGCGCTGCGCGTCGAACGCGGCGAGCAGGGTGGCGTCGGGGAAATGGCGGGTGAGATAGCCAAGCTCGGCCTTGTTGTAAGTCCCCCGTCCCGGGCAGATCACCACGGCGGTTTTCCGGTCGCTCATGCCTTGTCTCCTGCAAGAGCGCGGGCGGCGTCGAGGATACCCTCCACGCTCGGCATCGTCGCGGCATAGGCCGGGCCGGTGGGAATGAAGCTGTCCTCCGCGACATAGCGGGCGTGCGGCTTGCCGCTGCGCTCGGTCAGCAGCGTCATCAGCGCCTCTGCCAGACCGCCGGTGCGGCGGGTTTCGTCGACCACCAGCACGCGCTCCGCATCGCCGAGCGCCTCCAGCAGCGCCTCCTCCGGCAGCGGGTTGAGCCAGTGGAGGTCGATCACGCGCGCGGCGATCCCCACCTCGGCCAGCCGCTTCTGCGCCTGGAGCGAGAGGTGCAGCCCGTTGGCGTAGCTGACGATCGCCAGATCGCGTCCCTCGCCATGCGCCGTCACTTGGCCGAAACCGATCCGCTCGGAGGGTTCGGGATAGTGCCGCAGCCACAGCCCGTCGCCCGGCTCGTGCAGGTCGCGCATGGGATAGAGCGCGATTGGCTCGAGGAACACCACCAGCCGCTGCTCCTCGCGTGCCAGCCGCACGCATTCGCGCAGCAGCCTGGCGGCGTCGGCTCCGTTCGAGGGGCAGCAGAGGATCACCCCCGGCACGTCGCGCAAGGCGGCGAAGCTGTTGTCGTTGTGGAAGTGCCCGCCGAACCCGCGCTGGTAGCCGAGCCCGGCAATGCGCACCACCATCGGGTTCGTGTATTGCCCGTTCGAGAAGAACGGCAGCGTCGCGCCTTCGCCGCGAAGCTGGTCCTCCGCATTGTGGTAGTAGGCGAGGAACTGGATTTCCGGGATCGGCAGGAAGCCGTTCTGCGCCATGCCGAGGCCGAGGCCGAGGATCGATTGTTCGTCGAGCAGCGTGTCGATCACCCGCGCGCGGCCGAAGCGCTGGCCCAGCTTCTGCGTCACGCCATAGACGCCGCCCTTGGTGCAGACGTCCTCCCCCATCAGCGCGATCTCGCGGTGTTCGAGCATCAGATCGGTCAGCGCCCAGTTGATCAGGCGGCTCATGATCTGCGGGCTTTCCATCGCCTTGAGATCGGCGCCGAACGCCGCCTCGCGCGCTTCGGCGGAGGGGCCGTTGCTGGGGGCATTCTCGCGCTTAAGCGGGATCAGGCTGGCCATGACCTCGGAGGCGGTCTTGAGCCGCGGGCGCGTGACCGCCTCCGCCCGCACGCGTTCGACGCGGGCG
>Ga0307405_10000520_pt1 | contig 14557 bp, 13 predicted proteins | sample 322Cmetagenome_2_FD_203311 | JGI IMG/M metagenome (GOLD analysis project Ga0307405, IMG submission 203311) | Maize rhizosphere microbial communities from greenhouse at UC Davis, California, United States - 322HYB-C-1 | ecosystem: Host-associated > Plants > Roots > Rhizosphere > Soil | place...
CCGTCTGCACCATGGCACCGAGTTGAAGGATGGCGTGCTCAAGCCGTCATTCGAGCAGCCCAGTCGGGCCGACACCGTTCACAACCGCGTCAAGCAAGTAGGCCTTGGCCAGATAGTCGAACCGCGCGTGTTTGACCGCTCGTGCTATGTCAATGCGCACAGCGAGCGCTACGTGAGCTTCCTGGAAAGCGCCTGGTCAGAATGGTGCGCAACAGGACGCACTCATGATGCCTTGCCACTGGTATGGCCTGTACGCGATTTGGCCAACGAACAGGTGCCAACGTTTATTGACGGCAAACTCGGCTTCTATGCAATGGATGCCGGTTCACCCATCACCGCCACCACCTGGCAGGCGGTCAAGACCAGTGCCGATATCGCCCTGACAGGCCTGGCACTTATCGATGAAGGCCACGACAGTGCCTTTGCCCTTTGCCGTCCGCCGGGCCATCACGCGGCGCGGGAATACATGGGCGGTTACTGCTATCTCAACAATGCGGCCATTGCCGCACAGCAGGCGATCACCCAGGGCGCCAAACGTGTCGCGGTACTCGACGTCGATTTTCATCACGGCAACGGCACCCAGAACATTTTTTACCAGCGCAATGACGTCATGTTCGTCTCGCTGCACGGCGAGCCGGCCGTGTCCTATCCCTACTATTCGGGGTTCAGCGGTGAAGTCGGCGCCGGCCATGGCGAAGGGTTCAACCTCAACTACCCGTTACCGAAAAACACCGCGTGGGAAACCTACCGCGACGCCCTGCTTCATGCCTGCAGGAAACTTCAGCAATTCGCGCCAGAAGTATTAGTGATCTCACTGGGCGTCGACACGTTCAAGGACGACCCGATCAGCCACTTCCTGCTGGAAAGCGAGGATTTCATCGGGATCGGCGAGCTGATAGCGAGTGTTGGCTGCCCCACCCTCTTCGTGATGGAAGGCGGCTACATGGTTGATGAAATCGGAATCAATGCGGTGAACGTACTGCATGGCTTCGAAAGCAAACGCGCCTGAACACCTCAGCTCTATAACGTTTAACTGGATGGATTGGAGAATAAAAAAATGACGCTCTTCCTAGATGTCGATGATGCCGCATGCCTGTTCGCCAAGGTCGGCATCCGCCGGGCAATCCGTGAGATGGCCACCTACATCGAAGCAGACTATTTACGCTGGGCGCAGTTTGACAAGTCGCCGCGCACGGCAAATCACTCCCCGGACGGTGTGATCGAGTTGATGCCGACCGATGATGGCGAGCAGTATTCCTTCAAGTACGTGAACGGCCATCCGGACAATGGTCAGCAGAACCTGCTGACGGTGATGGCATTCGGTCTGCTGGCCGATGTCCGCAGTGGCTATCCAACTTTGCTTAGCGAGCTGACACTGACCACCGCCGTTCGCACAGCGGCAACCTCGGCATTGGTGGCGCGTGCGCTTGCCCGTCCAGGGGCCACCTCGATGGCTCTGATTGGCAACGGCGCTCAGAGCGAGTTTCAGGCGCTTGCCTTCCATGAAATGCTGGGCATCAACGAAATCCGCATCTTCGATATCGATCGCGATGCCTCGCTCAAGCTGCTGCGCAACCTGGCGGCTTTCCCGACTATAAAGGTGATTCACGCCAACTCCGTACACGAAGCGGTCAAGGGCGCGCACATTGTCACCACCGTTACGGCCGACAAGGCCTACGCAACGATCCTGACGCCCGAGATGATCGAGCCCGGCATGCATATCAATGCCGTCGGCGGCGACTGTCCGGGCAAGACCGAACTACACGCCGACATCCTGCGCAACGCCCGGGTCATCGTGGAGTTTGAACCACAAACACGGATTGAAGGTGACATCCAGCAACTGGAGGCTGACTCGCCCGTCGTCGAGTTTTTCCGGATTGTGCAAGGCGACGTCCAGGGACGCGAGAGCGATGAACAGGTGACGGTGTTCGATTCCGTGGGCTTTGCCCTGGAGGATTTCTCGTCGCTTCGCTACCTGCAGGCGATGGCGCAAGAACACCAGGTCGGCCGGCACATCCACCTGGTGCCAACGCCTGAAAATATAAAAAACCTGTTCCAGATGCTTGATCAGCAACCGACCAAAGCCGCCCATCTGCGCACGGCCAGTTGACCTCGCGGTGACGCCCCAAGGCATATGCAGCGGGCCGTCACTGTCCAAATAAAACAACACCGTGACCCGCCATTGCATCCTGACTATGGCGCTGGACAACCACTTTTCTGCCAAAACTCAAAAACATAAGATCAAGAGGTTTTGAAATGAAATCGAATTTATCAGAGCAGGTTGAGCAGCCTGCGCTGCAGCGCACGCTCAGCAATCGTCACATCCAATTAATGGCAATGGGAGGCGCCATTGGCACGGGTTTGTTCATGGGCTCCGGAAAGATCATCGCCCTCTCCGGCACCTCGATCATCCTCATCTACATGATCATTGGCCTGTTCGTTTACTTCGTCATGCGTGCCATGGGCGAAATGCTGCTTTCCAATTTGAATTTCAAGACCTTTGCGGATTTTGCTGGCGCCTACCTGGGGCCTCGCGCCGCATTTTTCCTCGGCTGGTCGTATTGGCTGAGCTGGAGCGTTGCAGTGATCGGCGATGCCGTCGTCGTCGGAGGGTTTTTCCAGTACTGGTTCCCCCATCTGCCTGCCTGGATACCGGCCATCGGGATGCTGGCGACACTGTTCGCCCTGAACGTGCTGACGGTAAGGCTTTTCGGTGAAGTCGAATTCTGGTTCGCGATCATCAAGATCATCGCCGTCGTGACGCTTATTGGCGTCAGCATCGTGCTGATTGCCAGCTCGTTCGTTTCTCCCAGTGGCGTTACCGCGTCCCTGGGCCATCTGGTCGATAAGCAGGCTGCATTCCCTAATGGCCTGCTTGGTTTCTTCGCCGGTTTTCAGATGGCCATATTCTCATTTGCCGGCACTGAGCTGATCGGCACCGCGGCGGCAGAAACCCGGTCTCCGGAGCGGACCCTACCCAAAGCGATCAACTCGATTCCGCTGCGAATCATCCTGTTCTACGTGTTGGCATTGGGCTGCATTATTGCCGTGACGTCCTGGCAACAGGTGTCGCCGGTTAAAAGCCCTTTTGTCGAACTTTTCCTCGTCGCAGGCTTTCCCGCAGCAGCCGGCATCGTTAACTTCGTGGTCCTTACATCCGCCGCTTCATCGGCCAACAGTGGCGTATTCTCATCCAGCCGCATGCTGTTCGGGCTGGCGAACCAGGACAACGCTCCGGGTATTTTTCGGCGACTGTCGGGCAACAGCGTACCCCTGCTGAGCCTGGCCTTCACGACAGTGTTGATGCTGCTGGGTGTGCTCGTGCTGTTCATCGTTCCGGAAGTCATGACGGCATTCACCATCGTTTCCACCGTGTCAGCGATTCTGGTGATCTTCACGTGGTCGACCATCCTCGCGTCCTACATTGCCTATCGCAAAAAGCGTCCTGAGCTTCACGCAAAATCGGCCTACAAGATGCCCGGCGGCGTGCCAATGGCATGGTTCTCACTGGCGTTCATGGGCTTCGTTCTGTGCCTGCTGGCCTTGAGGCCTGACACCCGCGTTGCCTTGATGGTCATGCCGGGGTGGTTCATATGGCTGGCCATTGCTTATCAGCTGACACGTAGCTGGAAGCCTAAAGCCGCGGTTGAATCGGCAAGTCAGTTCGGTTGAGCTACCCTAACGAGGCCTCTGCGCCAATCCTGGGCAGCACCCGCTGACCTGGCAATGCAGCTAAAGCCTGCTGCTCGCCGTTGCGGTGTGTCGGTCAATAGATAGACTGACCGACACGCCGCAATAATCAGTGAATGGATCGGGGGAGCACGAATTAATTTTATCTTGAAGATTAACTTTTATCGCGAGTTCTGAGACTTTCAGGCAAGCCCCAAATCAGAAGTGCTGCGGCGATCAGGCTTGTCGCCCCGATGATGTAAAGAGCCGGCGTTGTGCTGCCGGTAAAGTCTTTTATGTACCCAACCATCACGGGACTGACGATGCCGCCCATTTGACCAACCGTGTTGATTAACGCTATGCCGCCAGCTGCCCCGGCCCCGGCGCCCGCAAGCAACTTCGGCGGCAGGGCCCAGAACGCCGGAATCGAGGCGATGATACCGGTGCCCATCAGCGCCAGTGACACGATCAGAAACACCGTGTGATTGGCGAATATCCCGGCACTGACGAACCCGATTGCACCCACAACTATCAAACCGCAGACAAACTTACGTCGCTCGCCTGTTGCATCCGACAAACGGCCAATCACCAGCATGCTGATCGCACCGCATACGTAGGGTACGGCGGTCAACAGACCGATAATAGTCGGGCTTTCAGTCCCTGCACTTCGGATCAGCTGTGGAGCCCAGAAGTTAAGCCCATAGGACGCCACTTGAATAAGGAAATAAATGAACGCCAGCATTGCGAAGCCTGGCAACTTCAGGGCTGCCAGCAAAGAACCATGTTTCTGATTAGGCTCATGGCTTGCAATACGAGAGGCCAGGTAGGTTTGTTCATCTGCGCTTAGCCAATGGGCATCGGCAATGCGATCTTTTAGCGTGAAAAAAACCACCAGACCTAGACCTACGCAGGGAATGCCCCCCAGCAGGAATAGCCAATGCCAGCCACGCACGTCGAATAAACCGTCCATATGCCCCAGAACCAGACCGGACACGGGCGCGCCTATCAACCCAGCGAACGCAGAGGCCAGGAACAACGTTGAGGTAATACGACCGCGATAGTTTTGCGGAAACCATAACGTTAAGTAGTAGAGCACACCCGGTGCGAAGCCCGCTTCCATGGCGCCGATAAGAAATCGAAGGACATAGAACTGCCATTCGGTCGTCACGAAAATCATCAACGCCGTTGCTACACCCCAGGACATCATGATGCGTGCAATCCAGCGACGTGCGCCCACCTTGTAAAGCATCATGTTGCTGGGGACTTCGAACAACACATAACCGACGACAAACAGCCCCGCGCCTAGTCCATATGCAGTGTTACTTAAGCCAAGATCAGTCTGTAACTGAAACTTCGCGAAACTTATATTTATTCGGTCAAAGAACGCGAACAAATAACAGACCATAATCAATGGCATGAGACGCCACGCCACTTTTGAAATCAGCTTTTTCTCATCTATGGATGCAGCAGAGGTGCCTACATCAGCGGTAGAAACAGAAATGGACATGGTACTTTCTCCAGGCGAGCTCCCTTTAAGGGGCTACTTTGTTTTTGTTGTCTGGTTGACGGCACTGGCCGTCTTATAAAAATCAGATTCAGTGACGGGGTAGCGGATGCAGGTCACAGTTGCGTCCTGCCTTCACCACTTGTCCAGGCAGGTCATGCCCCAGCAATGACGGCAAGGTGCGCGATAGCGTCAGCAACTTCTGGAGGTCGATGCCTGTCGTAATACCCATTTCATCGCAGAGATTCACCAAGTCTTCGGTGCATATGTTCCCGGACGCGCCCGGCGCAAAAGGACATCCACCCAGCCCACCCAGCGAAGCGTCAAAACGACGAGCGCCAGCTTCATAAGCAGCCAATACGTTGCTCAGTCCCAAGCCACGGGTGTTGTGAAAGTGAAGGGTTATCGCGGATGCTGGCAATCGACCTAACAGGCGTTGCACAAGTCGATAAACCTGACGGGGATTTGCCATCCCAGTTGTATCTGCCAACGTAATGCCCTGTACTCCGAGTTCCAGATAGGCTTCCACCAACCGCATGACGACGTCCTCGTCAATGTGGCCTTCGAACGGGCAGCCGAACGTTGTCGCGACCGTGCCGTTCAGGCGGACAGTGCTGTCGCGGGCAAGCGACACCACTTCATCAAATGCGGCCAGCGATTGTTCGCGGGTCATTCGCATATTCGCCTGGTTATGGCTTTGACTTGCCGACAGCACCAGGTTCAGTTCGTCTGCATTGGCCTGAATAGCGCGCTGAGCGCCTTTCAAATTCGGTATGAGGGCAACGTAGATAACACCAGCATGACGCTTGATGCCCTGGAACACTTGCTCCCCGTCGCGCAAGGCTGGAATGGCCTTGGGGGAGACAAAAGAGCCCGCTTCGATGCGGCTGAAACCGCACGACGACAGCTCATTGATCAGGTTGATCTTGTCCGCCGTTTCAACCCAGACAGGTTCAATTTGCAGCCCATCGCGCGGGGAGACTTCCTGGATGATGAGGCGCTGCGAGTAGTCAGTAATCATTGCACCACCCCCCCATCCTTCAAGCGCTGAATCATCTCTTCACTCAGACCTAGATCGCCCAGCACCGCTTGGGTGTGCTGGCCCAGGCTCGGTCCTTGCCAATTCACATTGCCTGGTGTGTCGGACATTTTAGGAACGATGCCTGGCATCTTGACGGAGGCTCCACCCGGAAGATCTGCATCTAAAATCATGCCGCGAGCCAGATAGTGTGGGTCGGCAACGATGTCCGCTACAGAGTAGATGCGCCCGGCAGGCACTTCGGCCTTTTCTAACGTGTCGAGGACGTAATCGATGGGATGCCTGGAGCTCCATTGGCTGATGGCCTCGTCAAGCAGGTTGCACTGGATAGCCCGACCATCATTGTGCGCAAAAGCAGGATTCTCGCCTAAATCAGACCGGCCAATTGCAGCCATAAGACGTTTGAAAATGGGGTCGCTGTTGCCTGCAATCACTACGTACGCACCATCGCAGGTAGGGTAGGTGTTCGATGGCGCGATACCCGGTAGCGCGCCGCCGCTGCGCTCACGGACATGGCCAAGCATGTCGTACTCCGGCACGAGACTTTCCATGACGTTGAAGACGCTTTCTGCCAGTGATACGTCCACCACTTGCCCCTCACCCTGCCCCGTCTTGACCCGCAGGAGCGACATCAGTGCGCCGATGACCGCATGCATCGAAGCCAGGGAATCTCCAAGGCTCACGCCGACGCGTGCCGGCGGAATCCCGGGAGTGCCGGTGGTGTACCGAATTCCGCCCATCGCCTCGCCAATAGCACCAAAACCAGGACGGTCACGATACGGGCCCGATTGGCCATAGCCGGAGATCCGCACCAAGGTCAGCTTGGGGTTCAGCTCACGCAGGACATCCCAGCCAATGCCTAATTTTTCAAGTGCACCAGGCCGCAGGTTTTCAATCAGAACATCGGCGCTTTGCGCCAGCTGCTTGACGATAGCGATGCCTTCGGGGGACTTGAGATTCAGTGCCAAAGACTTCTTGTTCCGCGATTGCAGGTACCACCAAAGGGAGGTGCCCTCATGCAACTTTCGCCATTTTCGAAGGGGATCCCCCTGCCCCAGCGTCTCGATCTTGATAACCTCAGCGCCAAACTCCGCCATGATGCGCGCAGCAAAAGGGGCAGCAATAAGGGTACCGATTTCAATTACGCGGATACCGCTAAGAGCAGTCATGGGTTGTCCTCTGTATTTCTTGGAATTTGAGCCAAGACTAGAGGACAGATCCCCGCATAATCCAACGGTGATTTGGAAAGGGGTGTTCGCGTTTCGCGAACGAATGTTTCAAGGCTGGGATTGTTGGAGATGATCAAATAACAACCGACTAACCGGCGACAGGGACTCGCGCTCACGCACCAGCAACATTAGCGTACGGTTGGACCACTCATCACTGAGGTGTACCGCTGTCAGGCCCAACCCCCTTCCGAATAGCTCAAACGCTTTCAGCGGCAGAATGCCGATGCCCATATTGGCTTGAACCATACGGCACACTGCGTCGAAACCTGGAACATGAATACGCAGACGCAAGGGTTCGCCCAGCGCTTTCGCCGCTGCATGGATACGGTTATTGATGGAGCTGGCGGAGTGCAGGCCTATTTGGTCGTATTTCAATGTCTGTAGAAATGCGACTTCGTCAAAGCTTGCTAGCGGATGGTCATTGCGCATGGCTACGATAAGGCGGTCACTGCGATATGGCACGCTGAAGAGACCTTGCGAATCGCTATCCATTGAACAGATACCAACGTCGGCCACACCGTCGATGATGCCTTGAACTACCCCATCACTAGGGCGCTCTTCCAAATCAACCTTCACTTGAGAATGATTTAATACGAAATCGTGCAGATCCTCCGGTAAGAACTGGATGATCGCCGACAGATTGGCAAGCATGCGAACGTAGCCACGCAGCCCCTGCAAGTGCTCCCCAACCTCAATACCAACCTTCTCGACCTCGGTCAGCATACGACGGGCATGGTGTAAGAGCGTTTCACCCGCCGCCGTCAGCGTCATTCCTTTTGCAGTGCGCGAAAACAAGGGTATGCCCAGCACCACTTCAAGCTCCACCAACCGCTTGCTGGCAGCCGAAACTGCGATGGCTTCTCTCGATGCAGCGCGCGTCAATGTGCCTTCCTCATGGACAGCCACGAACAACTGCAGGGTTACTAGGTCCAGGCGCCGGATGAGCTGTTTATGGAGCATTAGACGTTTCCAGCAATGGAGAGAAAAACTAGCTTAACCTAGTGCAGCCGTAGTCATAGAATTCAATGTGTGCCTATAAATCCAGCGGCGGCACGCGGCGATTTCTTGCGTCTCACCAGCGACCAGATCGGCGGCAATTTATCGCCGCTCAAGGTGTTCAGAGATCAACGACGGCCTACGAGATGCCCGGCGGCGTCTCAGCATGGGAAGTTCTTTAGCTCAAGTCGTGAAGTTCTTTGGTGGTCGCCGGGCCGATGGTGAACTCGGAAAAGCGCGCTTGGAGACCGCTGCGCTCAGGCGTACAAGCTGTCGGCCCCACCTCATAACTGTCTGCTTCCGGGAACGGGGCCAGACGCAGCAGAGGCCAGAAAATGCCGTCACAGGAGGCCTGGATCCGCAGGGAGCCTTTTGAGACAGTGACCCGCAGATAGAAGTCTTCAAGTTCTTTGAAAGGTTGGGAGACTGACCAGTCCGATTTATCGTCCGTGACGACGGTACTCAGAAATAATTCACCGTCGGTGAACTCCACCCCCGTTTTTATCCAGCGCGTTTCGTCAATTCGCACCATCAGGCCGGCTTGATCGTAAAGGGTACGAAATTCACCTTGGATACGAATCTGCGCAGTGAATTCGCCAGCCGTTGGGAAACCCAGGAAATGACCGGTATCTCGCATGAAGCCGTAATGAGTTTTACGCCAGAAGTCGGTTTGCTCATCGGTGGTGATCGTGAGGCGGGTTCCATCCGCCATCCAATCTGCGGGTGGGTTCAGCCACGTTCCGGTACACATGTCGATGCTCATAGTTTTATCCCTTTGTCCAAATGTTAACGCAAGTGATAGGCGTCGATGGCGTTGAGTTCATAAAACGCGCAGCTATCTCAGACTGCGTTTTGACGAGTCGTTCAGCAATAGCCTTGACTTGTGCGTAAGTCGCTGCGGTGGTGCAGACGGGCCAGTCCGAGCCGAACTAAATGCTCCCCAGGCCAAACTCTGTTAGTGCGAGGGAGCGTTCAACAAGACTACGACGGCCAATTCCCTCACGCACCACCATGCTTTCCTCTCGCCCTTCGCTCTACATTTCTTTCAGGAGCTCAAAATCAGGTCAGCCTGGACGTCATTTATCGCTGCCAAAACCTAGAACTATAAGATCGTAACGGCGGACGCTTTAACATTGCTCTTGCACAACCAGCAAGCATTGGGTGCAGCGATAGGAGAAATAACCAAGTGGTTATCAGAGTAGGGTGGGAAGTGTTGCGGGTCATGCGATGCTGCCATGGGCGCCAAGAATTTTTCACGACAAAATCACGCACCGGGGGACATGCGCTTCTGCTTGCCTGCCCAGTAATAACGGAAGAGCCAGACTTTGCCGCCTCTGGCCGTCACATTGAGTGCGGGACCATCACTGTCACCGAGGGTGTAGTCGTTACCGGTGATTCGGGCATGGGATACTGAGTCTGTCATGTCCGCGAGCAACTCGAAACAGCGCTATCGCAGTACACGTGCTGAAATCCACTGGAAAGGCTCCCGGCACCTGGCGCAGATCCTTTACATCCATCGTCCCACGCCGCCTTCCCACTCACATATGCAAAGAAATGAAATCCACGAAACAGCGCAGCTTGGGCGTGATAAAGCGGTTCGGCGGCCACAGCACACTGAAGTGAATGGTGCGAGTTACCTCCTGGGTCAGCACGGCCTGCAGTTCCCCGGATTCAAGGGCTTCCTTGACGGCAAATTCCGGCAGGCAGGCGATGCCCCGCCCTTCCATGGCCGCGTTGAAAAGCATGTCGATGTTGTTGCAAACCAGCACGGCCCGCAAATCCTGCGTGCCGTTGTGGGATTTATCCGGTAGCGGCCAGCGCTCAAGCTTGCCCGTGGATGGCACCCGGTATAACAGACAGTCATGGTTGCTCAAGTCGCTAGCGTCCACCGGCGTACCCTGGGCCTGGAAATAGGCCGGGGCACCCACCAGAAGGAAACGGAAAGCACCCAATCGCCGCGCCACCAGGCGAGAGTCATTCAATTCACCAGTCCTGACCACCGCATCAAAGCCCTCCTCCACGACATCCACCAAGCGATCGCTGAAATCCAATTCCAGATGAATGTCCGGGTATCGCTTGGCAAAGCTGGACAACAACGTGAACAGAAACTGCCCGGCCAAGGGCAGGCTCACGCGCAGCTTGCCGCGCGGTTCGCTGCTGGTGCTCGACAGCTCCAGCTCCGCCGCTTCCAGTTCATTGAGCACGCGCTGGCAGCGGTTCAGGAAAAGCATGCCCTCCGCTGTCAGGTTGATGCTGCGGGTGCTGCGATGAAACAGCCTGACGCCCAGGCGCTGCTCCAGGCGCGCGACGCTTTTGCCGATCGCCGATGAAGACACGCCTAATAGCCGTCCGGCCGCGACAAAACTGCGCGTTTCGGCGACCTGGACGAAAACCGAGATTCCGCTGAGGTTGTCCACGCTCTTTCCTTGAGTTTTTTGGGCCTTGGATTGCGGAACGAAACGTCCGATGTGTCCGGAATTCTAGCCTCTGTTTCCCCTGCCGTCTGCGACCTAGCATGGCGACGTCCATTACAGCAGGGAATCGCGATCATGACCGCCAAAGAAACCATCCAACTTTCCAGCGCTATCGCCACCGACCCCATGCAGGCGCGAATCGACGCTGCCCTGAACAGCGCCGTTGAAGAAAGACGCCTGGTGGGGGCCGTGGTGCTGGTTGCCCGTCGCGGCGAAATCACTTATCGCAACGCCGTGGGCCTGGCCGACCGAGAGGCTGGCCTGCCGATGCGCACCGACGCCTTGTTCCGGCTCTCCTCGGTGACCAAGCCTATCACCTCGACCGCCGCCCTGGCCTTGGTCGCCCAAGGTCGCATTGGCCTGGATGATCCTATCGCTCGCTGGCTACCGGAGTTTCAACCAACCTTGGCGGACGGCACTCGCGTATCCATCAGCGTGCGCCAGTTGCTTAGCCATACAGCGGGCCTGGGTTACGGTTTTCTCGAAGGCACGGGCGGCGGCGCCTATGCGCAGGCCGGTGTGTGTGACGGGCTGGAAAATGCGCCGCTGACTCTGGAGGAAAACATTCGGCGACTGGCGACCGCGCCGCTGCTCTATCGTCCTGGCACCGATTGGGGGTATTCAATTGCCACCGACGTACTAGGCGCGCTCATTGCCAAGGTATGCGGGACCAGTCTGGCCGATGCAATCAACCAACTGGTTCGCGAGCCACTCGGCCTGTCCGATACCCGTTTCAATGTCGTCGACACTTCCCGCTTGACGGCCGCCTATCTCAATGCCGATCCGGCACCACGTCGCATGAATGGCGTCGAAGTGATCGAGGTTTTCGAAAACACCGCCGGCATCCGGATGGACGCGGATCGGGCCCTCGACAGCAATGCCTACCACTCAGGAGGCTCAGGGATGATCGGCTCCGCCGCAGAATTTCTGACCTTGCTCGAAACCTTGCGCCAGGGTGGTGGCCCGCTCATGCCGGCGAGTCTGGCGAAAGAAATGGCAACCGTCCAGACCGGCAACCTGGAACTCGCCAACTGGCCCGGCCGTGGTTTCGGCCTGGGGTTCACCGTGATGACTGATCCACAAGCGGCACAAGCGCCGGAGTCTGTGGGCACTTGGCGCCTGGGCGGGGCCTTTGGTCATTCCTGGTTTGTCGATCCGGCGCAGCAAATCTCCGTGGTGGCGTTTACCAACACTGCCTTCGAGGGGATGTTCGGACAGTTCACGGTCGATCTGTGCAACGCCGTATACGGCGGTTGAATGATCCACGCCTTGCGCTGCCATTTACGCCTTGAAAGTGCGATCACTCCTGATTCTTGCGAGAATTGACATGACTTGTTCTACTCGATCTAACGCATTATTCAACCCGATGTTCTTCATTGCCTTGGGTTTGTTCGGTGTCTACACCATCGAATTCGGCGTGGTCGGTATCTTGCCGGTGATCATCGAACGCTACAGCGTCAGCGCCTCCGAGGCGGGTTATCTTGTGGGGCTGTTCGCCCTGGTCATCGCGGTGTTCGGCCCCTTCATGGTGCTGTGGTTTTCGCGCTACAACCGCAAGCGGGTCCTGACCCTCTCGCTGTTCATCTTCGCCGCCTCCAGCGCCTTATCGGCCTATGCGCCCAATTACGGATCACTCGCGATCCTGCGGATCATTCCGGCGTTCTTTCATCCAGTGTATTTCTCGCTGGCGTTTGTCGCGGTGGTCTCTCTATATCCCAAGGAACAGGCGACTCAGGCTACAGCCAAGGCGTTTGTCGGCACCAGCATGGCCATGGTGCTCGGCGTACCTATCACCACCTGGATCGCTGCACGTTTTTCCTACGAAGCGGCCTTCCTGTTCTGCACCGCCGTCAACGTGATCGCCGGGCTGGGCATCATCGCCCGGTTACCCGATACCTTTGCCGGGCAGCGGACGCCTTACGGGGAACAGTTGGCTATCCTGCGCAAACCGACGTTGTGGCTCAATATCCTGGCCTCGACACTGATCTTCGGTGCGATGTTTTCGGTGTATTCCTACAGCGCCGAATATCTGTCTCAGGAAGCCGGAATGAGCGGTGAAGTGATCAGTGCCATGTTGATTCTGTTCGGCGTGGGCGGTGTGGCCGGTAATCTGCTGGCAGGCCGTTTGTTGTCCAAAAGTAAAGTGGGTACAACGCTAATGCATCCGATCATGCTGGGGGCGTCGTACCTGATCCTGCATTTCTTTGCCAGTCCAGACATCTTGCCGATGATTCTGATCGTCATACTCTGGGGCGCCACCCACACCAGTGGCCTGATCGTGACCCAGGTCTGGCTGACCTCCGAAGCCCCGGAGGCGCCGGAGTTTGTTACTGGTCTTTACATCTCGTTCATCAATCTGGGCGTGACGCTCGGCGCGACTGCCGGTGGCTGGTTCCTGACCCGCATGGGGATGGAAGGCACCATCGTAAGCGGCTTGGTTTTCTGCGCGCTGGCAGCCGCGACGATCGCGACCAAGGTACTTGTGTACGGGGCGCGACAGCCAGGTCTTGCGACGGAAACCCAAGCGGTTTTGCACTAAAGTCATTCATCGGAGACCGTGGCAAGCCACGGTCTTGCTCGAACTCAGCGGAGTTTCTATCGGTCAGAACCACTCGGATGGAGTCACGATATGGATGTTAGCAGCACCTCATTCACAGCCACGCAGGTCGTCGATTTCCCTGTAGACAGCACCCAGTTCGATTGGGAGAACCTTCGGTACTTCATCGCCTTCGCGCGGATACGCTCCCTGGCCGCCGCAGCGCGATCCTTGAACGTCGAGCACGCTACCGTCTCACGGCGGATAGCAGCCCTTGAAACCGCACTGAAAGTGCGCCTGGTGGACCGACGAAGTCACCGGTATGAGTTGACCGAAAATGGGGAACGAATCGCCCAACTGGGTAACCGCATGCAGGAAACCGCTTGCGCTCTGAGTCGCGCCGTCTGCGCGATCCGCACTGAAAAGGTCGCAGACATCACCCTTAGCGCGCCTCCCCACCTGACGACACACTTCATTGCGGGTCGCGAATACGGGCTTCCATGATGTCGCGTTTAAACAACAATAATCCTGTTTCGGATTGCAAGGCTGTGCACCGAGGTTCGGGCGTGGCGCTATTGCGGCCAAAGCTTTCACGCGCTGTCCGGCACGGAGGATGACCCCGTACGACACAGTTCGTCAGATACAGCTCTTAAGCTATGTGCTCCCGGGCAAAATGGCATTATATGCCAATGATCTAAACAATCTGTTTACCCAGAGTTAATGCTAATAATGGCGACGCGAAATGTTGTGCTCACCCCTCACCAGGAACAGGTTATCCAGGACCTGGTGCAGTCCGGCCGTTATCAGAATGCCAGCGAAGTGATGCGAGAAGGCTTACGGCTATTGGAGCAGCGCGTCGCCGAAGACACCGCCAGAATTGAGGCCCTGCGTCAGGCGACCTCAATCGGCATCATGGACCTTGAGCACGGGCGCTTCACTCAGTTGAACGAAGGGGATCTGGAGCATTACCTCGAGGGCTTGAGCCAGGAGGTCACCCTCCCCGCGCGCGAGAAACGCTGAGCGTGCCGCAATATCGGATTTCCAACGCGGCGCGCGCCGACATTGTCGACATTCTCAGGCTCTCCCAGTTTCTTAGGCGTTCTCCGTGGC
>Ga0307405_10000523_pt1 | contig 14508 bp, 14 predicted proteins | sample 322Cmetagenome_2_FD_203311 | JGI IMG/M metagenome (GOLD analysis project Ga0307405, IMG submission 203311) | Maize rhizosphere microbial communities from greenhouse at UC Davis, California, United States - 322HYB-C-1 | ecosystem: Host-associated > Plants > Roots > Rhizosphere > Soil | place...
GACCGCACGACCCCCCGCGCCCCCGGGGCTTTCCCTCCCGCTCGGGGTGAGATGCTCACTCCCCGCGCCGGGAAACCTGCGGCCCGTACAGTCTGGCAAAGCCAATCCGCATATGCAAGTATTCGATCCATGTCCGTCGGTAACTGGACATTCACATCTTGTTGATATCGGGGCCCGGGGGCGACACTGATCGCGGCACTTTTCTCCGACCCGAGGAGGCGGTGGTGGCCGACGGCAGCCCGACCGTACGACGGCGACGACTGGGTCTCATCCTGCGTGGAATGCGGGAGCGGGTCGGGCTCACCGGCGAGGAGGTCGGCTCGGCGATCGAGCGGTCCGGCTCGTGGGTGAGCCGGGTGGAAACCGGCCGGGTCGGGTTGCGGGGTCGCGATTTGACCGACTTGCTCCAGTTGTACGGAGTGGACGATCACCAGACGGCCGACGAGCTGCTGGCCATGGCCCGGGAAGGAAAGCAACGAGGCTGGTGGAGCAAATACGCCGACACGCTCGCCGGGCCGTACGCCACGTACATCGGCTTCGAGGCCGAGGCGGCGGAACTGCTGGTTTATGAGACGTTGGTCGTGCACGGACTGCTGCAGACCGAGGATTACGCGCGGGCGATTTTCGGTGCCGCCATGCCGCCGAACAGCGGTGATGCGATAGAGCGCAAGCTCCGCGTGCGGTTGGCCCGCCAGGAGTTGCTGAACCGGTCGAAGCCGCTGAAGCTATGGGCGATTTTAGATGAGTCAGTTTTGCTGCGCCGGATCGGGGGACCGGACATACTCAGAGAACAGCTCAAGCGTCTCATCGACGCGAGCCACATGCCCAACGTGACGATCCAAGTAGTTTCCTTCGACGCGGGTCCTCACCCCGGCATGATCGGCTCGTTTACACTAGTGCGGTTTCCTTCGCCGGACGATCCCGATCTTGTCTACATAGAAGGCGTGACGAGTGACATATTCGGCGAATCGGAAGACGTACTCTCGTACAACGAGATTTTTGACCACCTAAGAGCCAACGCGCTCAGTCCCATCGCATCGCGACAGCGGATAGCGCGAGCGTGGGAGGAGCTGGCCTGACCTGAGGAGGGCCTTTTGCCTTCGCTTGACACGACGTGGCGTAAGAGCACCCGCAGCAGCAACAACGGGTCCTGTGTGGAGGTGCGGCGAGTGGCCGCGGCCATCGAGGTGCGCGACACCAAGGACCGCACCGGACCGGTACTGACGTTCCCCGCCGACTCCTGGCAGAGCTTCGTCGCCGCTGTCCACCTGGGAGAGTTCGACCGCCCCTGAGTTCCCTCGCGACGTGGGCCGGGTCATCGCGCCCGGCCCACGATCAGCGAGCGCCGTCCACAATGGCGCTTGAGCACGCTCCGTACCCCAACCCGACCCGTCTCACGCGGTCGCGTCCGGATCCGCTGTTTCCGAGGTCGACAGGCCGCGAATTGCCGAGGCTTCAACCCTGGCGGCGCCAGCCTCTTCCGATCGGCCCAACCTTTTCAGCAGGTCGGCCCGGTCGGCCCGCGCATTCAGAATTGCCAGCCGATGAGGTTCCAGTACCACAGGAACCAGGTCAGGGCGCCCAGCCCGACGAACATGACGACCTGATGCGCGCGAGCGGTCAGGCGGGCGCCCGATCCGCGCCAGCTCAGGATGGTGCAGGTCGCGGCGGCGGCGGTTAGGGCCAGCACCGCGACCGGCAGGATCAGCAGAACGCGGAAGCTCACCGGCACGCCGTAAAGGAACTCGCTGGTGTCGCCCAGCAGCACGGTGGCCAGAAGGATCACGAACACCAGACCCAGGCCGGCGGCGCCGGCGGCCAGCGACCGGGCCGTGCGCCACGTGCCGGTCGTGGCCGATGGCCGCCGGCGGATCCGTCGGACCAACCATGCCCCCGGGACCGCGATCGCGCTCAGGGCGGTGACCGCCAACGCGAGCAGCAGCACCAGGTTCGGTATGGGTGTCGCGCCCGAGGGCATCAACTGGTACGCGGCGCCGTCGGTCGCCACGTAGCGCCGCCCGTCGGCGCCGGCGAGGAACACGAGGTGGTCGGTGCCGCCCGCGACCTCGTACAGACCGTCGCCCCGCGTGGTCCAGGTCTTGCCGGCGAACCGCACGGTTCCGTCGTCGGCCACGCTGAGCCGGGCCGGGCCGAGCAGCGCGACGAGCTTCTCGATCGTCGACTCGTTGTGACGGGCGGGCTGGTAGAAGCCGGCCCGCGCCGGCGATAGCGCCCGCGGTGAGCTCCGAGCGGCCTCGGGGTCGGACGGCGCCGGCACGAACCGGTCGAAGAAGGCTCGCACGAGTTCGCCGGCCGTGGTGACACCACCGGTCGCGTTGGTCGACAGGAACAGGCCGAGGCGGCAGTCGGGTACCAGAATCAACACGCTCTGGAACCCCTCCCAACTGCCGTCGTGCATCAGGACCCTCCGTCCACTTAGGACCCGGTCCATGAACCCGTGTGCGTAGCCGCTCAGCCGGGGATCCGCCGCGTAGGAGCGCGTGTGCATCCGGGCCGCGCCGGAAGCGCTGAGCATGCTCGTGGCGCCGTCGTTCAGATGCGCCCGCATGAAGGTGGCCATGTCGGCGGCGGTCGCGCTGACCGAGCCGTCCGGCGTCATGACGTCGAACATGAACGGCATCGGCCGGACCGGCTCGGCGTCGGAGTCGTAGCCGCGGGCCAGGTCGGCGGCCAGCCGGTGCGGCACCGGTTCGGTCGCGGTGCTGTGGGTCATGCCGAGCGGGTCGAGCAGGTGCCGCTGGACGTAGCGGTCGTACGGCTCGCCGCTGACCTCCGACACGATGTACCCGGCCAGCGCGGCGCCGTAGTTGGAGTACCCGGAGATCTCCCCGGGTGGTCTGATCCGGGCCGGCATGTTGGCCGCGAGGAACGTCGCCAGCGGTGGCACGTCGGCCGCCGAGCGGGCCGCCGTGCCGATCACGCGCTCCTCGAAGCCGGCCGTGTGGTTCATCAGGGCCCGCAGCGTCACGGGTTGCGGGTACGTCGATGGGACCCGGAACGCCGTGAGGTAGCGGTTCACGTCGGTGTCCAGATCGAGGCGACCGGCTTCCACCTGTTGCATGACCGCCGTCCAGGTGAACAGCTTGGTGATGGACGCGATCCGGACGAGCGAACGCTGGGCGTCGAAGGCCGTGCCACGCTCCACATCGGCCTGTCCGTATCCGCGGGCGAACACGGTGGCGTCGTCCTTGACCACCGACACCACCGCGCCGGGCACGCGATGGGCTGCGAGGCGTCCGGGCACGGCGCCATCGAAGAAGGCGGACAACGCGGTTGGCGTCGCCCCGTCGCAGGCGGCCTCGGCCGACCACGCGGGCGCTCCGGTCAGGGGTACGGCGAGGCAGCCGGCGATCAGAGCGCCGAGCGCCGAAAGGGTACGCATGGGGTCTCCTCGTTCGCGGGACTCGATAACGTGGATCAGCGTCGCGGCCCGCGTCCGGCCCGCACATCGCCGCGCGGGCGAAGGTCGTCTACCACCAAAGTCGGACCGCCCCTCGCGGCGGCGCCGACCTGAGGGGCATGAGACGGCCCTGCGGCCGGGCCTACGCTTCGGAGCGTGGATGATCGCTCCGCCGCCGACCGCCGCCCGATCGCGTGGCGCCCCGTGGCCGCCAACGGGCGGGCCATGGACGTGCTTGCCGTGCTCGCCTGCCTTGCCCTGACCGTCCTCGCGGTCAGGGGTCACTGGTCGGTTTTCCCATCCCCGGTCATCGCCGTGGCGGGCACGCTCGCCAGTGCGGCCCAGTGGCCCCGGCGGCGGTGGCCGCAACTGGCCGCCGTGGCCGGCGCGGCCGGGTACGCGCTCTCGGGCAACCCGCTGCCGATCCTGATCGGCCTGTACTCGGCCGGGTCGTACGCGCCCCGCCGGCAGGTGTGGGCCCTGGCCGTCGCCGGATGGTGCGGCATCGCCGGGTGGGCGTGGCTCGATGCCGGACGGTTGAGCGGCAACGACGTGCTCGCGGCGACGGTCGCCACCGCGGTGGTCGTCGCCGCCGGGGTCCATGTGGCCACGCGACGGGCGCTGGCCGAGTCGTGGCGCGAACGGGCCGAGCGGGCCGACGCCGAACGGGCGCTGCGGGACGAGCGGGCCCGCTCGGCCGAGCGCACCCGCATCGCGCGGGAGATGCACGACGTCCTGGCCCACAAGGTCGCCCTGATCGCCCTGCACGCGGGCGCGTTGGAGCTGGCCTCCCGCGACACCTCGGAGCCGGTGCGGGACGGAGCGGCGCTGATCCGGTCCACGGCGAGGGAGGCGCTGCAGGAGCTGCGCTACGTGCTGGGTGTGCTGCAGGCCGACGTCGACGCGCCGGAGCCGTTCGCCGATCTGGCGTCCCTGGTCCAGGCCTCGGTGCGGGCCGGCCAGCGGGTGGAGCTGCGGGACGAGGCCGGGCCGCTGCCCCCGACCACGGCTCGCGTCGTGTACCGGATCGTCCAGGAAGGACTGACCAATGCCCACAAGCATGCCCCCGACGCGCCGGTGACCGTGCGCATCCGCCCGGCCGAGACCGGCGAGGTGAGCGTCAGCGTGGACAACCCGCCGCCGCCCCGCCCGCCGATGGACCTGCCGGGGTCGGGCGCGGGGCTGGTGGGGCTGGCCGAGCGGGTACGGTTGATCGGCGGATCTCTCCACAGTGGTCCGCTCGCCGACCGGGCCGGCTGGCGGCTGCACGCCGTCGTCCCGGTGGAGCCGGTGCCGTCATGATCTCCGTTCTGCTCGTCGACGACGAGGCCCTGGTGCGGGCCGGGCTGCGCATGATCCTGGAGACCGCGGACGACATGACCGTGGTCGGTGACGCCGAGGACGGGCAGGCGGCGGTGGCCGCGGTGGGCCGGCTCCGGCCGGACGTGGTGCTCATGGACATCCGCATGCCCCGGTTCGACGGGCTGGCCGCCACCGCGGCGATCCGGTCCCGACCGCGGCCGCCGGCCGTCGTCGTTCTGACCACGTTCGACACCGACGACGCCGTGTTCCGGGCGCTCGAGGTCGGGGCGACCGGGTTCCTGCTCAAGGACACGCCGCCGGAGGAGTTGCTGCGGGCCGTGCGGCACGCGGCGTCCGGCGATTCGATGCTGTCACCGGCCGTGACCCGGCGGGTCATCACCCGTTTCACGGCCGAGGACCGCAGCCGGCGCCGGCGGGATGCCCTGGACCGGCTGAGCGGACTGACCGAGCGAGAGCGCGAGGTGCTGGTCCAGATCGGACTCGGCCACGCCAACGCCGAGATCGCCCGCAACCTGCACATGAGCGAGGCGACCGTGAAGAGCCACGTGTCGCACCTGTTCGAGAAACTGTCGGTCACCAATCGCGTGCAGATCGCCATCGCGGCCTTCCGGGCCGGCCTCGTCGACTAGTCGCACGATCCGTCCACATCCGACAGCCCGTCGAGCTTCAGGTGCCGGGTCAGGCCGCGCCGGCCATCGTCGGTGAGGCGGAGGGCCCGCTGGCCGGGACCACGGCGGACGAACCAACGCAGCTCCAGCATCCGTCCACACAGGACCGCTCCGAGCGCGCCGGCCAGGTGCGGCCGGCGTTCGGTGAGGTCGATGCAGGTACGGGTGAAGGGCCGCCGTCCCCGTTGGGTGGTGGCGAGGTCGACCCCGAACGCCGCGAGGCGGTGCTCACCGTCCGCGGTGAGCCGGTACCCGTCCGGGCCGGCGACGATCGACCCGCCGTCCACCAGCGCGTCGTGCACGGCCACGCCGACCGTGCCGGCGAGATGGTCGTAACAGGTACGGGCGAAGACCGCCGCCGCCTCCAGCCGGGCCTGTCGCAGGGAACGCACGGGCCGCGGCGGGCTGACGAGCGCGAGCGCCTCGAGGGCATGGGCGACGTCGGCCGACGCCAGCCGGTAGTACCGGTGTCGCCCACTGCTGACCACGTCGACGAGGCCGCCGCCGAGCAGTCGGGCCAGGTGCTCGCTGGCCGTCGCCGCGCTCACCCCGGCGGCCCGGGCCAACTCGCCGGCCGGCAGGGCCTGCCCGGAGGTCAGCGCCTCCAGCATCGCGGCCCGGGCCGGCTCGGCCACGAGGCGCGCGGCCGCGGCGATGTCGGCGTTCACACTCATGCCGCCACCGTACGGCCGGGACGCTTCGGCGCGGACCGAAGCGTCCGCGGCCCAACCTGGTCGCATGGTTGGACCGCCGGTTACGGACGACCGATGAGGCTCTACCGCAGGACCGGCCGTACCCGGTCGAGCTCGTCGATGGCGGTCGCGGTCACGTCGTCGGGCGGCTTCGAGCCGTCGACGGTCACCAGCACCTCGCGGTTGGCGTAGTAGTCCAGCAGCGGCGCGGTCTGCTCGTCGAAGACCTCCAACCGGTGGTTGATCACCTCGAGGTTGTCGTCCATGCGGCCCGCGGCGCGCCCGCGCGAGACCATCCGCTCGACCACCTGGTCCCGCGGCACGTTCAGGTACAGCGCGACCTGTACGCCGGCGCCCAGTTCGCGGGCGATCAGGTACGCCGCCTCGGCCTGCGCGACGGTGCGGGGAAAGCCGTCGAGGACGTACCCGCCCTGGCGGCTCGCGGTCTCGACCGGCCGGCGCAGCAGGTCCATGACGATGCCGTCGGATACGAGGTCACCGCGGGCCAGCTGGCTTTGAACGGCCCGGCCGATCGCCGTGTCCATCTCGACCTGCCGGCGCAGCAGCTCACCGCTGGAGATGTGGGCGATGCCGTAGTGGTTTCCGATCCGGGTGGCCTGCGTGCCCTTGCCCGAGCCGGGTGGGCCGATCAACAGAAGCCGCACGGGACCCCCTTTCGGTAAACGCGGGCCAGGCCAGCCTGCATGATCGCGATTCTCCGGACAATCGGCGGGTCGGACCGCACCATTGCGGGTGATCCAGCTCTCAGCCGCGATGCAGTCCGACAAACCGAGCATATCGGGCGCCGTCGTGCCGTCCCGCCGACTGTAGGGGCACCCTTATAGCGGAAAAGTGCCCGTAGGGTGCCCCTGCATACAGCAAAGCGGGGGTCAGCCGACGAGGATGGCGGACACGACGATGTTGTCCCGATACGATCGCCGATCCCGGTCGAACTCGCCGCCGCAGGTGATTAGGCGCAGCTCCGCTCCGGGCGTGGGCTTGTAGACCTTGACCCCCGGGAACCTGTCCTTCGGGTACCGCTGCACGGACGTCACGGCGAAGCGGATCCAGACGCCGCCGCGCTGGATCTCGACGATGTCGCCGGACTTGAGCGCGTGCAGCCGGTAGAACACGGCCGGGCCGGTGTAGGAGTCGACATGCCCGGCCACGACCGCGGCCCCGATGTCCCCCGGCGGGATGCCGCCGCGCCACCAGCCGGGCTTCGTGTACGTCTTCGGCGGGTTGAGCTGGCCCCGGCCGTCGAGGTCGAGTTTCTCCAGTGGAGCGTCGACGTCGATCGTCTTGATGCGCAGGCGGGTCGGCTCGCCGCTGAACGTCGGTTCCACACACGGAGGGAACGCGCACGATCCGCCGGCCACCGGCGCGGCCGTCCACACGGGATTGACCCAGATGGCCTCGCCGGGCCGCGGATCCGCGCCGCCGACCACGAACGCGACGATGCCGGCGACGACGGCGAGGCCGACGGCCGCGGCCACGACCTCGACGGTCCGCCCGGCCCGACTTGATACGACCCGGGGCAGGCGGCGGCGGTGGTCGACCACACCGCCGCCCCGACCCGGGCGTGCCGGCTCGGGGTCCGGGTCCACCGGCAGGTGGACCACCCCGACGAAACGAGCCTCCCCGGTCGCGTCCGCGGCAGGCGGACGGGTCGTCACGTCCGCCGCGTGGCGAAGCGTCGGGCCCGAAGGCCCAGCGCCAGCAGACCGACCACCACCAGTAGGCCCGCGCCGATCAGGACGAGGGGGCTGGTCGGGGACAATCCGCCGCCGCCGGCGCCGGTCTCGACACCGCCGTCGGGCACGTTGGCGGCGCCCCGGGCGTCGGCGCGCAGCTCAACCACGAGGCCATTATCACTGTCGAGGATCAGCAGTGAGTAGACGCTGCCGCCCATGAGCTGGCAGTTCACCGTGGTGGACCGGTTGGAGCCGTTCGGGGTCAGCTCGAGCGTCCAGGTGCCCGGGTTGACCGCGCGGTACTCGGTCGTGGACGCGAAGGCCACATCCGTCGCGATCGTGGCGCCGTTTGCGACCGCCACATCCAGCACCGGCTTGGCGACCGAGGCCTGGATGATGCGTACCTTGGCCCGGCCGTCCGACGCCCGGCTCAGGTCGTCGGTGAACACGTCGAGACCGAGCTGGGCGAACCGGCCGACCCCGGCGACCGTGTAGGCACCGCCCGGTTGGACGGTCACCTGCGTGGTGAGCACCGGCGTCGTGCTGGCCGGCTCGCCCTGCTTGCGCATGGCCACCTTGTAGGTGCCGGCCGGCAGCGCCATGTACTTCGACATGACGCCGTAGCCCACGTGCTTGAACACCTGTTCCTTGAACGCCTTGTCGTCGACCTTCGACAGGTACACGTCGACCTCGGGTGTGTCCGGCGACAGATGGGCCAGCCGGACGTACCCCACGTCGGCCGCCGCGGCGGCCGGTGCGGCACCGACAGACACGGCGACGAGCGCCAGTAGGAGCGCGAACCCCGTACGGACGAACCGGTGACGGACGAAGCGGTGCGGAATCGAATCAGTCAAGATTTCCTCCTGTACACCGTGCGAGGCCCCATCGCGTTTCTCGTGTCGCCTGACACGGTCGCCCAAACCGGTTGCAAAATGCAAGATGCAGCAATGATCAATGCAAATGCTGCCGAGTCGGAGGAGTCGGGTCTCATCCATCGGTACCGGCTCCGGCGCCAACACGTCGCCATCTCGTGACTCGCTCGTTGCGCGCGCGGATCGTCGGGTGAGTCCGGCGGGCGCCACCGGGTCCGGATGCCGTCCGCTTCCGCCGTAGTGTGGTGCCATGCGCCAGGAGTGGCATGATCAATTCCGTAATCCCGGCTTCGAGATCGGGCGTCCGGCGACGGATTCGGCCGAGGTGAGCGCCCTCGGCCTGGACAAGTGGCGGTCACTGCCGAGAGCCCAGACGCCGCCGTGGCCCGACCCCGACGCGGTCGAGCAGGTGGTCGGGCTGCTGTCCACCGTGCCGTCGATCGTGGCGCCGTACGAGGTGGAGCGGCTGCGCGAGAAGCTCGCCGAGGTGTGCGAGGGCCGCGCCTTCCTGCTGCAGGGCGGTGACTGCGCCGAGACGTTCGCCGACAACACCGAGACCCACCTGCTGGCCAACTCCCGCACCCTGCTGCAGATGGCCGTCGTGCTCACCTACGGCGCGAGCCTGCCCGTGGTCAAGCTGGCCCGGGTTGCCGGCCAGTACACCAAGCCGCGTTCACAGCCGCTCGACGCGCTCGGCCTCCCGGCGTACCGCGGTGACATGATCAACTCGATCGAGGCCACGCCGGAGGCCCGGGTACCCGACCCGCAGCGGATGATCCGCGCGTACGCCAACGCATCCTCCACGATGAACATGCTGCGCGCCTACCTGGGTGGCGGTCTGGCCGACCTGCACGCGGTCCACGACTGGAACCGCGACTTCGTCCGCACGTCCAAGTTCGGTGAGCGGTACGAGGCCCTGGCGCGGGAGATCGACCGGGCGCTGGCCTTCATCCGGGCCTGCGGCCTGACCGACGACGAGGCGCTGCGCACCGTCACGCTCTACTGCTCACACGAGGCCCTGGCGCTCGAGTACGACCAGGCGCTGGCCCGGGTCGTGAGCGGCCGGGCGTACGGGCTGTCCGGCCACTACCTCTGGGTGGGCGAGCGCACCCGGCAGATCGACGGCGCGCACATCGACTTCGTCTCCCGCCTGGCCAACCCGATCGGGGTCAAGCTCGGGCCGACCGCGACGCCCGAGGCCGCCCTCGAACTGTGCGAGAAGCTCAATCCCGACAACGTTCCGGGCCGGCTCACGCTGGTCTCCCGGATGGGCAACGGCAAGGTACGGGACACGCTGCCGCCGATCATCGAGAAGGTGAACGCGGCCGGCCACAAGGTGGTCTGGCAGTGCGACCCGATGCACGGCAACACGGTGGAGTCGTCCAACGGGTACAAGACCCGCCACTTCGACCGGATCGTCGATGAGGTGCTCGGGTACTTCGAGGTGCACCAGCAGCTCGGGACCCACCCCGGAGGTATGCACGTCGAGATCACGGGCGAGGACGTCACCGAGTGTCTCGGCGGCGCCCAGGCGATCGAGGAGTCCGACCTGGCCGGCCGGTACGAGACCGCCTGCGACCCGCGGCTGAACACCCAGCAGTCGCTCGAACTCGCCTTCCTCGTCGCCGAGATGCTCCGCGGCTGACCCTCGAAAGGACACCGGCGATGATCGATCTGCGCAGCGACACCGTGACCCGGCCGTCGGCCGGCATGCGGGAGGCGATGGCGACCGCCGAGGTGGGCGACGACGTCTACGCCGAGGACCCGACCGTCAACGCGCTCGAGGCCGAGGTCGCCGCGCTGTTCGGGCACGAGGCCGCCCTGTTCACGCCGACCGGGTCGATGGCCAACCAGATCTGCGTCCAGCTACTGGTGCCGCCGGCGCGAGAACTGCTGTGCGACGCGGACGCGCACGTCGTCACGTACGAGATCGGCGCCGCCGCCGCGATCGGCGGGATCTCCACGCGCACCTGGCCGCCGGTCGGCGGCGAGGTCGATCCCGAGTACGTGGCGGGCATGGTCCGTCCGGACGGCTTCCACGCCGTACCCACCCGGGCCCTCGCGGTCGAGCAGACCCACAACCGCGGCGGGGGCGCGGTGATCGCGCTGGACACGCTGCGGGCGCTGCGGCGGGTGGCCGACGAGGCGGGGGTGGGGCTGCACTGCGACGGCGCCCGGATCTGGCACGCGCATGTGGCCGACTCGGTGCCGCTGGCCACCTACGGCGGGCTGTTCGACACGCTGTCGGTGTGCCTGTCCAAGGGATTGGGCGCCCCCGTCGGCTCGCTCGTGGTGTCCAGCGCCGAACGGGTCGCCGAGGCGCGCTGGATCCGCAAGCGGATGGGCGGCGGCATGCGCCAAGCCGGCGTGCTGGCGGCCGCGGGCCGGTACGCGTTGGCCAACAACATCGAGCGGCTCGCCGACGACCATGCCCGGGCGGGGCGGCTGGCCGAGGCGCTGGCCGGGTTCGGCGTGGTGGACGCGACCAAGGTACGGACGAACATCGTGCCGCTGGACCTGACCAAGTCCACCCTGGACGGGCCGACCCTGGCCGCCGGTGCCCGAGCCGGCGGGGTGGCCGTGTCCGTCCTCGGCCCGCGCATCGCCCGCCTGGTGACCCACCTCGACGTGGACGACGCCGGCATCGACCGGGCCATCGACGTGCTGACGGAGATCTTCCGCGGCTGACGCGTCGAGGAGTGGGGCCCGAGGTCGGCGCGAAAGGGAGCGCGGGTCAGGCGGGCTCGGGGTGTTCGGTGACGTTCTGCAGGTAGAGCGGTTCGCCGAGCCGTTCGAGAAGCTCAAGCTGCGTCTCGAGATAGTCGATGTGGTGCTCCTCGTCGGCCAGGATGTCCTCGAAGATGCGGGCCGAGGTGACGTCACCGATCGAGCGCATGTACTCGATGCCGCGGCGGAGCCGGTCGACCGCCTCGTGTTCGATCTTCATGTCGCACTCGAACATCTCCTTGACGGTCTCGCCGATGCGTAGCGCGAACAGCTTCTGGAAGTTCGGCAGGCCCTCGAGGAAGAGGATGCGGTCGGTGAGCAGCTCGGCGTGGCGCATCTCGTCGATGGACTCGGCGCGGGTGTGTTTGGCGAGCGTCGTCAGGCCCCAGTTCTCCTGCATCCGGGCGTGCAGGAAGTACTGGTTTATGGCCGTCAGCTCGGCCGTGAGCTGCTCGTTGAGGAACTCGATCACCCGCTCGTCGCCCTGCATACTGATCCGGCCTTTCGCCAAAGGGTCTCGTCGATCAGCAGCCTATGACGCGGGCGGTGGCTACGCGGCCAGTGACACCGTAAACGTGTCGGCCCGGTTCTCCTCGTCGATGACGTCGCGGATCCGCTCGACGCACAGGCCGCATCCCTGACCCGCGCCGCAGGCCTCGCCCACGCTGTCCTCGCTGCGGGCACCACAGCGGACCGCCGCGCGCACCTCACACTCCCGTACCCGCGCGCAGATGCATACGTACACGAGGTGGCCCCTCACTGTGCTTAGCCTGTCCTCAGTAAGGGTTGCCTAAAGTCAGCCTGATCGCAACCGGTTGACCCTAAGAGGTGACACTGGTCACGGAGCGCATTCGAGGTCGACCGTCTGTCCCGGCTGCACGGGCTGGCCGGGATCGGGTCGCTGCACCTTGACGGTCCAGAAGAAGCGCTCGACGTCATTGCCGTTGACGTTGACGTTCAGGTTCATCGCCCGGAGCACGTTCACGGCGTCGCTGCACCGCGCGCCCAGCAGCTGGGGCATCGGCGGGCCGGCCGGGCCGTTGGCCACCACGATCTTGACCTTGACCCCGTTGGCCGACTCCATGCCCTGGCCACCGGCGGGATCCTGCTCCAGGACCTGATCGCGCGGCTTGGACTCGTCGTCCTTCCGTTCGACGACCACCTCGAAACCGGCCTGGCGCAGCTGGTTTTCCGCATCGGCGAGCGCCAGGCCGACCACGCTCGGCACGCGCACCGGGTACGGGCCCTTCGCGACGATCAACTTGACCGTCGCGTTGGGCTTGAGCGGCGTACCGGCGGGCGGGTCGGTGCCCACGACATAGTTGACCGGCAGGGTGTCGGAGTACCCGTCGACGGTCTGCACCACGAAGTGCTGTTTCAGCTCGGCCAGGGCGAAGTCGGCCGCCTGCCCGGACAGGTCGGGCACCTCGTAGCGCTCCGGGCCCAGCGACAGGTACAGCGTGATCGTGCCGCCCTTGACCACCCGGTCGCCGGCCGGCGGGTCCTGCCGGAGCACGGTGTCCTTGGGCACGTCCTCGGCGTACAGCCCGGCGCCGATCAGCACCTGGAAGCCGAGCCGGGCCGCCTCGGCGGACGCGTTGTCGCGGGTGAGACTCACCAGCGAGGGCGCCACGGTGTACCGGCCGAAGCCGAACCACCAACCGCCCACCATGAGCAGCAGCCCGATCACGATCAACGTCGCGGTGAGCTGCTTGCGGCCCCGCGCGCCGCGCCGCACCCGATCGGTGGCCCGCTGGATCGACCACCAGATCCGCCGTAGCGGGGGCGGCAACCGCAGCCGGCGCCGGGTCGGCCCGCGGGTCGACGGCAGGCGCGCCCACGACGGTCGCTGGTCCAGCGGTGGCACGACCATCGTGGGATGCGCGATGGCCCGGGTCGGCCCGGCCAGCGCCCCGACGTCCTCGCGGGCGGCCTGGACGTCCGACAGCATCGCGGCGGCGTCCCGGGGCCGCCCGGCCGGTTCCCGTCGGGTGGCGCGGCCCACCACGTCGTCGAGCAGCTTCGGCAGGCCGGGCACCACCACCGACGGCGGCGGCACGTCGTGGTCCACATGACTCCAGGCCACGTCGGCCGGGCGGTCGCCGTCGAACGGGACCCGGCCGGTGAGCATCTCGAACAGCACGATGCCGGCGGCGTAGACGTCCACCCGGGGATCGGCCCGGTCGCCCGCGACCAGCTCCGGCGCCACGTACTGGGCCGTGGCCACCAGCTCGCCCGACGCGCCGCGCCGGGTCGGCTCGACCGCGTGGGCCAGACCGAAGTCGGCCACCTTGACCACCGCGTCGACGAGGTCGCCCGACCCGTTGGGCGGCGGCGCGACGAGGATGTTCTCCGGCTTCACGTCCCGGTGCACCAGCCCGGCCCGGTGCGCCACCGCGAGGGCCGACAGAACCTGCTCGATCAACGCGAGCGACTCCGACGGGTCGAGCCGGCGCCGTTCGGACAGGACGTCGCGCAGCGTGCGACCGCGCACGAACTCCAGGACCAGGTAGGACGCGCCGTTGTGCTGGCCCTCGTCGTAGACGGCGACGACGTTGGGATGGGCGAGCCGGGCGACGGTCTTCGCCTCCTCGGTCAGCCGCTGCATGACGCGGGGGTCGTTCACCCGATCCGGATGAATGATCTTAATTGCGACGGTACGGTCGAGGCGCTCGTCCCGCGCCTCGTAGACGGCTGCCATGCCGCCCAGGGCCAACCGACCCACGATCCGGTAGCGCCCGCCGAGGAGCGCGCCGTTCAAGGGGTCGGCCACCTTCGTACCCATCGCTGGCAGTCTAATGGCGGGCCCGCGTACCAGCGCCACGGTGAACCGCGAGTGTCGCCCGCGGCTCGAGATGGTGTGGCGGCGCGATCTCGTGGCACTGTGTGGGGGTGAGCGATCCCCCCATCGAGTTGCCCCAGGAGCCGTCTGGCTGGGTCACACTGCCCGACGTGGCGGAGCAACTCGAGGTCCCGATCATGAAGGTGCACCAGATGATCCGCGAAGGCGCGCTCATCGCCGTACGCCGCGACGGTGTCCTGCACGTCCCGGCCGAGCTGGTCGCCGGGCGCAATGTGGCCAAGCATCTGCCCGGCGTGCTGAACCTGCTC
>Ga0307405_10000524_pt1 | contig 14497 bp, 15 predicted proteins | sample 322Cmetagenome_2_FD_203311 | JGI IMG/M metagenome (GOLD analysis project Ga0307405, IMG submission 203311) | Maize rhizosphere microbial communities from greenhouse at UC Davis, California, United States - 322HYB-C-1 | ecosystem: Host-associated > Plants > Roots > Rhizosphere > Soil | place...
ATCAGAACGATGCATTAAGGGTGTTGATGATTTTTGCACGGACCGTGCCTTACTGATAGTACGAAGGGTCGTGCAGCAATTTATGGTCGGCGAGAAGGAGGTTGAATCGCCGAAGCAGACGGGACCACTTTGAAGATTTCCTTCTCTCACGCAGGTGCTCTGAATCGCGAAGTCAGCATGAGCCGGGCATTCGCGGAGGCGATACAGGTGGATATTTTTTGCTCGATATCGTTTCACTATGAGTAGCGTTCCCTGAGCTCCCTGAGCTCCCTGAGCTCCCTGAGCTCCCTGAGCTCCCTGAGCTCCCTGAGCTCCCTGGGCTCCCTGAGCCGCCTGATCCGTCATGGGCTTTCCGACAGGTGCACAAAGTCAAAGCCCGACAACGTCCTGCGTTGCCGGGCTTTTTTCTTTCCCGCAGGAGGGCGCGCCGTGCACCAGACGCTCGAACAGGTCGTCCGAGCCCATCTGGCCACCCTTCAGCATGATCTCCAGACCGTCGAGTGCAGTGTCGTCGCTGTGTACGCGGCACAACGAGGTGCCGGCGCCGATGTCCGCCACGTACGAAAGCCCCCAGGCGTCGAGTGCCTGCACGGCATGGCTCGAGGTGTCGCCGCCGGCAATCCCCACGCGTCGCAGCGGTACCAGGGCCAGCACGCGGGCCAGCAGTTCGCCACCGGCGCGTGAGGGCTTGGGCGTCGATGCTGCGTTTGATCGGCAACGGATCGAGGGGGCGGGTGCAGGCCAGCACGTGGCGGCCGCTGGCGAGCCCGTTTGCGATGTCTCGCGCATGGCGTTCCAGTGTGGCAGCGTCCCGCTGCGCCATCGCAGATGCATCGAGCCACACGGTATCGAAGGACAGTGCCGCGGCGGCCTGGCGTGCCGTGACAGGCGACAGGCTTCCGGCAAGCACAAGCACCGGACCTGGCGCGGGCGTGACGACGCGCTGTGTTGGCTCAGTGCCGTTCCGTGAGTCCAGCGCGTCGACCACGCTGCTGGGGCCCACCGCGAGCAAAGTGTGCGGCCCGGACCGCGATCGCGAAATTGACAGACAGCGGGGCGAGATTCTCGATTCGAAGGACGTGGGTCCACCGTCAGGCCGTCACAGCGACCCTCGGGCAGTCGTCGTGTGGATCGCCCTCATGGTGGGAGACAGTCAGACGGGTGCCTAACGGGAGACATCGTGCTTCCCAGATCGTCTGCCCAGATGCTCCAACCAACTGCCATCGAAGGCGGACAGCCCGAGTTTTTGAGCGGTGCGGCATGTCTAGTCACACTTAACGGTGGTTAGTGCCACTGGCTCTTTCATTCTCCGGGCTTGCACCTGTGAGGGAACGCGTCACACCTAGTCGCGATGCAGCCGAGGCCTTCCCAGGGATTTCGAGCTCACCTCCGCTGCTTCGTCGAGCGACGCCGGTCTGACTTGAAGTTACGCAGCAACGCCCACGGAAACCAGTGGAATGTATGCACTTGTTGTAGTTGTTAAGTTTTAAGGGTTAATTTTCTTAAAACTTGGCCGTTTGCAGGGTTAGGATTCGTTGCAAACAGTTTCATAAATGCGACTTTGTCTGACAGACAGGCGCCTTGTCGTACGCGCGGGTAGGGAGTGATAGGTGCACGCAGATCTGGCTTTGAAAATGATGTCCGACTTGTTCTGGACAGGCTTGCTGCTTTGCTTGCCCCTGCTGGGATTGACCATGCTGGTTGGCATCGCGATCAGCGTTGTCCAGGTGGTCACCCAAGTCCAGGAAATGTCCCTGACCTTTGTGCCCAAGCTTTTCACCGCAGGTGCGGTGTTGATCGTGGCGGGACCCTGGATGCTTCGGAAGCTGACTCAGTTCACGGTTCAGCTCTGGAGTGCGATCCCCGCGATGTTCTGACGTCCTCGGTCTCTTTCTCGTGAATCCCTCACAAATGCAATCCGCCGCTGCGGTGTTGGCCCCTGGCGTGGGCGCCGCATGGCTGACCGGCATCGGGTTGCTGGCGCTGCGCATTGCCGCGACGTTCGCGATGACGCCGGTGTTCTATGCGCTGCCGCTTCCGCCGACGGTGCGCTCGCTGCTGATACTGGGGCTGGCCCTTGCCATTGCATGCGGTCTCGGTGCACCTGCTGCCGAGTGGACGGATTGGAGCGGTCTGCTGCTCGCCGCGATGCGCGAACTGGCGTTGGGCGCGACGCTCGGCCTGGGTATTCTGCTGGCCTTCGGCGCTTTCTCGGTGGCCGGCCAGTTGCTCGACGTTCAGCTGGGATTCGGGATGGCCCAGATCGTCGATCCGGTCACGCACAGGCCCATTCCCGTGCTGACTTCCGCTTTCAATTACCTGGCGGTGCTGTTGTTCTTCATCCTGAACGGGCACCACGCGCTGCTGCGCGGCATCGCCTACAGCTTGGAGAGGTTCCCGCTGGGCGCGTCCTGGTCCATGGGCTATGCCATCGCGCCCGTGCTCAAGCAGGCGGCGGGCCTGTTCAGCCTCGGCTTCGCGCTGGTGGCTCCGGTGGTGTTCTGTATCCTGCTGGTCGAGTTCGCACTCGGCGTGATCGGGCGGAACCTGCCGCAGATGAACATGTTCGCCATGGGCATCCCGATCAAGATCGTCGTCGGCCTGGTGGCTTTGTCGTTCTGGTTCGCCGGCGTCGGCGCTGTGATGGCGCGCGTGTATTCGGGGATCGCCGTCACCTGGGACGGGATCTTTCAGGCGATGCCCGCACCGGTGAAGGGAGGGCGCTGATGGCCGAGCAGGATCTGGATCGCAACCAGGCGGCGACGCCCTTCAAGCTCGAGCGCGCCAAGGAACGCGGGCAGGTGGCCAAGAGCGCGGACGTGGTGTCCGCGCTGGTCTTCTGCGTGGCCATGGTCTACCTGACCTGGCGCGGATTCGGGTCGCTCGAGAGTCAGTTCCGCTTCGACATGGCGCTTCTGATCCAGGCCGCTCGCATGGATCCGTCGGGCGCCGGATTGTGGTTCCTCGTCGAGCATTCGCTGCGCGCCGCGTTGTCGCTGGCGGCGCCGTTCTTCGCGGCCATCATGCTCGCCGCCATCGTCGCGAACATGATGCAGACCGGGCCGATCCTTTCCGCGGAGCCCGTCAAGATCGACTTCAATCGGATCAACCCGGTGCAGGGTTTGAAGCGCATCTTTTCCATTCGCGTGTTGTTCGACACGGCGCGTGCGGTGGTCAAGCTGGTGCTGCTCACCTTCGTTGCATACCTCGCGCTGAAGGCGTTGACCGGCCAGTTCTACGCGTTGGCGTCGTTGTCGCCTATCGGCTACTTGCGCATGCTCGTCGACGACCTGTCGAGCGTCGGGCTGAAGATGGCGCTCGTGCTTGCGTTGATCGCGCTGATCGATCTCATGTACACGCGGCACGAGTTCGCCAAGAAGATGCGCATGAGCCAGCGGGAGATGAAAGACGAAGTCAAGCAGCGCGAAGGCGACCCGCGCATTCGTGCCCGTCTGCGCGAACTTCGCCGCGAGACCTTCAAGCGCAGCGTCGCCTTGCGCCAGACCCGCAACGCCGACGTGCTGATCACCAACCCGACCCACATCGCCGTCGCGCTGAAATACGAGCACGGCCGCATGGTGTCGCCGCAGATGCTCGCCAAGGGAGCGGGCAACATGGCCGCGGCCATGCGGGAGATCGCGGCTCGCCACCAGATCCCGGTGGTCCAGAACCCGCCGCTCGCGCGCAGGCTCTACAAGGAACTCGCGGTGGACCACATGGTTCCGCCGGAGCTCTACGCACAGGTCGCCCGCATCATCGTCTGGGTCTTCGCGATGCGTGAACAGCGCCACGGCCGTGCCGCCGCTACGGGAGCGCGCGCATGAACGCCCTGGGCCGTGTTCTGGGCAAGCACAGCGACATTGCGCTTGTCGTCCTGGTGCTGGGGGTGCTGGTGGTGCTGTTCGCGCCGATCCCCAGTGGCCTGCTGGACTTCCTGATCTTGAGCAACTTCGGATTCGCCTTCCTGGTCCTGCTGCTGACCTTCTACATGGCGCGGCCAGTGGAGTTCTCGACCTTCCCGTCACTGCTGCTGATCGCGACCTTGTTCCGGCTGTCGCTCAATGTGGCGGCGACGCGGCTGATTCTCTCGGATGGCGATGCGGGACGAGTCATTGGCGCCATCGGCGCGTTTGTGGTGGGTGGCAACTACGTCATCGGCCTCATCGTCTTCCTGATTCTCATCGTGGTGCAGTACGTGGTGGTCACCAGCGGTGCCCAGCGGGTGTCGGAGGTCGCTGCGCGCTTCACCCTGGACAGCATGCCGGGCCAGCAAATGAGCATCGATGCTGACCTCAACATGGGGTTCATCGACCAGGCCGAGGCCCAGCGCCGGCGCAAGAACATCGAGAAGGAAGCGGGCTTCTACGGTGCCATGGACGGTGCCAGCAAGTTCGTGAAAGGCGACGCGATCGCCGGCATCATCATCCTGCTGATCAACATCATCGGCGGCCTGGTGATCGGCGTGATGCAGCATGGCATGCCTTGGGGCCAGGCGCTGCAGACGTACACGCTGCTGACCATCGGCGACGGCATCGTCACCCAGGTGCCTGCGCTGGTGATCGCGGTGGGCACCGGCATCATCGTTACGCGCTCCTCGTCGGACGTGAATCTCAGCCGCGAGGCGTTGCGGCAGGTGAGCTCGTTTCCGAAGACCCTGCTGCTGGTGGCCATGGCGCTGGGTGGGCTGATCCTGCTGCCGGGAATCCCCGCGGTGCCCACGCTGGTGCTGGCGCTGTGTTTCCTGTTCGCCTCGACGATGCTCTATCGAAGCGCCCGCCTCAAGGCGGCGGAAGGCGCTTCGGGAGCGGTGGAGGGCGTGGACGGAACGGCCGGCGATGGCGACGGTGCGGAGGAGGCCAAGTCTGACGATCCCTATGCGCAACTGCATATCGAGCCGATCGAGGTGCACATCGGCAGCAATTGGGTGCCGTTGATCAACCAGCCCGGCAGCGTCTTCATGGAGCGTGTGTCGACCTTTCGCAAGCAGCACGCGCAAGAGCTCGGCCTGGTGCTGCCGCGGGTGCGCTTCAAGGACGCCGCGCGCCTGTCGGCCGATCGCTACGAGATCCACCTGGACGGCGTGATGGTCGGCAAGGGCGAGGCGCGGGCGGACCGGCTGCTGGCGATCCATCCCTCCGGCGATACCAAGTCCGTGCCGGGCGAGCCGACGCGGGATCCGACCTACGGACTGCCGGCGCTGTGGATCGAAGAAGGCCAGCGCGAGGCCGCGACGCAGGCGCGTTACACGCTTGTGGACGCGCCCACGGTGTTCATGACGCACCTCACGGAGATGCTGCGGCGCGAGTCGGCAACGTTGCTCACGCGCGCCGAGGTCGACCGCTTGCTCGCACGCGTGCGCCAGAACCAGCCGGGGCTCGTCGAAGAACTCATTCCGACCGTGTTGTCGTCCAGCGATGTGCAGAAGGTGCTGCAGAACCTGCTGCGCGAGAAAGTGTCGATCCGGCACATCGAGGCGATCCTGGAGACGTTGGCGGATGCCGGGCGCAGCACGCGCGAATCGGGTCAGCTCACCGAGATCGTTCGCCAGCGGCTCGGCCATGCCATCTGCCAAGGCCTGCTCGGCGAAGCCAGCGCACTGCAGGTGCTTACGCTCGACCCGGCCATCGAGAGCCAATTCCTCCAGAGCATTCACGTGGCGGCTGATGCCGGTGGCGCGCAGGCCTTCGTGCTCGACCCTCGCATGTCCGAGCAGCTGATGAAGCGCCTGGTTCAGCAGGCCGAGCGAATGATGAAGAGCAACCTGCTCCCGGTGCTGCTGTGCGCGCCGGAGCTGCGTCGTCACGTGCGCGCGCTGTCGGAGCGGGTGATGCCGCACCTGCGCGTGCTGTCGATGTCCGAGGTTCCCCACACCGTCGAGCTGAAGTCCTTCAGCGTCGTGCAACTTTGATCGAAACGAAAGACAACCGATGAGCGACGTTCTGGCCATCACCCTCAACGGCATGCAGCAAGACATGGCGCGCCTGGAGCGCATCAGCATGAATATCGCCAATGCCACGACGCCTGGCTACAAGCGGGAAGTAGCCAGCAGTCTGCCAGTGGGTGCCGGCAGCTTTGCCGGCGCGATGCGCGGCGCGGATGCGGCGCGTCGCGTCGGGGAGGGCGCCGCGATGGGCGCGATCCCGGGCGCTCTGGCGGTGGCGGGCTCCCTGATGATCCAGACCGACGGGCATGCGGGAACGCTCAAGACCACTGGCCAGAGCCTGGACGTGGCGCTCACGACGCCCGGCTTCTTCGAGATCTCCACAGATGCGGGGCCGGCCTACACACGGCTCGGCAGCTGGCAACTCGACGCGCGCGGCAGGCTGGTTACGGCGCAAGGCCAGCCGGTGATGGGCGTGGGCGGCGAGATCGTCCTGAGCCGTCCCAACCCGGTGATCGATGCGACTGGCCAGGTCTTCGAGGGCAAGTCTGGCGGCGGCACGGAGGCGACGCCGGTCGGCCAGTTGAAGGTCGTGCGCTTTGACGAAGCGGCCAAGCTGGAGCATCTGGGCGGTAGCTTGCTGCGCACGGACGCGGCGCCGGTGCAGGTCGCCGACGTCGACGTCCAGCTGCGCCAGGGCTTCGTCGAGAACTCCAACGTCAACTCGATGCAGGAGATGACGCAACTGATCCAGGCGATGCGGCACTTCGAGTCGATGCAGCGCGTGGCGCTCGGCTACGACGAAATGATCGGCGCCGCCGTGCGCAAGCTCGGCGACTTGTCCTGAACACCGCCTCGGCGGCACATCTCTTACTTCAAGGTCCTCTCCCATGTTCGATGCCCTCTACATCAGCGCGACCGGCCTGCAGGCGCAGCAGCTCAACGTCGACACCATCGCCAACAACCTCGCCAACGTCAACACGACCGGCTTCAAGAAGGGCAAGGTCGGTTTTTCGGACCTGATGGTGCGCGAGGCCGGCAGGCTGCAACCTTCGCAGGAGGAGGCCGGCATCCTCGGCGCGGGGAACCGGCTCGGTGCGGGTGTCGGGATCGCATCGGTGTCCAAGCTGTTCGACATGGGCGACCTGAAGAAGACCGAATCGGCCTGGGACCTGGCGATCCAGGGAGAGGGCTTCCTCGAGGTGACGATGCCCGATGGCTCGAGCGCCTACACGCGTGGGGGCACTTTCAAGACCAACAAGGATGGGCTGCTTGCCACCTCTGGCGGCTATGCGCTGAAGGCGAACGTGGCGGTGCCGGACAACGCACAGCGTCTGCAGATCGACAGCGACGGGCGGGTTCGGGTCGAAGTCGCCGGCCAAGGCACGCCGGTCGAGGTCGGCCAGCTCGACCTGGTGCGTTTCACCAGCCCGGCCGCGCTGATGCCCCAGGGCGACAACCTCTATCGCTCGAGCACGGGCTCGGGCGACGCAATTGCCGGCAAGGCTGTGGAGGACGGCATGGGCAGCTTCGCGCAGGGCTTTCTCGAGGGTTCGAACGTGAAGCTCAACGAGGAGATGGTGAACCTGATGGTGGCGCAACGCGTGTACGAGGCCAACGTCAAGGTGATGCAGGCGTCCGACGAGATGCTCGGGATGATCAATGGCCTGCGCAAGTAGCCCGGCAGCGCGCCGCTCCGGCATGTTGGCGGTCGCCTTCGGCGCGATCCCCGCCCTCTGTGCCGCCGCCGCTCCGGCGTTTGCCGCGCCCTGGGTCGATCCGGTCGTCTCGATCGAACTGCGTCCCAAGGTCCAGGTGGATCAGGCCAGCGTGCGGCTGGGCGACATTGCCTATCTCACGAGCCGGGACCTCGCGACGCTGCGCAGGCTCATGGCCCTGCCCATCGGTTCCGCGCCGCGGCCGGGCTCGCCCGTCGCGATCGACCGCGACACCGTCGTGCGCTGGGTTGAGGCCCGGGGCGCTGCACAAGCCAAGGTCGAGGGATCGCTCGCCGTCCAGTGGGGTGGCGCCAGCGAAACGCTGATCGAGAGCGCGGCGCAGGACCTGTCCGGCGAGGCTGTGGTCTCGGCCGCGCAAGCGGCTCTAGTGAACTGGCTCGGGAAGCGCAGCGTTCGCGCGCAGGTGCAGCCGGTCTCCACGGCACGCGATCTGGTGCTGCCGGCCGGCCAACCCGTTCTGCGCGTGCGGCCTATCGCCGATCAGGCGCAGCCGTCCCACCGCATGCTGGTCTGGGTCGAGGCGTGGGTCGACGATCGCTTCGTCCGCAGCACCGCCGTCGCTTTCGAAGTCAATGCGTGGGCGCAGGCGACGGTCGCCACGGCACCGATGGCCGGTGGCGCGCAGGTCGACGGCGTGGTCCTGAGGGGTGCGACCGAAACGCGGGAAGTGGACCTCACGACCGTTCAGGGCGGCAGGGCGATGCGCATAGAGGGCGTAGCGGGTATGAGCGCGGAGTCGACCGGGGGCGCGCAGCGGCTGCGCAAGCAGCTCAAGCCCGGCGAGGTCCTGACCGACGCCCATCTCCAGGCCGCGCCTTTCGTCACTCGAGGCAACTGGGCGCAACTGCTGGCTCGCAGCGGCGACGTGTCCGTCGAAAGCCGGGTGGAAGTGCTGCAGGACGGTCGCCCGGGCCAAGTCATCCGCGTGAAGGTGCCCGGCTCCAGCGGCGAGGTGCTCGCACGCGTGACCGGACCGGGCCGGGTGGAGGTGCAGCCATGAGGCATCGCATGAAACTCCGGCCTTGGCGCACGCTGTCGATGGCGGCGATCTGTGCGGCGGCGGCTTGCATGAGCTGGCCCGCGCTCTCGGAAAGCTTATATCAGGAGGGGAGCTTCCGCCCCCTGACGGCCGACAACAAGGCCTTCCGCGTGGGCGATTCGCTCACGATCCAGGTGTTCGAGAACTCCTCCGCCACGACCAGCGCCAACACCGGCACGCGCCGTGCAAACGACATCGCCGGGTCCGTGACGCACACCGGCAACCGTGTCGTGGGAACGCTTGGTATCGGCGTCAGCGGCGAGTTCGATGGGGGCGGCCGGACCCAGCGCACCAACAAGCTGCTGGCCACCCTGACCGTGACTGTGAAGGACGTGCTGCCAAACGGTGAGCTGCGCGTCGCAGGCGAACAGCTGCTCACGGTCAACGACGAGCTGCAGAAGGTGAACCTGGAGGGGCGAGTCCGTCCGCAGGACATCTCGGACGGCAACGTGGTGTTGTCGACGCGCCTGGCCGACGCGCGCATCACGTACGTGGGCGAGGGCGATGTCTCCGACCGTGCGCGCCGCAGCGCCTGGCGAAAAATTCTTGATTGGTTGGGGTTGTGATGCATCGATTCGCTTCGCGGGCCTGGACCTGCCTGTTGCCTGGCCGCCCGTCGCTCGGGCGATGGTTGTCCGGCGCCGCGACCTTCGCGGTCCTTGCGGGCCTCTCGCTGACGGCCTCCTGGCCGGCCCATGCCGCCGTGGCCTCGGACGCCGTGCGCGTCAAGGACCTGGGCAAGCTCAAGGGCTGGCGCGACAACGCGCTGTTCGGCACCGGCATCGTGACCGGCTTGGCCGGCACGGGCGATTCGCCCTCGAACCGCACCACACGACAGTCGCTGGCCAACGTGCTGTCGCAATTCAACCTGACGATTCCCCCTGAGGCCGTGCAAAGCCGCAACGTCGCGGTGGTGATGGTGAGTGCCTCGCTGCCCACCTTCGCGCGCGAGGGCGATACCCTGGACGTGACGGTGAGCTCGGCGGGCGATGCCCGCAGCCTCGTCGGAGGCACCTTGCTCGTCACCTCGCTCAAGGGTGCGAACGGTCGGGTCTACGCACTCGCGCAGGGGCCCTTGTCGGTCGGTGGTTACCGCTACGACGCGAACGGGAACGTGGTGCAGAAGAACCATCCGACCGCCGGCTCGGTTCCCAACGGCGCGACGGTCGAGGTTGGCGTCGACGCCAACATGGTCGACGAGCGCCAGAACGTGACCTTCGTACTTTCGGAGCCCGACTACACGACGGCCAGTCGCGTGGCCGACGCCATCAATCGGCAGCTCGGCGGCAGCCTGGCAAAGGCGCGCGATGCCTCGGGCATCGAGATCGCGGTGCCTGCGGTCCAGCGCGACCAGCTGGTGAACCTGTTCACCCGAATCGAGAACGTCACGGTGGAGCCGGACCGACGCGCGAAGGTGGTGATCAACGAGCGGACCGGGACAGTGGTATCCGGGGGTGACGTGCGCATTTCCCGCGTGGCGATCTCGCACGGCGACATCAAGATCGCGATCTCCAGCCAGAACACGGCCTCGCAACCCTACAACGTGATCGGGGGCGGTTCCGACATCCGCACTGCCATCGTGACCAACACGCGCGTCGATGTGGAGGAGGGCAACGGAACCGGGTTCGTGACGGGAAGCAACACCGTGTCGGACCTCGTCCAGTCGCTGGCGCGTCTCAAGACCAGCACCCGCGACGTGATCTCGATCCTGCGCGCGGTCAAGGCCGCGGGCGCGCTGCACGGCGAACTGGTCGTGCAGTAGCACCGTTCACCGCGTAACCCCCTCAATCGACAACCCTCATGAATTCCCAAGTATCTGGAGGCATCAATGACTGATGGAATCGAAGCCGTGACTCGATCCGCACTGGCGCTCGCGCTCGACGCGGCCAGCATGCGCCAGCAGGCGATCGCCACCAACATCGCCAATGCCAACGTGGTGGGCTATGTGCCGCAACGCGTGAGCTTCGAGGCACAGATGGTCGACGTCCAGCGCGGCATGGAGCAATCCGGTCGCATCGATGCGCTCGCGCTCGCCCAGGTCCGTCCCCGCATCGAGCCGGCACTGGACGAGAGCGGCGCGGTGGGGCAGGTGCAGCTCGACGTGGAGGCGGCCGAGATGGCGCGTAATGCCGTTCACTACCAGGCGCTCGTGAAGGGCCTCTCGCGTCATTTCTCGATTCTTTCAATGGCTGCCGGCGACGGCAGGAAGTGAGTACAGCCATGGACTACAGCCAATCTTTCGCCATCAGCGCCGTGGGCATGAACATCGAGCGCACGCGCGTGGATGTCGCGGCCTTGAATCTCGCCAACGCAAACACCGTGCAAGGCGTCGGCGGCGTGAGCTATCAACCGTTGCGCGTCATCGCCCAGGCGCGTGGCGTCGGCGTGCTCCCTTCGGGCGCGAACGATGCCGCGGCTTTCGGCGCGCTCGTCGCCCAGGGTCTGGATGCGGACGCAACCGCAGCGACCGCGCCCCTGATGCAGGTCGTGCCGACGAATGTGCCGCCACGCCTGGTCTACGAGCCCAGCCACCCGCTGGCCGATGAACGCGGCTATGTGGCCTACGCCGCGGTGGACACCGCGACCGAGATGGTCAGCATGATGAGCGCAACGCGTGCGTACGAGGCCAACGTGTCGGCGATGAACACCTCGCGAACCCTGGCGCTGCGCGCGCTGGACATCGGGAGCAATGCATGAGCGCGTTCCTGCCCGTCGAAGCTCTCGCGGCGCTTTCGCCGCAGGCACAGTCCATGGTGGCCGGCGCCCAGGCGCTGTCTTCCGTTCAAGCGGGAAGCGCTGCCGGCGCGGTCAACCTGTCGGAGGCCCAGGGAATTCCCGGCGCATCGGCCACGGGGTCCTTCGCCCGCATGGTGTCCGATGGCATCTCGCAGATCAACAACAAGCTGGTCGATGGCGAGATCGGACTGCAGAAACTGGCGGTCGGGGACGCGCAGAACCTGCACCAGCTCATGATCAACCTCGAGGAAAGCCGCCTGTCGTTCCAACTGATGATGCAGGTCAGGGGCCGGCTGCTTGAGGCGTACCAAGACATCATGAAGATGCCGATATGAACTTCTGGGAAGGTTTGACACAGCGCGCCCGCGTGGGCTTGATCGGCGGTGTCCTGGTCATCGTCCTCGCGTTGGCGGCCGCTGCCTGGTGGGTATTTCACACGGAGTACCAGGTCCTGTTCTCGGATCTCAAGCCGCAGGATGCGCAGGCGATGACGACGGAGCTCGAGCGCCTCAAGATTCCGTACCGCCTGGGCGATAGCGGCACCGCGATCCTTGTCGACAAGGCAACGGTCCACGCCACACGCATCAAGCTGATGGGTAAGGAGCTGCCGCTGCAGGGGGCCGTGGGTCTGGAGCTGTTCAACAACACAGATTTCGGGATGACCGAGTTCGCGCAGAAGGTCAACTACCAGCGCGCACTCCAGGGCGAACTCACGCGCACCATCCAATCGCTGTCTGAGGTGCGGGAGGTTCGCGTTCTACTGGCGCTGCCCGAGCAGGGCCTTTTCAAGCAGGCCACCTCCAAAGCGAAGGCATCCATCACCCTCATGATGCGCCAGGGCCAGGCACTCAGGCCGGAACAGATCACCGGCGTGCAACGCCTGGTGGCCGCGGCGGTTCCCGGCATGGCGACGCAGGACGTCACGATCGTCGATGGTCACGGCGTGGCACTCACGCGGGCGGAGGCGGGCAACGGGGACCTCGACCAGAACAGCGCGCGGCTGGATCTCAAGCGCGACACGGAAGCCTATTTGTCGCGCAAGGTGGCCGCCGTGCTGGACCGCAGCTTCGGCGCGGGCCAGGCACTGGCCAGCGTGGACGTCACGCTGAACATGGACCAGATCCGCACCACGACCGAAGACGTCCTGCCCGCGGCTTCGCGCTCGGGGCTGCAGTCGACCGGCGTGATCGTGCGCGAACGCGAGGTGCTGCGCGACAACGGGGGCGCAAGCGATGTCCGGGCGATCGACATGGGCGGCTCCCGCTCCGGCAGCGCGCAGCGCGACGTCGAGTACGCGGTGGGGCGCCGGGTCGAACAGGTGGTGAGCCAGCCGGGCTCGATCCGCCGCGTCCAGGTCGTCGCCGTGGTGCGCCGCGCGCTCGATGCCGTTCAGGAGGAGCAGCTTCGCAAGGTGATTGCCGCCGCGGTGGGCGCCTCTCTCGAGCGAGGCGACACGGTGGTGGTCCAGTCGCTGGCAACGCAGGCCGCTGCTCCATCGCCGGATGCATCTTTGCCGGCGGCGTCGGGAGGCGGTTCGAAGGGCGGCGCGGGTTTCGCGGAGACGGTTGGTGACGAGAACGTCGCAGCGACCACGGGTGCGACGGACGCCGGCGAGTTGGGCTGGTTGCGCTGGCTGGTGGGCGGTGCACTGCTTGTTGGCGTGGCCGTCTGGGTGATGCGCGCTGCCGCGCGCGATCGGATGGGTGCTGCGCGCAACGCATCTGCCGCGACGCTGAGTGAAGCAGAGCGCGCCGCCGCCTTGCGCCGTGTGCGCGCATGGCTCGACGAATCGGATGCGGCAACGGCCGGCGGCTCCGGTTTTTCGCGGAGGAACGGCGGATGAGGTCGCTCGTGGGAGGCTCAGTCGTCGGGACGCCCGAGCCTCATGGCATCGTGGCGCGTGATCGTCTCGACGGCCAGGCCGTGTCGGAGTCCGGCGGCGCACGTCATGCGGCGTTGCTGCTGCACGCCATGGCGCCGCAGGACCGCGCGTGGGTGCTGAGCGCCCTGTCCGTCGCCGAGCGCGAAGAGATGCGCCGGCTGCTCGCGGAACTCGAGGCGCTGGGCATTGCGCGTGATGCGAGCCTCGTCGCCGAGGCGACGGCGCGAGCCGATGTCGGCGGGCCCGTGGTGCCGTCCGACGAAGCCATGCTCATGGCGCTGGACGATTCGGGCATCCAGCGCGCCGTCGATTGCCTGCGCGTGGAGCCTGTGGGGCTGATCGCCCAGTGGCTGCGCGTTGCGCCATGGCCGTGGCGCGATGCGCTGATGCGGGCGCTGGAGCCCGTGCAGCGCCGGCGCCTGGAAGAGCTCTTGTCCACGCCGCCCACCGCGCGGGAGGCGGTGCCGCCGGCAATGCGGGCCGCCCTCATCGACGCCGTGGCGCGATGCGTTCGTGCCGCCCCCCAGGCGCCCGCGCATCGCCACGGCTCGTGGCAAGGGATCCGTCATTCGATCGGTCGTCTTTGGGACCGGCGCGTCGCGATCGGGAGCACGCCGCGATGACGACATCGTTTCTTCGCGGCGGCAACTTCGACAAGCCCGAGGCATCGGGCGTGCCGAGCGAATCTCCGGTGCGGGTGCTGCGGGATGTCATTGTCCAGGGGCAGGTTTCGCCTGGCCGTCCGCGGCCCGTTGCGACGGATGCGTCGCGTGCCGTGCCTGAGCCCGCGGTGCGCCTTGCGGTCCCCCGCGCTCCCGCGGCTGTGCCGGCAGCGGCGACTTCGCCAGCTCCCGCCTCTGCGCCTGCGGTGCCCGCCGCCGACACGGCCGAGGAAGCAGGCTATCGGGCTGGCCATGAGGAGGGGATCGCCAAGGGCTTGGCGGAAGGACGCGCCCGCGCCGCCGAGGAGGCCCGCCAGGCCAGCGAGCTCGCGAGCCGCAAGGCGGAGCAGGCGCTGGCAGAGCACTCCGAGAAGTTGAGCCGCGAACTGACGCAGCAAGCCCAAGTCGCGTACCAGGCCCGGGTCAAGGTGCTGGCTCAGCTCCTGGAAGCGCTTCCTCAGCGGATCGAGGAGCGGCTGGTCGCCGTCGAGGACGACATGCTCGCACTGTCCTTCGAAGCGGTGTGCCGGGTGCTTGGCGAGCACGTCGCGACGGCCG
>Ga0307405_10000525_pt1 | contig 14489 bp, 11 predicted proteins | sample 322Cmetagenome_2_FD_203311 | JGI IMG/M metagenome (GOLD analysis project Ga0307405, IMG submission 203311) | Maize rhizosphere microbial communities from greenhouse at UC Davis, California, United States - 322HYB-C-1 | ecosystem: Host-associated > Plants > Roots > Rhizosphere > Soil | place...
AGAAGTGGAAAAGTAGGTTGAAAGTGCAACGGTTTGCTGTCGTCGCACTCGGGTGTCTCGTGGCGCTCAGCGCTGCGTTCAGCACATCTCTGCGCGGCGCCCAGCAACCCGCACCTCTTGCACCGACCGGCAGCCCCCTCGCACCGACCAGGATCCACCTCGCACCGGCCAGCAACCAGATCGCACCGACCACGAACCCCGATCGCACCCTCCTCGACGCCTATTGCGTCGCTTGCCATAACCAGCGAACCAAGACGGCGGATTTGGCTCTCGACACTCTGAACCTGAGTGACGTGTCCGCGCATGCCGAGGTCTGGGAGGAAGTTGTTCGCAAGCTTCGCGGCGGTCTGATGCCGCCGGCCGGCGTGCGCCGGCCGGCCCAGGCTGAGGTGGACTCCTTCGTGCGGTCGCTCGAGGACGCGCTCGATCGGGCGGCGCTGGCGAATCCGAACCCGGGACGCGTCGCCCTGCATCGGCTCAACCGCGTTGAATATGCCAACGCGATCGAGGACCTGCTCGGCGTCCGCGTCGACGCCGCGGCACTGCTGCCCAAAGACGATGAGGCCGATGGATTCGACAACGTTGCCAGCGTGCTGACCGTGTCGCCGTCGTTCCTCGAGCAGTACATCTCCGCCGCGCGCGTCGTCACCAACATGGCGCTTGGCAATCGGGCACAGCGGGCCGTCAGCATGACCTATCGTCCGGCGCGCGGCACCGATCAGACGCAGCGCGTCGAGGGGTTGCCGCTCGGCACGCGCGGCGGGTTGATCGTCGATCACCTGTTCCCGGCCGATGGCGAGTACAAGCTCAATATCAACGGCCTCGCGGGCGCCGGTTATGTGCGCGGCATGGAATACGTTCACACGCTCGTCGTGCTGATCGACGGCGTCAAGGTGTTCCAGGGCCGTATCGGTGGTGAAGAAGACATCAAGGCGATCGATCAGCGACAGGCTGCGGCCGTCGCCGAAATCAACGGTCGGTTCCAGGGTATTCCGCTGACGATTACGGCCGGACCGCACAAAGTCGGCGTGACATTCACCGCCCGTACGTTTGCGGAGTCGGACGAAGTGCTGGGATCGTTCAAGCCCGGCGCGCTCGAGGATCGCATCGTCCGTGTCGGCAGCGTCGAAGTGCTCGGACCGTTCAATCCGTCCGGCCTCAGCGACACGCCGGCCCGCCAGCGGGTGTTGGTGTGCAGGCCCGCCACCGCCAAAGGCGCCGGCGCGACAGGCCCCCCGACGCGGGACGAAGAGACATGTGCCTCGAAGATTTTCGCCAACCTGGCGTATCGCGCATTCCGCCGCCCGGTGACGCCGCAGGATCTCGAGGCACCGCTCGCGTTCTACAAGGCCGCGCGACAGAACGGCGACTTCGAGACAGCCATTGGCGAGGCGCTGCCCGCAATCCTCGCCAGTCCCAAGTTCCTCTATCGCAGCGAGCGCACGCCGGCGGCGGTGAGGGCCGGAACAACGCATCGTCTGACCGACCTCGAACTCGCGTCGCGTCTGTCGTTCTTTCTGACGGGCCGCGCGCCGGACGGTCAGTTGCTCGCTGCGGCCGAGAAGGGCGGTCTGGGCCAGCCCAAAGCGGTCGAGGCACAGGTCCGTCGCCTGCTGGCGACGCCTCAGGCGAATTCCCTGGTCACCGGCTTCGCGTTTCAATGGCTGAAGCTCCGGGCTTTAGACGATGCCGACCCGGATGCGATTCTGTTTCCGAACTTCGACGAAAGCCTGCGCGAGGCGTTCAAGCGCGAGGTCGAGCTGTTTGTCGAGAGCGTGTTCCGGGAGGATCGCAGCGTGCTGGACCTGCTGACGGCCGACTACACGTTCGTCAACGAGCGGCTCGCGCTGCATTACGGCATTCCCGACGTGCGCGGAACGCGATTCCGCCGCGTCACGCTTGGCGATCAGAACCGGTTCGGGCTGCTTGGCAAAGGCAGCGTGTTGACGGTGACGTCATACGCCAACCGGACGGCGCCGGTGCTGCGCGGTGCGTGGATTCTCGAGAACCTGATGGGCACGCCGCCGGCGGCGCCTCCGCCGGATGTCGAAGGCTTCCCCGAGAACAAGGATGGCGAAAAGGCGAAGTCGGTGCGGGAGATCATGGAACTGCATCGCGCCAAGCCGTCCTGCGCCTCGTGCCACGGCATCATGGACCCGCTCGGTTTTGCGCTCGAGAACTTCGATGCGATTGGCGAGTGGCGGAGCGCCGACCGCTGGGCGGCGGCGCCGATTGATGCTGCCGGGAAGCTGGTCGACGGTACGACCGTCGGCAGCCCGGTCGATCTCCGCCAGGCGCTGCTGCGCCGGCCCGACCAGTTCGTGCAGACGATGACCGAAAAGCTGATGACCTATGGACTCGGACGCAGCGTCGAGTATTACGACATGCCGGCGGTCCGGCAGATCGTTCGCGACGCCGGACGCGACAACTATCGCTTCTCGTCGATCGTGATGGGGATTGTGAAGAGCGCACCATTTCAGATGCGCAAGGCGGCAACCGAATAGATCGGTCGATCGTAGGGGCCGCCCTTCAGGTCGGCCCGAGGATGCGGCTATGTATATTTCGAAAAAACACCTCTCGCGTCGAACCTTCCTTCGCGGTGCCGGCGTTGCCGTCGGCCTGCCGCTGCTCGATGCGATGATTCCGTCGCTGACGGCGCTGGCGCAGACCGCTGCCGCGCCGAAGCCGCGGATGGGGTTTCTCTACCTGCCGCATGGCGCGATCATGGAGCAGTGGACCCCGGCGACTGAAGGCCCGGGCTTCGAGATGCCGGCGATCCTCAAGCCGCTGACGCCGTTTCAAAAGCAGATCACCATCGTCAGCGGCCTCGAGAACAAGCCGACGATCGCGCCGCCGGTTCACGCGCTCAATCCCGGCACGTGGCTCAGCTGCGTGACGCCGCGCGCCACGCAGGAGCCGTTCGCCGGTATCACCATCGATCAGATGGCCGCGGCGCAGATCGGCCAGGACACGCCGCTGCCCTCGCTCGAAGTCGCGACCGAAGGGCGCGGCGGGGGAGGCGCGTGCGACCGCAACTACGGCTGCAGCTACGGCGGGACGATCTCGTTCCGCACGCCGACGACACCGCTGCCGATGGAGGCCGATCCGCGGAAGCTGTTCGAACGGTTGTTCGGCCAGGGTGACACGCCGCAGGAGCGCCAGGCCATCACCCGGCAGTACTCCAGCATCCTGGACCTGGTCTCGCGCGAAGCCGCTGACCTGCAACGCACGCTCGACGGTCCCGATCGGGCGAAACTGGGCGATTACCTGGAGAGCGTCCGCGAGATCGAGCGGCGCGTCGAGAAGATGGAGGCTCAGGACCTCAGCGCACTCGCGCTGCCCGATGTCCCGGTGAGCACGAACTTCGATCAGCGCCTGAACCTGATGTTCGACTTGCTCGCGCTGGCATGGCAGGCGAACCTGACGCGCGTGTTCACATTCATGATGGCGGCTGAAGGCAGCAACATGACCTACAACCACATTGGCGTGTCCGACGCGTTCCACCCGCTGTCGCATCACCAGAACGACCGGGCGCGCAAGGAACGGCTGGTCAAGATCCAGACGTATCACTCCGACGTTTTTGCGAAGTTCCTGGCGAAGCTGGCGAAGATGCCGGACGGCGACGGCTCGATGCTCGACCACAGCATCCTGCTCTACGGCAGCAACATGAGCAACAGCAACGCCCATGACGAGTTCCCGCTGCCGACGATGGTGGTAGGCGGCGGGGCGGGGAAGATCAAGGGCGGCCAGCACCTGAAGTATCCCGATCGGACGCCGCTGGCGAATCTGCACCTGACGCTGCTGCAGCGTGCGGGTCTGCAGCTCAACGAAGTCGGCAACAGCACGGGCGCGTTCAGCGAGCTGTAGCGATGCCGATCTGCTTGTTGACGAAACCGCGAAGCACGCGAAGATCGCGAAGGCCGCGAAGAAACACAGCAAATGTCTTCTTCGCGTTCTTCGCCGTCTTCGCGCTCTTCGCGGTTCGGCCGGTGCAGGCGGCCGCGCCGCCGCTGGTCGATGCGGCGAAGGCCGGCGACCGGGCCGCCGCCGTCGCGCTGATCGAGAAGCGCGCCGACGTCAACGCGCCGGAAGCGGATGGCACGACGGCGCTCCACTGGGCTGCTCACCACGGCGACATCGAGCTCGTGCGGCGGTTGATTCGCGCCGGCGCGAAGGTGAATGTCGCGAACGACTTCGGCGCCACGCCGATGTCCGAAGCCGCGGTTCTCGCGGATCCGGCGCTGCTCGGCGCACTCCTCGAAGCAGGCGCCAACGTCGAATCGGCGAACGCGGACGGTCAGACGGCGTTGATGATCGTCGCGCGGACGAGCCGGGTGGACGCCGCGCGCGTCCTGCTGAAGCACGGCGCACAGGTCAACGCGGTGGAGAAATGGCGCGGCCAGACGGCGTTGATGTGGGCCGCGGCGCAGGACCAGCCGGCGATGGTCCGCGCGCTGATTGCGGCCGGCGCCGACGTCAACGCGCGGGCGACGGTGAACAACTGGGGTCGTCAGGTCACCGCCGAGCCGCGTGCGATCTATCGTCCCGCCGGTGGGCTGACGCCGCTGCTCTACGCGGCGCGCGAGGGCTGCGTCGATTGCGTCGCGGCCCTGGTGGAGGGCGGTGCGGACGTCAACCTGCCCGATCCGGAAAATATCAGCCCGCTGCTGATGGCGGTCATCAACATGCGGTTCGACGCTGCCGCGGAGCTGATTCAGCGCGGCGCCAACCCGAATCACATCGACTTCTGGGGACGCGCGCCGCTCTATGCCGCGGTCGACCTCAATACCATTCCGCGCGGAGGCCGTCCCGACCGCCCGGTCCTCGACAGGACGACGGCGCTGCAGGTGATCGAACGGCTGCTCGACGCTGGTGCGAACCCGAACGCCGAGCTGAAGCTGCCGCCGCCGTTCCGCAACGTCGGCAACGATCGCGGGCTCGACGGGCTGCTGACGACCGGAACCACGCCGCTGCTGCGCGCCGCCAAAGCGCTCGACGCGCCGGCCGTACGCGTGCTGCTGGCGAAGGGCGCCGATCTGTCGCTCGCGAATTCCCGCGGCATCACGCCGCTGATGGCTGCCGCCGGACTTGGATCCGTGGACGCCGACACGCGCGGCTTTTACCTGTCCGAGGACACCCAGCAGCGGTCCATCGAATCGCTGACGCTGCTGCTGAAGGCCGGCGGCGATGTCAACGGCAAGGACTCGCGTGGCCTGACGCCGCTCCACGAAGCGGCCCGCTGGGGCTGGAACGACGTAGTGCGTTTCCTGGTGGAAAACGGTGCCGACCTCAACGCGAAGGACAACCGCGGCAACACGCCCGTTGACTCCGCGTTGGGCAAGGCGGGCGGCAACAGCCGCGGCGGCCAACGCATCGACGTGCACCAGGACACGGCGGAGTTGCTCAAGAAGTTGATGGCGCGGTAATCGTTCGAGTCGTTCGAAACGTTCGCCGACCCGGTGTTGCGCCGACGCCCGACGCGTAATACGCTGGCCGCATGTGGAACGATCCGAACGATCCGAACGATCCGAACGATCCGAACGATTCGAACGATTCGAACGATTCGAACGATTCGAACGTTTTGATCGTTCGTGTCGACCCGCTCGGCCAGCGCTGGCAGACTCACGACCCGTTTCTCTTCTGCGTCCATCACGTCGATCGCTATCCCGCCGGCAACGATCAGCTCGGCCCGAAGGCCTCGCTGGCCGGCCGCGACATCGGCCAGGACTTCGAGGGCAGGGACGGGTGGCGCATGTACCACGGCGACGTTGTCCCCGGCTTTCCGCAGCATCCGCACCGTGGCTTCGAGACGGTGACCATCGTGCGCCAGGGCTATATCGATCATTCCGATTCGCTGGGCGCGACCGCCCGCTTCGGGATGGGCGACGTGCAGTGGCTGACCGCCGGGTCCGGCGTGGTGCATTCGGAGATGTTTCCGCTGCTCGATCCCGGCGGACCCAACACGCTCGAGCTGTTTCAGGTGTGGCTGAACCTGCCGGCGAAGAGCAAGATGGTTCCGGCCTACTTCACGATGTTCTGGAATGATCGGATCCCGCGCCGCTTCTATGCCGATGCGAACGGCAGGAAGGTCGAGGTGACGGTGATTGCCGGCGCGCTCAGCGACGTCGAGCCGCTGCCGCCGCCGCCGCATTCATGGGGTGCCGATCCCGGCGCCGATCTGGCGATCTGGTCGATCGCGATGGAGGAGGGATCGACGTGGACCGCGCCTCCGGCACGTGACGGCCGGACGGTCCGCACGCTGCACCAGTTCGCCGGGAAAGGGTTGACGGTTGCGGGCCGGGACATCCCGGGCCCGGCAGCGGTGCAGGTTAAGGCAGACGAATCGATCGCGATCGAGGCGAATCGCGGGCCGATCGAGATCCTCGTCCTTCAGGGCCGTCCCATCGGCGAACCCGTCGCGCAATACGGGCCGTTCGTCATGAACACGCGGACGGAGCTGGAGCAGGCATTCCAGGACTACCGGCGAACTCAGTTTGGCGGCTGGCCGTTTGCCGCCAATGATCCGGTTCACCCGAGGGAGCAGGGACGCTTCGCGAAGCACGCCGACGGCCGCGTCGAATACGCCGAGCCGCGCAAGGAGCACGTCACAAAATGACCACCATCGCCACGCGTGAAGAACTGCGCGACTGCTATCCGCAGCCGCTCGAACGATCGCTGCGCAAGTCGCTGACGGCGCTCGACGCGCACATGCGGCGCTTCATCAGCCTGTCGCCGTTTCTCTGTCTCGGCACGTCGAGCGCCGGCGGTTCGGACGTGACGCCACGCGGCGACGCGCCGGGATTCGTCCACGTCCTCGACGACACCACGCTGCTCATTCCCGACTGGCCGGGCAACAACCGCCTCGACTCGCTGACCAATGTGGTCGCCAACCCGAACGTCGGCGTGCTGTTCTTCGTTCCGGGGGTCAACGAGACGCTGCGCATCAACGGCGTTGCGGAAATCACCATGGAACCGGCGTTCGTCGAGCGCTGGACCGTGAACGGAAAGCACCCGCGGTCCGCGATGCGCATCGCCGTTCGCGAGGCCTACCTGCACTGCGCCAAGGCGCTGATCCGCTCGAAGCTCTGGGAGGACGACTATCGCATCGAGCGCGCCGAGCTGCCGACCTACGCGCAGATGCTGAAGGACCAGGGCGTGACGACGCAGAGCGTCGACGAGCTGCAGGTGGCGATCGACGAGAGCTACGCCACGCGCTTGTACTGAACCGTTCGAGCCGTTCGAGCCGTTCGAGCCGTTCGAGCCGTTCGGGCCGTTCGAACCGTTCGGAACGTTTGCGGTTCGAGCGATCCGAACGATCCGAACGATCCGAACGATCCGAACGATCCGAACGATCCGAACGATCTAAAAATTCACTGCCGCTGCGTCTGTCAGAATCACTTCACGGTAGATCGGCAGCGACCACCCCTGCTTCGTCAGCTCGTCGAGCCGCGCCGCGACCCTCGCGCGATAGGACTTCGGATCTTTGTAGAGCTTCTTCATTTGCGCCGCCGACATCGGCACTTCGTATCCGGCGAGTCCGCACAGCTGCGCCTGCGCTTCCGGCGTTCGCGACGCCACGAACGGATGAGCGTTTGGAATGGGCGGCGACGCGCCGGCGTTACGAACGGCGAACGCCTTCACCGGCACGTCGACGTACGGATTCCGGATGCCGCCGCGAGGATTGCCATGCTCGTCGAGCGCCATGAGCGAGCCGTCATTCGCCTCGTTGCGGTCCACGAGAATCCGATCGGCGCGCGGCGCAACGGTTCCCTTGTCCACCCACTTCCAGAGATGGTCCAGTGCCACGGACATGTACGCCGCCATCGGGAAGCGGCTGATCGGCAGCTTGCACGGGTTCGGGTAATACGCTGCCGCATCGCGTGAATCGATGTGCGCCATGCCGGGGAACTCGTAGACGCGGAACTGATTGCCCGGCGTGTCGCCGTCCTGCCGCGCCGTCACGTTCGCCGACGCCACCTCCGTCATCGTCGGTACCTGCACGATCGGAACATCGATCGGCCGCGCCGTGCCGCCGATAGGGATCGGCGAAGCGATCGTCGCACCGGTACTCGTCGGCAGGAACCCGTCATAGATCGGACGCATGTCTGCGAGGCGCAGCACGGTGTGCGCGGGGAGGTAGTTGATGACGACCGCCGCGGACGCCGACGTGCCAGCCAGAATCATCCTGCGAATTCGGTACGCGGCAATCGGGCTGTCTTTGGACTTCATCAGCGCGCCGATCTGAGCGAGGATCTCCGGCGCCTGTCCCGCCGCGACGCGGAGATTCCGGTAGCGCTGCTCGTTGAACTCGACGAACGGCTGGGGCGTGCTGGTCAGCACGTCGAGGCCGATATGACCGGCGCTCATCGAGTAGCGGTGCGTGAAGTGAAACATCCACGCGTTGCCGCTCGGGTGCATCGACTCCGCCAGCACGAGACCGCTGGCGCGCGCCGCGTCCACGGGCTTGCGGAGCACGATCCGCGTCGTGTAGGGCTGGCCGTTGGCAGTGCCGGAGACGAAGTATTCGGCCGCCTCGTATTTGAAATGCGCCAGATCGTCGCCTGCCGGCAGCGCCATCAGCGATTCGAACATCGGGCCTGGTCCGCCGACGGGCGGGGTCATCGACGGCAGCGGCACGGCTGCCGGGCTCGACGGCAGAGTCGAGGCGTCGAAAGCCCCGCCGCCGCGCGGTCCCTGTCCGGCCTGGCGCCCGGCCCCACCGCCGCGGGTGGGGATAGGGGATTGCGCCACGAGCAAGGACGACAGCAGAAACGACGCCGCGGTAAGCGCAATAAGCTTCATGCCCGTAATTAATAACGCGAAATCGTATAAGATTTCCGCTTCCTATGGCCTTCAGGTTTACGAGGTTAATGATGACTTCACGCTATGCACGCGTTCTGTTGATTTTGGTGACGGCCGTGATTCTGGCCCAGGGCAGCGCGTTCGCGCAGGCTGCCGCCCAGACGAAGCCGTTTGAGCCGCAGGTCGGCCAGCCCGGCAAGGACGTCGTGTGGGTCCCGACGCCGCAGGCGCTCGTTGAGAAGATGCTCGACATGGCCAAGCTCACGCCGCAGGACTTCCACATGGATCTCGGCTCGGGTGACGGCCGGACGGTCATCACCGCCGCGAAGCGCGGCGCCCGCGCGGAAGGCATCGAATACAACCCGGACATGGTGGCGCTCTCGCAGAAGAATGCCCAGGCCGCCGGCGTTGCCGACAAAGCGACCTTCCGCAAGGCCGACATCTTCGAGACCGACTTCTCCAAGGCGAACGTCATCACGCTGTTCCTGCTGCCGCAGCTCAACATGAAACTGCGTCCGACGATCCTCAACATGCGGCCGGGCACGCGCATCGTCTCCAACTCCTTCACGATGGAAGACTGGACCCCGGACGAGACGCAGACCGTCGGCGGCGACTGCGTCAGCTGGTGCACCGCGCATCTGTGGATCGTGCCGGCGAAGGTTCAGGGCACGTGGGATGTTCCCGGCCGCGGCACGCTCTCGCTCAACCAGACCTTCCAGATGCTGAGCGGCACGCTCGGCTCGGCGCAGGTCTCGAACGGCAAGCTGCGCGGCGACGACATCACGTTTACTGCCGGCGGGGCGACCTACACCGGCAAGGTGAACGGCAACACGATGGCGCTGACCGCCAACGGTACGAAGGTCACCGCGACGAAGAAATAACGACTACTTGCAATCTCCGGTCAACGCTTTCCACGACCGGACGTCCATGACCGCCTGGTTGTATGCGGGGTCGCGCGCGGGATTCGAAACCGGATCCTGAGGCACGCGCGCCCCGCCAATCCGCACGCGGCCGCCAAGCACGCCCACTCCCTGCGGCCCATTCACATCGACTTTGCGAATCAGTCCGGTCACCTGCATCGCGGTGCGCTGGTGTGCCTTGATGTCGTTCAACAGCTTCTTCGGTCCTTCGAGACGGAAGCGCCGCCCCCCCTCGATTTCGAGCGAGCCGGGCTGATCCTCGCGGCGGTCGCCGACGATGAAGTTGCCGTTCTTCGCGCAGCCGTTGATCGACACGAGCTGCGAATCGTCCGGAACCCTGGTTTCCTGCGCTGCGACGGTTTCCTGTGCTGCGACGGCAGCCATTGACGCGGCGAGGAACAACGCAACGGCCTGTGTCGTCATGACGGCAGTGTACTATCCGCTGATTCCGATGACACCATGATCGACGTTCAGCATCTGCGCAAGCAGTATGGCGACCTCGTTGCCGTCGACGATGTCAGCTTTACCGCCGAAAAAGGCAGCATTTTCGGCCTGCTTGGCCCGAACGGCGCCGGCAAGACGACCACCATCAGCTGTATCTCCGGACTGCTGAAGCCGACCTCCGGACGGATCGCCGTCAGTGGACACGATGTGGTCACCGACGGTTCAGCTGCCCGCCGTCACCTTGGCATCGTCCCGCAGGAACTGGCGCTCTACAGCGATCTGTCGGCGGCGGCGAATCTGGAGTTCTGGGGATCCGCCTACGGCCTGACCGGCGAGCCGCTGCGACGACGCGTCGCCGAGGTGCTCGCGTTGATCGGGCTCGCTGACCGCGGCAGAGATCACACATCCACCTTCAGCGGCGGAATGAAGCGGCGGCTGAACTTCGGCTGCGGCGTCGTCCACAACCCGGAGGTGCTGCTCCTCGACGAGCCGACGGCCGGCGTCGATCCGCAGAGCCGTGTCCGGCTCCTCGAGCTCGTGCGCGAACAGGCACGCGCCGGCACCACGGTGATTTACACGACGCACTACATGGAAGAAGCGCAGGATCTCTGCGACCGCATCGCCATCGTCGATCGCGGCAGGCTGCTCGCGATGGGAACGCTGGACGAACTGCGCCGCATGGTTGGCGAAAAAGATCTGGTGCGGCTGGCTGGCCGATTCGACCCCTCCGCCGCTACCCGGGCGCTCGAGGCGGTCGACGACGTGAAGGTGTTGTCCGCAGCGGCCGACGCACTCACCATCGCCACCGTTGGCGCATCGCGGAAGCTGCCGGCGATCTTCACCGCTCTGGCCTCGGCCGGATCCGACATTCAGGAGACGACGTTGAGCGTGCCCAGTCTCGAGAGCCTGTTCATCACGTTGACCGGCCGGGAGCTGCGCGAATAGGTGCGGTTCGTTCTCATTGCGGCGGCCAAGGATGTCCGGCGGCGCATGGCGGATCCGGCAGCGCTGTCGATCTGGGTCGGACTGCCGCTGCTTCTCGGTGGTCTCCTGAGTTTCATTTCCAGCGGCGCGGGCGATGCGCCGCCGCGCGCGCGCGTCCTGCTCGTCGACCAGGACAACACGGCGGTCAGCGCGTTGGTTCGCACGGCGGCCCGTCAGGGGACGACGCCAATCGACCTCGAGGAAGTGACGCTCGACGAAGGGCGCCGGCGGATCGGCGCTGGGGATGCGACAGCGCTCCTCATCATCCCGGCAGGCTTTCAGGATGCCGTGGTCGGCACCGGTTCCGCCCGCCTGCAGCTCGTGACGAATCCCGCCCAACGCGTGCTGCCCGCGATGGTGCGGCAGATGCTGGAGGTTGTGGTCGAAGGGGCCTTCTACGGCCAGCGGCTGTTCGCGGAACCGCTCACCAGGATTGCCAACTCACCGCAATCCGGCCCGGCGCCGGATGCCGACGTGGCGTCGATCGCCGTCGACATCAATCAGCGTTTGACGCAACTGCAGGGCGTGCTCCTCCCGCCGGTGATTACGCTGTCGGTAAAAACCGGTACGCCGGCGACGCCGCCGCTCAATTTCGGGCAGTTGTTCCTTCCCGGCATGCTGTTCATGGCGTTCCTTTTCATCGCCCAGGGCATGAGCGTCGATGTCTGGGATGAAAAACAGGAAGGGACGCTCCGCAGGCTGTTGACGACACCGCAGAGTGCGGGACGGCTGCTGCTCGGGAAGCTGGTCGCCGGGGTTGCGGTGGCGGCCGTCGTGGCGCTGGCGGGGCTCGCCGGCGCCGTCGCATTGTTCGACCTGCCATGGTCGCGGGTGCCGGTGGCGTTGCTCTGGTGTGCGTATGTCTGTGGCGCGCTGCTCGCGATGCTGACGCTGCTGCACCTGTTCGCCAGAAGTCAGCGCGGCTCCGAGATGCTGTCCGGCGTCGTCACGTTCCCGCTGATGATGCTGGGCGGCTCGTTCTTTCCGTTCGAGGCGATGCCGGCATGGATGGTTTCGGTGGGGCGCTGGACACCGAACGGTCTTGGTGTGGCACGGCTGAAGGAACTCCTCTGGGGCGACGTGTCGGTGACGTCGCTCGGACTCGCAGCGCTCGGCATCGGAATTCCGGCGGCGATCGCCTTTATGCTCTCCTGGCGCCGGCTGCGGCGCTTCGCCCATGCGTGAGTGGATTCGCTCCGCCGCCTTCATCGCGCGCAGCGATCTTTCGTTCATGCTGCGGCAGCGCGAGACGCTCCTCTGGACGTTCGCGATGCCGCTGCTGTTCTTCTATTTCATTGGCACCGTGACCGGAGGATTTGGCGGCGGCGATCCCAATCGGCCCGATCCGATTGCGCTTCAAACGCCTGCGGTGGACGGCATCATTCTCGATGCCATCGTCCAAAGGCTCCGTCAACAGGACTTCCGCGTTGAGCGTCCGGCATCGCCTGCGGCGCTCGAGGAGTATTCCCGGCGGCTGCGCATTCCAGCGTTCACCGACGACAGCATCCGCGCGGGGACGCAGGTGCAGGCAACGTTCGAACTGCGCGGCGACGATATTGCCGCCAGCCTCGATCAATTCCGCGTCTCCCGCGCGCTCTACAGCGTGGTCGGCGATCTCGCGGTGCTGAAAACGACCGGGCAGCCGGTCACGGCTGAGGCGCTCGCATCGCTCGCTTCGGCGCCACGCCAGGTCACGCTGGCGGTCACGTCCGCCGGGAGGCGGGAGGATCCGCCCGAGGGGTTCGCGCAGGCCGTGCCCGGCACGATGGTGATGTTCACCATGCTGATCCTGCTGACGAGCGGCGCCATCCTGCTGGTGGTGGAGCGTCAGCACGGGCTGCTTCGCCGCCTCGCGTCGACGCCGATCACGCCGGGCGCTGTCGTGGCTGGCAAATGGGCGTCACGGATGGCGCTCGGCCTCGTGCAGATCGCCTTCGCGATGCTGGTTGGCAGGGTGCTCTTCCGCGTGGATTGGGGACCGTCTCTGCCGATGGTGGTGACCGTCCTTGCGGCATGGGCGTCGTTCAACGCTTCGTTCGCGTTGCTGCTTGGAAATATCGCGCGCACGCAGCCGCAGATGGCCGGCGGCGGAGTCCTCACCACGATGGTCCTTGCAGCGCTCGGCGGGTGCTGGTGGCCGATCGAGATCACGCCGGAGTGGATGCAGTCGCTCGCGCTCGCCCTGCCCACGGGCTGGACGATGGATGCGATGCACAAGCTGGTGAACTTCGGGTACGGAGCCGGGTCAGCCGCGCCGCACGTCGCGGCGCTCGCGGTAACGGCGATGGCGTGCGGTTGGGGAGGGTCGAAGATTTTCCGGTATCAGTGAAAGGCCGACGTAAACGTCGGCCTCTACCGGTTATCGACGCGGGGCACGCCTTCTACCACACGTAGGGCGCCCCTTCAGGGGTGCCCGCGGCTACGGTGTGGTGCCCTGGCTCGATCCAGCGAACAGACGCTTTCCGCTTGATGCCAGCACCACGCTGCGGGCGTTGCCGGTGGGAGTTCCGTCCTTGGCCAGGCTGCCGTCCACGGTCACCTCGTCGCCAACCTTCAACGTGTCGCGCCGCCAGCCCTGACGCATCAGGATGTTCGGGCTCCCCATCTCCATGCCCCAGTTGACCACCTTGCCCGTCTTCTCATCCTTGACGTCGATGTAGAAGAAGGTATGCGGATTCATCCACCTGACTTCCGTTACCTTGCCGGTCATCTTGAACGGCTTGTTCGCGTCGAATTCGGCGGCGAATGAATGGTGCGCCGGCGCGAGCTTCACGCTCACGGCGAGGGCAAAGACGGTCAAAAGCAGGATGTATCGTGCACGCATCGAACAACCTCCGAGTGGATGCGAATAAGGCCTCGCCTCGGCACGGCGCGGCTGGACCCGCCGAGCTGATGTGCCGAAGGCGGTCATAGCTTACACAGGAATTCGCATCAGGTGGTAAAGCGGGCGGAAATCAGGTCGGCGCCCGATCTGTCGGTGTTCCTTCAGTAAGAATTCTGCGCGCGCCATGCCTTTCCAGCAGCCCGAGATGACCTGAGTCACACTTTCGGGCCATCTCCGTCACGTCCGCGTGGGCACGTCGCTTGCCCCCACCTCGTCCGGCGACCTTTCCAACCAATCCGGAATCAGACGGCCGCACGGCCAGGTCGGGAGAGGTGTGCCCATCAGCGAATAAGGGAGACAGAACGTGACAGTTCGTGCTGGACGACGCGTTGCCCTCGTGGCGGCGCTGGCGATGATGATCGGTGCGGGACAGTGGCTGCTGCTTAGCGCCGACGTGCCGCAGGTTGCGGCGAACACGTGGGCGTCGGCCGGGGGCTTCGGCGCGATGCCCGACG
>Ga0307405_10000526_pt1 | contig 14484 bp, 10 predicted proteins | sample 322Cmetagenome_2_FD_203311 | JGI IMG/M metagenome (GOLD analysis project Ga0307405, IMG submission 203311) | Maize rhizosphere microbial communities from greenhouse at UC Davis, California, United States - 322HYB-C-1 | ecosystem: Host-associated > Plants > Roots > Rhizosphere > Soil | place...
GGCGGCCGCGGCCACGTGCACCAGGGTGCCGACGTGGACGCCGCAGACCGAGGCCAGCCCGGCGGCCCGGCCCTGGTCGACGCTGCGGGTGACGATGTAGAGCACCGCCGGCCCGGGGATCACCAGCAGGGTGACCGCGGCCACCGCGAACAGGGCAAGCGTCGACCCCTCAGGCACTTGTTACCTCTCCCCCGCCGTGCGGCGAAGCGCCGAATCCCCTGCCGGCTGGACCGTCGGGGAACACCACCACCGAGCGCAGCACCTCGTTGCGTTGCATCTTGGCGAACGCCTCCTCGACCTGGTCGAGGGCGATGGTCTCGGAGACGAACCGGTCCAGATCGTAGCGGCCGCGCAGGTACAGGTCGATCAATATCGGGAAGTCGCGGGTGGGCAGGCAGTCGCCGTACCAGGCCGGCCGCAGCGACCCGCCGCGGCCGTAGAAGTCGAGCATGCGCAGGTCGACCCGCATCTGCGGGTTGGGGACGCCGACCTGGACCATGGTCCCGGCGTGGTCGCGGGCGTGGAAGGCCTGCTTCATGACGTCCGGGTGGCCGACCGCCTCGACGGTCACGTCGGCGCCGAAGCCGTCGGTGAGCTCGCGGACGGCCGTCACCGGGTTGACCTGGCTGGAGTCGACCAGGTCGGTGGCCCCGAGCTCGGCGGCCAGGGCCAGCTTGCGCCGGTCGATGTCGACGGCGATGACCTTGCGGGCCCCGACCAGGGCGGCGGCGTGGACGGCGGCGTTCCCGACCCCGCCGCAGCCGAACACGGCCACGGTGTCGCCCCGCTCGACCTTGGCCGTGTTCACGATGGCCCCGAACCCGGCCATGATCCCGCAGCCGACCAGGCCGGCCGCCTCGGGCCGGGCGGCCGGGTCGACCTTGACCGCCTGGCCGTCGGCGACCAGGCAGACCTCGGCGAAGGCGCCGATGCCGATGGCGGCGGTCAGCGGGGTGCCGTCCTCCAGGGTCATCTTCTGGCTGGCGTTGCGGCTGGCAAAGCAGTACCAGGGGCGGCCGCGCCGGCAGGAGCGGCACTGGCCGCACGGCGCCCGCCACGCCAGAACGACGAAGTCGCCGGGGGCGAGGTCGGTCACGCCGGGCCCGACCGCCTCGACCTTCCCGGCCGCCTCGTGGCCGAGCAGGAACGGGAACTCGTCGTTGATCGCGCCCTCGCGGTAGTGCAGGTCGGTGTGGCAGACCCCGCAGGCCTGCACCCGGACCAGCGCCTCCCCCGGCCCGGGGTCTGGCACCAGCACCGTGGCCAGCTCGACCGGCGCCCCCCGCTCCCTGGCGATCACGCCCCGCACCCGGTGTCCCATTGCCCACTCCCTCCTCGCGTGTCCAGCCGAGGAGGAACGCTACCGTTCCCGTCAGGTCAGGAGGGCGTCCGGCCCCAGCTCGGCCTTGATCTCGGCATAGAGGCCGTTGCGGGGGTCGACCCGGAACTCGTCGCCGAGGCGGACCACCATGGTGGAGCGGGCGCCGCGGATCTGGAGGTGGACCGGGGACTTGCCGCGGTGGGAGCCGAGGATGTGCTTGATCCGGGTCACGACGCCGTCGTTGCAGGCCCGGGCCTCCAGGTTGAGCACCACCGGGGCCGAGCCGGGCTCGGACAGGTTGGGCGGCTTGACCTCGATGGCGACCAGCTTGGGGGTGTCGTCGCGGGCGTCGACGCGGACCTTGACCACCACCACCGCGTCCTGGACGAGCAGGCCCTGGTGCTGGGTGTAGACCTGGGGGAAGAAGATGCACTCGGCCGTGCCGTCCAGGTCCTCCAGGTCGGCGGTGATGTAGACCTCGCCCCGCCTGGTGAACTTCTTGGTCAGCTTGGCCAGGATCCCGGCCACGGTCACGACCGCGCCGTCGGAGCGCTCGGTCAGCGACGACAGCTGCGTGTCGGCGGACCGCTGGAGGACCTGCTCCAGGCCGAGCAGCGGGTGGTCGGAGACGTACTGGCCGAGCATCTCCTTCTCGAAGGCCAGCCGCTGGGACTTGTCCCACTCCTCCCGCCCGACCGTGGGGAGCGGCTCGGTGACCACGTCCTCGCCGTCGCCGAGACCGCCGAACAGGGAGAACTGGCCGGCCGCCTCGGCCCGCTTGCGGGCCGTCACCCGGTCCACGGCCACCTCATGGACCTCGAACAGGCCACGGCGGGGCAGGCCCAGGGAGTCGAAGGCGCCGGCCTTGATCAGCGACTCGATGACCCGCTTGTTGAGCACCCCGATCTCGACCTTGTCGCAGAAGTCGAAGAAGTCGGTGAACCGGCCCTTCTCCCGCCGGGCGGCGATGATCGCCTCGACGACCTGCTCGCCGACGTTACGCACCGCTGAAAGCCCGTACCTGATTGCCCGCTCACCGACGTCCCGATTCTCCGGGGGGCGGCCCCCCCCGGACCCCCCAGGGGCCGGGGTGAAGTCCGAGTCGGACTCGTTGACGTCGGGGGGCAGGACGGTGATGCCCATGCGCCGGCAGGACCCGAGGTACTTGGGGCGGGCGTCCTTGTCGTCCTTGACGCTGGTGAGCAGGGCCGCCATGTACTCGACGGGGTGGTGGGCCTTGAGGTAGGCGGTCTGCCAGGTGACCAGGGCGTAGCCGGCGGCGTGGGCCCGGTTGAAGGAGTAGCCGGCGAACGGCTGGATGAGCCGCCACAGGGTCTGGGCCTGGTCGTCGTTGAGGCCCTTGTCGCGGCAGCCGGCCAGGAAGCGTGGCTCCTCCTTGCGCATCAGCGACTCGATCTTCTTGCCGATGGCCTTGCGGACCAGGTCGGCCTCGCCGGCGTTGTAGCCGGCCACCTTCTGCAGCAGGGTGATGATCTGCTCCTGGTAGACCAGCACCCCGTGGGTGTCGGCGGTGATCTCCTCCATCAGCGGGTGCAGGTACTTGACCTGGCGGGGGTCGCGCTTGCCCGCGATGTACTTGGGGATCTCCTCGATCGGGCCCGGCCGGTACAGGGCGTTCATGGCGACGATGTCCTCGAACTGGTCCGGGCGGAGCTGGCGCAGCAGCCGCCGCATGCCCTCGGACTCCATCTGGAAGACGCCGTCGGAGTCGCCGGCCTGGAGCATCTTGAAGGTGGCCGGGTCGTCGGTGGGCAGCGCCCCCAGGTCGAGCTCGATCCCCTTGGCCCGCAGGTGGACCAGGGTGTCGTCGAGCACGGTGAGGTTGCGCAGGCCCAGGAAGTCCATCTTGAGCAGCCCGAGCTTGGCCACCCCGTTCATCTCGTACTGGGTGATGATCGCCCCGTCGGCCTCCCGCTTCATGATCGGGACCTGCTCGACCAGCGGGTCGCGGGAGATCACCACCGCGGCCGCGTGCACCCCCCACTGGCGGCGCAGCCCCTCCAGGCCGGCCGCGGTGGCCAGCACCTGGCGGGCGTCGGGGTCGTTGTCGCGGGCCGTCCGCAGCTCGGCCGAGAGCTTGAACGCCTCCTCCAGGGAGCGCTCCTTGCCCAGCACCGGCGGGGGCATGGCCTTGGCCAGGTCGTCGCCCAGCTTGTAGGGGAACCCGAGCACCCGGGCCGAGTCGCGGATGGCCTGCTTGGCCTTGATGGTGGAGAACGTGACGATCTGGGCGACGTGGTCGGCGCCGTACTTCTCGGTGGCGTAGCGGATCATGTCGCCGCGGCGGCGCTCGTCGAAGTCCAGGTCGATGTCGGGCATCTCGTTGCGGCCGGGGTTGAGGAACCGCTCGAACATCAGCCCGTAGGCGATCGGGTCCAGGTCGGTGATGCGCAGACAGTAGGAGACGCACGACCCGGCGGCGCTCCCCCGCCCCGGGCCGACCCGGATGCCGTGCTCGCGGGCGTGGCGGCACAGGTCGGCCACGATCAGGAAGTAGCCGGCGAAGCCGAGCTGGTCGATCACCTGGAGCTCGTAGTCGATCCGGTCGCGGGCGGCGGGCGGCAGGGGCGTGCCGTAGCGCTCGGCCGCGCCCCGCTCGACCTCGGCCCGCAGCCACGACTCCAGGGTGTGGCCGTCGGGCACGTCGAAGTGGGGCAGCAGGTTCTCGCCGAAGCGCAGCTGGACGTTGCAGCGCTCGGCCACCTCCAGGGTGTTGTCGCAGGCCTCGGGGTGGTCGGCGAACAGGGCCCGCATCTCGGCCGGGGACCTGAGGTAGAACTGGTCGCCCTCGAGCTTGAACCGCTTGGGGTCGGCCAGCACGGCCCCGGTCTGGATGCAGAGCAGCACCTCGTGGGGGCCGGCGTCGGCCCTGCGGGTGTAGTGCAGGTCGTTGGCGGCCAGCAGGGGCAGGCCGAGGTCGCCGGCCAGGGCGATCAGGTCGGGGTTGACCCGGCGCTGCTCGGGCAGGCCGTGGTCGTGCAGCTCGACGAAGTAGTTGCCGGCCCCGAACAGGTCGCGGAACTCGGCCAGGGTCGCGGCCGCCCCCTTGCGGTCGCCCTTGAGCAGCCGCTGGTTGACCTCGGAGCCGAGGCAGCCGGAGGTCGCGATCAGGCCCTCGCCGTAGCGCTCGAACAGCTCCCGGTCCATGCGCGGCTTGTAGAAATGGCCCTCCAGCGAGGCCAGCGACACCAGCCGCAGCAGGTTGGCGTAGCCGGCCTGGGTCTCGGCCAGCAGGGTCAGGTGGCTGTAGGGCTCGGCGACGTCGCGCCGCTGCTTCTCGAACCGCGACCCGGGGGCCAGGTAGGCCTCGCAGTTGTGGAGCACGAAGTCGGAGACGTAGGAGTTGTCCTCCTCGACCTCGAAGTTGAAGACCTCGGTGTCAAGCTCCACCGGTTCTATGGACGAAATTGGTCGGTAGAGGAACCGGTCGTCCTCCAAGGTGCGCGAGTACTGGCGGTTCGGCGTGTAGCTGACGATGTACCACCGGTAGTCATGAAGGCTCTTGCCCCACCGGAAGACGCTCGGCGACTCCCCAGTACTGATGGTTGCCCAGTGGCCAACGTCGGCGAGCAGTGTCCGAACGCCCCAGGCGAGCGAGCGGGAGGCGGTCTTGAGGTCCCGCCGGCCGGTGGGGTTCGACTTGCGGCCCGCGTTCTTACCGTCGCCGTCCAGGAGCCCATCCAGGAAGCCCCGCCGGGCCTCGGGCGGTCCGTTGAGGATCTGTGCAGGAACCCGCTTGTTCCTAGCGCCATTTCCGACCAGCGCAATCAACAGATAGGCAAGGGGCGTGCTGGCTGCCTTGATCTCCTGCGAGTGCCGATCGGGGCGGTCGTAGCTGGCAGCGGTGACGCCAAAGCGGCCGAGGAGCTCGATGATGCGAGCAGCCAGCTCTGACTCGTCACGGTGGAGCGTGAACCCCACCTCGCCGTTCACGCGGCCACGAACGGAGCCGATATGCCCTTCGGCGGCGTAGATCCCGAGCAGGTAGCCGAAGTCGTAGTCGAGCGGGATGCGGTCGGGGAATTGCGGCCAAGCCTGGTCTCCCCGGTACTTCGACTGGTAGGTGCGGGCGATCCCGCCGGTCAGCGGCGCCGAGAAGTCGTCTGGGAGGAGCTCGGAGGCCCACATCTCGGTCCACTCGGTGCGCAACCGGGGCAGGCAGGCCCAGGACTTCCAGCAGTTGACTCCTCCGTGCTTGCTTGCCTGGCCCGCATCGATGTCGGCCGGCTTCTTCCAGTCCACGAGGCCGTCGCGTGTCCGGACGAGGACGGGGTGCTCCTCGGTGAGGGTAAGGGCCCGGCCGTAGCGTCCGCCGAGCGAGATCGCGTACGCCTGGCCCTCGTAGGGCCGTCGCATGGTCCGTAGGACACGACGGAACCGGCCCTGATGGGTGAGCACCATGTCGCCGACATGGACATTCTCGACGTTCTTGACGCCGTCGGCGGTGATGATCTCCTGGCCCGCGAGCAGGCAGCCGAGGATGGGCTTGACCCCGTGCTTCTGGCCGGCCAGGTAGAAGTCGACGGCGCCGAACAGCTGGCCGTGGTCGGTCATGGCCAGGGCGGGCATGCCCATGCGGGCGGCCTCGGCGAACAGGTCGTCGACCCGGGCGGCTCCGTCGAGCATCGAGTACTCGGTGTGCACGTGGAGGTGCGCGAAGCTGCCCGGCATGACTGCTGTTGCTCTCCTACCGTTGCCGACTGCCTGGACCCGAGTTTCCCACAGCCCTGTGGACAAAATACACGGGTGTAATTCCGGGTCGGAGCCTACACCCCGCCAGGCCCCGAGGCAACGACCTTCGAGTGTCCGAAATCGTTGCGGCACAACGGTTTCGGAGGGAACCGCCAGTTCAGGAGCTTGTGGCCGGAGGGTCCTCGACGGGCGCCCCGGCCCCGGCCCTGGCGGCGGTCAGGCGGGCCATGCGCTGGCAGGCGTGCCTGGCGAAGCGGCGCTGGACCCGGCGGCCGAACAGCCGGAAGCCGAGCCGGATGACCGGGTTGGGGATGTGGGCCGGGCGGGAGACGACGTGGATGCGGAACTCGACCTCGCCGCTGTCCAGCCACTTGCCGACCTGGTAGTCCATCTGCCCCATCTCCAGGTGCCCCTGGAGGGTGCGGTAGCTCCAGCCCCAGCGCCGCAGCCGGCGGCCGTCGACGGCGGCCTCCTCGTCGACCAGCCCGCCGACGCGGACGCCGAAGCGGAACCGCAGGCCCCAGAAGCGGCCCTCCAGCAGCATGTCGCGCCGGTCCAGAGGGCTGTCGGTGGCGTAGACGGCCCGGACGATGGCCGGGTCGGCGAACTCGTAGTCGGCCATCAGCCGCCGGGCGACCTCGAAGCTGGCCCCCGGTGCCGGCGGGCCGGGCGGCTCGGGTGGGAGCGGCTGGGTGTAGTCGTCGACGTGCCAGCCGTCGGCGGTGGTGAAGTGCTCGGCCTGGTCGGGGTCGAAGTTGAAGCCCTTGTCGGCCAGGGCGGCCAGCGCCCGGCGGGCCCCTGAGCCGCCGCGGCGGCGGTCAGCGGCCACCGGCGGCCTCGACCTCGACCCGGCGGGTGTCGATGGAGATGCCGCCGCGGATGCGGCCGCCGGCCAGCTTGGCCGCCCGCTCGCAGAAATGGGTCCACATGTGCAGCTGCATCTCCTTGGCCAGCCGGACCCGGTCGTACAGCAGGCCGGCGAGCCGGTCGCCGCTGCGGGCCCACGACTCGATCTCGAAGCAGACGGCGTCGCCGCCCCCGGCCGAGGTGCGGAACTCGATCTGGCCGGCCTCCAGGTGGCCCTGGAGGGTGGCGAACCGGAACGAGGTCGGGGTCCGGTCGACGACCACCACCGGCCCGTCCCAGGGGCCGGGCATGCGGACCACGAACTCGTCCCCGACCCGCAGCGGGCCCGTGGCGCCCCGGGTCTTGCGGAACACGGCCACCTCGATCGGGGCGGCCCGGTTGGGGTCGCCCAGCATCTCGGCCATCAGCTCCGCGGCGGTGAGGCGGGAGCCCTCGATCCGCACCCGGTAGCGGCGCCGGAACAGCGGCCCCGACCCGTCCTCGGGCCGCTGGAGCCGCCCGCCGGCCAGGCCGTCGGGCAGCGGCGGCGGCAGGTCGTCGGCCGGCGACCCGTCCTCGTCGCTGCGGTGCAGCGGCAGGGTCCGCCACAGGTACCGCCAGAAGGCCAGGCCCATCCCGACCGGCCACCGCGCCACCGTCCCGGCCCGTCGGCCCAGCGAAATTTCCGTTCCCATGTTTCTCCTCTTCGTGATCGTCTACCCGGCGGTTGCCCTACCGGATACCCCATGAGGAGAACGAGATGCTGGTCAAGGCGCTGCACGCGGCCGGCCTGCGCAGCACCCACTTGCAGGCGGCGTCGCTCGGGTCGATCGTCCTCTGCCTCGGCCTGTGGACCCGGGCCAAGACGATCGACCAGGAGCAACGCGACAACGCCGAACGCCGCGCCCTGTTCGTCGGCCTCTGGCCCCCGATGCTGTGGCTCATCGGGGACTCCCTCCAGGAGCTGGAGGTGGGCTGAGCGCGGCTCACCCGGCGCCGCGGAGGCGGTCCAGGACGGTCTGGAGGTCGGGGGGGAGGGGCTCGGTCAGGTCGATCCGGATGCCGGTGGCCGGGTGGGTGAAGGCGAGGCGCCAGGCGTGGAGGAAGGGGCGGGGGACGCCGAGGCGGGTGGCCAGGGTGGGGTCGGCGCCGTAGGCGCGGTCGCCGACGAGGGGGTGGCGCAGGGAGGCCAGGTGGACCCGGACCTGGTGGGTGCGGCCGGTCTCCAGGGTCGCCTCGACCAGCTGGACGGCGGGGAAGGTCTCCAGCACCCGCCAGTGGGTGACGGCCTGGCGGCCGCCGGTGGCGACCACGCCCATGCGCTTGCGGTCGCGGGGGTGGCGGCCCACGGGGGCGTCGACGGTGCCGGTCCCGCCGGGCAGGCGGCCCTGGACCAGGGCCAGGTAGCGGCGCTCGACCCGGTGGGCGGCCAGCTCGCGGGCCAGGGCCAGCTGGGTGGCGTCGTCCTTGGCCACCAGCAGCAGGCCGGAGGTGTCCTTGTCGAGGCGGTGGACGATGCCGGGGCGGTCGGCGGCTCCCCCGCCGGCCGACAGCGGGGTCTGGGCGCGGCCGAGGAGGGCGTTGACCAGGGTGCCGGTGGGGTGGCCGGGGCCGGGGTGGACGACCAGGCCGGCCGGCTTGGCCACCACCAGCAGCCGGTCGTCCTCGTAGCGGACGGCCAGCGGCCGGTCCTCGGCCACCGGCTCGCCGGCCGGGGGCGCCGGCGGGGGCGTCCAGGCGAGCCGTTCCCCGCCCCGCAGCCGGTGCGCCTTGGGCCGGGGCCGGCCGTCCACCTCGACCAGGCCCTGCTCGGCCCAGCGGGCCGCCTGGGCCCGCGAGATCCCGGCCAGCTCGGCCACCACCTCGTCAAGGCGCCGCCCGGCCGCCTCCCCGGGGGCCAGGGTCTCGCGAGGGTGGGGGGTGGAGGGCGGCGGCTCGGGAGCTGGGCCGCCGGTGCCCTCGGCCCGGTCGGCCGGGAGGGTCACGTGCGGTCGCGGTCGGCCGGGGTCTGGTCCTGGTCGCGCTCGGCCCGGCCGAGGAGGATGGCCAGCAGCAGCCCGCCGACCACGATGCAGGAGTCGGCCAGGTTGAACACCGGCCAGATGCCGACCTTGATGAAGTCGACGACCTCGCCCCGCAGCAGGCCCTCGCCCCGCAGCAGCCGGTCGGTCAGGTTCCCCAGCGCCCCCCCGAGGATCAGGCCGAGCACGACCAGCATGGACAGCGGCTGGGCACGGCGGGAGGCGTAGACGATCCCGCCGATGATCACGATCGCCATCACCCCGAAGAACAGCGGGGCGCCGGTCAGCAGCGAGAACGCCCCGCCGGAGTTGGTGGTGTAGCGGAGCTGGACGAAGCTGCCGATCAGGTCCACCGGCGGGCGGCCGGCCAGGTTCTTGACCACCAGGTACTTGATGAGCTGGTCGAGGACGAGCACGGCGACGGCGGTGCCGTACAGGGCCAGCACCCGCCTGGTCGGCGCCGGGGCCGGGTCGCCCATGTCAGCGCAGCCGGACCCGCTGGCGGGCGTCGGCCAGGTTGGCCTCGGTCGACTCCTCCAGCTCGGCGCGCTGGCCCCGCGGCTCGGCCGGCTCGGCCTCCAGCCGCCGGCGGTGGGCCCCGAGGTCCCGCTTGGTGACGAGCGAGCGGTGCCCCCGCGCCCTCGGCGCGATCTCGGCCCCCCCGGTTGCGGCTCCCGTGGCCTTCCTCGGTGCCATTGCTCCTCCGACCGATGTGAGCGAATCCGATTGCCTGCCCGGGGTAGACTGACGATACAGGCAATGACGGGAACGAGTAGGGGGCGGCACGGCCGCCAGCGAGCCGGGGATGGTGGAAGCCCGGCGGCACGGCGCCTCGCGAACATCCTCCCCGAGCCGCTGCCCGAACGGCGCCCAGCCCAGTAGACGCAGCCGGGTCAGCCCGTGACAGCTGGAGGCCATCCGGGCCCGACTCGGGCGGCCGGTGAGTGGTCGGTGGTCGTGAGGCCGCCGGCACGAGGGGTGGTACCGCGGGGCCCCGGCCTCGTCCCTTCGCCAGGGTTTGACGACGCGAAGGAGACGATCGGCGGGTGACTGCTCTGCCGACTGGAGCCGGCGGCTTCTTCTCAAGCCGCGGAGGCTTGACCAGAGCCCAGCCCGGCCCTGCTTGCGATGTTGCGGGCCCCGTTGAGGTCGGCATCCAGTTCACCATGGACGGGGCAGACAACGGTGTCCTGTCGGGGTCTGACGCATCTGGCGCCGCAGGTGTGGCAGTCGATCGAGGTGGAGCTGGGGTTCACGAAGACGACTGGCCGTCCGGCGCTTTCAGCCTTGGCGACAAGGATCCTCGCGAACTGCGTCCAGCCGGCGTCCAGGATCGACCGGTTCAACCCAGCCTTGGCGGCAACGTTACGGCCGGGCGCCTCGACCGTGCCGACGGCCGCGGCCGTCATGGCGGCCACCCGCAGATTCTCCAGCGCAATCGTGTCACAGGAGTCGACCAGGCTGCGGGCGGTCTTGTGGTGGAAGTCGCGCCGCTGATTGCGGAGCTTGCGCCACTCCTTGGCAAGGGCCCGCCGGACCCGGCGGCGGTTGCCGGAGCCGGCACGGGCGTGCTGACGGCGCCGTTGCAGTTCGACGATCCGCTCCTGGGCGGTGTCAAGGAACCGCGGGTTGGCGACCACCTGCCCGTCGCTGGTGGTCAGGAATCGCGCGACGCCCACGTCGACGCCGACCGATCGGCCCGTTGGCGGCAGCGGCACGGGCTCGGCCTCAGTCACGACGATGACCTACCAGCGGCGACCCTCCCGCTTGAGCTGCAGCGTCTTCACCCGACCGACCACCGGCCGATGCTGCTTCACTCTTACCCGCCCGACCGCCCGGAAGGTGGCATGCGCCCACCGGCCACCGTCGACCGGCTCCCATTTGACGCCGTCCCCGGCGACGAACAGCACCTGGTCGAAGCGCTGGTAGGGCTTGAAGCGCGGGTAGCCGACCCGCCGCTTGTGTCCCTTGACGGCCCTAACGTGCTTCAAGTAGGCGGCGAACACCACGTTGAGGCGGCGGAGGGTCTGCTGCTGAGCGGTGAAGGAGTGGCGGCCCTGCCCGTCGGGGTCGGCGGCGCGGATCTCTTTGAGCTGCGCCGACTGGTCGCTGTAGGAGACGCTGAGGTGGCGCATGCGCCAGGCCTCGCGGCGCTCCTGGAGAGCGGCGTTGTACAGGTCGCAGTGGTCGGCCAGCAGCCGCACCGCCCGGCCCTCCTGCGGACGCGTCGGATAGGCGCGCAGCTTGTAGGCGCGTCTCACGGCCAGCTCTCCTCCGGCCAAGAGGCGCGGTGGAGCGTACCCGCTAGGCGGCCAGACTTGCGGAGTGAGGCCATACCGGCAGTAAACCGCGATCGGAGGACAATTCAGCGGTCCCGCCGCTGCTCCCGATCCCCCCTCCAGCGTAAGCAAACAGTCTCCCGGAAAGGAATCTAGATGGGCCAGTTCCCCGAGGTCGACCCCAACCTCGACCTCCCCGCGCTGGATGCCCGGACCCTCGAGCTGTGGCGCGACCGCAAGGTGTTCCAGCGCTCGGTCGACCGGCGGGTCGGGGCCGAGCCGTACGTGTTCTACGAGGGGCCGCCGACCGCCAACGGCCGGCCCGGCGTCCACCACGTGGAGGCCCGGGTCTTCAAGGACCTGTTCCCCCGGTTCAAGACCATGCGGGGCTACCGGGTCGACCGCAAGGGCGGCTGGGACTGCCACGGCCTGCCGGTCGAGCTGGAGGTCGAGAAGGAGCTGGGGCTCAAGGACAAGCAGGCCATCGAGCGCTACGGGGTGAAGGAGTTCAACGCCCGCTGCCGCCAGTCGGTGCTGCGCTATGTGGACCTGTGGGAGGTGCTGACCGAGCGGGTCGGGTTCTGGATCGACACCACCCAGGCCTACCGGACGATGGACACCTCGTACGTGGAGAGCGTCTGGTGGGCCCTGGCCGAGCTGCACCGCCGCGGCCTGCTGGTCGAGGACTACAAGGTCACCCCCTGGTGCCCCCGCTGCGAGACGACCCTGTCGGACGCCGAGGTGGCCATGGGCTACCAGGAGGTCGAGGACCTCACCGCCTACGTGGCCCTGCCGGCCACCACCGGCACCCTGGCCGCCGAGGGGGCGGCCCTGCTGGTGTGGACGACCCAGCCGTGGACCCTGGTCCCCAACGTCTCGGTGGTGGTCGGCCCCGAGATCGGATACGTGCTGGTGGAGGCGACCGGCGAGGACGGCCGGCGGCGCAAGCTGGTGGTGGCCCGCGACGCGGTCGAGCGGGCGGTCGGCCCCGACGCCCGGGTGCTGCGGCCGGTGCCGCTGGAGGAGCTGCTGGGCACCCGCTACCAGCGCGCCTTCGACCTGATCCCGGTCACCGAGGAGGAGGCGGCCCGGGGCTGGACGGTGGTGGCCGACGAGTACGTCACCACCGGCGACGGGTCGGGGCTGGTCCAGACCTCCCCCGCCTACGGCGCCGAGGACCTGGCCGTCGGCCAGCGCCACGGCACCCCGGTGCTGCACCCGGTCGGCCCGGACGGCCGCTTCGGGCCGGAGACGGGCTGGCTGGCCGGCCGGTTCGTCAAGGACGCCGACGCCGACCTGGTCGAGGACCTGCGCCGGCGGGGGCTGCTGTGGCGGGCCGAGCCCCACCGCCACGCCTACCCGTTCTGCTGGCGCTGCGGCACCCCGCTGATCTACTACGCCCTGACCTCCTGGTACGCCAGGACCACGGCGGTCAAGGACCGGATGCTGGCCGAGAACGCCCACATCGGCTGGCGTCCCGAGCACATCCGCGACGGCCGCTTCGGCGACTGGCTGGCCAACAACGTCGACTGGGCCCTGTCGCGGGCCCGCTACTGGGGCACGCCGCTGCCGCTGTGGCGCTGTGCGGACGGGCACGTGACGGCGGTCGAGAGCCTGGCCGACCTGTCGGCCAGGGCCGGCCGCGACCTGCCCGGCCTCGACCCGCACCGGCCGTTCGTGGACGAGGTCGCCTTCGCCTGCCCGGAGTGCGGGCAGGAGGCCCGGCGGGTCCCCGACGTGCTCGACGCCTGGTTCGACTCCGGCTCGATGTCGTTCGCCCAGTGGGGCTACCCGCACACCCCGGGCAGCCGCGAGGCGTTCCAGCGGGCCTTCCCGGCCGACTTCATCTCCGAGGCCATCGACCAGACCCGCGGCTGGTTCTACTCGCTGCTGGCCGTGAGCACGCTGCTGTTCGACCAGACGTCCTACCGCAACGTGGTCTGCCTCGGCCACATCGTGGACCGCGACGGCCGCAAGATGTCCAAGAGCCTCGGCAACGTGCTCGACCCGTTCGAGCTGCTGGACCGCTACGGGGCCGATCCGTTGCGCTGGTTCATGCTCGCCGGCGGGTCGCCGTGGGTGTCGCGGCGGCTGTCCCCGGAGGCGGTCGAGGACATCACCCGGTCGTTCTTCCTCACCTTGTGGAACACCTACAGCTTCTTCTGCCTGTACGCGCGGCTGGAACGATTCGATCCCCGATCGACCGGTGGGGCGGCAAGCGCCCCCCCGGCCCCCCCCGGCACCCCGCTGGACCGCTGGGTCCTGGCCGAGCTGGCCGACACCGTGGAGCAGGTCACCCGGAACCTGGACGACTACGACGCCACCAGCGCCGCCCGGCGGCTGGCCACCTTCGTCGACGACCTGTCCAACTGGTACGTGCGGCTGTCGCGGCGGCGCTTCTGGCGCGGCACCGGCGACGACGCCGACGCCGCCTTCCGGACCCTGTGGACCTGCCTACGCACGGTGACGCTGCTGCTGGCCCCCTACGCGCCGTTCATGGCCGAGGAGCTGTGGCAGGGGCTGGTGGTCTCGGTCGACCCGGAGGCGCCGGACTCGGTCCACCTGGTCGACTGGCCGGCGCCGGGCCGGGCCGCCGCCGACCCGGAGCTGAGCGCCGCCATGGCCGAGGTCCGGCGGCTGGTCGGGCTGGGCCGCCAGGCCCGCACCGAGGCCAGGGTCAAGGTCCGCCAGCCCCTGGCCCGGGCCCTGATCGCCGTGCCCGACCGGGTCAGGGCCGGGGTGGCCCGGCTGCTGGACCTGGTCGCGGCCGAGCTGAACGTCAGGGAGGTCGGCTTCGCCGAGGGCGAGGCCGGGCTGGTCGCCTACCGGCTGACCCCGAACTTCCGGGCCCTCGGGCCCCGGTTCGGGCGCGACGCCCAGACGGTGGCCGCCGCCCTGCGTCAGGTCCCGGCCACCCAGGCCGCCGAGCTGGCCCCCAGGCTGCGGGCCGGCGAGCGGGTCCGGCTGGAGGTGGACGGGCTGGGGCCGGTGGAGCTGGGCCCGGAGGAGGCCGGGGTGGTCGAGGAGCCGGTCACCGGCTGGCGGGTGGTCCGCGACGGCCCGACCGCGGTCGCCCTGGACCTGGAGATCACGCCCGAGCTGCGCCTGGAGGGGATGGCCCGCGACCTGGTCCGGGCCGTGCAGGACCTGCGCAAGGCGGCCGGCCTGGCCGTCGACGACCGGATCGAGCTGGCCGTCAAGGCCGACGGTGAGGTCGCGGCCGCCGTCCAGGCCCACCGTGACTACCTGCTCGGCGAGACCCTGGCCACCAGCCTGCACAGCGCCCCTCAGGGCGACGGCCACG
>Ga0307405_10000527_pt1 | contig 14463 bp, 15 predicted proteins | sample 322Cmetagenome_2_FD_203311 | JGI IMG/M metagenome (GOLD analysis project Ga0307405, IMG submission 203311) | Maize rhizosphere microbial communities from greenhouse at UC Davis, California, United States - 322HYB-C-1 | ecosystem: Host-associated > Plants > Roots > Rhizosphere > Soil | place...
CATCCTGCAATCTCTCGCCGATGCGCTCGCCCGCTCACTCGCGTGGCCAGTGACGCGAGAGGAAGCGCGCAATTGGCTGATGCGTCTATCACAGTCCAGTGACCACAGATTGCTGCTGGCGGTCGATGGCCTCGATGCCGGCGACAACGATACCCGCAGAGAGATCGAAGACCTTTCTTCGACGGCATTTGGGCCGGGCCTTTTCGTCATCGTCGCTGTAGACGATGCCGTGGCCGGGAAGCTGGTGACAGCGCCCAACGGGTTGACAGAATCGGCCATCGGGCGGCGCGCACAACGGGTCCATGTCGGACCGCTGGACGATCGCGAATTCCAGATTGCGCTACGCGTGCTGCGGGGGCATCGAATTGAACTGATGCATGGCGCCCAGGCCACCCCCGAATTCCGTCAGCCCTGGGTCCTGCGAGCAACTAGTGCGCTGGTGATCGAGCGCATTGAAGACGCTGCCCCGACTCTTGCTGTCGCACTGCCGCCGTTGCTCAGCCTGGATTTGATTCGGCACGCGCGAGAGCGATTCACCGATCATGAACTGCGTCGACTTTTCAAGGCTATCGCGAAGGCCGTGCTAGCCGACACCAGGGATCAAAAGCGCGATACCTCTCTGATGCTGGAGTCCCTTGAAATCAACGTCGTTCGTCGCGAGACTCTGCGCCAGCATGTGGACGCTACGGAGTTGAATTGGCTGATCGATCGAGGTTTCGTGAAGCCTGCCATACATGCCTCAGGGGACTCGATCCTATTCATTCGGTTGCCGGAGCTTCTGGCCAGCGAGTTGGCTTGGCTGCTGGCCGATGAACTTGCTCCACTTGTTCAGGCCGATGCGAAAAATGCTGCCACTTGGATCACCGGCGCAGCGAGCAATCTGCCGATCGGCGACGTGATTGCCGCTCAGGCGATCTCCGACGCTGTGCATCGGCCAGGCAGCCTGTCGTTCGATCTCATTAGAGCCTTGCTCGAGACGCCACCGGAGCGTCAGCCGGTGTCCGCCGGCGGGCGGTTCGCCACCCATTTCCCCGGCGTGGGGCTGGTCGAGCTGGTCTTCAAGGAAGACGGAACCGCTGTGGTGGACATCGATGGACATCTGCACACCATCGATCTGGGCGACGATGGCTTTTCCGACACTTACACAAACATCCACCAGTGGTTGATCCTTTCCCACCTCGCAGCAGTGCCGTTCGCGATGGAGACCCCCGAAGGCCTTCAACGCGTCGATCCAGGGGTCTTGCTGATCGTAGGCACGGCCTCCATCGTTTTGCGAAAGCCTGGCGGAGATCACGAAATGCGCGCGGCACCGACCCATGATGTGCCGGGCATCGGCTCGATGGTTTGCCACGAGGCGGGGATCATCGAGCCGATCACACTCTCCATTTTCCGATATCTGATGCGCGACGGCGCGGCGGCAAGCGACTGGATCGACGCCGCGATCGCAGCAGATTCAATGCCATTGCTAGGGCGCATCCAAATCGCTTTGCTGCAGGCCTCATCTTCAGCGAACAAAGAACTGGCGAAGTGGGCAGGGGAGATGCTGACATTGAAGGTCTTGCCGGCATTCAAGCTTTTTCCTGCCTTGCATGGCGACGAAGCCTAGAACCTCGCGCCTACAACCGCCGCCGAACCTCGCTGCTGATCGCCGTCAGGACACTGCGAAACAGCAATTGGCCGTCACGCTGCTCATAGACCCAATCGCCGTTTTCATAGAACGACTGAAACGCGCGGGGATGGCGAGACAACACGGTCCAGCGGATGCGTCGCATGGGGTTGTGGTAGACCCGCCGCCCGTCAAGCAGATTCTCTGCGTAGCTCCGCTTCGGCGCCGAACCCACGCGCTCAATCGATCAACACATCCAGAGTGAGCCCGTTCCAACGCGTAGAAGGTTCGGGAACTTCGGATGCTGCCGGATCGTCGGCACGACTGCTTCGAAGGGATGCACCCTAGCGGCTATGGAAAGACATGCGCGTCAGGGTACAAGTTGTACTTCAGGCGCGTGCCGCCAAGGTCAGCAGCCCCGCAACGCCGCCCAGGAACGCCCATTGCCGCAGTTGCGGGCTTTCCACCTCGACGCCATGCGCGTAGCGCACGAAATGCTCACAGTTGAAAGCCATCCACGAGTAGGCCTGCTCCCGCTTCATACGTGCGCGATGCATGACGACCGCTGAAGGCAGCACACCCAGGTAACCCTCCACGGTTACTGCCTGCCCGCGGGCAAAGCTCGTGTAGGGCTGCTCCACGAAGCCACCAGCCTGCGCGGAGAAGGCCATAACGCTGCGTTCTCCGACGACGGCGCGATCGCCGAGCATGGCCACATGGTCATACCAACCGTGTTTAACGCGGAGAACCGTGCCCGCCGGATGCGCCCAGATGTCTTGATGAAATTGGTGAGGAATCATGGTATTCTCTTCTTAAACATTTTTGCATTAAACGCATACATGCAAGCAAAGTCAACCCCTCCGCCCCGCCCCGTCGTGACCTACCCCACTTTGGTCGGTAGGCTGCTGGTGCAAAGAAGGGAGCAGCTCGGCCTCAAGCAAGGCGCTTTGGCCGAAGCTATCGGACTGTCGCAATCAGCTTACTCTCGCCTGGAGTCGGGAGAGTCGATACTCAATCTGTCGCAGCTGCGGAACGTCTGCGCGCGACTGGGCCTTTCTCCCGCGCAGGTGCTGCATGCGGCCGATCAGTACGAGCAGCAACTGCGCCATCAGGGAGTCGACGTAGTTGCGGAAAAGCCAATCAATCCGGCTGCCATCGCCATTGGTCTGGGACTGCTTGCCGCGCTCTTTTTAGGTGGCAAATAAAAAACCAGCACGTCGCCGGCACTTTCCATTTCTCTCATCAGCGGAACTCACGCTTCAATCGTCTCCGATGTAGCCTGACCGCTGCGGTCCGCGCATAGAGCCGCTGACATCATCTCGACGCTCATGCTCGGGCAGAGCGCTCGCGAGACATCACAGGCTGGCGTCTCTAGGATGTCTCGCTTAACCCGGCCGATCGCTGCCGCTCTTCGGGCAGGTTGTCTTCGTGGAAGGAAGCCCGCTCCCAGATGTGATCTAGAAGAAGCAACTGGCCATCCCTCGCGAGGGCCCGCAAAGCATCCAGATTGTCCTCTCCGGCTTCGCGCTGCGCCGTGCTGAACTTGTAAGTCACTCTGGGCGACAAGTGTCCGCCGATTCTGTAGGTTACGTACCCGTCATCGTCGAGCTTGATCGAGGCAACCGATGATGGATCGAAGCTGTCCATGTCGATCCTTGAGACGTGCGCCCGGATCCGCAGGGTCATTTGACGCATGCGGGTGAACTCGGACTTGTCCCAAACTTGGTGCATGCGCTCCGCCTGTTGGTGAATTGCCGTAACGCTTTGGCGGGGCGCAATAGGGTACCGCGCATTGAACAGAACCATCTTCTGCAGAATGCCGAGATCCTTGCGGTCTCGCTCACTGGAATCAAAAGCCACTTCTTTTGCCAGCTTCTTGAAATCGTGGCTGAACTGGCGCACATCGCGATCGAACATTTGTTCGCTACACCCCTGATAGGCCTTCGCCAAACCTGCCTTCAGGAACATCTCAACGGAATAGCCCAAGAGGAGCATCGCAGCCTTAGGTAGTCCCTCGAGGTCCGCCCACATGCCCGTTCCACGTGTCCAGTTTCCCGTTGCATTCAACGAACGCTTGAGCTTGCGACGTTTTAGTATCCACATTGCACGCGTCGCCTTGGAGGACGCGAGCAAATGATTTCCCTCTTTGATCCAGTCCCTTGGGTTGAACTGGCCCTCGCTCTTATTCGTCAACATTTGCAGTTTCGATGACGTCTTGAGCTTGCTTTCCTTGTTGCTGTCTTTCGGCATGCCCCATTTTCCATTCTCTGCGACGGCGACTCGCGTCTCGCTGATCGCTCAGCCGCGAAACCACTGCGTTGCAACTGAGGTGTTGGCATCGGGCTCCAGCAGTATGGCTGCTTGGAGATCGCCATTGTCACTCCGTCTTCGGTTTCGCTGCCTTGGCCCTTAGCGCCTTGAACCCCCTGTCTCGCGCGATGAACGCAGCAAGCATGTGAGGGATCAATGCCACGGCCTCTACCGGCCCATGCAGCCGGCTGTGCAACTCCGCATAAGCATCAAGCTGCACCTTCAGTTCCACTGGCACCGTGATCGTCAGCTTCACGCTCTCAGCTCGTGGCAGCGCGCCCAGGCTCAATCGACTCACCCCTTTGCTCATTGCGAACTCCCGCGCTTGAAGAACAGCGGCTGGTACGGCCGCAGGATGAGGTCCTTGTTCACCATCACCCGCATCGGAAACCCCGGCCGGACCGTCAGCGTCGGCTGAATACTCGCGTTGCGCTTCGTGATCTCCTGCCCGACCTGATTCACCGTGTCCTGCGCCCCCTCGCGCACGGCGATCACGAGGCGATTGCCGTCCTGATCTGCCCGGCTCTGCGGCGCCGCCAGCTCGGCCCCCACGCCGAGCAGCGTGGACAACGCCGCGCCCGCCAAGATCCGATCCCAGTGCCGTTCGGCGCCATCCTCCAGCCCGGCATAGCCGGCCGGATCGATCCCCGGCAACCGGTCCAGCGCCACCGAAGACGTGTCCGGCAGGATCAGCCGCATCCACACCAGCAGCACGCGCCGCTGCCCGAACGCCACCTGGCTGTCGTAGCGGCCGATCAGCCGCGATCCCTGCGGGATCAACAGGTGACGCCCCGTCGCCGTGTCATAGACCGCCTCGGTGACATTGGCGATCACCTGCCCCGGCAGGTCGGAGTTGATGCCCGTCACCAGCGCCGCCGGGATAATGGTTCCCGCCATGACCTGGTAAGGCGACGCCGGCAATTGCAAGCTGCCGGGATTGCGCGTGGCCGTGTCACCGGCCTTCGCAAGAAACGCTTCCTTGCGGTCCTGGCGGTTCTGCGCCATCACAGGATCGGCCGGCGAATCCACGACAGGGTTCATCGCGCCCAACGGATTGAACGGCTGCTGACCCGCCGTCAGTCCAGACGCATCGGTCGCAGTTGCGGACATGGCGTTCTCGGCAACAGCCCCTCGCTTCGCAGAGGCACCGTCGCCGCTACGCCGGAAGAACACCGACGACCGCGCCGCCTCCTCGTCTGCCAACCGTTCGGCCTGCGCCGGATCGACGCCCTGGCCCGCCCTCGCCTCCATCGGCGGCTGCGCCTTCACCATGGCCGACCCGAGGTCTCCCGGCAGCGGCGGTCCTAGCACCGGTGGCGCCGGCTTCGACGCTGGCGGCATCCCGGCATAGTCCTTCGGCAACTGGTCCAGCCCATCCGCCCGGGCCACGCGGTCCACGTTGTACAGCTCGGCGGCCGGATTGTGGTCACGCTTCTGCGACTGCAGCGACCACATCGTGCCTCCGAGCACAGCCGCGGCCAGGGTACCGGCACCGACCGCCAGCATGCGGCGGTTGAGCCGCACGACCGGCCTGGGCTGCGCGCGCAGGGCCACCGTCTCCGGCGCCACCTTGGGCGGGACCTGAGGCGACGGTGGCGGCACGGTGCCCTCCGGACTCATGACCCATTACTCCGCGCGCCCTGCACGCTCCCGATCGCACCATCCGTACGCTCGATGCGCACCACCTCGGCCTTACCGCCCTTGAAGCCGCCCAACCGCAACTCCGCCGCGCCGAAGAGACGGTCCACCACGTAATACGGCGAGCGGAAGCGGTAGTTCACGAGCTGCCCATCGCCCTGCGGCCCAATCACGAACAGCGGCGGCAGCTCGCCCTGCGCGATGCCGCCCGGGAACTGAATGTAGACCTTCTGCCCATCATCGAAGGCACGCAGCGGCTTCCAGGACGGCGCATCGCCGCTGATCGCATAACGGAACCGGATCTGCTCCACCGACAGGCCCGCATCCACCGGCGACGCAGCCTGCGCCTCCCTCGTTTGCTTCTGCAGCGCCAGCATCCGGTCCTTCGGATAGTCCCAGGACACCGATGCCATCCAGGCCTGCGACGTCGCGGACAGTTCCAGCAGGTAGGTGCGCCGGTTCGTCGTGATGACCAGGTTCGTCTTCAGGCCCACGCGCGTGGGTTTCACCAGCACGTGGACCCGCTGGCTCACACCACTGCCGCTGACCGTGTCCCCCACGATCCAGCGCACCGTGTCGCCGGCCGAGACCGCCACCAGTTCCTCGCCCTCCTGCAACGCAATGACGGTCACGCGGCCCGGACTGGTGTAGACCTGATAGAGCGCGCCATACGCATAGGGCCAGACCTGGATCGCATTGAGGTAGCCCTCGCGCGTCGGCGCGACCCGGGCCTCTTCGTTGGCCCGCGAGACACGGACTTTCTCGTCGGCGGGCTCGGGCACCGGCTTCGCTTCCCGCTCGTCCGGCAGCGCCTTCATCTGCCCGGGCAGCGGCAAGGGCTTCGGCACCTCGACCACCTCGACGGGCGGGGCCGGCTCCGGCAATGGCTGCGCAGCGATGGCCACCGGCTCGTCCAGCGGAATCGCCGACGGTGGCTTGCCCTGCGTGGCACAACCAGCCAGGGCGGCCGCCCCCATCAGCATCGGTGCCAATGCGTGTTTACGGAAATCCGTCTTCATGGCTTGGTTCCTTTCGTTGCAGCGTCCGTCGCATCGAGCTCGCGGCTCCAGGACAGACCGTTGACGTAGATGCCCAGCGGGTTCCTGCGCAGCCGCTCCTCGGTGCGCGGCGCCTGCAGCACGATCGCGAGCACCGAGGTCCAGCGCTCCAGCCCCGCCGCTTCGCCATTGACGTAGCGCCGCTCCGTCCAGCGCACCTGGAACGAGGCATCGCTGGCGCGCACCACACTGTTGATCTGCACCGCCACCGAGCTCTGCCCGATGCGCGAGAACGGATCGTTGGCACGCGCGTAGTCGTTCAGGGTCGCGGCGCCGCGGTCCGTCGTGTATTCGTAGGCCTCGAGCCAGTTCTGCCGCACCACGATCGGGTCGATCGAAAGGGACCGCACGTCGGTGACGAAGCGCGCCAGGTGGTGCGCGATCTGCGCGTCGCTGGGCTTGTAGGGCGTGGCGGCCTCGCCGACCGCCCGGACCTGTCCGGCGTTGTCCACCTCGACGACATAGGGCGTCACGATGGACTGCGCCGACCGCCACACCAGCCCTCCGGTCATCAGCAAGGCCAGCGAGAGGCAGCCGAAGGCCATGTAGCGCCAGTTCTTCGCCTGCACGCGCGCGCTGCCAATGCGCGCGTCCCAGACCTGTGCCGCGGCTTGATAAGGAGTGACGGGCTCGGGCGTGTCCGAGTACCGCACCTGCGGTCGTTTGAATCGCATGGATGGTCTCCTCAAAAAGAATCCGGATCAGGCGTTGGCGTCGTCGCGCAGGCTCGGGCCGGCGCCGCTGCCGCCGTGGTCGCCCGAGCGCAGGACGTGCGCCGTCGTCGAGGCCGCATGGCTCAGCTGCTGCTTGCGGCGCATCTGCCGGGCCCATGCAGGCTCGGGAGGCGGGGCGCCGACTTCGTCCGCACCTGCGGATGCCGCATTTCCCGCGGCGGCGGGTGCCACCGCATCGGCCACGAAGTTCGCCACGCGCTCCTTGACCGCCCTGGCACCGGACGCGACGCGCTGGCCGACGGCGCCGGCACCGCTTTTCGCGACATGGGCAAGGCCGGCTCCGGCCGCACGGACGCTTCCACCGCCGGATGCCGCGGCGCCGGCCTGGTAGGCCGACTTCGCGCCGCTCGCCAGGCCACTGGCCGAGCGCGCGGCCGCAGCGCCGCCGCCAAGGGCCGCACGCGCCGCGCCAGGCGCCATGCGCGCACCCGCGGCCACGGCGGATCCGGCGCTCGCCACGGCCGCGCCACCGGCGACGGCCAAGCCCGCCGCACCCAGGGCCGTTCCCGCCGCCGCGCCGGCACCGAGTTGCGGCGCGCCCGACACCAGGCCCGTCGCGATTCCCGGTCCGAAGATCCCCAGGCCCAGCATCGCGAGCGCCGCCAGCATGATCGTCAGCGCATGGTCGATGGAAGGATCGGCCCCGGGCGGTGTGCGGAACTCCGCGAAGAGGCCCGTGCCGATCCCCACGATCACGGCCAGCACCAGCACCTTGATGCCGGCGGACACCACGTTACCCAGCACCTTCTCGGCCAGGAACGCGGTCTTGTTCCACAGCGCGAAGGGCACGAGCACGAAGCCCGCCAGCGTCGTCAGCTTGAACTCGATCAAGGTGACGAAGAGCTGCACCGCGAGCACGAAGAAGCTCACGATCAGCACGAGCCAGGCCAGGAACAGGACGGCGATGGTGTCCAGATGGGCGAAGGTTTCGGGGAAACCCGTCATCTCGCTGATCTGTTCCATGATCGGCCGGCCCGCATCGATGCCGACCTGCGCGAGCCGGCCGGGCTGCAGGAACTGCGCCTGCGTCAAGCTGGAGCCCGACGCCACCAAGCCGAGCCCCGCAAACGACCGGAACACGACACCGGTCAGTTGGTTGAAGTTGCCGATGATGAAAGCAAAGGCTCCCACGTAGAGCACCTTCCGGATCAACCGGGCGATCACGTCGTCGCCCTGCCCCGTCGCATGGCTCATGGCCCAGAACAGCCCGGCCAGCGTCATGTCGATCACGACCAGCGTGGCCGTGAGGAACGCGACCTCCCCGCGCAGCAGGCCGAAGCCCGAATCGATGTAGCGCGAGAAGACATCGAGGAAGCGATCGATGACCGCGACATCGTCCATGGCGTCAGTCCTTGGCGTCCGCGCCGGCCGGCGCTGATGCAGGGGCTGCCGGCGGCGGGACCGACTCGCTCGCGTAAGGCGATTGGCCGCCACGCATGAAGCGCTGGCGCGTGGCCTCGGCCACTGCATTGCACTGCGCGTCGCCGACCCTGGCATGGTCGGCCTTGCACTGCGCGCGCAGTTCCCTGAGGCGCTCGGGATTCGCGACCAGGGATTCGACGGACTCGATCGCGGACCGGGAAGGCTCGGACTTGCCGCAGCCGGCGAGCACCAGGGCAGTGGCGCCGATGAGAATGAAATTCCTCATGGCTGCTCCTCAGTTGCCATAGAAATTCACGCTGTAGGGCGTGTACGGCGTGCCGCTGCCCATGAAGCGCCGGCGCACCTCGCGCGCACGCTCCTGCACCGCCACCTGCCTCGCCTGCTCGAGCGCCGTCGCGCGGTCCTGCGTGATCTGCAGCTGCTGCGCCTGGATCGCCTGGCGCGACTGCAGCGCCAACAACTGGTTGGTCGCCTGCATCGCCTGCAGGGCCCCGGTGGCCGACTGGCTGCGATTCACAAGGTCCGTGAGCGCCGTCTCGTCCGACGCGAAGTTCTGCATGGCCTGCGACTGCACCTGTGTCGCGGTGCGCAGGGCTTCCAGCGAGTTGCGCCAGCGTTGACGCGCATCGCCGGCCATCTGGGCACCGGACAGCGCCGCCGAAAAAGACTCGGGGTACAACCGCTTGAACTCCTCTTCCATGCGCGAGACGTTGAAGGCCAGCCCCTGCGCCTGCTGGATCAGCTGGTTCGTCGCCGCCAGCGTCGACTTCAGTTCGGACAGCGCGCTGAAGTCCAGGCCCTGCAGATTCCTCGCCTGGTTGCGCAGCATCTGCGCCTCGTTCTGCAACTGTTCGACCTGGTTGTTGATCTGCTCCAGCGCCCGGGCCGCCGTCAGCATGTTCTGGATGAAGTTGGACGCGTCGAACACGGTGTCGCCGACACCGAAGATGGCATGCGCCGGCTGGGCCACACCGAAGGCGATCGCACTGACCGCGACCAGCGCGGCGATCCGAGGCTTGAAGGAAGACGGGAGGTTCATGGCATTGGCTCCTGCGGGGTTGAGGAAAGAGATGGGGATGCAGATGGAAACGATGGAATGAGGTCGGCCGCCCAGCCGAGCCCGCGGTGGCGCAGCCAAGCGGCCGCGAAAACCGAAGGCATGTGCGCGAACGGCGACGCCCCGACCGAGGTCTGTACACGGTCGAGCTCACGCTGGTCCTCGGGTGAAGCCGCGCCGGCAAACGCCAGCGCCACCGGCCCGAGCCCGAGCTCGAAGACCCGGTTTCCCAGGCGCGACTGGTAGTAGTAGTCGCGCTTGGGCTGCGCCGTGGCGACGATCTCGATCTGCCGGCGGTTGAGCCCGAAGCCCTCGTAAATCACGCAGATCTGCGGTTCCGTGGCCTGTGGGTTGGGCAGGAAGATCCGGCTCGCGCAGCTCTCCACGATGGCCGGGGCGATGCTGGAGTTCTGGATGTCGGCCAGGCTCTGGGTTGCGAAGATTACCGAGACGTTCTTCTTGCGCAGCGTCTTGAGCCACTGGCGAATGCGCGCGGCGAACACCGGGTCGTCGAGAAAGAGCCAGGCCTCGTCGAGAATCAGCAAAGTCGGCGCGCCGTCGAAGCGCTCGTCGAAGCGCGCGAACAGATACCCGAGCACGGCCAGCACCGCGGCCTTTCTGTGCATCAGCTCCTCCATCTCGAAGCACTGAATGGAGGACGCCCCCAGCCGGTCCCGGTCCGCGTCCAGCAGCCGCCCGTGCGCACCACCGAGCACGTAGGGCGCCAGCGCCTGGCGCAGGGCATTCGACTGCAGCAGCACCGCCAGCCCGGTCATCGTGCGCTGCTCGGCCGGCGCGCTGGCGAGGCTGGCCAGTGCCGACCACACCATCTCCCGCTCGGCCGGCCCGACCTCGATTCCTTCCTGACGAAGCCGGCCCTCCACCCACTCCGCCGCCCAGGTGCGGTACCCGTCCTGGTCGATGCGCGCGAGCGGCTGGAACGCGATGGCACCATCCGAACCGAGGTCGTAGTGCTCGCCGCCGAGCCCGAGGATCGTGGCCCGCAACGACCGCCCCATGTCGAAGGCCAGGATGCGCGAGCCGGGATAGCGGCGGAACTGCAGCGCGAGCGTGGCGAGCAGCACCGACTTGCCCATGCCCGTCGGCCCGACCACGAGCGTGTGCCCGACGTCGCCGATGTGCGTGACCAGGCGGAACGGCGTCGCGCCATCGGTGCGCGTGACGATCAGCGGCGGGCCCTCGAGATGCGCATTGCGCTCGGGACCCGCCCAGACGGCCGACACCGGCATCATGTGCGCGAGGTTCAAGGTCGAAACGATGGGCTGGCGCACGTTCGCGTAGGCATGCCCCGGGATCGACGACAGCCAGGCCTCGACCGCATTGAGCGTCTCGGGAATCGTGACGAAGCCCCGGCCCTGGATCGCGCGTTCCACCGCGCGCAGCTTCTCGTCGGCCACCGCAGCCTCGGCGTCGAACACGGTCACGGTGGCGGTCACATAGCCGAAGGCCACCTGGTCGCTGCCCAGTTCCTGCAGCGCCGCGTCGGCATCTCCCGCCTTGTTCGAGGCATCCGAGTCGACCAGCGCGCTCTCCTGCTGGAAGATGGTCTCGCGCAGTAGCGCCACGATGTTCTTGCGCTTGGCGAACCACTGGCGACGCAGGCGCACGAGCTCCTTCTCTGCCTCGGCCTTGTCCAGGCACAGGAAGCGCGTGCTCCAGCGGTAGGCGAAGCCGAGGCGGTTCAGGTCGTCGAGCAGCCCCGGCCAGGTCGAGGTCGGGAAGCCCCGCACCGTCAGTACCCGCAGGTGCCGACTGCCGAGCATCGGCGCCAGCCCGCCTGTCAGCGGCGCGTCGGCCAGCAGTGCATCGAGGTGCATCGGCACCTCGGGCACCGCGACCGCATGCCGGCGCGTGGAGACGCAGCCGTGCAGGTGGGTCAAGGTCTGCGCATCGTCGAGCCAGACGATCTCGGGCATCACGCCTTCGAGCAGGCCGAAAAAGCGCTCTGTCTCGGAGATGAAGGCTTCCAGCCGTCCTCTCCAGTCCGAGCCGCTCGACCCGTCCGATCCACCTTCCCCATCCCGCATCTCCACCCCGGTCTCGTAGAGCAGGCCCGCGGCGCGCGCCTTCGATTCCTCGGGCGGTAGATACAACAGCGTCAGGTGGTATCGGCTTTCGAAATGGCTGGCGTCCTCCTCGAACGCGGCGCGGCGCTCCTCGTCGACAAGCCATGAGAGCGCCTCCGGAAATGAAGATTCCGGATAGCCGGCCGCTTCGCGCCGCTCGGCCTCCACGAACAGCGCCCAGCCGGAGCCGAGCCGGCGCAACGCGTTGTTCAACCGCGCCGAAGTGGCGACGAGTTCGCCCTGCGTCGCGCTGTCCAGGTCCGGCCCGCGGAACCGCGCCGTGCGCTGGAACGATCCATCCTTATTGAGCACGACTCCGGGCGCGACCAGCCCGGCCCAGGGCAGCCAGTCGGCCAGCAGCGCCGGGCGTTTGCGGTATTCGGCGAGATTCAGCATGGCGCCTCCCCTTCCCACCTCACGCATCCGCTAGACATCGAGCAGCGGCCGCTGCTTGATGTGCCGCGCGAAGATCTGCATGAACTGCGGGTCCAGGCGCGCGCCCCAGACGGCCAGCGCGTGGCCGACGATCCAGAGCGCAAGGCCGGGCAGCCAGAGCTGCAGGCCGAGACCGACCGCGGCGGCCAGCGTGCCGTTGGCGATCGCCACGGTGCGCGGCGCGCCGCCCAGCAGGATCGGCTCGGTGAGGGACCGGTGCAGCGGAATCTCGAAGCCAGGCGCAACACCTGTTGAGAAATCAGTCGACTCGCTCATGCCAGTACCGCTCCGCCCGAAAAGCTGAAGAAGGTCAGGAAGAAGCTGGAGGCAGCGAACGCGATCGAGAGGCCGAACACGATCTGGATCAGTCGGCGGAAGCCCCCGCTGGTGTCGCCGAAGGCCAACGTCAATCCAGTCACGATGATGATGATGACCGCGACGATCTTGGCCACGGGCCCCTGGATCGAGTCGAGGATCGACTGCAAAGGCGCCTCCCAGGGCATGTTCGAGCCGGCCGCCTGCGCGGGCAGCGCGACGGCCAGCAAGAGCGCTGCCGCAACGGCCGCGTGCAGCAGCGGTTTTGCGGAACTGCGTGAAATCGTCATGACGGTTCTCCAGAAGACGACGGGGTGGAAGGAGCAGAGCGGAATGAAGAGAGCAACGGAAATCCAGGCACCGTCGAGGTATCGAGTTGGTAGCCCTCGCTGTCGTGGCCTGTGACGCGCGCGATCTCGCGCACCCGCCTGGCGTGGCCGCGCCCGGCGATGAAGACAATGACGTGGACCGCCTCGGCGATCAGGGCGCGCGGCACGGTCACCGAGACTTCCTGCACCAACTGCTCCAGCCGCGTGAGCGCGCCCAGCGCGGAGCCGGCATGCACGGTGGCGATGCCGCCCGGATGCCCGGTGCCCCAGGCCTTGAGCAGGTCCAGCGCCTCGGCGCCGCGCACCTCGCCGACCACGATGCGGTCGGGCCGCAGCCGCAAGGTGGCACGCACCAGGTCGGCCATGTTGGTCACCCCCGGCTCGGTGCGTAGGCTCACGTGATCGTCGGAGCGGCATTGCAATTCCACCGTGTCCTCGAGGATCAGCACCCGGTCGCGCGTCTCCGCGATTTCGTCGAGCAGCGCGTTCGCCAAGGTGGTCTTGCCCGTGCTGGTGCCGCCCGCCACGATGACGTTCAGGCGCTCGCGCACCGCCTGGCGCAGGAACGTGGCCTGATCCTCCGTCAGGATCCCGTCGGCCACGTACTGCGCGAGGCTCATGATGCGTAGCGCCCGCTTGCGAATTGCGAACGACGGAGCACGTACCACCGGCGGCAGCACGCCCAGAAATCGCTCGCCGGTCTCAGGCAGCTCGGCCGAGAGGATCGGCGTACCGGCATGCACCTCGGCGCGCACGTGCGCGGCGACGAGGCGGATGATGCGTTCGGCCACCGGCGGCGGCAGCGCCGCGCCGGTCGGCGCGCGGCCAGTGCCGAGCCGATCCACCCACAGCGAGCCATCGGGATTGAGCAGCACCTCCACGACCTCGGGATCCGCGAGGGCCGCCGCGATCTCCGGCCCCATGGCCGTGCGCAGCATGCGGATGCGCCGGGCCACCGGACTGTCGGCGGCGCCTGGCGACGACCCGGAAGAACGATCAGACGGCTGGACCATCGGCGGCCTCCTCCGGTTCCCCCTGCCCTACCGGCAATGGCTCCGCTTCGGGCTCAATCTCCTCATGGACCTCCCGCACCAGGCTGCGCCCGCGTTGCAGGTGCCGCCCGAGCTGCTCGATGAACTGCACATAGCGGGCCCGCCCCTGCGCCCGTGCGGCGTCCTGCTGGCCTTCGGGCACCGGGATCGAGACGGTGAGAAAGTAGCGGACATAGAGCGCGACCGTTTCGATCAGGACGTTCTGGTCGCGCTCCAGCCGATCGAACTGGCGCGAGAGCCGGTCCAGGCGCTTGGCGATTGCTGCCTCGCGCTGGTCGCCATCGTCAGGCGACAGGAACGACGCGAGCGCAGCCGCGACCACGGCCGATTTCGAGACACCCTTATGCACCGCCAGCCGATCCAGCCGTTTGGCGTGCTCCGGCTCGATGAAGATGTTGAGGCGAGCCCGGCTCATAGGGCGATCCCGTCGTCAGGGTCCAGCGCGGCGAGGCGCGCAGT
>Ga0307405_10000530_pt1 | contig 14443 bp, 12 predicted proteins | sample 322Cmetagenome_2_FD_203311 | JGI IMG/M metagenome (GOLD analysis project Ga0307405, IMG submission 203311) | Maize rhizosphere microbial communities from greenhouse at UC Davis, California, United States - 322HYB-C-1 | ecosystem: Host-associated > Plants > Roots > Rhizosphere > Soil | place...
CTCGCATCGCTCGTCGCGCTGCCCGAGTGCCGCCGCAAAGGGGGGCGCGGGCCGTACGGAGCGCCAAACCCAGTGCCGACGCAAAGCCATTGACCCCTGGTCGGTAGTCGGTAGTCGGTAGTCGGTAGTCGGTAGTCGGTGGCCGGTGGCCGGTGGCCGGTGGTCGACCATCGGCCGTTCAGCGCCGAGGGCCGAGGGCCGAGAGCCGCAGTTCATCAGCCCTCGTCGTAACCCCCGTCGTGCAGCGGCGGCGCGCGGCGCGGCTGTGGCACGGCGCCGCGGCTCGGCTCGGCGGGCTCTGCGCGCGCCGGGATCATGGTCAGGGTCGCCGCACCGGCCACGGATCGACAGAAGTCTCGTCTGGTGGGCATTGTTCTCCGAATCCCGTTCGAGCCGGAGCTGCCCCTCCCGGGGCGCCTACGGCTCGTCGAAGCTCCATGCCCCGTCGGTGGCCGTGACGAACACCCGCCCGTCGGCGAACGCGGCCGGGCTCTCGAAGATGTCGCCGTCGACGCGGACCCGCGCCGTGGCGAGGCGGCGGCCCGTCGCCCGGTCGAAGACGTGCAACTTGCCGGCGGTCGGATAGTAGACGCGCCGCTCGGTCACGAGAAGGTCGCGCGTCGCCCCGTTCGTCGCGTCGGCCGACCATAGGACGGTGCCGTCGGCCGCCCGGAGGCCGTAGAGGCGCCGGTCGCCGCCATCGGCGTACGCCACGCCGCCGTAGACTTCGACCTGGGTGAGCGTGACGTACTCGGTCCGGGGCGTGAAGTGCCACGCGACCTGCTGGGTCGCCCGGTCGATGGCCCACACGTGGCCGCCGTCGGTCGCCACGAGCACGAAATTGCCGTGGATGGCGGGCGCGCCGGCGACGATGACGCCCCCGGGCGGGTAGCCCGGGAGCACCGCCCGCCAGAGCTCCCGGCCCGTGCCGCGATCAAGAGCCACCAGCCACGACTCACTCGCCCCCACGAGCCCGCCCGCGAGGCGCTCGAGTGCGTGCCATACCGTGGCGAACACGGTGTCGCCGCTGACCCGCACGCCCATGGAGCCCGAGCGGTACACGCCCCCGGGCTCGGGATCGCCCGGGCTGTGCCCCGGCTGCCACACCCACCGCGCGGCGCCCGTCCGCAAGTCGAGCGCGCTCACCGAGGCGCCCCACGCGGGAACGTAGACCGTCGCGTCGTCGGCGTCGACGTGGCTCAGGACGACCTGCCCCGGCGCGGGCCGCGGCCCGGCGTCGACCGTGTCCGGGGGCGGATCGTACCGCCACCGCTCGCGCCCCGTGGCCGCGTCCAGCGCGACCACTCGCCTCACCAAGGGGGCCACGACCACGCCGGCCCGCGCGACGAGGTTCGCCCCCTGGACGGCGGTGCCCCGAGAAACGGCGGCTCCCCATCGGCGCGCGCCCGTGGCCCACTCGCGCGCCACGACGTACCCGTCGCCCGTTCCGAAGTACACGAGGTCCCCCAGCACGGCGGGGCGCGCCCGCACCTCGGTACCTGCTTGTGACCGGTGCCACCGCGCCCGCAGGCCGCCGCCGCGGTCGTCGGGCCCGGCGAGCCGCTCGCACGCCGAGGCAGCGAGGGAGAGCACCACGACGGCGGCGGGGCGGGCGCAAGCGCGCATCGGTAGTCGGAATCGAGGGAAGCCAACGCGTGCAGCGTGCGGCCGAGTGCCGCCTGATCGCAATACGCTCCATTACGTAGGCGCAACGCCGGCACCCTGTCGGGCCGCCGAGCCTAACGACTGAGACGCCGCACTGGCCGAGGGGCTCCCGGCTCGTTGGCACATGCCTACCGTCTGAACGTGGGCGGCCGGGCGCAGCCTTTCCTCAGGTCGCGGGCGCGGTCTCCCGCCGGCGCACCCAGCGCCAGTGGAAGGCGAACAGGGCGGCGGCGATGGCGAGCGACACGGAGTGGGTGACGAGGTCCTGCCGCGCCCGCACCTGAGCCAGACGCACGCGGTCCGCCCGGTACGTCTCGTAGCGCCGGCGAAGCTCGGCTTCCGGCACCGAATCGAGCTGCGCATCGCGCGAGTCCGGCGTGTTGAAGCGGCGGGCACGGTCGTAAGTGATACGGAATGCCTCGAACGACGTGACGGCCGGCTCGAGCCCGTACTCGTTATCGCGCTGGTACGCCGGCTCGGCGAGGGTGAGGCCATACTCGACCAGCCCCAAAATGGCAGTCAGTGCCCAGAAGGGGGCGATCAGGCATGCGGTGTAGCCGTACAACTGCGGGACGCGCTCGGGACGCTCCACGACGCCTCCTTGGACGAATCGGCTTGCCGCGAGAATGACCCACGCCGCGATCAGGACCACGGCAGCCAGCACTGCGAAGAGCAGCCCGAAGGGGGCCGGCCCGTCGAGCGAGAACATCATCACGCTGTCCCCCCTGGTCCGGGTGCGCTACGCCGTCTGCGCCGCCGGCCGCGCCCCCTCACGACGCGTCCTCGGCTTCGCGGGCCCGCCGCTCCGTCTCCTCGTCCAGCACCGCGCGGACGGCGGCCAGCAGGGGGTGGTCCCCGGTGTACTGCCGGCCGTACGTCAGGTTGAACCGGTAGTCGAAGTCGGCGGGGTTGTGCCCCTGCGTGTGCTGCAGGATCGTCTCGAGCTTGTCGAGCGCCTTGGCCAGCCTGGCCTCCGTTGATTGCGCACGCTCGTACTCGTCCCAGAGCGCAGTGATCTCGTCGCGCACCGGCGCCGGGAGCGGAGCGAGCAGCTGGAGAAGGTCGCGCCGCTCGTCCGCCGCCTTGCTGCCCGCGCGGCGCACCTGCTCGGGGGCCGGCACGTCGCCGCCGATCGCCTCGCCCAGGTCGTGGACGATACAGATCTTGACGAGCCGCTCGAAATTCACGTCGGGGAAGCTGGGGCGCAGCACGAGCGCCATCAGACAAAGTCGCCACGTGTGCTCGGCCACACTCTCCGGCTGGCCGGCCGACGTCCAGCCGCTGCGGGCGGTGGTCTTCAGGCGCTCCGCGGCGCGCAGGAACTCCAGGATGCCCGCGAGCTCCGACGGTTGCATGCCGGGACGGCGTCTAGCCCTGGTAGAGCTGGATGAGGTTGCCGCACGTGTCGTCGAACACGGCGACGGTGGTCGGTCCCATCGTCCTCGGCTCCGACCGAAATACCACACCCAAACCCTTCAGTCGCTCGTACTCCTTCTGGATGTCGTCGACCGCGAACGCGGTCAGCGGTATCCCCTGCTCGCGAATCGCCTGCTGGAACGTCTTGGCAACCGGGTTGTCGTTCGGCTCGAGCAGCAGCTCGATGTCGTCCGGCCCTTCCGGCGAGACGACGGTCAGCCACTTCGCCTTTCCCACTGGGATGTCCGCCCTCTTCACGAAGCCGAGGACTTCCGTGTAGAACTTCAGGGCCTTGTCCTGGTCGTCCACCAGTACGCTGGTCAGCTTGATCCTCACCGAACCCTCCGACAGGTGGTCTGCCTAACGTCCACGTTGGCGAGCGCGTGGATGACGTAACGTGCGCTGGCATGCCCGCCGTAGTCACGCCGCGCTCTCGCCTCCGCCGCGATCTTACAGGCGCGGCGCCCGGAGCGCTACGTCTCGAGGCCGAAGACCCCGTGGGCGGCGAGGAATACGAGCACGCCGGCGAGCGCCGCGCCGAGGAGCACCGCTGCCTCCGTGCGCCGTGGATCGGGCTTGGGCACGCTCACGACCGTAGCCGCGTCGCGGATCACGACAGCCGTCGCCCCGCGGGGATGGGACAGTGGTCGGCCGGCGGGTCAGCCTCACGCGCCGGCCGGCCCTGCCGTCATTCCGCCCGCAGCGCGATCGACGGATCGACGCGCGCCGCGCGCCAGGCCGGCACCGAGCACGCGACGCCCGACACGCCGACCAGCAGCGCGATCACGCCGAGATACGTCGCCGGGTCGAGCCGCTGTACGCCAAACAGCAGCGAGACCAGGGCCTGGCTCGCGGCCACCGCGCCCGCCAACCCGATCACGACACCGAGTGCGGTGAGCGTCATCCCCTGCCGAACCACCAGCCCCAGGATGGTGCCGCGCGACGCGCCGAGGGCCGACCGCACCCCGATTTCGCGCTTTCGCTCGGCGACGCTGCCGGAGAGCACGCCGTAGATACCAGTGGCCGAGAGCACCAGCGCCGCGATGCCGAACGCCTCGAAGATGATCAGCGCGAACCGCCGCTCGGCCGCAGCCCACGCGACCAGTTGGGGCATCGTCGCGACCCGCACGATCGGCTGATCCTTGTCCACCGACCAGACCGCCCTCCTGACGTCGGGCGCGAGCGCCGCCGGTTCACCGCGCGAGCGGACCACCAGCGACATCCGCCCGTCCACCCAGTGCCACTGGGTAGGCGCGACGTACACCGCGTCCGATTGGACCAGGCCGAGCGACGCTTGCTTGACGTCCCCGACCACGCCGACGATGGTGTACCACCGCCCGTCGTCGGGACCGAAGTGCAGACGCTCGCCGATGGGATCCCCGCCTGGGAACCGGCGCTTCGCAAACGATTCGTTGATGAGCACCACCTGCGGCGCGCCGGCGACGTCGTGCGCGTCGAGCAGGCGGCCGCGGCGCAGCGGGATGCGCATCGCCTCGAAGTAGCCCGGCGTCACGGCGTAGCGGAGCGCGGCTTCGAGCGCGTCCGCGCGATCGCGGTCGCGCTCGAAGTGGACGCCGTAGACGTCCAGGTCTCCGCTCAGCGGCAATTGGCTGGTGAACGCCGCGGCCTGGACGCCGGGCACGCGGCGTACCGCGTCGAGGGCCTGTTCGAAGAACCGATAACGGACGCTATCCACATCGAAGCGGTGGCCGGACGTCTGCACCTGCATCGTGAGCAGCCGCGACGCGTCGAATCCCACGGGCACGCTGAACAGACGCTGGAGACTCCGCAGCAGCAGGCCCGCGCTCACCAGCAACACGACGGCCAGCGCCACCTCCGCCACGACGAGCGTGCCCCGCGTCGACGCGTGAGTGCCGGCCGTGCGCCGTGAGCTCTGCTGCAGGCCGACGCCTAAACCCGCGCGGGACGCCTGCAGCGCCGGGATCAGTCCGACGACGAGGCCGGTCAGGGTGACGATGCCGAGCGCGAAGACGAAGACGGTGGCGTCGAGGTGAATCGCGCCCAGCCTCGGGAGCCCTGGTGGACTGAGCACCACCAGCGCGCGGACGCCGAGCTCCGCCACGACCATCCCGAGGACCCCGCCGAGGACGGCAAGGAGCACACTCTCCGTCAGCAGCTGCCGGATCAGCCGTGGGCGCCCCGCACCGAGCGCGGACCGTACCGCGAACTCGCCGCGCCGCTGCGCGCCGCGCGCCAACAGCAGGTTCGTCACGTTCACGCACGCGATGGTGAGCAGCAGTATCACCGCGCCGAATACGGCTAGCAGCGCCGGCTTGACGCCGTAGGTCACGTCGTCTTGCAGCGAACTCACCGTGAGCCCCTGCTCGAGGGACGCCCATGGGACGCGCGGAAACTCCGGCACCGGGGTGCGTGCGATCGCCGCCAGCTCCCCAGCGGCTTGCTCGCGTTCCACGCCCGGCCGCAGCCGCCCGACCAGGCGCAGATGGTGACCCCACTCCCTGCTGTCGGGTGCGAACGATTCGCCGTACTGCAGCGGCGCCCAGAGCTCCGCCGAGGGCTCCAGGACGTTCTCGAACGCGCTCGGCATCACGCCGATCACGGTGTAGGAGTTGTCATCGAGCGTGACGAGGCGGCCGACGATCGAGGCGTCGCCGCCGAAGCGCCGCCGCCACAGCCCGTGGCTGAGGATCGCGACCTTGGGGCCGCGTACCCGGTCGTCCGAAGGCTCGAAGGCCCGCCCCAGCACGGGCGGCACGCCGAGCGCGCGGAAGTAGCCGGCGCTGACGCGCTGTCCGTCGAGTCGCTCCGGCTCGCTCGCGCCGGTCACCGTCGGCTGCCACGGCTTCACGACGGCGAGCGCGTCGAAGGCGCGACTCCGTTCCGCAAGCTCGTGATACGTGCCGAACGTGACGTCCAGGCGCGAGCCGCCGGGACCGACGTCCGAGATCCTGAGGATCCGCTCGGGGTGCGGATAGGGCAGTGGCTCGAAGAGAATGGGGTTCACGGCGCTGAAGATCGCCGTGCTCGCGCCGATGCCCAGGGCGAGGGTGAGGACGGCGACCAGGGTGAAGCCCGGCGCCCGCACGAGTGACCGGAGGGCGAAGCGGACGTCCTGGTGGAGCCGGTGGAGACTTTCGCGGAATCGCACGCGTTCCTCCCGCCGCAGGGCAGAGTCGTACAGGTACTCGCGCACTTCCCCGACCGTCGCGCCGCCCAGCCGCCGCAGCGCCTCGGCGCGTGCGGCGGCTGGGTCCATGCCGCGTGCGATCAGGTGCTCCGTCCTCGCCTCGAGGAAGCTCTCGAGCTCCTCGTCCACGTCGGCGCGGACGCGCGCCTTGCTCCGGAGCGGGAGGCGGAAGATCCGATGGACGCCCGGGCGAATACCACGGTCCGCCATGCGCGTTGCCCTAGTCGGCGGCGGTGCGCGCCGCGAGGATGGTGGTGAGGGCGTCGACGTAGGTGGTGAGCCGCGCCGTCTCGGCCTTCAGGTGGGCGCGTCCGGCCGACGTCAGGCGGTAATACCGAGCCCGGCGCCCCTTCTCGGTCGTCCCCCACTCGGCCGTGAGGAGGTCGCGCTCCTCGAGGCGGTGCAGCGCCTGCATCAGCGCCGCGTCCTCGACGTTCAGCCGTCCCGCGGACCGACCTTCGAGCCACGTGGCGATCTCGAAGGCGTGCATCGGCCCCCACGAGAGCGTCTTCAACACGAGCACGTCGAGCGTGCCTTTGAGGAGTGCCATGCTCAGCCGGCGCCTGGGGGTAGACGTTACCCCAAGACTCTACCCCCAAACTCGAATCTTCGCAAGAGGCAGTCGCGCGGGCCACCGCTGACTGCGGCCCGCCGGCGCCCGCGGTCGATCCACCGGTGGGTCGAGGGCGCCCCCCGGCCGGCTGGGGCCGAAGGCCGGCGTGGCTGCACCCGGACGATCGTTAGGTGATCCGCTCGTAGCGCAGGTCGAAGTCGTGCTCCCAGGTCGCGCCGTCGTGGGAGCGCTCCCAGCGCCCGGTGATCGTGTTCCCGTCGGGGCTGAACCTCCCCGACCAGCGTTGGCGGAAGTCGAGCGGCGAGAAGTCCGGCTCGCTGCGCGTCAGCGTCCAGACGCCGTCCGCGAACCCCATCTCGTAGACGCGGGCCACGCCGCGGGAGTCGAACTGGTGCTGCACGTAGGTGCCGCGGTCGCGGTGGAAGCCGGTGACGGCCAGGCCGTTGGGTGCGGCCGGAAAGGGGACCTCCCACCGCTCGACGAGGAAGCCGCCGCCCGGCAGCCACTCGAACGTGACGCGGCCCCGGACGTCCGTGCGCGGCGCGTGCGGCACGATGGCCTCCAGACTCCACGCGCCGAGGAACAGCTCGAGATCGTGCAGGGGATCTTTGGTGTGGGGTGACATGGGTCGGGACCTCCTGGGAAATGGCTCGGCGTCCGCGCGCTCGTCGCCATCCGCGTCAACTCGGCGCGGCCGCCGTGCCCGTCGCCCGGCGCTCAGCGCAGCACGCGCGCCCCCAACGAACGGATCTCCGCGCGGCGGTTGTAGGTGATTGCCCCGGTCGCGATTAGGACGTGGGGTGGTGGGCAGCACGATCCAGTCGCTTGGCAGACGGCCCCTTTCGCGCTACGCTCATCGTGCGTTCTCTTGTGGTCCGCCCTTCCCGCGGGCGCCGCCCGCGCTCGCGCAAGAACTCGCTGCGGCGGCTCTCCCTCCCTTCGAGGGCAGCCCAAGGCCTCCGGCGGTCGAGTCGCGGAAGTCCAACTCACACCAGGGAGCCGAATGAACGGAGCGCAGCCTCTCAGACCCGCCAGACCCGCGGCCGTCGCCCTCGTAGTCGGCGCCGCGCTCGGCGTGGCGGGCACGTTCACACCCTCGGTCGCCCTCCGGGGGCTGGCGTGGGGAGTCGACGGGACCGCGCTCGTCCTCGCGAGCGCCCTCCTTTTCGTTCACCACCTGACGCGGGGGCGCGAACTCGTCGCGGCGGGGTTCCTGGTCTTCGCCATCGGGCAGGGCTTGGTCCTGTCGGTCCCGGCGGCAGAACTGGCCGCCAGCATTCCGGCATTCGGCGCCGGCACAGGGCTCTGGGCCGCGGGCCTTGCCCTGCTCAGTTATCCTGCCGTCTTCCCGGCGGCGGTCCGCGCACTCGGGGCGCTCGCGGCACTGCTGATGGCGGCCGTGGCGCTGCGGATCTTCATGGGCGCGCCGTTGACCCCCCTGGCCTCGCCGCTGCCGTTCTTCGCGTACCCTATCTTCGCGGCAGCACTGATCGGCCTGGCGGTCGTGCACTGGCGTGAGCCCGGCGTCGGCAGGCGTGCACCATGAGCTGAGCACGATGCAGTGATCGGGGGCGGGGCGGGCTGCTCCGAAGGCGGAGCGCCGTGGGCTGCTCGCTCTCATAGTTCGGGTCGAAGCACGCGACGAAGGCGGCGAGGTCGTGCGAGTTCATCGCGACGTGCAACTCCGCCAGCACCTGTGCCGGCGCGCCCTCGGATCGCGCTGCCACCATCGCCCGGGTCAGAAGATCGTGTAGATGAAGGGTGCCAGCGCCGAGCCCTGCGCGAACGCGATCAGGACGCCCACCGCGAGCATGGCGACGATCAGGGGCAGGAGCCAGAGCTTCTTGCGCACGCGCATGAACGCCCACAGCTCGCCGAGGAAGGATCGCCTGGCCATCTGGAGCACGCGAAAGGGAACTGTCAGAACTGCCGGCGCAGGTCGCCGCGCCGCGCCCCGACCGGGCGGTCGACCCAGAAGGTGCTCGCCTCGCGCCGGCGCGCCAGCGGTCGCCGGCCGAACAGCCGCATCGCCACGCCGAGCGGCGCGAACATGCCGAAGTAGAGGAGCCCCATGAAGACCGGGGTGGTGACGCGCGAGATCGCGAGCGCGAGTGCCATCCACCCGCGGTACACCGGGCCGACACGGCCCGGCACGAGTACGCCGGCCGCGACGAGCGCGGCGCCGACCAGGGCGAGCGCCGTGGCCGCGCCCGCACGACCGCGCCAGTAGAGGACGCCGCCGAGCCCGAGGAACGCCACGCCCACCGTCCCCGCGAAGCGCCGGAACTCGCGGACCGTCGGCGAGGGGGGAATGTCGAGTTGGCTCATGGGATCGGGGAGTGATGGTGACGCTACTCTCGGCTCACGGCTCTCAGTTCACCGCGGCCGCCGCATCCCCGCCAAGCCAGCCCGCGCGACCAGCTGCTGATACGTGACGAGCCGGATATTCCCCGACCGCACCAGCTCGGCCAGCTCCGGCGACAGCATCGCCTCCAGTTCCGCCTTCCGGTGCGCGACGACGCCGGCGTCGGGGGCGTTCTGTTCCGGCGCGTTCATGTCGAAGATGACCTCCATCTCCGGCGTCCGCTCGGCGACGTGCACCTCGATCATGTTGACCGAGTCGCGCGCGGGGTTGGCCAGGCGCGCGAGGAGCGCCGACTTCTTGGACCCGACGGGCTCTCCCCACAAGCTGAAGTACGCCTCGCCGAAGTACGTCGAGATGCCGAGCCCGTACTTCTTCGCGAGCCGCTCCGTGACCTCGCTGAGCTGGGGCGCCGCCATGGCCGCCCCCATGTGCGCGTCCACGTACGTGATCGTGAGCCCCGAGGCCAGCGCGCGCTCTATCTGGGCGCTCAGCTCCCGCTCCACCTCGCCCAAGTCGTACTTGCTCGCGAGGAATTCGTCGTTCGACGGGAGGAAATAGCCGACGCTGTCGACGAGCGACGGGACGCCTCCCTTGCCGAGCACCGGCCCCCACCGGTAGCCACGCCACTCCGAGTTGAGCGCGAGGTGCACGCCCACCGTCACGTGCGGATTCTTCTTGAGGATCTCGACCGCCTCCTGATACCACGGACAGGCGAACAGCACCGACACCGAGAATGGCATCCCCGTCGCCGCCACTCTCTCGATCGCCAGATTCACCGAGTGGTTCATCCCCACGTCGTCCAGACGGAGGAGGACCTCGGCGGGGGGGCCGGCGGAGGGCTGGGGAGTGGGCGTGCGCGGCGCACTGCGCGGCGCACAGGCGATCGCGGCGGAGACGAGGAAGGCCGCGACGAGGCGATGAAGGCGAGTCATGGCGGGCGGATCACGGGAGAGGGAAGGTTTGAGAAGCATCACGCGCCCACGCCGCGCTCTTCCCGCGGCTCATCACAGTGCACCGCCCGACCTTCCCGCGCCAGGCGGCGAACCTCTGGCGCGGGAAGCAGGCGCTGTGGCAGCGCCTGGTCGGCCAGGTCCGGAGCGACGACCGCCCGTAGAACCTCGACTCGGTCCCGGTGCCCGTCTGCCGCTGGCCTGCGGCCCACGCCCGCGGCCTGGTCGTGCTTGCGTCCGCTCACCCCGCCATCATCTTTGACGGGGCCCGACCGCTTGCCGGGCGTGCTGCCGCCAGGAAGCCGGTGCCGCCAGCGCAGTCGCCACGCCGGACGGTTCCCGCTCGCAAGCCAGCGCCCTTCCCCGGATCGGCCGCACCCACCGCGGCGCATGCAGCAGCGGGCGCCTGCATGCGGCCCAGCGGCGCCGGCCGTCCGAACCCCCGAGCCCGGAACAGTGCATGGCTCTCACCCCACGAGTTCACTCCCGACTCCTCCGAGCCCTGTCCGCTCTCGCAGCCGTCGGCCTCGTGGCGTGCCGCGACGCGGAAGCCGACCGCACCGCGGCGGCGCCCGCTGCGGACGGCCGACTCTTCACGCAGCTCCCGTCGAGCTACACCGGCGTCCGGTTCGAGAACCGGCTCACCGAGAGTCGCGAGATGAACGTGTTCACGTACCGCAACTTCTACAACGGCGGCGGCGTCGCGATCGGCGACCTCACCGGCGACGGCCTGCCGGAGCTCGTGCTCACCTCGAACCAGGCCGGTCCGCGGCTCTACCTCGGCGCGGGAGACTTCCGCTTCCGCGACGTCACCAACGCGTCCGGTCTCCGGAGTGCGGCGGGCGCGTGGACCACCGGCGTCACCATCGCGGACGTGAACGGCGACGGACGGCTGGACGTCTACCTCTGCAAGGCCGGGTCGGGGCCGCCGGCCAGCCGGACGAACGAGCTCTGGATCAATCAGGGCGCCGGCGCCGACGGCGTGCCGCACTTCGTGGAGCGGGCGAAGGCGTACGGCGTCGCCAACGAGGGCTGGTCCACACAGGCCGCCTTCTTCGACTTCGACCGCGACGGCGACCTCGACCTGTTCGTGCTCAACAACTCACCGCGCCCGGTGAGCGGCTTCGGCGTCTTCTACGCGCGCCTCACCCCCGACAAGTACGGCGGCGCGAAGGTCTACCGGAACGACGGGCCCAATGGCACCCCGCACTTCACTGAAGTCACCCAGCGATCTGGCATCTACAGCCCCGAGAACGCGTTCGGGCTCGGCATCGGTGTCGGCGACGTGAACCGCGACGGCTGGCCCGACATCTACGTCGCCAACGACTTCTTCGAGCGCGACTACCTGTACATCAACGAGGGGGACGGCACCTTCGCCGAGGCGCTCGACCGGCAGATGCCCGTGATCAGCTACTTCTCCATGGGGCTGGACGTCGCCGACGTCGACAACGACGGGTGGCCGGACGTGTATACGACCGACATGCTCCCGGAGGACGAGTACCGGCTGCGGACGACGTCGGCGTTCGAGGGGTGGGACGTGTACCAGGCGAAGGTGCGCAACGGCTACCACCACCAGCTCATGCGCAACATGCTCCAGCTGAACAACGGGGACGGGACGTTCAGCGACGTCGGCCAGATGGCCGGCGTGGCGCGGACGGACTGGAGCTGGAGCGCGCTCATCGCCGACCTCGACCTCGACGGGCGGAAGGACATCGTGGTGACCAACGGGCCGGCCCGCGATAACACGTCGCAGGACTTCATCGCGTACCAGGCCAACGAGCGGGTGGGGGCGCGGCCGGCGGCGCAAGGCACGGCGGGCGCGGGAACCGACTACCTCGCGCTCACCCGGGCGATGCCCTCCACGCCGGTGCCCAACTACGCCTTCCGCAACGAGGGCAGCCTCGCGTTCACCAACCAGGCCGCGGCGTGGGGCCTCGACACGCCGAGCTTCTCGAACGGCGCGGCCTACGGGGACCTGGACGGCGACGGGGCGCTCGACCTGGTCGTCAACAACGTGAACGGGGAGGCGTTCGTCTACCGCAACAACGCGCGCAAACTGCGGAAGGAGAACCACTACCTCCAGGTGCGGCTCGAGGGCCCGGGCAGCAACCGCTTCGGCGTAGGTACGCGCGTGACGCTCCGCGCCGACGGGGAGACGTTCATGCAGGAGCAGTTCCCGACGCGCGGCTTCCAGTCGAGCGTGGACCCCGTGCTCACGTTCGGGCTCGGACCGCACGACCGAGTGGATTCGCTGACGGTGGAGTGGCCGGACGGGCGCGTCGGCACGGCGACCGGCCTGGGCGCCGACCGGCGCGTGACGGTGCGCCACGCCGACGCCCGCGCAGGTGGCCCCCCGGCACCGGCGCGCCCGCTCCTCCCGCCCCGGCCCGCTGAGGGGGAGCTCCTCGCGGCTGTGGACAGCACCGCGCTCGATGTCAGCCACCGCGAGAACGATTTCGTCGACTTCGACCGGGAGCGGCTCGTCCCCAAGATGCTGTCGACCGAGGGCCCGGCTGTGGCGGTGGGCGACGTCGACGGCGACGGGCTCGACGACGTCTTCATCGGCGGCGCCAAGGACCGGGCGGGCCGTCTCATGCTCCAGAGGCCCGACAGTCGGTTCGCGCGGGGCGATTCGGCGGCGTTCGGGCCGGACGCCGCCTCCGAGGATGTCGGCGCGGCGTTCTTCGACGCGAACGGCGACGGGCGCCCGGACCTCTACGTCGTGAGCGGGGGGAGCGACTTCCCGGGGGAAGCGCCCGCGCTGCAGGACCGGCTCTACCTGAATGACGGGCGGGGGCACTTCCGCAAGGCGACCGGCTGGCTGCCGGCGGAGCAACAGGCCGGGTCGCGCGTGGCCGCTGCCGACTACGACGGCGACGGCGACGTGGACCTCTTCGTGGGCGGGCGCGCCGTGCCCGGGCGCTACGGCGTCACCCCGCGGAGCCTCCTGCTCCGGAACGATCCCTCGCCTGGCGGCTCGGGCCAGGCTCGCCGCTTCACCGACGTCACCGACGAGGTGGCGCCCGGGCTGGCGCACGTCGGCATGGTGACCGACGCCGTCTGGCAGGACGTGGACGGCGACCGCCGGCCCGACCTGGTGGTCGTCGGCGAGTGGATGCCGATCACCGTCTTCCGCAACGCCGGCGGCGGTCACCTCGCCCGGCGCGACGTCCCCGGGCTCGCCGGGAGCGAGGGGTGGTGGAACAGGATCGTCGCGGGCGACTTCACCGGCGACGGGAAGGTCGACTTCGTCGTCGGCAACCTCGGGCTCAACACGCGCCTCCACGCGAGCGCGGCCGACCCGATGGTCATGTACGTGAAGGACTTCAACGACAACGGCCACGCCGAGCCGGTCCTCACGTTGGCGGATCCCACCGGGCGCCGGCCGCTGGTGCTACGGGACGACCTGATCCGCGCGTTTCCGCCGCTCAAGGCGCGCTACATGACCTACACGAGCTACGCGCGGGCGACCGTGGACAGCATCTTCCCGCCCGACGAGCGGTCGGGCGCGATCGTGCGGACGGCCAACACGCTCGCGACCACGCTCGTGCGGAATGACGGGGATGGAGGCCTCACCCTCGTGCCGCTCCCCCCCGAGGCGCAGCTCGCACCGGTCTACGGGATCCTCGCCGACGACGTCGACGGCGACGGGAAGACCGACCTCCTGCTCGGCGGCAACTTCGACGGCTTCAAGCCGGAGATCGGACGCGCCGCCGCGAGCTACGGCCTCCTGCTGCGCGGCGATCCCTCGCGCTGTCGCACTCAGGACACGCTCTGCGTGCCCTTCACGCCGGTCCGCGCGGCCGAGAGCGGCTTCTTCGTGCCCGGGCAGACGCGCGACATCCGGCGCGTCCGCACGCAGGGCGGCGCCCTGTACCTCGTCGCGCGGAACAACGACCGCGTGCTGCTGTTCCGCCGGACTCCGCCCGAGCGCCACCCGACCGTCGCTACCGCGCATTAATCGGCCCTCGGCTCTGGGCTCTCGGCTGCGGCGGTAAGGAGGAACCCCTCGGCGTCAGGCGGACGTGCCTAACGCCGAGGGGTTCCTGTTGTTCCGCAGTAGCCGAGCGCCGAGCGCCGAGCGCCGAGCGCCGCTCTTCTACCAGCCTTGGTTCTGCGTCAGCTGAGGTTCACCATTCACCTTGCTCAGCTCGATCTGGACGGACGGGATCGGGTAGAGGTGATGGCGCTCGGTCACGGCCGCGGCGGCCGCGAGGTAGCTGCGCCGGGTCCTCTCTAACGTCAGGTAGTCGTTGAGCACCTGCTGGAAGATGCCCAAGCGCCGCAGGTCGAAGAAGCGCTGG
>Ga0307405_10000531_pt1 | contig 14441 bp, 13 predicted proteins | sample 322Cmetagenome_2_FD_203311 | JGI IMG/M metagenome (GOLD analysis project Ga0307405, IMG submission 203311) | Maize rhizosphere microbial communities from greenhouse at UC Davis, California, United States - 322HYB-C-1 | ecosystem: Host-associated > Plants > Roots > Rhizosphere > Soil | place...
GCACGCGGCGCGCATCGCCGCGTCCTCGTCATCGTCGGCGGCGACTGGTGCAAGGATTGCCGCGATCTGGACGCGCTGCTCGACGCGCACCCCGACCTCGCGCTGCTGCGCGACCAGCGCTACCTGCCGGTCAAAGTCTACGTCGGCACGGACAACCGCAACGATGCCGCGCTCGCGCGCTTTCCGCGACTGCAATGGGTGCCGACGCTGTTCGAGCTCGACGTCGACGGCAACGTCGCGAGGAGCGCGCCGTCGACGCAGTTCCACGACGGCGGTTCGTTGTCCTCGGCCAGGATCCGCGAATTCCTGGACGCGCCACCCGCCTCGTCGAGCGCGCGATGGAAATGAAACGGATGAGCGGCGGCAGCCTGCGCGCCGCCGGCTACGACGAGCGCGAGCGGACGCTGCGCGTCGAGCTGACCGCGGGAACGTTCGAGTACAGCGGCGTCACGCCCGAAGTGTGGCGACGGTTCTCGACGGCGTCGTCGCCGTGGAGCTACTTCCGCGACAACATCGAGGAAGAGTTCGCCGCACGGCGCGTGCGCTGAGCACGCGCCGTCCCGGCCCGCGCGCGCCGCGTAGCCGCGGCTGGCGGACTCACTGGATCGACAGCTTGCGTCCCGCCTGCGGCATCTTGCGCGCGAGCCGCAGCTCGAGCACGCCGTTCTCGTACTTCGCCGCGCTCGCGGCTTCGTCGACTTCCACCGGCAGCGTGAAGCTGCGGAACAGCGATCCGGCGAACCGCTCGACGTGCAGCACGCGCTCGCCTTCCCTGCGCTCGGTCTCGCGCTTCGCTTCGGCCGCGATCGTCACCTGGTGGCCCTCGATCGTGACCTGGATGTCGTCCTTGGCGACGCCGGGCAGCTCCGCGTGGACCGTGTAGCCCTTGTCGTCCTCGGTCACGTCGATGCGGAACGACTGCTGGGCGGGGGCACCGGTGCGCTCGTTGCGCACCGGCCGGAACAGCGTGCGGAACAGGTCGTCGAACGCGGTCTCGGCGAACGGGTCGTACAGCTGGATGCGGGCCATGGCAGCTCCTTTTTCGTGGGCTTGCGGTTCGGGGTCGGCGCGCCGACTCGCGCGCCACGCCCCACATCTGCGGACCCGCCGCCTCCTTTCAAGCCCCGCGCGCGCTGCTCGGCGGCGTTTTCGGCACCGTGTCGCCCCCGGTGGGCGAACCGGGCGGCCCCTGCCACAATAGGACGTCGAGCGCCATGAGGAATGCAATGAAGACCACCCCGCCGCTCAGCCCGGCCGACCTGACCGACATCGAGCAGCGCCTCCGGGCGCGTCACGCCGAGCTCCGCGCGGAGATCAAGGCGCATCTGCGCGGCAGCGGCGACAGCGGGGTCATCGGCCTGTCCAGCGTGCCGATGGAGACCGACGACTGGGGCGTGGGGGACGAGCTCGCCGCGCGCGACATCGCCGAGACGCGGCAGCTCCTCTCGGCGCTGCGGGATGTCGAGGGCGCGCTCGGACGCATCGCGGCGGCCTCCTATGGCGAGTGCGTCGACTGCGGCGAGCGCATCGCGCCCGCCCGGCTCAAGGCCTATCCGGCCGCGACGCGCTGCATCGACTGCCAGAGCGCGCTCGAGCGGCGCGAATCCGGGCCGCCGCTCAGCGCGGTGTAGCGACGCCGCCGTGCCCCGCCCGGACCGCGGGCGCGCCGGCGCCGATCGGACGTTTACGCGGGACGACGTTCATGCCGCCTGCGGCGGCCGGACGATGCGCTGCGCCGATCCGGCGCTGAATGGCGCCTGATCCAGTCGAAGAACTCCCGATACCACAGTCGCGAGTTCTGCGGCTTCAGGATCCAGTGGTTCTCGTCGGGAAAGTAGACGAGCCGCGCCGCGATCCCCTTCGCCTTCAGCACGTCGTAGTACTCGAGTCCCTGGGTGGCCGGCACGCGATAGTCGAGCTCGCCGTGGATGACGAGCGTCGGCGTCTTCGCGTTCGCCACGTGGTGATGCGGCGACTGCCGGCGCGTGCGCCGCACGTCGTCCCAGTAATAGGCGCCGAGCTCGCGCGCGAAGAACGCGTAGCCGTCGGTGGCCATCATGCTCTCCCAGTTGTAGCAGCCGGCGTGGCACACGAAGCAGCGATAGCGGTCGGTGTGGCCGTTCATGTACGCGACCATGAAGCCGCCATAGCTGCCGCCGGTGGCCACCAAGCGCGTGCGATCGATATAGCGCTGCCGCAGCATGAAGTCGGTGGCGGCTTCGACGTCGGCGAACTCCTTCTCGCCATAGCGGCCGGTGATCGTCTCGAGGAAGCGCTGGCCGAAGCCGGACGAGCCGTGATAGTTGACGCACACGACGACGTGGCCGGTGGCGGCGAACACCTGCGTGTTCCAGCGGAAGTGCCAGCCATCGTGATGCGCAGCATGCGGGCCGCCGTGGATCGAGTGCATCAGCGGCCAGCGCTTGCGCGGGTCGAAGTCCGGCGGATAGGTCACGAACACCTGCACGGGCTCGCCGTTCCAGCCGGGCACGCTGAACTCGCGCGTCTCGCCGAGCGCATGGCGCGCGAGCAGCGCGCCGTTCAAGTTCTCGATCGCGCGCTCGCCCTCGCCGTCGCCGCGCACGGCGAAGAGCCGCGGCGGATGGGACGCCGTCGAACGGTCGAAGGCGAAGACGCCGCCGTCCCGCGAGCAGGCATAGCCGCCGATCGTTCCGCCGGCGGCGATCGGTTGCGGCATGGCGTCGCCGAGCCGGACGCGGTACAGGCCGATGCGTCCGCGGTCCTCGATGAGGCAGGTGAGCGCCTCGCCGTCGGGCGCCCAGCGCACGTGCGTCGTCGCGCGATCGAGCCTCGGCGCAACGCGCGTCCACGCCGCGCTGCGCCGGTCGATCAGGCGCAGGTGGCCCTGGTCGTTGAACGCGCGACGCGTGTCGTAGGCGTGGTAGACGATGCGACGGCCGTCGGGCGAGTAGCGCGGGTGCTCGTCCGACATGCCGCTGTCCGCGGTCAGGTTGCGTGCGCGGCCGCTCGCCACGTCGACGACGACGATGTCGGCCTGCGACATCATGCGCGGCTCGGCGCCCGGATCGAACGTGATCGCCACTTCGCGCCCGTCGGGCGCGATGTCGTACTCGTCGGCGTTCGGCTCCCACGGGCGCAGGCGCAACGCCCGTCCGGCGAACAGGTCACGCGTTGCGCCGCTGGAGACGTCGACGACGAACAGGTGCGGCTCGCGCCCATCGGCGAGCCAGTGATCCCAGTAGCGGAACTCGCCGCGCTCGGTGACGTGCGCCTTGACCTTGTCGTCCTTCCTCGCCTTGAGACGCTTCCCCTGCTGCGCGTCGCCGCGGAGGTCGGGCCATACCCAGGACACGAACGCGATGCGCCGGCCATCGGCGAACCATTTGATCGCCGAGACGCCGGTGGAGAGCCGCGTGATGCGGCGCGCCTCGCCGCCGTCCGGCGCGATCAGGTAGAGCTGCGGCTCGGTGTCGTCCTTGCGTTTCGCGGTGAACGCGATCGCCGCGCCGGTGGGTGAGAACACCGGCTCGCTGTCCTTGTCGCCCTCGGTCAGCTTGCGCGGCGCGCCGCCGCCGCCCGACAGGCCGGTCGGAAACAGCCACAGCGCCGTCGCGCCCTCGTTGCTCTCCATGTCGTAACGCGTGACGGCTGCGCACGCGAGCGCACCGTCGGGCGAGAGCGTCGGCGTGCCGACGCGACGCACCGCCCAGAGTGCATCGACGTGAAACGGCGCGCGCCGCGTCGCGGATCGTGGCATCGAGGCTCCATCGCGTAGAATCGAAGAGGCGCGATTCTACCCGCGCGGCGCGCCGGATTTGCGTACTTTCCCGATCGGTTCCCACCACGCATGAACTACCGACGCCTCGGCCGCTCCGGCCTCAAGGTCAGCGAGCTCTCGTTCGGCTCGTGGGTCACGTACGGCAACCAGCTCGAAGGCGACGGCGCCCGTGAATGCATGGCCGCCGCCTACGACGCCGGGGTCAACTTCTTCGACAACGCCGAGGTGTACGCCAAGGGCCGGTCGGAGACGATCATGGGCGAGACGCTGAAGAAGCTGGGCTGGCGCCGCTCGTCGTACATCGTCTCGACCAAGTTCTACTGGGGACTGTTCGACGGCCCCAACGAGCGCCAGACGCTCAACCGGAAGTACCTGAGGCAGGCGATCGACGACTCGCTGTCGCGCCTTGGCCTCGACTACGTCGACCTCGTGTTCTGCCACCGCCCCGATCGCGAAACGCCGATCGAGGAAACGGTGTTCGCCATGCACGACATGATCGCAGCGGGCAAGGCGCTCTACTGGGGAACGTCCGAGTGGAGCGCGGCCGAGATCGCCTCGGCGTGGCAGATCGCCGAACGGCACCATCTGCACAAGCCGGTGATGGAGCAGCCGGAATACAACCTCCTTCACCGCGACCGCGTCGAGAAGGAATACGCGCGACTGTACGGCGACATCGGCCTCGGGCTGACCACCTGGAGCCCGCTCGCATCCGGACTTCTCACCGGCAAGTACAACGACGGCCGCGTACCGCCCGATTCGCGCGGCGCAGTCAAGGGCTACGAATGGCTCGCCGAGCGGCTGACCGACCCGGCCCGCATCGCGATCGTTCGCCGGCTGGCACCGATCGCCGACGATCTCGGCTGCACGCTCGCGCAGCTGGCGCTCGCGTGGTGCCTCGTCAACCCCAACGTCTCGACGGTGATCACCGGCGCGAGCCGCGTCGCGCAGCTGCACGAGAACCTGAAGGCGCTGGACGTCGTCGATCGGCTCGCGCCCGACGTGCTGGCCCGGATCGACGCGGCGCTCGTCGACTGATCGCCGGCGGCCGCGCGCGCATGAACCCGCTCGACTCCTGGACCGAAGAGCAGCGCTCGGCGTACCTGTACCGCGCCTGCGCGCTCGCCGAGAGCGGCACGCGGGAGGGCGAGCTGTTCCGCCGGCTCGCCGGCGAGGCCGAGGCGCAGGCGGCCATCTGGCGCGCGCAACTGACCGCGCGCGGGCACCCGGCACCCGGCCCGTATGCGCCGGACACGCGTACGCGGCTCGTCGCGCACCTCGTTCGCCGCCTCGGGCCGCGCCGCCTGCGGCGCGTGCTGTCGGCGATGAAAGTCCGCGGCATGGCGCTCTACGCCGGCGCCCGCGTCGATGAGGGCCACGGACCGACGCGGCCGCAGAGCGGCATCGAGCACCGCCACCGATCGCTCGGCGGCGGCGGCAACCTGCGTGCCGCGGTGTTCGGCATCAGCGACGGGCTCGTGTCCAACGCCGCGCTGATCCTGGGCTTCGCGGGGGCGACCTCGGATGCGCGCGTCGTGCTCGTCGCCGGTGTCGCGGGGCTGTGCGCCGGCGCATTCTCGATGGCGAGCGGCGAATACGTCTCGGTCCGTTCGCAGCGGGAACTCTACGAGCACCAGATCGCGCTCGAACGAAGCGAGCTGCGCGAATATCCGGAGGCCGAAGCGCAGGAGCTCGCGCTGATCTACGCCGCGAAGGGCGTGCCGCAGCCGGAGGCGACGCGGATCGCGCAGAAGATCGTCGCCGATCCCGAGCAGGCGCTCGACACGCTCGCGCGCGAGGAGCTCGGCCTCAATCCCGCCGAGCTCGGCTCGCCGTGGGGCGCGGCGGCGAGCTCGTTTCTCGCATTCGCCGCCGGCGCGATGGTGCCGCTGTCGCCGTTCCTGATGCTCGACTTCGACCGCGCGCTCGTCACGTCGATCGCGGCGAGCGCCGTCACGCTGTTCGGCATCGGCGCGACGCTGTCGCTTTTCACCGGCCGCAACGCGCTGTACGCGGGCGTTCGCATGCTGCTGCTCGGCACGCTGGCCGCGGGGTTGACGCACGCGATCGGACGTCTGTTCGGCGTCGCGGCCTGAAGCGACGTGAAACGCGTGCTGCCGGCGGTTCGGCTCAAGGCCGGCCGCGACAAGTCGCTGCGGCTTCGCCATCCATGGATCTTCTCCGGCGCGATCGCAACGGTCGAGGGCGATCCGTCCGCGGGCGCGACCGTCGAAGTGCGAAGCGACGACGGACGGCCGCTCGCGCTGGCCGCCTGGTCGCCACAGTCGCAGATCCGCGCGCGCGTGTGGTCGTTCGATCCGGTGACGATCGATGCCGGATTCTTCGACCAGCGCATCGCGCGCGCGATCGCGCTGCGTCGCAACTGGTTCGATCAGGCGAACGACGGCGGACGGCTGGTGCACGGCGAGTCGGACGGACTGCCCGGCGTGATCGCCGATCGCTACGGTGACGTCGTCGTCGTGCAGCTCCTCTCCGCGGGGGCGGACGCCTGGCGCGACGCGATCCTCGAAGCGCTCGCTGCGCGCACCGGCGCCGGGGCGCTGGTCGAGCGGTCGGACGCCGAGGTGCGTGCGCTCGAGGGCCTGTCGCCGCGCGTCTCGATCGCGCGCGGTGCGATCGACGGCGTCACCACGTTCCACGAAGGCGGGATCGTCTACGGCGTCGACGTGCTGGGCGGGCAGAAGACCGGCTTCTACCTCGACCAGCGCGACAACCGGCGCGTCGTCGGCGCCCAGGCGCGGGATGCCGAGGTGCTGAACGCCTTCTGCTACACCGGCGGCTTCAGCCTGTCGGCGCTCGCGGGCGGCGCGCGGCGCGTCGTGTCGATCGACAGCTCGGGCGATGCGCTGGCGATGGCGGTCGCCAACGTCGCACGCAATCCCTCGCTCGATGGCTCGCGCGCGCAATGGGTCGAAGCCGACGTGTTCGCCGACCTTCGCAAGCGGCGCGACCGCGGCGAGTCGTTCGACATCATCGTCCTCGACCCGCCGAAGTTCGCGCCGACGGCGCAGCACGCGCCTCGCGCCGCCCGCGCGTACAAGGACATCAACCTGTGGGCGATGAAGCTGTTGCGACCCGGGGGTCTGCTCGCCACGTTCTCGTGCTCCGGCGGCATCGGCGCCGAGCTGTTCCAGAAGATCGTCGCCGGCGCGGCGCTGGACGCGAAGGCCGAGATGGCGATCGTCGCGAAGCTCGGCGCGAGCGCCGATCACCCGGTCGCGCTCGCGTTCCCCGAGGGCGAATACCTGAAGGGCCTGCTGATCCGCAAGGCGTGAAGCAGGCGCGACGCCACGCTCCCGTTGTTGCCTGCCCGTTCCCTCGAAGATCGACTGGCTTCGCCAGCGACTTTCGACTGACTTCCCCGGCCCAAAGTAGGGGTGTACTTTGGGCCGTCGCCCAAAAAACAAGGCCGCACCCGGTTGCCCGAGGCGGCCTTGTAGTCTCGGCCGGGTGGACAGGAGGTCACCCGACCGTGTGCGGTGGGTGTTACCCCTTGAGGCACTCCGACATGAATTTCTTGCGCTCGTCGCCGGCCTTGCCGGTGGCGCGGGCGTTGCAGTCCTTCATCTTCTGCTGCTGGGCGGTCAGCTTCTTCTCGGGCTCCTTACCCGACAGGCAGGCGCTCATGTAGTCCTTGCGCTCGTCGCCCTTCATGCCCTTCGCCTTGGTGTTGCAGTCCTTCATCCGGTCCTGCTGCGGGTTCGTCGCCGCGGGCTTGGCGGGCGTCGACGGCGCGGGCGCCGGCGTCTGCGCGTGCGCCATGGCCGCGGCGAACACACCCGCGAGCGCGACCATCGAGAGCTTGTTCATCGGGAAGGCCTCCAGGAACGGAAGAAACGCGGGACCTGCTTCGTCAGCTTGACGGTCCGCGGCTTTCGCCGCGGCCGACTACACAGCCAGTCTAGTAGCCGCCTGCACGCCGGGCAACCAAATCCCGGACAGCCGGCTTACGACTGTTGCGACGGCGCATCATGCGGTGCAACACGGCATCGGCTACAATGCGCCGACCGACGCCGCCACCCCGGCCAAGCGCCTGAAATGGCAAGGAATTTCGCCACATGATCCTGGTCCTCGAGCCCAATACCGACCCGTCGGGCAGCGACTACCGGGCGCTCACCAGCCAGCTGGAGCGCCTGCCGAACGTCAAGTTCCGGGTGCACCGGGAAGTGGGCACCGAGGTCACGCTCACCGAGATCTACCTGATCGGCAACACCGCGGCGCTGACCGTGGAGCAGATGCAGGTGCTGCCCTCGGTGCAGAAGGTCGTGCGCGTGTCGGAACCGTACCGCGTGCTCGGCCGCCACAAGCAGGGCGACGACCGGCCGTCGTCGTTCGAGTACAACGGCGTGCACTTCGGGCAGGACTCGCTGCAGGTGTTCGCCGGCCTGTGCGCGGTGGATTCGCGCGCCTCGGTCGAGGCGATGATGAAGGCGCTGCAGCAGCATGGCCAGGTGTGCACGCGGATGGGCGCGTACAAGCCGCGAACCTCGCCGTACGCGTTCCAGGGTTTCGGCGCCGAGTGTCTGCCGTACGTGTTCGAGCTGGCGGGCAAGCACGGCATCCGCGTGATCGCGATGGAGGTGACGCACGAATCGCACGTCGACGAGATTCGCGAAGCGCTCGAGCGCACCGGCCATGCGACCGGCGTCATGCTGCAGATCGGCACGCGCAACACGCAGAATTTCGAGCTCCTGAAGCTCGTCGGCAAGCAGCAGGAGTTCCCGGTCCTGATCAAGCGCGGCTTCGGCATCACGCTGGACGAGTCGCTGAACGCCGCCGAGTACCTCGCCACCGAAGGCAACCGCAAGGTCGTCTTCGGTCTGCGCGGCATGAAGACGAACATGGGCGATCCGCATCGCAATCTCGTCGACTTCGCGCACGTCCCGGTCGTCAAGCGCCTGACGCGCATGCCGGTGTGCATCGACCCGTCGCACTCGGTCGGCAGCCGCGCGCAATCGCCCGAAGGCATCCTCGACATCTTCCACGTCGTCGCTCAGGGCGTGATCGCCGGCGCGAACATGGTGCTCGTCGACTTCCACCCCTATCCCGAGAAGGCGCTGGTCGACGGCCCGCAGGCGCTGCAGTTGAAGGAGCTCGGCTGGTTCCTGGACGACGTCGCGCTCGCGCGCGAGACCTACGTCAAGCGGTCGGAGCTCGCGAAGCGGACGCGCACGGACGCATGATCGGCGTCCGGAGCGGCCGCCGTTGCAGCGGACGGTCGATCGAGGCGCGCGTCGCCCGCGCTCACCTCCCCGGCGCCGGCTGCACGTGATCGTGCCTGCATGATTCCCGGCCCGGTGCGGCGCACGCTCGACGGCCTGTCGCGCGATCCACCTGCGCTTGCGGCCCGCGACGTGGCCATCTGCGACCCCGGACCGTACGTCGCACCCCGCTGGTTGCGCGGCGGGCACGCGCAGACGATCTGGCCCTACTTCCTGCGCCGGCCGCACGTGCCGCTACGCCGTGAGCCGGTCGACACGGCGGACGGGGACGTCTGGCAGTTCGACTGGCTGCAGACGCCGCACACCGTGCACGCGCCGCTCGTGGTGCTGTTCCACGGCCTGGAAGGCTCATCGTCGTCGCATTACGCGCGGGCGTTGCTGGCCGCGCTCGCCGACATCGGCTGGCGCGGGGTCGTGCCGCACTTCCGTGGCTGTCCCGCGGAGCCGAACCGGTTGCCGCGTGCCTACCACTCCGGCGATCACGCCGAGATCGACGCGATGCTCGCCGCCGTGCGCGCTCGCGCCGGGCCGGGCGCGAGGCTTCACGCGTGCGGCGTGTCGCTCGGCGGGAGCGCGTTGCTGAACTGGCTGGGCCGCAGCGGAACCGCGGCGCGCGAGACGCTGGTGTCCGCGGCGGCCGTGTCGGCGCCGCTGGACCTGATGGCAGCCGGCGAAGCGATCGATCGCGGCCTCAATCGCATCTACGCGAAGCATTTCCTGCGGACGCTGAAGCCGAAGGCGCTCGCGATGGCGTCGCGCCATCCCGGCGCGATCGACGCGACGCGCGTCCGGCGCGTGCGTTCGATGTGGCAGTTCGACGATCTCGTCACCGCACCGCTGCACGGCTTCCACGGCACGCACGACTACTGGACGCGCGCAACGTCCAAGCCCTGGCTCGCCCGCATCGCGATCCCCACCTTCGTGCTGAACGCGCTGAACGATCCGTTCGTGCCGGGCGACTCGTTGCCGCGGCCCGGCGACGTGGCCGCAAGCGTCGTGCTCGAGCAACCGGCGGGCGGCGGGCATGTGGGCTTCCTGCGCGGGCCCGCCCCCGGACGCCTCGACTGGCTGCCGCGGCGGCTGATCGCTTTCTTCGCTTCGCACGGCTGACGCGCACGGTTTGCGCCATCACCCTCGCGCACCGGTTCGCCCCATGCGGCGCGAGCCTTTGCGCGGCGTCACCCTGCTCCTCGCATGAGCGCAGCATCGCGGTTGGTAGAATCGGCGGTTCACCGCCCATCACCGGCCGATTCCGATGCTTCCCGCTGAAATCTTCAAGGCCTACGACATCCGCGGCATCGTCGGCAGGACGCTCACGCCGGACATCGTTCGCCTGGTCGGTCGCGCGCTCGGATCGCTCGCGCGCGAGCGCGGACGCGACGCGATCGCCATCGGTCGCGACGGGCGGCTGTCCGGCCCCGAGCTCGCCGGCGCGCTGTCGGACGGGATTCGCGCGGCGGGTGCGAACGTCGTCGACCTCGGCATGGTCGCGACGCCGATGACCTATTTCGCGGCGAAGTCGCTCGGCACCGGCTGCAGCACGATGGTGACGGGCAGCCACAATCCGCCCGACTACAACGGGCTCAAGATGGTGATCGACGATGCGACGCTCTCCGGCGCCGACATCCAGGCGCTGCGCGAGCGCATCGAGCGGAGCGACTTCGCCACCGGCGCCGGCACCCTGCGAAGCCACGACATCGCCGGCGCCTACGTCGAGCGCATCGCCGGCGACATCCATCTCGCCCGTCCGCTGTCGATCGCGGTCGACGCCGGCAACGGCGTGGCGGGCGCGTTCGCGCCCGCGCTGTACCGGCGGCTCGGATGCAGCGTGGTCGAGCTCTTCTGCGACGTCGACGGCCGCTTCCCGAATCATCATCCGGACCCGTCGCAACCGAAGAACCTGCAGGACCTGGTCGCGCGCGTCGCGCAGGGCGACATCGACCTCGGGCTCGCGTTCGACGGCGACGGCGACCGGCTCGGCGTGGTCACCCGCGACGGCAAGGTCATCTATCCCGATCGCCAGCTGATGCTGTTCGCCGCCGACGTGCTCGAACGGGTGCCCGGCGCGACGATCATCTACGACGTCAAGTCGACGCGCAAGCTGGGCCCGTGGATCCGCGCGCACGGCGGCGAGCCGATGCTGTGGAAGACGGGCCACTCGCTGATCAAGGCGCGCATGAAGGAGGTCGGCGCCGCGCTGGCGGGCGAGATGAGCGGGCACACGTTCTTCGGCGAGCGCTGGTACGGCTTCGACGACGGCCTCTACACGGGCGCGCGCCTGCTCGAGATCCTGTCGCGCCACGACGACCCGTCCGCCGTGCTGAACGCGCTGCCCGACGCGCTGTCGACGCCCGAGCTCGCGCTGCCGCTCGCCGAGGGCGAGCAGCACCGGCTGATCGAGAAGCTGCAGCGCACGGCGGACTTTCCCGGCGCCAGCGACGTCATACGCATCGACGGCCTGCGCGTCGAATATCCCGATGGCTTCGGACTCGCGCGGGCCTCGAACACGACGCCGATCGTCGTGCTGCGATTCGAGGCCGACGACGCGGCCGCGCTGGCGCGCATCCAGCGCGAGTTCCGCCGCGTGCTGACGAGCGCGCAGCCGGGCGTGTCGCTGCCGTTCTGAATGAACGCCGCGGACCCGGCCGGCACGACGCCGCGATGATCACGCTGGACGACGTGCTCGCGGCGCGCGAGCGCATCCGCGGCGGCATCTACGAATCGCCGTGCGTGCAGTCGATTCCGCTGTCGCAGCTCACCGGCGCGCGCATCTCGTGCAAGCTCGATTACCTGCAGCGCACCGGCAGCTTCAAGGAGCGTGGTGCGCGCAACGCGCTGCTGCGGCTCGCTCCGGCGCAGCGAAAGCGCGGCGTCGTCGCCGCGTCGGCGGGCAACCACGCACTCGGCGTCGCCTACCATGGCAGCCTGCTCGGCATTCCGGTCACCGTGGTCATGCCGCGTTTCGCGCCGCTGATCAAGGTCACCAATTGCCGCCAGCTCGGGGCTACGGTCGAGCTCTACGGCGACGACGTGCTGACGTGCCGCGAACGCGCGGTGGCGCTCGCGGCGGAGAACGACCTCGCGTTCATCCACCCGTTCGACAACGCCGACGTCATCGCCGGACAGGGCACGATGGGACTCGAGATCCTCGAGCAGGCGCCGGATGTCGAAGCGATCGTCGTGCCGGTCGGCGGTGCCGGCCTCATCGCCGGCATCGGCGCGGTGATCAAGGCGAAGGCGCCACACGTGCGCGTCATCGGCGTCGAGCCCGAGCACGCGGCCACGCTCGTCGCGTCGCTCGCGCGCGGCGAGCCGACGGCGGTGAAGCTCGCGCCGACGCTGGCCGACGGGCTTGCGGTGAGCCGCGTCGGCGACGTCTCGTTTGAGACCGCGAAGGACGTCGTCGACCGCGTCGTCACCGTCGACGAAGCGTCGATCGCACTCGCGATCCTGCGCCTGATCGAGCTCGAGAAAAGCGTCGTCGAAGGCGGCGGCGCGGCACCGCTGGCCGCGTTCATCGCCGGCAAGGTACCGGAGCTCGCCGGCCGGCATGTCGTGCTCACGCTCTGTGGCGGCAACATCGACACCAAGATGCTCGGTCGCGTGCTCGACGTCGGGCTGGTCGCGGACGGTCGCCTCACGCGCTTCACCGTATCGGTCGCCGACCGCCCGGGCGGCCTCGCGCGACTCACGTCGGTGATCGCCGACAGCGGCGCCTCGGTCCACGAGCTGGCGCACGACCGCGCGTTCTCCGGCCCGAACCTGTCCGAAGTGCGCGTCGTGTGCGTCGTCGAAACGACCGGGCCGGACCACGTCAGGGCGCTGCACCAGGCGCTGCAGGCGGCCGGGTTCGCGATCAACGTCTAGCGCAGGGCGCCGTCCCTGGTCGCTAGTGATAGCCCTCGCCGGCGCGGATGCGCCCCCGGAACACCCAGTAGTTGAAGACGGTGTAGACGAGGACGATCGGCAACAGGATCGCGACGCCGACCAGCACGAACACCTGCGCGTTGCGATGCCCGGCGGCGTCGTACACGGTGAGCGACGGCGGCACGATGTACGGGATGTTGGAAACGACGAGCCCCGCGTAGGCGAGCAGGAACAGCAGCACCGCGCACGCGAACGGCTGCACGCGCTTCCCGCGCACGAGGCCGGTCCAGCAGCCGAGCATCACCGCGGCGGTCGCGAGCGGGACCGGCGACAGGTAGAGCAGGTCGGGCATCGTGAACCAGCGCTCGGCGATGCGCGGAAGCGCGAGCGGCGTCCAGATCGACACGACGCCGATGAACGCGACGGTGATCAGCAGCAGCACTTTCGCGAGCGATCGCGCCCGGACTTCCACCTCGCCCTCGGTCTTCATGGCGAGCCACGCCGCGCCGATCAGCGCGTAGCCGCCGAGCAATCCGAAGCCGCACAGCAGCGAGAACGGCGTCAGCCAGTCGAACGTGTAACCGGCGAACTGGCCGCGGCGCACGTCGATGCCCTGCAGGTAGCCGCCGAGCACGAGGCCCTGCGAGAACGTCGCGACGATCGAGCCGCCGGCGAACGCGATGTCCCAGAAGCGGTGGTGGGGCTTCGCCACCCAGCGGAACTCGAACGCGACGCCGCGGAAGATGAGCGCCAGCAGCATGACGATGATCGGCACGTACAGCGCCGGCATGATGATCGCGAACGCCGCCGGGAACGCGATCCACAGCGCGCCGCCGCCGAGCACCAGCCAGGTCTCGTTGCCGTCCCAGAACGGAGCGACCGAGTTCATCATCTGGTCGCGGTCGGCCTCGCGCGGGAACAGCGGGAACAGCACGCCGATGCCGAGATCGAAGCCGTCGAGCACGACGTAGAGCGCGACGGCGACGCCGATGATGGCCGCCCACACGACCGGGAGCGAGAAGTCGAGCTCGGTCATCGCGATCGCATCGTGTCGTCGCCGGCGGTCGTCATGTGAGCGCCGGATCGCCGCGCACCTTCGACGCCGCCTCGTTGGCCGCCGAGAGCGGCCGGTTGGGAACGCCGGCCGGCGGATCGAGCAACGCCTGGACCGGACCCTTTCGCATCAGCTTGTTGATGTACCAGACGCCGATCGAGAACACGACGCTGTAGGTCACCACGATCAGCGCGAACGACATCGCCACCGCGTCGGTCGACACGGGCGAAATGGCGTCCGCGGTCCGCAGCAATCCCCAGGCGAGCCACGGCTGCCGACCCACCTCGGTGACGATCCAGCCGGCCAGGATCGCCACGAATCCGAGCGGCCACGTGTGCACGATCGGGCGCAAGTACCAGCGCGTTTCGAACAGGCGCCCCCGCCACCAGAGCCAGGCGCCGACGAGTCCGATCGCGATCATCACCACACCGATCCCGACCATGATGCGAAACGCGAAGAACACGGGCGCGACCGGGGGCCGCTGGTCGCGCGGGAAATCCTTGAGCCCCGGGAAGCGGCC
>Ga0307405_10000533_pt1 | contig 14423 bp, 10 predicted proteins | sample 322Cmetagenome_2_FD_203311 | JGI IMG/M metagenome (GOLD analysis project Ga0307405, IMG submission 203311) | Maize rhizosphere microbial communities from greenhouse at UC Davis, California, United States - 322HYB-C-1 | ecosystem: Host-associated > Plants > Roots > Rhizosphere > Soil | place...
TGCCGTGGCCGGCCGGCCCCGCGTGCACGATGTTTTCGCAGAACGCGCCGAACACCGGCTTCAATTGCTCGAACGTCGCGTCGTCCGCGCCCACCATGATGTTGAGCCGCCCCTGCTCGGCCTCGACCGGCGTGCGCGCGAGCGGCGCGTCGATGAAAAGCACGCCGTCGTCGGCCAGCACCTTGCGCATGCGCGCGGTCGTCGCCGGCTCGCTCGTCGACGTGTCGACGACGATCAGGCCCTGCCGCGCGCCGCCCGCGATGCCGTTCGGGCCGAGGATCACTTCCTCGACTTCCGGCGCGCCCGTCACGCACAGGATGACGATGTCGGCATCGCGTGCGAGATCGGCGTGGCTTTGCGCCTCGGTGGCGCCCGCGTCCAGCAGATCCGCGGCGGCGGCGCGGTTGCGATGCAGCCGCAGCGCCAGCGGATAGCCCTTCGTGACGAGGTTCTTCGCGATTCCGTGCCCCATCAGGCCGACGCCGACGAAGCCGATGCGGGGTTTGCTCATGGTTTCTCCTCCAGTGACATTATTGTCGAAGACTACGCCCGGTGTCGGAGGTGCAATCGTCCAAACGGATGATTCCACCTCCGACACCGGCCCGCGCCGCACCGCGCGCCCGCCGCCGCTCGAAGAGCGCGATGGCGAGTCCGCTGCCGGCGATGACCAGCATGCCCGCGATCGCCGTCGCATCGGGGAAGTGCTCGTAGAGAACCCAGCCGACGAGCGTCGCCCAGACGAGCTGCATGTACGTGAACGGCGTGATCGCGGACGCGGGTGCGTGCCGGAAGGCGAGGATGAACAGGAAATGGCCGGCCGTCCCGAAGAGTCCGCCGGCGACGATCAGCGCTACGTGCGTCCATGGCATCGCAGCGGGCCAGTCGAAGCCCGGCGCCAGTGCGGACATGACGAGCGTGCCGATGACGGCCGGGTAGAAGAGCAGCACGCGCGGGTTTTCTCCGGCGAGCAGCCGGGTCAGGATCTGGTAGCCGGCGTAGCACAGCGCGGCCAGCAGCGCGTACGCGGCCGCGCCCTGGAACACCGCGGTACCGGGACGCACGATCAGCAGCATACCGATCGCGCCGGCGGCGACGAACGCGATGCGCGCGGGCGTCATCGGCTCGTTCAGGAACAGGCGGCCCATGACGACGACGATGACCGGCGTGCAGTAGTTGAGCGCGGTCGCCTCGGCGAGCGGAAGCGAGCGCAGCGCCGTCACGAACAGCAGCGACGACGCCAGCACGACGATGGCGCGAACGATCTGCATCGGCAGCCGCGCCGTCCGGATCATGCCGAGGCGCATCGTCGGGCCGAGCCAGATCAGCATCGCGAGCGTCTGCACGAGATAGCGTGCCCAGACGAGCAGCGGCACCGAATACAGCTGCGTCGTGAAGCGCGTGATCGCGTCGAGCATCGTGAAACAGAACACCGAGCCGGCGACAAGCAGGATCGCCGACATCGGGACATGATCGCGCATCGGTGCGATTATCGCGTAAGGGCCGGCCGCGACGCGCGCATAATGGCTGTTCGGCGGCCGGCAGCGTGGCCGCTAACCGAATCAGGACTTCCATGACGCGCCTTCGCAGCCTTCGCAGCCTTCGCAACCTCGCCGTGGCGTCCTTCGCCGGGGCCTCGCTCGCGCTCCTCCCGGCCGTTACCTGCGCGCAGCAACCGGCGGCGAAGAACCGCGTCGTCATGCAGGTGAGCGACAACGATCCCGGCAAATGGAATCTGGCGCTCAACAACGCACGCAACCTGCAGGCCGACCTGGGCGCCGGCAACGTGGAGATCGAGATCGTCGCTTACGGGCCGGGCATCGGCATGCTGAAGCACGACTCCGTCGTCGGCAACCGCGTCGGCGAAGCGCTGGCGAGTGGCGTCCGCGTCGAGGCCTGCGAAAACACGATGCGGGGCCAGAAGCTCGCGCAGACGGACATGCTGAAAGGCATCGGCTACGTGCCTGCCGGCGTCGTCGAGATCATGCAAAAGCAGCAGCAGGGCTGGGCGTACCTGCGCCCGTAGCGTGCGCTGCCGGGTCGCGCAGCCCATTGTGCGACGGCGTTTGGAGCGGGTGAAGGGAATCGAACCCTCGTATGCAGCTTGGGAAGCTGCCGTTCTGCCATTGAACTACACCCGCGCGTTTACCGGGACGCTCACGCACACCGTGACCATTGTAGCGGGAATCAAAGCGCCACCGCGCCAGTCCTAGCACGATGTCGGCCCGCCCCCGAGTCGCCCTCTTCGCCATCCTGCTGGCCGTCGCCGGCGCTTTGGCATTCGTCGCATTTCGTTACATCCCCGGCACGCGCGCCGCGGCGCCGCCGGCCCCCACGGCCGTCCCGGTCAGCGTCGCGCAGGTCGTTCAGAAGAGCGTGCCGGTGACGCTGCACGCGATCGGCAACGTCGAGCCGTACACCAGCGTCGCGGTGAAGGCACGCGTCGACGGACAGATCGTCGCCGTGCGCTTTCGCGAAGGCGACGAGGTACGGCAGGGTGCGGTGCTGTTCGAGATCGATCGCCGTCCGTTCGACGCGCAACTCGCGCAGGCGCAGGCGAACCTGCTGAAGGACGAGGCGCTGCTCGCGCATGCCCGCGACCAGGACCGCCGCTACAAGGACCTGCTCGAGCGCAAGTTCATCTCCGCCGACGCCTACGCGCAGATGAAGACGAACGTGGCGACGGCTGAAGCCACCGTGCGCGCCGACGAGGCGGCGATTACCGGCATCCGCCTCATGCTCGACTACTGCACGATCCGCGCGCCGATCACCGGCTACGCCGGCAAGATCCAGATCCAGGAAGGCAACCTCGTCAAGGCGAACGATACGAACGCGCTTGTCGTCATCAATCAGGTGGTGCCCATCAACGTCTCGTTCTCGGTGCCCGAGCAAAGCCTGTCTCCGGTGCGCAGGTACCAGGCCGCCGGCGAGCTCGCCGTTACGGCGCAGGTGCCGAACGGCGGCGTCGCCCCGGTGTCGGGCAGGCTTTCGTTCATCGACAACACGACCGATGCGTCGACGGGAACGATCAAGCTGAAGGCCGAGTTCGCGAACGGCGACAAGTCGCTGTGGCCGGGTCAGTTCGTCGATGTCGTGCTCACGCTCACGCATCAGGACGACGCGATCGTCGTGCCGGCGGCCGCCGTGCAGAACGGGCCGGATGGGCAGTACGTGTTCGTCGTCGGCCCCGACCGCGCCGTGCAATTGCGCGCCATCAAAGTCGCGCGAAGCGAAGGCAATTTCGCCATCATCGCGTCGGGGTTGAAGTCCGGCGAGACGGTCGTCACCGTTGGGCAGCTGCGCCTCGCGCCGGGGACGAAGATCACGATCGCCGACGCCAAGGCGAGCGAGTAGCGCGCGGCGACGCGCCGAGCGGAATGAGCGGTCCACAGCAAACCGGCGGGAATATCGCGGCCCTGTTCGTCGGGCGGCCGGTGATGACGTCGCTCGTCATGCTCGGCATTCTGATCTTCGGCATCGTCAGCTACCGGCTGCTGCCGGTGAACGCGCTGCCGAACGTCGACTTCCCCACGATCCAGGTCTCGGCGAGCCTGCCCGGCGCCAGTCCGGACACGATGGCCTCCGCGGTCGCGACGCCGCTCGAGAAGCAGTTTTCGACGATCGCGGGCATCGATTCGATGACGTCGCAGTCGACGCAGGGCAGCACGTCGATCACGATCCAGTTCGCGCTCGACCGCAACATCGACGCCGCCGCGCAGGACGTGCAATCGGCGATCGCCGCCGCCGCTCGGCAGCTCCCGTCGGCGATGCCCTCCCCGCCCACGCAGCGCAAGGTCAACCCGGCCGAATCGTCGATCCTGCTGCTCGCGCTCACGTCGAGGACGCAGCCGCTCTCCGTCGTCGACGACTACGCGGAAAACAACCTCGCGCAGCGCATCTCGACGATCAGCGGCGTCGCGCAGGTGCAGGTCTACGGGTCGCAGAAATACGCGGTGCGCATCCAGCTGGACCCGAACGCGCTCGCCACGCGCGGCATCGCGCTCACCGACGTCGAGCAGGCCGTCGGCAACGCGAACGTGAACATCCCCACCGGCACGCTGTACGGCAGCCAGCGCGCGACGTCGGTGATGGCCACCGGCCAGCTCAACGATGCGAAGGAGTACGCACCGCTGATCGTCGCGTACCGCAACGGCGCCGCTGTCCGGCTGAACCAGATCGGGCGCGTGTTCGACAGCGTGCAGAACGACAAGGTCGCGGCCTGGTACAACGGCACGCGGGGCGTCGTGCTCGCGATCAGCCGGCAGCCGGGGACGAACACGATCGAGGTCGTCGACGCGATCAGGAACATCCTGCCGTCGTTCCAGGCGCAGCTGCCGCCGTCGGTGCAGCTCTCGATCCTGTACGACCGCTCCGAGTCGATCCGCGAGTCGGTCCGCGACGTGCAGTTCACGCTGCTGCTCGCGCTGGCACTCGTGATCGGCGTGATCTTCGTGTTCCTGCGCAGCGTCAGCGCGACCGTGATCCCGAGCCTCGCGCTGCCGATGTCGATCATCGGCACGTTCTCGGCGATGTACCTGCTGGGCTACAGCCTCGACAACCTGTCGCTGATGGCGCTGACGCTTTGCGTCGGGTTCGTCGTCGACGACGCGATCGTCGTGCTCGAGAACGTCACGCGGCACATGGAAATGGGCAAGTCGCGCCTGCAGGCCACGCTCGATGGCACGAAGGAGATCGGCTTCACGATCGTGTCGATGACGACGTCGCTCGTCGCCGTGTTCATCCCGGTGCTGCTGATGGGCGGCATTCTCGGGCGGCTTCTGCACGAATTCGCGGTCACGATCATCGTCGCGGTGCTGTTGTCGGGCTTCGTGTCGCTGACGCTCACGCCGCTTTTGTGCAGCCGGATGCTGAAGGTCGAGCGCAAGGAGGATCACGGCAGGATCTTCGCGGCGAACGAGCGGGTGTTCCAGGCGGTGCTCGCCGCGTACCGGCACAGCCTGCAATGGGCGCTGCATCACCGGCGGTTCACGATGCTCGTGTTCGCCGCGATCTTCGCCGGCACCGCCTTCCTGTTCTCGTGGATGCCGAAGGGCTTCCTGCCGAGCGACGACGTGGGCCAGCTCTTCGTGATCACCGAAGCGGCGCAGGACATCTCGTTCGACGCGATGAAGAACCTGCAGCAGCAGGTGGCGGCGATCATCCGGGAGAATCCGCACGTCGAGAACGTGATGTCGTTCGCGGGCGCCGGCGGGCCGAGCTCGTCGCTCAACAACGGGCGGCTGTTCGTGACGCTGAAGCCGCGCGACGAGCGTCCGAAGGCCGACGAGATCGTGCAGGAGCTGCGGCCCGCGCTGCGCAACATCCCCGGCATCAACGCGTACGTGCAGAACATCCCGACGATCCGCGTCGGCGGGCGCCTGTCCAAGAGCCAGTACCAGTACACGGTGCAGGCCCCGGACACCGAGGAGCTCTACAAGTGGGCGCCGAAGCTCGAGGCGAAGATCCGCACGCTCCCGGGCCTTCAGAACGTCACCACCGACCTCCAGATCACGCAGCCGCAGATCACCGTCGAGATCGACCGCAACAAGGCGTCGGCGCTCGGCGTTTCCGCGCAGACGATCGAGAACACGCTCTACGACGCGTACGGCGCGCGCCAGGTGTCGACGATCTTCGCGCCGACCGATCAATACTGGGTCGTGATGGAGCTCGAGCCGCGCTACCAGACCGACCCGTCGGTGCTGTCGCTGCTCTACGTGCGCTCGAGCAGCGGAGCGCTGGTGCCGCTCAATGCGGTGGCGACGCTCGCGCCGACCGTCGGCCCGCTCGCGATCAACCACCAGGGCCAGCTGCCGGCGGTCACGATCTCGTTCGACGTGGCGCCGGGCGTCGCGCTGTCGCAGGCGATCGACGAGATCAATGCCGCCACCGCCGAGATGCAGCTGCCGCAATCGGTGATCGGCACGTTCCAGGGAACGGCGCAGGCGTTCCAGGCGTCGCTGCGCGGGATGGGGATCCTGCTCGTGCTCGCGATCTTCATCATCTACCTCGTGCTCGGCATCCTCTACGAGAGCTTCATCCACCCGGTGACGATCCTCTCGGGCCTGCCCACCGCCGGCTTCGGCGCGCTCGTCACGCTGATCGCATTCGGCAGCGATCTCAACATGTACGCGTTCGTCGGGATCATCATGCTGATCGGCATCGTCAAGAAGAACGCGATCCTGATGATCGACTTCGCGATCGAGGGCCAGCGCCGCGAGGGGATGGATGCCGAGCACGCGATCTTCCAGGCGTGCATGACGCGCTTCCGCCCGATCATGATGACGACGATGGCCGCGCTGATGGGCAGCCTGCCGATCGCGCTCGCGCTCGGGGCCGGCGGCGACTCGCGGCAGCCGCTCGGGCTCGCCGTCGTCGGCGGCCTCGTCGTGTCGCAATTGCTTACGCTCTACATCACACCGGTCGTCTACCTGTACTTCGAGCAGTTCCGCGCGTGGGTGGCGTCGCGGCGGCCGCGTGCCGAAGCGCTGCACCCGCCGCCCGCCCACGCCGATTGACGCGTTTGCTATGCTCCGGCGCGTTCGCGTCGGCGCGGAGTGCTCACCATGAAAGATGCATCGATCCCGGTCACGCTGATCGCCGTGGGCCTTGGCTGGCTGCTATGGGAATTGCGGCTGTTCCCCGACGTCGACTGGATCATCTCGCTCGGATTCATCGCCGCGGGCATCGCCGTCATGGTGATCGACGGCATCAACAAGAACTCCGTCGTCATCGGCCCGTTCCTGATCGCGATCGGCCTTGCATGGCTGGTGCACGACCGCTATGGCACGCACTGGCGTTACATCATCCCGTTCATGCTCGTGTTGCTCGGCCTTCTGATGCTGATCGCGCGCGGCGAGCGAATCCGCGAGCGCCGCGGGCGCAATCCCGGCGATTAGGCTGCGGCCGCGAGCGCCGCCTCGAGCGACGGCAGGTAAGCGGTCAGTTCCCACGCCCGCGCGCGGTCGAGGCATGCCGCAAGCGCCGCTGGATCGGGCTCGCCGCGGCCGGCGCCGGCCAGCGCGCGCGCACGCGCAACCAGCAGCTCGACGACCGGCAGCGGCTCGTCGTGCATTGCACGCTCGAGCAGATCGGCGTAGCGGTCGACGCTCGCCCATTCGCGCGCGTCGAGCAGCGCGTCGATGCCCCAGTGATAGAACGCGAGATGGCAATGCGCGACGCATTCCTCGCTCAGCAACCGCTCCCCCTCCGCGAGCGCCGCGCGGCGCTCGTCGCCGCTCGCCGCGAGGCGCGCCTTTGCACCCAGCACCAGCGGTCCCGCGAAGCGCGGGCCGACATCGTTGCTGCGCGACCATGCCTGCTCGAGGCAGGCGCGCGCCACGTCGCTCTTGCCCTCGTGCGCGCGCACGAGGGCAAGGCCGGTGTACAGGATCACTTCGAAACGGCGCGCGGCGACCGTGCGCGCGAGCGCGATCCCGCGCGCCAGCGGCTCGGCCGCGTCGGCGTAGCGCCCGCAGTAAGCGAGCACGAAGCCGGCCGCTTCATCGCACATCGTTTCGGCGAAGCGATCGCGCAGATCGTGCGCGAGGCGCCGCGCCCCGCGAAACTGCGCCAGCGCACTGTCGATGCGCCCGAACAGCGCGTCGACGATCGCGACCATGCACCGATTCATCGGCATCAATCGCGTAAGGCCCGCGCGCTCGCAGATGTCGAGGCAGCGTCGAAACGCGGACTGTGCCGAACGCATCTGTCCTTGCGCATACAAGGCATCGGCGACGCCTGACAGCGCCTGCGCCTCGCATTCCGCGTCGCCGGCCTGCTGCGCCAGGGCAAGCGCACGCTCGTGGTGCCGGCGGCACTCGCCGGCCGCACCTGCCGAAAAGTGCAGGCTGCCGCGCAGGTAGGCGATGCGCGCGAGGTGAGCGGTGAGACAGGCGCGATTGGCGCTTTCCTCGGCCGCGTCGAGCGCCGCGAGTCCCTTCGCGATCGCGCTTTGCATCCGATGCCCGGATGCGACGCCGATCCACGCCGCCGCGCGCTCGCGATCGTCGGCGGCGTCGTCGAGCGCCGACTCGAACGCACCGATCGATTCGGCGGCATTGCCATGCCGCGCGTGCAGCTCGCCCGCGAGCGCGGCCAGGCCGAAGCGCGCCGCGGCGCCGGACGGAAGCTGTCGCCCGCGGGTCACGAGCGCGAGCGCCGCCTCGGTCCGCATCGCGTTCGCCTCGGCGCGCGCCGCCGCCAGATACGCGTCCGCCGCGCGCGGATCCTCGGCACGGTCGAGATGCTCGGCGCAAAGCGCCGGATCGCGTCCCTCGTACCAGAGCGCCGCCTTGTGGTGGAGTTCGCGGCGCGACGCGTGCAGCAGCGACGCATAGGCGCTGTCGCGGATCAGCGCGTGCGTGAACATCATTTCATCGCCATGGTCGTCGCCACGCAGCAGATCGCGCGCGACCGGCACCGACGGAACGTAGCCGGGATCGCCGACCAGATGGCGAAGCAGGTCGAGCGGAAAGCGCTGCCCGACAACGGCAGCCGCCTGGAGCGCTGACTTGTCGTTGGCCGGAAGCCGGTCGAGGCGCGCGAGCACGGCGGTCTGGATCGTCGGCGGAACCGCGTCCTCGTCGGTGTCGCTGCGCAGGAGCTGCATCAGGAACAGCGGATTGCCCTGCGCCCGCGTGACGCAGCGCTCGGCGAGATCCGGTGCGACGGCAAGATGCGCGCGCGCAAGCGCAAGCGCATCGCCGCGCGCAAGCGGGGGGAGATCGAACCGGATCACTTCGGACTCACGCCACCCCTCGCCGACGGGGTCGCCATCGCGCCGCGTCGTCAATGCGAGCACCACCGGCGCGCGTCCCGTCGCGCCGGCGAGCGCATGCAGGCATGCCAGCACCCATTCGGATGCCCAATGCACGTCCTCGACCAGCAGCACGGCAGGACGCTCGCTCGCCGCGGTTTCGGCGAGCTGCACGAGCGCACGCAGCTTGCCGCTGCGATGCGCCCCGTCGTCCATCGCCTCGTAGAGACTGTCCGGACGCTGCGGAATCAGCAGCAAATCGGCGAGCCACGGCTCATCGTCGCCGCGGACGCGTGAGGAAACGATCGCCCGGTCCAGTGCCGTGCGCCGTACGGCGGCGGCCGCCGCCGCGGGCGCGTCGAGCAGGCTGCATGCGAGCGCATGAATCGCATCCTGTCCGCTCGCCGCGCCGAAATCGAGCACGGTGGCGGCATGGCAACGTGCGCCTGCGGCGCGCGCGTCCGCGAGCAGCGCCTCGGCGAGCCGCGTCTTGCCCATGCCGGGGTCGGCGCGCAGCAGCACGACGGCGCCCCTGCGCTCGCTCGACGCACGCGCAAGCAGGCCGGCGAAGCGCTGGCGTTCCGCATCACGACCGACAAGGGGCTGCGCGTCGCGCGCACCCGCCTGGACGCCGGCGAGCTTCCACGCGCGAATGCCGCCCGGCAGGCCGCGAATGGTGACGCAACCGAGCGGCTCCATGTGCGCGAACGCCGATCCCGCCTGCGCGACGCCTTCCGAAACCACCGTTTCGCCGGACGACGCAAGGTCGGTCAGGCGCGAGGCGAGATTGACCGCGTCGCCGGTGACCGTGTAATTGCGATGCGCGGCGCTGCCGGTCGCCGCCGCGATCACCTCGCCGTTCGCGATGCCGATGTGCGTGCCGAACGCGCGCCCGGATTCGCGCGGCAGGCGCGCCACGGCATCGTGGATCGCGATGGCCGCGTGGAGCGCACGCTCGACGTCGTTGCCGTACGCGACCGGTGCGCCGAACACGCCCATGACCGCGTCGCCGATGTGCTTGTCGATCGTGCCGCCGAACCGCGCGATGATGCCGTCGACGAGATCGAAGAAAACGGTCAGCAGCGCATGCGTCCGCTCGGGATCCTGCGTGCTGGAAAGGCGCGTGTAGCCCGCGAGGTCCGCGAACAGCACGGCCACCTGGCGACGCTCGCCCGCCGGGAGTGCCACCGCAGGCGGCGGGACGGCGTCATCGACACGCGCGCCGCAGTTCGCGCAGAAGCGCGCGTTCGGCGGCAGCTCGGCGGCGCACTGATGGCAGTTCGGCACGATAAGCTCGAGTTTCGGGAAGCATTGTGCCGCAGATGAAGAACGCACCGCGCTGACACGAGGCTCCTCAACAGCCGGTCGCGAGCGGCTTCAACCGCACGAGGTCCGGCTCGACGCCGATTCCCGGCGCATCGCCGAGCACGACGATGCCGTCCCTCGGAACGAGCGGGCACACCTCTTCCCGCAACGGATTCGGGTTGGCGTCGACCTCGGCGTAGCTGTCCGCCGTGCCATGCGCGGCGAGCAGATGAAGGCTCGCCGCAAGGCCGATGCCGCCGCCCAGCCAGTGCGGGCAGCACGCCACGCCGCGGCTCGCCGCGTGCAGCGCGACATCGCGGCAGCGGGTGATGCCGCCCCACTTGCCGACGTCCGGTTGGACGACGGCGAGCCAGCCGCCGTCGATCGCCTCGCAGAACGCCGCGCGTCCGCGCAGGTTCTCGCCTGCAGCGAGCGGGATCGCGCTGGCTTTGGCGAGGCGCCGCCATGACGCCGCGGGCTCATCGGCGGCCAGCGGTTCCTCGATCCAGTGCGGCGCGAACGGCGCGAGCTCGGCGACGCGTGCAACCGCCTCCGCTTCCTCCCACGCCTGGTTGGCATCGGTCATGATCCGCGCGTCGTCGCCGAGTGCGTCACGCAGCGCACGCAGGTTGTCGACGTCGCGCTTCGACCCGAATCCCACCTTCAGCTTGAACGCGCCGTGGCCTTCCGCGCGCTTGCTCAGGGCGGTGGCGACCACGTCGTCGGGACCGAGGCCGCTCGCATACACGCTGACGTGCCCGCTCGTGCCGCCGAGCAGGCGCCACAGCGGCACGCCCGCCCGGCGCGCCGCCATGTCCCACAGCGCCTGGTCGATCGCAGCCGATACCTGGGCAAACGGCCCAGGCTCGCCACATTGCAACGCAAGGCGGCGCGTGCGCTCCTCGAGCAGCGCCGTCACGGCGGTGGGATCGCAGGGAGCGCCGCGGAGCAGCGGCGCGAAAATCGAGCGCGCAAGCCGCGCGCGATGCTCCGCGCCGACCTGCGGAAAGTTGGCGAACGATTCGCCCCAGCCCCACGCGCCGTCGCTCGCGACGACGCGGACGAACACCGCCGGCCGGCTGGTCATCGCGCCGAACGCGTTGGTCACGGGAACGTCGATGGGCGCGCGGAAAACGTGTGCTTCCACGGCGCTGATCACGGGCTCCATGCGGTCCTCCGGGGGCTGCCTGCGCGCGGCTGTTCGAATCCGGATGCGAACGTTATCATGCGCTCCGCGCCGAATGTGAGCGCATTCCAGGGATGCCATGTCCAGCGAGGATCGACGTGACACGCAGTCCCCCGGCGGCGGGCTGCGGATTGGCGAGCGCTTTTCGATGCGAGGCCGCCGCGCGCTCGTGACCGGCGGCAGCGTCAGCATCGGCCGGGTGATCGCACTTGCGTTCGCGGACGCCGGCGCCGACGTGGCCGTCCATCGATCGCTCGCCGCCGACACGGCGTTCGGGAAGCCGGACGCGGGCGCACGAACGGTGGAGGAAATCCACGCGCGCGGTGGCCGTGCCGCACTGATCGAGGCGGACTTCGAGCAGCCGGGCGAGGCGGCCCGCACCGTGCACGCGGCGGCGGATGCGCTGGGATTCGTGGACGTGCTCGTGATCTGCGCGTCGATCCAGTACCGCACGCCGTTCGACGAGATCACCGCCGAACAGATCGAGCGGCAGATCCAGATCAACTTCCGCGCGTCGATCGAGCTGATGCAGGCGGCGCTGCCGGCGATGAAGGCCCGTGGATGGGGCCGGGTGCTGACCATCGGCAGCATCAACCAGACGCGCCCCGAGCCGGTGCTCGCCGTCTACGCCGCGCTGAAGAGCGCACAGCACAACCTCGCCATCAATCTCGCGCGGCAATACGCGCCGTTCGGTGTCACGGTGAACAACCTGTCTCCTGGCCTCATCGCTACCGAGCGAAATCGCTGGCGACGCGCGGACGCCGCGCAGTGGGCGGAGATCGAGCGCGAATCGAGCCCGATGGGCCGCGCGGGCACGCCCGAGGAGATCGCGGGCGCGGCGCTGCTGTTCTGCTCCGAGGCGGGCAGCTTCATCACCGGTGCCGACCTTCAGGTCACCGGCGGCCGCCATCTGTAGAAAGCGGCGAGCCGGTCAGACCAAGCCGGTGAATCGCGGCTCGGGCAACCCCGGAGTGCTCACGTGCAGGGCGAACAGCGCGCCGGCGTGCGGCTGCGCAGCGAGCTCGGCCTGCGAAAGCTTCTGGCGCGCAGTGGTCACGTACAGCGTGCGCAGGTCGGCACCGCCGAGCGTGCACGCGGTTACGCGCGTCGCCGGGATCGCGATCACGCGGTCGATGCGGCCGTCGGGCGTGATCCGCGCGACGCAGCCGCCCTCGTAGCGCGCGCTCCACAGGCAACCGTCAGCGTCGATCGCTGCGCCGTCCGGTCGCCCGGGCAGGATGTCGCGCTCGACGAGCACGCGCATGGCGCCGAGGGTTCCTTCGTCCGGGTCGAACGCGTAGGCGCGCAGCCGTCCGTCCGGGGTATCGGCGAAGTAGAGCGTGCGGTCGTCCGGGCTCCAGGCCAGAGCGTTGGGCACCGTCACGTCGCGCAGCACGCGCGCGCAGGCGAGGTCGCGCGTGATCCGATAGAGCGCACCCGTGGTCGCCGCGCCGTAGTCGCGCATGCTGCCTGTCCACAGACGGCCGCGCCGGTCACACCGGGTTTCATTGAGGCGATTGCCCAGCGACTCGGGTTCCGGCTGCACCAGCGGCGTCGGCGCACGCGCGTGGTCGAGATCGAATGCGCAGATGCCCGTGCGCATCGCGAGCAGCACGCGGGGACCCTGCGCGAGCGCGACCGCGCCGCACAGATCCGGCAGCGTCCATTGCAGCAGATGTCCCGTTGCCGGATCGAGCGCGCGCAACGCCGGAGCTCGAATGTCGACCCAGTAGAGTCGTTGCTCGCGCGTACACCAGACGGGAGACTCGCCGAGGACGTCGCTGCCCTCCGTCACCCGCTCGACAGCGGCCCCCGTCTCGAGCTTCCAGCCCATGGCCTCAGGTCGTCTCCCGCAGCACCAGCTCGAAGCCGAGATCGATCGCTTTCGCTTCGACGCTGCCGCCCGCGAGCCGGCGGCACAGCAGCGCGGCCGCGCGGCGTCCCATCTCGTAGCGCGGCATGCGCATCGTGCTCAGTGCCGGAACGCATTGCGACGCGATCTCCTGATCGTCCATGCCCGCGATCGCGATTGCCGCTGGCACCGCGAGTCGCCGGCGCTGGCATTCGAACAGCGCGCCAAGCGCGATCACATCGCTGGTACAGAACAGCGCATCGAGATCGGGCCGGCGCTCGAGCACCTCGGCCACACCCGTCGCGCCGCCCCGATAGCTCAGTTCGACTTCCGCCTCGAGGCGCGTGCCGTCGAGCAGCGCGTGGTCGCGCAATCCCGCCACGTAGCCCGAGTGCCGGTCCTGCACGCGGTCGATGTAGTCGCGCCCCTTCTGCCCGATGTAGGCGATCCTGCGGCGCCCGCTTGCGATCAATGCGTGCGTCATCGCGCGCGCCGCTTCGAAGTTCGAATAACCGACGACCATGTCGATCGGCGTCGCGGTGAGGTTGCCGGTCTCGACAACGGGGATGCGTGCCGCCGCGAGCATGCGTCGCGTGCCGAGCGTGTGCGTCGTGCCGGTCAGGTACATCGCGTCGGGTCGCCGGGTGAGCAAGGCGCTCACGAGCTCCTCTTCCTCCTGTGGCGAGAAGCCGCTGTCGGCGAGCAGCAGATGCAAGCCTTGCTGCTCGAGCACTTCCGACATCCCGCGCAGCACCTCGGCGACGATGGAGTGCGTCACGCTGGGAATCACTGCCGCCACGACGCCGGAGCGCTGCGATTTGAGGCTGGCCGCGACGCGGTTCGGCACGTACCCCGTCGCCTCGATCGCCGCAAGGACGCGCGCCCGCGTCTTCGCTGCGACCCTGTCGGGCTCGCGCAGCACGCGCGACACGGTAATCACCGACACCCGCGCAAGACGCGCGACGTCCTGCATGCGCGACGGCGCACGCGGGGTGACGGCACAGGCGTCGACGATTTGAGGCATGCCGCGAGATCGATTGACAGAGCCGTCATGGTAACGTTAGCATGGGCCGGCCAACAACCCGACAGCGCTGCGACGACGTGCGCCGCGTCGTTCACGCGCCAACCACGCCACAGGAGGCAACATGCGCAATCGGGCGCAGCGGCTCGCGGCCCTGGTCCTCGTCTCCCTGCTCGCCGCGGGACCGGCGTTGGCTGACACCGTCAATCTCACCTTCCGGTTCAACGACACCGAGGAGAAGGAGCTGCGGGGGGCGCTCGACCAGTTCGAGCAGCAGAACCCCGGCATCAAGGTCACGTTGCAGCGC
>Ga0307405_10000534_pt1 | contig 14388 bp, 14 predicted proteins | sample 322Cmetagenome_2_FD_203311 | JGI IMG/M metagenome (GOLD analysis project Ga0307405, IMG submission 203311) | Maize rhizosphere microbial communities from greenhouse at UC Davis, California, United States - 322HYB-C-1 | ecosystem: Host-associated > Plants > Roots > Rhizosphere > Soil | place...
CTGGCGGCGGTGCGGGCGACACCCCTGCGACAGGCCCGCGCGGAGCTGGCCCGCACCCTGGACGGTCATCGGCGCCCACCCGCCTTCGCCTCGGCCATCTTCGCCGCCCCGGACATGGTGGACCGGCTGGCCGACGCGATCCGGGCAACCTGGACGGCCCTGGTGCAGCCGGAGTGGCCGCGACTGCGGAGCATTCTGGAGCGCGACATACTGCATCGGGCCGGGCGGCTTGCCGCGTACGGTTGGGCCGATGCGCTGACCGACCTGGACGGGCGGCTCGGCTGGGAGAGTGACGGGCTGCGGGGCGAGATCGTGATCCGCGGGTTCGGCTCCCAGACGCACCGTCCGGGTGGTGGCGGGCTGCTGTTCGTGCCGTCGGTGTTCGGCCCACTCATTCCCTATGTGGACCCACCCTGGCCGTACGCGTTGGTCTACCGGGCCCGCGGCGTGGCCGAGATCCTCGGCCGGCCGGATCCGGTCAGGCCGCGAGTAGGTCCGGCCCTGGACGCGCTGGACCGGTTGGTCGGCGCGACCCGGGCCCTGCTGCTGCGCGCGCTCGGCACCCCGGGTACGACGACCCAACTGGCCGCGCAGTTCGGCCTTTCGGTGGGCACGGTCGGCGACCACCTCGCCGTGCTGCGCGAGGCCGGGCTGGTGCGGCGCGCGCGGATCGGGCGCGCCGTCCGCTATGAGCGCACCCCGCTGGGCGACGCCCTCACCGGCTAATGTCGCGCGTCGAAGGTTTCCTATCGTCACAAGTGCAAGACAGTTGTGGTCTCGACAGTGTCTGGAGGCCACGACTGCAATGCACTTGTGCGGTGCAGTCGTTCCAGCCGCGTCGGTTCAACGGTGACGCGGTTGTCGAGGCAGGGCGATGTCGAACCTCACCCGGGACCATGACCGTCCGGTCAGGTCGCGGCCGTCGGGCGTGGGAGTGCCCGGTGGCTGCCGCTGGAACTCCTTGACCAGTGAACGCTTGACGCCGAAGACGGCGTCGGAGGCCAGCAGGTCGTCGCCGTCGACGAAGATGTGTGTCACGAGTGTCCGCGTGCCGGGTGCGGCGACCTTGAGGTGTAGGTGGGAGGCGCGCATCGGGGAGCGTCCGGTCTGCCGCAGCAGCTGGCCGACCGGGCCGTCGTGCGGAATGGGGTACGGCGTGGGCGTCAGCCCCCAGAACGCGTATCGGCCACCATCGTCGGCGTAGAGGTGCCCGCGCCCGGACACGCGATTGTCGCCGTGTTGCACGTCGTACAGGCCGTCATCGTCGGCCTGCCATACCTCGATGAGCGCTCCGGGGACGGGGTTGCCGGCGGTGTCGGTCACGCTGCCCTCGACCCAGCACGCCTGGCCCGGCGCCCCGCCCGCGATGTCGCCGCCGAGGCCGATCTCGGGGGAGTTCTCGGCGAAGAACGGGCCGACCACGGTGGCTTCGGTGGCGTTGGCGTAGGCCTCGTTGTTGACATTGATCGTCTGCATGGATGCGCCGAGCACATCGGAGAGAAGTACGAATTCCTGGCGGCGGTCGGTGGTGATGTGCCCGGCGGCGGTGAGGAACGCGATCGCCTGCCGCCACTCCCGCTCGGTGAGGCGGACCTCGGTGATGAACGCGTGCAGATGCCCGACCAGCGCCCGCATCACCTGTTTGACGCGCGGATCGGGCGTGTTGTCGAACGATGCCAGCACGGTGCGGATGAGCTCGTCCTCCACCTGGCGCTGCCGGGCCGGGATCTCTGGCGGCATCGCGGTCCTCCTCCGACCTCCGGGTGCGGGCGTTGGTCGCGTGGCAGCGACGTCAGTGCCATCCTGAGGTCGTAGGCCCCGGGCCGGCAACCCGATGGTCGCCGGCCCGGGTGTCGTCATGCTCCGGCGACGGTGACCCATCGGGTCTTGGACGCGAAGATGAAGTTCTCCTCGGTCGAGGTGGCTGGAACCATGCAGAACTGCAACCAGGCCTTGCCCCGGTGCAGGCTCTGCAGCGGACGGCCGGTGAAGTCGGTCGGGTTACGGCCCAACGTCACGTGCTTCACGTGCCACCGCCCGTCGCAGGTGACCTCGACATCCTGCGACACGTTCGTGTCGTACCAGGCGTCCACCGTGGAGCTGCTGCCCTCGGCCGTCGGGTCGGGCCCGCCCTGCTTCACCGACACCCAGACATGCATCTCCTCGCTGGGACCCCAACAGCGGTACGTGCCGGCCACGCGTACGGTGCCGGCCCCGTCGACGCCGAGCACGGCGGAGCCGGCCAGCGCGCCGATCTCTGGCGTCGGAACCTCGGCCGACGCCGGCTGGGCGGCGAGGGTGAACGCCATCGAGGACGCCAACGCCCCGACCGCGATGGTGAGAAGCCGTGACAAACGCATGTGCTCTTGCTCCTTTGCAGTCAGCCGGCCGGCCCGAGCGACGGCCGCAATTGGCCGAGGCTGGCCGACCAACCGGCCGCCGACAAGGCCTGGGCGCGGCATAGGTGGTGTCTGTGCCCGTGTGCGCCGATAGGACCGGGTGATATGGGTCACCCTGTCGGGCGATCGGTGCCACTTATCGCACCCGTTCGTCGGTTGACTCTCAGCGCCCCGCGGGTTCGTCGGCGCGCGGTACCGGCCCACCGTCGCGGCGCCGGTCCGCCCGCCACAAAACGTCCGCACGGCCGTCGCTGTCGATGTCGCTGTCGATGTCGGACGAGATCGACCCGTCGGCACCGCTCTGTCCACCCACGACGGTATGCCGGTGGCCGTGCTGAGCACCGATTCCAGGTCCCGTGCTGGCCACGGACGCGCCACCGGTCCCGCACGGCGAACCTCGACAGGGAGCCAGTCCCGCTGGCCGCCGGATCAACCAGAACTGAGTTGAGAGACGAGGTCGAGAACCGCTGCAGCGGTTCGCTTGGGCTGGCCAAGCCACGGTCCATGCCCCGCGGGAAGCACTACCAGCCGTGCGTCGGGAATCTGGTCGACCATTGCCTGGGCGACCGGGATGCCGCCCAGCGGCTCCCATTCGCCCCATATCAGCAACGTAGGCATTGCCACCGAGGACAGCTCGTCCGGTCGCACCACCGCCTTACGTCGCAGCCCCGACCGGGACAGCAGGCCGAACGGTGAAACCACTCTGCGAATTTCGGCTCTGGAGACCTTGTCGGCCAATCGGTCCCGGCCGGCGGCAAGGAGCAGGTCGATCAGGTCCGGGTAGCGGACGATGGTCTCCCGTTCGCGAGCGGCGTGGTGCACGAACGTCAGCAGGGACTTCCGGCTCGGACGCGCCAACCGCGACATCAGCTCTCCCAGACCGAGCGTGGCGTTCAGGCGGATCGGCAGGGCGATGCGCGCACCCGGTATGGCCGGCGGACCGATCAATGCCAACCGGTTGACCCGGTCGGGACGAGCCAGCGCGTACCACAGCGCCCACATTGCGCCCCCCGAGTGGCCGAGCAGCGCGGCGGTGTCCAGTTCGAGCGCGTCGAACAAGCGATCCAGCCATGCGACCACCGCTTCGCGGTTACCTGCCCTAGGGAGATCGATCGGGTCGCTCAGCCCGTGCCCGGGCCGGTCAGGGGCGATGGCGCGGATGCCGTGGAGCTCGTTCAGCAACGGCAGAAGAAATCCTGCCGGTCCTCCTGGGCTGTGGAGGAGCACGACCGGCGGCCCCTCCCCGTGTTCCAGGACATGGACCAGCTTGCCGGGGCCCACCTCGACGTAGCGGCGGCGGACGGCGGTTCCCGTCAGCACGCGCTCGTACACCTGCTGGATCTCGTCGGTGTGATGGCCCCGGCGCCTGGGGTGCGTGTCGGCCTCGTGCTTGTTCATGACCGCCCTTCCGTAGCCGCACCTGGCCGGTGCCAGATCGCTGGACCATTACGCTAGGACCGGCCGCGGGCGGTCACCATCGGGAAATCTCCCCATGCGGTCAGCCCGTGCTGCATCGCGAACATCGCAGCGGCCGCTCGCGTCGAGATTCCGATCTTCGCGTAGGCGTTCTGGACATGGCGGTCGGCGGTCTTGGCGGCGATGCCCAGGGCCCGCGCGATTTGTTTCGTCGTCAGGCCAGCGGCGAGTAGAGCGACGACCTCGGCCTCGCGCTCGGTCAGTCCAGCTGGTCGAGGGAGATGAGGAACGGCGTGCCCAGCCGCCGCAAGCACGGCCGCGACGCTGTCGGCATCCAGCCGCCCGTCACGGGCCTCCTGGCCGAGGAGGTCAGCAGCCCGCTGCCGCGGTAAGGCCGCCCGATGGGGCCGATGCTCCGTCATGGCCTGGTAGGCGTCTGCGGCGGCGAGCAGCCGGGCCAGCGGAGGAACACCCAGGGTCGCTCCCCGGTGGTATCCGGAGCCGTCTTGCCGCTCGTGATGCGACGTGGCGACCGGTGCAATGGTCGCGAAGAACGCGGACCTGCACAGCACCCGCTCCGTGTGGTAGGCGTGCAGCCTGACCCGTTCCCAGTCGTCCGCTGTCAGCGGGCCCGGCTTCTGCCAGATCTGGCTGGGCACAGCCACGCGTCCCAGGTCGTGGACGGACCCGGCCCGCCGTACCGCCACCTGATCTGCGGGCGGCATGCCGCGCAGCTGCGCAGCCCTTCCGGCCAGGTCCGCGACGCCGATCGCGTGGCCCACCAAGTAGGAGGCGGAGAGGTCGGCGAAATCTCCCATCGCAGCGAGGGCCTGATCGACGGACAGATCGCGCAGGAACAGCCCCGCACCAGGCTCGACCGCGAGGACCTCATCCCATGCCGACCGTTGACCGTCGAGGTCAAGGATCGCGGCGGGCTCGTCCAGGAGCACGGCGGCTACAGCCGGATCGAAGGCGTTTCCGGCGCGGGCCTGGATCACGCTGGCCGCGAACTCCGCGCCTCCAAGCACGTGCTGGAAGGTCGCGTCGCGGGCCACGTGGATGATTCGAAGCGCAAGCGGGACCTCGTCACCACGCAGGCCGGCCGGTCGCCCTCTGCCGTCCCACCGCTCGGTCAGATGGGCGAACAGGCCATGCACCGACTGCGGCATTCCCAGCCGCGCGCCGAGCATCTGTGCGACCTCGCACCCGGCCGCGAAGTTGCGACGATACAGACGTGCGGCGCGTGGGAGCCGCCGCGCCGCCCACAACGCCCGCATGGGATCCGCACTGTCCGGGCCGGCCAGCGCTCGCATGATCCCGTACATCGCCTCCGCCGGCGTTCCGAACATCACCGGGTTGAAGTGAGCCACCAAGGCGCCTTCGTCGAACAGCTCCGCGCTCGTCTCGGTGGTGGCGGTGCACCCGGCATGAAACAGCAGGCACCCGTAGTACGTCTGCATCGCGGTATCCGGATCGACGCTTAGCCGCTCCGCCAGGCGCATGGCGACCACGGTGCTCTGTAGCCCGTGCTCGAAGGGAAGGCCGGTGCCCAGATCAGTAGCGAGGCACAGCACGGCGATGAGCTCCGCGGTACGGACTTCCTCCTGATCCGGGCGCGGGTCGATTGACACGACTCGAAGTTACACGCCGCTGCGTCGCGAGACGGATCCGGACCTGCGCCCCGTCCACGACGCACCCGCCCGATCACACGGGCGGACAGGGCGGGGATGACCCATTCCGCCGAGCCGACACGCCGCGGAACTCTAAGGCGCGCGTTCCTCGGCGCCGTCGGTGGTGACATGGTCGATGAGCCGTTCGACCGCGTTGATCAATGGGGTCTCGAGGTCGCGGTAGTCGTGGACCCGGGCCAGGATGTCGCGCCAGAGTTGAGCCGGATTGGTGTGACCGAGAGCGGCGCAGACCGCCGGCTTCCAGGGCTGGCCCGGTGCGATGGCGGGCCAGGCGTCGATGCCGGCGGCGCTGGGGCGTACGGCCTGCCAGATGTCGACGTAGGGGTGGCCGGTCACCAGCACGTGCGGGCCGGCGACCATGGCGGCGATACGGCTTTCCTTCGAGCCGGTCACGAGGTGGTCGACCAGGACGCCCAGACGCCGTCGTGGCCCGGGGTCGAACCGGGCCACGGCCTCGGCGAGTGTGTCGACGCCCGACAAGGGCTCCACGACAACGCCTTCCACGCGGAGGTCGTCACCCCAGATCCGTTCGACAAGCTCGGCGTCGTGGATGCCTTCCACCCAGATCCGCGACTGTCGGGCAACCAGCGCCGGGTGTGGCCCGACCGACAGCGAGCCACTGGCCGTTCGGTGGGGCCGGTCGGCCCTGGCGGCGGCCGGGCGGCGCAGCGTGACGACCGCGCCATCGAGAAGGAAGGCACCGGGTGTCAGAGGGAACAGGCGCCGGCTCCCATGACGATCCTCGAGGACCACCGCACCGACCTCGAAGCCCACGACCGCACCACAGAAGCCGGAGCCGACGTCCTCGACCACCAACTCCGGACCAGCGTCCACGACGGGCACCTCGGCCCTGGACCGTCCCGCCGCCAGCACATCGAAGTCGTACCGTCCCACGGGCCCAGACGTTACCGCCGCCGTCACCGGCCGGGCCGACGCCGCGCGGTCGGTCCGGCGCGCGATCACGAAGGTTTGAGTTCGCGCCGGAGGAGCTTGCCCGACGGGGTCCGTGGCAGCGTCGGGACCTCGGTGACGTCGGCGAGGCGCTTGTAGCCGGCCACCCGCTCCGCGACCCAGACCCGGACCGTCGCCAGGTCGAGCGGCTCGGCGGCGACGATGTAGGCGACGGGTAGCTCGCCGTGCCGCTCGTCCGGGCGCCCGACCACCGCGGCGTCGACGATGCCGGGATGGGTCAGCAACAGCGCCTCCAGTTCGGCCGGCGCGACCTGATAGCCGTCCACCTTGATGAGTTCCTTGAGCCGGTCGGTCACGGTGACGTTGCCATCGGGGTCGACGTGGCCGAGATCGCCGGTGTGCAGCCATCCGTCGGCGTCCACGGTCTCGGCTGTGGCGGCCGGTTGGTTCAGGTAGCCGGCCATGACCTGTGGGCCACGCACCCAGAGCTCGCCCGGTTCGCCGGCATCGACGGCCCGGCCCGTCCGCGGGTCGACGACCGTCAGCTCGGTGTTGGGCAGCAGACGGCCCACGGTGCCGGCCGGGCTCGGGTGGCGCCGGTCCGGCACGCACACGCTGGCGGTGGTTTCGGTGAGGCCCCAGCCCTGGCCGACGACACAGCCCGGCAGCCGCGCGGCGAGCGCCGCCTGGACCGCGATCGGGAGCGGGGCGCCGCCCACGGCGACCAGCTCCAATGAGGACAGATCGCGACCGGTGGCCGCGGGATGACCAGCCAGGAAGCCGGCGACCGGCGGGGGCACCGCGGTCACGGTGACCCGGTGCTTCTCGATGACGTCGAGGACCAACGCCGGGTCGAACCGAGGAACGGTCACGACGGTCGCCCCGACGGCCAGCGGCACGGCCAGGGTGACGATACCGCCGAGGACGTGGAAGAACGGGGCGAGCGCCAGAACGATGTCGGTATCGCCGAATCGGGCCACCGTCTCCACCTGCCGGACCGACGTCACCAGGTTCGTGTGGGTGAGCCGGACGCCCTTGGGCAGCCCCGTGGTGCCGCTGGAGTACGGCAGCATGGCCACCGCGTGCTCGTCCGGATGGATCGGCGGGGCCGGGTCGGTACCGGCCAACACGTCGGCCAGGGTGGCCGCCCCGCCGCCGTCGCCGTCCCCCAGCACGACGACGCGGTCGAGGCCCACCGTCGCGCCCGCCGCGGCGGCCAGCGGCGGGATCGTCACGACCAGGGCGGCGCCAGCGTCGGTGATGTGCCGGCTCGCCTCCGGCGCCGTCCATCCCGGGTTCACTCCGGTCACGGCGGCGCCGAGGCGCATGGTGGCCAGAGCGAACGCCGCCCACGGTGGCGTGTTCGGCGCCCAGATGGCCACGGTGTCGCCCGCGCCGATGCCGCGCCGGGCCAGCCAGGCGGCGATGCGTTCCATCCGCCGCCCGAACTCGGCGTAGGTGACCGAGGCTCCGGACACACCTTCCACGAGGGCGACCCGGTCGGGTTGCCGCTCGATCGTGGCCCACACCATGGCCGGCAGCGTCGTCGCGCCCACCGGTACTCCGGGATAGGTACTCCGCCACAGCATCGCGAAACCCCTTCTCGCTTGCCACGTGTCAACTAGACACGTGTCAAGTAGTACCGGCAACGCTTGACACGTGTCAAGGGCCCGGCACAATGATGGTGTGGACACCGAACCCACCCGTGAGCGGATCCTCTCCGCCGCTTGGCGGATGGCCCGCGAGCGCGGCTCGGTCGAGTTCACCCTGGCCGAGATCGCGTCGCTGGCCGGCGTGTCGCGCCAGGCCCTGTACCTGCATTTCGACAACCGGGCCGGGCTCCTCATCGAGATGGCCCGCCGGATCGACCACAGCTCGGGCTTCGTCAGCCGGCTGGCGGCCGCCCGCAAGCTGCCGGCGCTGCCGGGCTTCCGCCGCGTCCTGCGCCTGTGGTACGCGCACCTCAGCGAGATCCTTCCGGTCGCCCGGGCGCTCGAGGCGGCCGCCATCGTCGGGCACGAGGGATCGACGGCCTACCACGACCGCATGGGCTCCTGGCGCGAGACGCTGCGCATCAGCGTCGCCGCGCTGGCCGAGGACGGTCGGCTGCGGCGGGACTGGACCGTCGATCACGCCACCGACTGGGTATGGATGCGGACCCAGCCCGCCAACTACGAGTACCTCGTGCACCAGCGGAGCTGGCCGGCCGACCAGGTCGCGAGCCGAACGATCCGTTCGATCGTCACCGAGCTCACGACGGCGCGGAACGGCTCCTGACACCGTGTCAGGGGCCGCCCGGGTACGTGACCCGTCAGTCGTCGAACCCGAACCCGCTGGCCGTGGCCGACGCGACGAGCTGTCGCATGCGGTCCCCGTCCGCGGCCACCGCGCTCATCAGGTTTCCCAGCCGCTCGAGCGCTTCGCGGTCCCCACCGTAGGCGCAGAACATGCTGGCCTCCGGATCGTAGGACAACCGTCCCTCCAGTTCGGGAGCCGCGGACCGGACCAGGAACCGGGCGACGCCCTCCCAGAAGTACCCGCCCGGTTCGTGGCCGAGCCGCTCGACGAGATCGTCGACCGCGGTGGTGCCGGCGTGCAGCAGCAGCGAGTAGTTCCCCGGCGAGGTCTCGACAATGGTCAGGGGGCTCATCGGCGAAGCGTCGCACCTCTGACCAGCGACCGCAAGGCGTCTATGCTGTCACCTCAGCTCCAGCCGGAAGCGTGAGGAGGACGGGGTGCGGATACCCAAGTTCTGGGCCGTGGTCGAGGGTTCGGGTACGGGTCCGCACGGCGAACGGTTGTTCCGGCGCGTCTGGGGATGGTCGATGTCGTCGACGGCCGAGGCGCTGGCCGTGGCCCAGGAGCGACTGCGGTCCGCCCTGGCCGGTCTCGGGCTCGGTGTGCGCGTGGGCGGCTACTATCCGCGAGCCCCGTTGCGAGAGCCCATCCTGGACGAGATCGTCGTCGACGGCGAGCAGATCCTCGCCGTCACGCGCAACCGGTACGGCGCCGAGGTCCTCAACACCGACCGCGTTCTGATCGCCGACATCGATCTACCCGGGTTGTTGGCGCCGGCGGGCGGCGGCCTGCTGCGACGGCTGTTCCGTCGGGGCACGCCGGCACCCGGTCCTCCGGCGGAGCCGTCCTCGGTGGTCGAACGCCTGGCCACGCTGGCGAACTGGGCTCGCGGCCACCCCGATCTGGGCGTCCTCGTCTACCGCACCGCCTCCGGGCTCCGGGTCTTCGTCACCGGTATCGACGAGCCAGCGGCGTCCGCCGACGGTGAGCGGATTCTCGCCGAACTCGGAACCGACCCGATCTACCGTGAATTGTGCCGCGCCCACGGCACCTTCCGCGCCCGCCTCACGCCCAAACCGTGGCGTATGCCCGGCATCACGGCGCTGCGCGAGCGGTGGCCCTACGCGGACGGCGGCGGCGAACGTCGCTTCCGGCGTTGGCTGGCCGACTACGAGGCCGCCGCCGCCGGATACGCGGTGTGCCGGCGGCTGGCGACCCACGGTCCGGCACCGTCGCCATTGGAGGGTCAGATCGTCGGACTCCACGATGACCGCACCCGGGTACTCGCACCCCTCCCACTCGCCTGAGCCGCGCTGTCGGCCCTGCCCGCACCGCGGCACCACGCAAGATCCACACAACTGCAAGACAGTCGTGGCCTCACAAGGTGTTTGAGGGCACAACTGTCATGCAGTTGTGGCGATCTTGAACCGGATAGGCCAGCTACTCGTCCTCGGCGAACACGACCTCGCGGCGCCGGCGGATGGTCGGGAGGACGGCGACGGCAAGCGCGGCCACGGCCACGGCCAGGAGTGCCGCGGAGATCGGTCGGGTCAGGAAGACCGACGCGTCGCCGCGGGAGATGATGAGCGCCCGCCGCAGGTTCTCCTCGAGCAGTGGCCCGAGGACGAAGCCGAGCAGCAGCGGCGCGGGCTCGCAGCCGCACTTGATCAGGATGTAGCCCAGGATCCCGAAGAACACGATCGCGTACACGTCGTAGGCGTTGAAACCCAGGGAGTACGTACCGATCGCCGCGAATAGGATGATCATCGGGAACAGCACCTGGTACGGGATGCGCAGCAGGTGCACCCACATGCCGATCAGCGGCAGGTTCAGCAGGACGAGCAGCACGTTGCCGATCCACATCGACGCGATGAGGCCCCAGAACAGCGCCGGCTCGTCGGTGATGACGTTGGGGCCGGGGGTGATGCCATGGACGATGAACGCGCCGATCATCAGGGCCATCACCGGGTGCGCGGGTAGACCCAGCGTCAGCAGCGGGATGAACGACGTCTGCGCGGCCGCGTTGTTCGCCGACTCCGGGCCGGCGACGCCCTCGATCGCGCCTTGCCCGAACTCCTGCCGTCGCTTGGAGACGCGTTTCTCGACGGCGTACGAGGTGAACGAGGCCAGCACGTGGCCGCTGCCGGGCAGGACGCCGAGCGCGGCTCCGAGACCGGTGCCCCGCAGGATGGGGCCGACGATCCGGCGCCGGTCCTCGCGGGTCGGCCACAGGTTGCGCACGTTGCCGACGATGGCCGTGCGGGTCTGTTCGTTCTCCAGGTTGCGCAGGATCTCGGCCACGCCGAACAGGCCGACGGCGACCGATACGAAGTCGATGCCGCCGTACAGGTCGCGCTGGCCGAACACGAACCGGGGTGTGCCGGTGTAGATGTCCTGGCCGACCGTTCCCAGCAGGATGCCCAGCGTAATCATCGCCAATGCCTTGACCGTCGAGCCACGCGCCAGTGCGATCGACAGGATCAGTCCGAGCAGGACCAACGAGAAGTACTCGGCCGGACCGAACCGCAACGCGATGCTGGCCAGCGGTGGCGCCGCGACGGCCAGCGCGACGGTGGCCACCGTGCCGGCGATGAAGGACCCGACCGCCGCGGCCGCCAGGGCCGGGCCGGCTCGGCCCTGCCGGGCCATGGCGTGACCGTCGAGCGCGGTGACCGCCGCCGACGACTCACCCGGCAGGTTGATCAGGATGGCGGTCGTCGAGCCGCCGTACTGTGCGCCGTAATAGATTCCGGCCAGCATGATCAGCGCCGTCACCGGCTCGAAGTTGAACGTGATCGGCAGCAGCATCGCCACCGTCGCCGTCGGGCCGATGCCGGGCAGCACGCCGACCGCCGTCCCGAGCAGCACGCCGACGAAGCAGTACAGGACGTTCTCGACCAGGAGGGCGGTCGAGAAGCCCAGCGCGAGGTTGTCGAGGAGTTCCATGGCGCCTCAGAACTGGAGCCACGGGCCCCACAACGGGATCCGCAGTTGGAGGCCGACGACGAAGATGAGCGTGCTGGCCACGGTCAGCCCGGCGGCCACGGCCACGGCGGTCAGCGGCCGCACGCGCCGGCTGGCCAGCGTGGTGAGGAGGGCGGTCACCGCCGATGCCGGTACGAATCCCAGGCGCCGGGCGGTGAACCCGAAGAACAGGACCGCGATGGCGATGACGACGACCGCACGCCAGGGGATCGCCCCGAACGCGGGCACCTCGCCGGCGACGAGTCCCTTGACGACGATCGCCAGACCCAGGGCGGCCAGGATCGCGCCGACCAGCAGCGGAAAGTAGCCCGGACCCATCCGCAGTGGGGTGCCCAGCTGGTAGCCGAGCGACCCCACCACGAACGCGCCGCCGATGAGGACGAATATCCCCCCGACGAGGACGTCGGGGACCGACCGTCGGCCTTCCACCTCAGGAGGCCTCGACACCGGCGTCCGCGATGATCTTCGCCCAGGTCTTGATCTGTTCGTCCAGGTGGGCACGGTGCGCCTGCGGGGTCGCGTCCGCCGCCGCGACCGGCGCCGTGCCGAGCTTGGCCATCTTGTCGATGACCCCTTGGTCGGCCAGTGCCTTCTTCAGCGCGTCGGACAGCTTCTGGACTATCTCCGGTGGGGTGCCGGCCGGGACGTAGAGGCCGTGCCACACGCTGACCTGGAGCTGGGGCATCCCGGCCTCGGCCGTGGTCGGCAGGTCGGGCAGGCTCTTGACCCGTTCCGGGGTGGTGACCGCGTACGCCTTCACCTTGCCGGCGGTGATCTGGCCGGTGGTGTTGGTCGTCTGGTCACACATGAAGTCGACCTGGCCGCCGACGAGGTCGGTCAGGGCGGGACCGGTGCCCTGGTACGGCACCTCCTGGAGCTTGACCCCGGCGGCGTGCTGGAACAACAGGCCGCACAGGTGGGACGCGGCGCCGATGCCGGCGTTGGCCAGGGTGACCTTCGCGGCGTTCGCCTTCACGTAGGTCACGAGATCCTGGAGCGTCGCGGGGGCGAAGTCCTTACGGGCCACGATCGTCATCGGCACCTCGGTGACGAGCCCGACCATCTCGAAGTCCTCGAGCGGTTTGTAGCCCAGGTTCTTGTACAGGGCCGGCGCCGTGGACATTCCGATGTGGTGCATGAGCACTGTGTAACCGTCGGCCTCGGCCCGCGCGACCTCGCCGGCGGCGACCGTGCCGCCGGCGCCCTCGACGTTCTGAACGACGATCTTGGCGCCCAGCTCCTTGGCCATCGGGTCGGAGATCATGCGGGTCACGGTGTCCGTCGGGCCGCCCGCGCTGAAGGGCACGACGAACGTGATGTTCTGGTTCGGGTAGCTCCCGGCGCCGCCGCCTCCGGTGCCGCCGTTGCCGGAGCAGGCGGCGACGAGCGAAACAGCGCCGATCGCGGCGATCATCCGCGCGGCGGCCCGGTATCTGCTGGTCGTTCCCATCTCACGGCCTCCTATCAGGCAGTGCGCATTCGTCGATGTACGCGCGGCCCCAGTCTCGGCCGGCGGGAACGGCTGGTCAAACGCAACCGGACCGTCACCCGATCGGCGTGGCCGGGTGGGCGGCGATGGAACGGCGTGTAACGCCGTCCAATCGGGTCTTCGATTGGGTGGGGGTGCGGTCAATGTCGGTGGTGCACGCGGTCGCGGGGGCGACGGGATTCGTGGGACGTGCCCTGGTCCTACGACTACTCGACCGTACCGACGCTGACGTCGTCTGCCTGGTACGCCCGTCGAGCCGGCCGGAGCAGACCGGTGCCCGGCTCGTCGTGCTAGGCGACCTGCTCACCCGGCTGGCCCGCGATGACCCGAGGACATCCGGGCCGACCTGGTGATCGACGCCACCAGCCGCGGCAACCGCGGCGCCGCCTGGCTCGGTGCCTGGGGTACGAGCCGCCGGCCGAGGACACCGTGAAGGCCGGCATCCTCTACGCCACCCGGGAGTACCACCGCCGTCCCCTGCCCATCGGCCTGGCCGGAGTGGTCACCGGCGTGTCGCCCGCGTATCCGTACGGTGTGGCGTTGCTTCCGATGGAGGGCGAGCGGTGGATCCTGACGCTCGCCGGCTTCAGCGACGACGTGCCACCGCTCGACGTCGCCGGGTTCGACGCGTTCGCCAAGCGGTTTCCGATCGAGGACGTGCACGACTTCGTGGACCACGCGCCACCGCTGACCGAGCCGAAGCGCTATCGGGTGCCGGTCAGCGTCCGGCGCCGGTACGAGCGCCTACGCCGGCTCCCGGACGGCTACCTCGCCGTCGGCGAGGTCGACGCATCGGTCTCGCTGGCCTTTCTGGTGCCAGCGGCGGGCTCGCGCTCGCGCTCGGCGGTCCCGTCATTGGAGTTGAGCGGGCACCGCGGTCAGCGCGGCCCGGAGGTTGGGTAGCGGTCCGATGCGCTGGGTCGTGTCGCCGCCTTGAGGCGTACCGGTGGCCCGCAGGAGGTCGATGAGCTGCCGAGAGGTCCACAGCGGACGACCGGTGGCTCGGAGGTAGGACTGGACGGCCACGACCGCGCCGGTGACGATCGGTCCGGCCCCGGAGGTGCCGCCGAACGACCGGGTGTAGCGGATGTTGCGGTTGGCCGGATCGGTTCCGCCCCAGAGGTTGCCGTTGCTGCCGGTGGTGGTGATGCTCTGGCCCCAACCCTGCAGGTCGACCCGCGAACCGTAGACGGAGAAG
>Ga0307405_10000539_pt1 | contig 14346 bp, 24 predicted proteins | sample 322Cmetagenome_2_FD_203311 | JGI IMG/M metagenome (GOLD analysis project Ga0307405, IMG submission 203311) | Maize rhizosphere microbial communities from greenhouse at UC Davis, California, United States - 322HYB-C-1 | ecosystem: Host-associated > Plants > Roots > Rhizosphere > Soil | place...
GTCTCGGTCCAGGCGCCCGGACCAGACATGGCACCCGAACACCGGGTCGCGCTGCGTGGGCCAGGTAGTCACGACCCGTGTCCCAGCTCGCGGTTGCCGATCTGCCAGACTTCGTCCTCGCCCACGTTCACGGCGAGGTGGACGAGCGTCGGGAGCGCGAACCAACGCTCGATCGCCGGCTCGCGATGCGACTCGCGGATGCGCACGTAGGGCGCCACGGTGCCGTCCGGGAACCGGCATTCGATGACCGCCAGCTCGTGCTCGCCGTCCACGACGAGGCACCTACACCTCACCTGCTCTGCTGCCGGTGGCATCATCCAGTTCGCTCGATTGGCAGTGGGCTGCTCGCCCTCGAGATGCCTCTCGAACGCGATGAGGTGCCGCTCTGCCTGCGTCGGGGTCATCGCGCTCGCCATTCCTCGATGGTGATGCGGGCCCCCTCGCGCCCAGCGGCGGCGTAGACCTTGGTGACGACCAGGCGCACGATGCGTGCGTCGTCATCAAAGGCGAGGCCGGTGAGCGCGTCGAGCGTGGACCGCGCGAGCTTGTCAGCGTCGGGCTTGTTCGCGGGCGCCGCCGGTGCGGAGGGCTTGAGCCCGCGCGTGCCCCAGTGCCCGGCCGGGCGGGCGAGCCGGAACTCGATCTCGACCGCGACCGGGCGCTGCACGTAAACCGGTCCCACCCGCTCGCCGACCGACGCGAGCGCGGCCTCGCGCACAGCGCTCTCCCACCCACGCTGGCGCTCGTTGTTGTCCTTGACGACCACCGCGCGCTTCATGCCTGCCTTGTAGAAGGCGCGCGCGCTGCCCTTGGGCGCCGGCGTACCGAGGACCTCGACGACGATCACGAGCTACTCGTCCTCGTCGGTGTCCGGCTTGACCTTGCGGACCTTGACGTCCTCGTCCTGCTTCTCGAGGTACTCGACCTCGAACTCCTCGCCGTCCTCGCTCTCGTAGACGTAGGCCGTGATGCCGTGCTTCTTCGCGACCTCGAGCAGGTTCGCCTTCGCCTGCTTCTCGGCCTTGGTGTGCTCCATGCGGACGTCGCGCGCGACGCGGTAGCGCTCCGCGGCGGCGTCGATCTCCGGGTTCGTCTTGCGGGCCATGCCTTCGGCGGGGAGCTTGAGCTGCTTCGCCTTGGTCGCCTTCGCGGGCGTCGGAGCCGGCGCGGCGCCCGGCGCCTTGCTCGGCGCTGCCGGCTTCTTCGCGGTCTTGCTGGTCTTCGTCTTCGTCGTCATCGGTATCGCCTTTCGAGGTGGCGGCTACGCCGCGGGTCGGGGGACGGTGAACGTGAAGCACGCGGCTCGGATCTCCGGCAGCGCATCGTCGGCGCGCGCGAAGAACAGCCCATGCGGGAACTGGTTGCCGCCGTCGCGGGGGATGCCCGGCGGCGGCTCGAACTCGATGCGAGTGCGGCGCGGAAACAGCACGAGATCGGTCTGCGCAAGCAGCTCCGTGAACCACCGCGTGGAGGGGTCGAACTTCACGAGGAAGCAGAACCTCGTGTGCCTGTACGCCTGCACCCACGGCATCACGTCGCTGTAAGGCGGGTTGATGAAGACGCGCCGGTCGGCGGTGACCTCGGTGGCCAGAGCGAGCCCATCCTCCCCGCGCGAGAGCAGGTACTGTACGAGCGCCTGGACGTGCGAGCGCTCGTTCGCACAAGGGTCGAGATCCCACGGCCCGATCGCCTCGGTGATCCAGCGCGGCGTGCACCAGGTGTCACGATCTGGCGGCGGCGCATCGCCCCCATCTCCGCCCTCGACCGCGTGTGGTGCATCGGACCAGCCGGGTTCGCCAGCGAGTCCGAGCGCTGCGTACGTGGGGACGTTTCCTTCACCCGTGAGAGAAAGCTGCGCCTCTGGTGACTCAGCGAGCCGCATGTAGCGCCACGCCGTCGCGTCGTCGATGCCCTCGCTGGCGAGCAGGTCGCCCCATCCCTTTGCTCGCGGTCCGCGCTGCGGCCACGCCTTGCGCGCCTCGAGCAGTGCCACACCTAGCGAGACGCGTGCGCGCGCGCTGGCCTGCATCGCCTCGCGCAGCGTCTCGGCAGCCCTGCGCTCCCGAGTCTCCGCCTCCCGCAGCGCGCGGTGGGCAGCGCGGAATGCCTCCGCCGCGCGCACCTGGACGTTCTCGACGATCGCGATCTCGTCCCGCATCACCAGATCTCCGTGGTCTCGCCGCGCCAGGATGCGAAGACGCGCCCCGTCGGTCCCATGTTGTTCTTGCCCACGATGAGCTGCACGGACCGTTGAAACTGCTCGTCGGTCGGAACGTGCGGGCACATCCTCGAACCGCTCGGGCAGTCGCAGTCGTAGTCGACGTGCACCTGCGGGTCGTCGTGGTAGTACGCGCCGCGGTACTGCAGCACCACGATCTTCGGCCGCTCCTCGAGCGCGCCGCTGCCCCGCAGGTCGCTCATCTGCGGCCGCTTGTCCACCCGCTCCTCAACCTTGCGGTTGAGCTGGCTCAGCACGAGGTAGCAGAGCCCGTCCTCCTTCGCCGCCGTCGCGAGCTCCGTGATGATCTCGTCGATCGCCTCGTTCTCGGAGAGGCCGCGGCGACGGCGTACGAGTTGGACGTAGTCAATGATGACGATGCGAGTTCCGATCTCCTTCCTCATTCGCCGGACGGAGCGAACGATCTCGGATGCGGTCAGCCCGGCGCGGTCGTCGATGTACCAGTTCTTGCGGAGCACGAGTCGCATCAACGCGTCGGCGAGCGCGCGCACGTCGCCGCGCGCGGCGTCGATGTCACCGCGCCGGAGCGCCTCCGCTGACACCTTGCTCGCGCGTGCGAACGCGCGATCGACCAGTGCACGCCAACCGTCCTCCAGAACGAACTGGTGGCACCCGTACCCGCCGGCGGTCGCGGCGTCGGCGGTGGCCGTTGCGGTCGCCGTCTTGCCCATCCCCGGCCGCGCCGCCAGCAGGTTGACGATCTCGAACTGCCAGCCACCGAGCCGGCGATCGAGGCCGGCGATCCCGGTCGGCACACCCGTCAATGCCACGTCCCCCCGCGCGCGCGCGGCGACCAACTGCTCGTGCTCTCGAGCGCGCAGCTGCGCCAGCACGCCGATCGGCCGAGCCTCGTCGCTCCGCGAGCGCCGGGCCGTGACCTCGAGCATGCGTCGCTCGGCACCGTCGAGGTAGTCGCCGACATCCAGGTCGTCCTCGAAGCCGCGCTCAAGGATCTCGCTCGCGGTGAGCATGAGCCGGCGCGCGATCGCCTTGTCCCGCACGATCTCCGCGTACGCATCCACGTTGTCGGGCGTCGGCACGCGCAGCGCGAGCTCGCCGAGGAAGGCGACGCCGCCGATCGCGTCGAGCTTGCCCTGCTTCTCGATCTCGTTCTCGAGCGTGACGACGTCGATCGGCTTGCCCGCCGCCTCGAGCGCCCGGATCGCCCCGAAGACGATCTTGTGGCGCATGTCGTAGAAGTCATCGCTCTCGATGGCGTCGAGCTGCGCGAGTACGTCGTTGCGCAGCAAGATCCCGCCGAGGATCGATGCCTCCGCGTCGAGGTTGTGGGGGAAGACCCGGCGAATCACGATGGCTCGCGCTAGCCCTCGAGGCCGACGTACTTGCGCCAGGTCGCGATCGCGGCGTCCGGCACCGGGAGGTGCTCCAGCACCTGCGCCATGGGTGCGAACAGCATCGCCACGTCGAGCATGGCGTCGGCGTTGCCGGTCCGCGCCGCGGTCGCCGCGAGCTGCCGCACGCGCTGCGCGACCGTGAACCAGTGCCCGCGCACTGCCTCGGTGAGTGCGTCCCACTCGGGGCACGGCAGCCCCTGGTAGTTCTTTCCGTCCGAGGAGGCGCAGTAGGTGGCGTAGAGATCGCGGGCGATGCGGCGTGTCTCTCGGCGCCGCGCCTCCGCGGCAAATTCGTCCAGCTTGGTCTCGTTGAGGACGTGCGTCGTGTCGGTGTTGTCCATGTCGGTTCTCCTAGTCGCTGAGGGTCTTGATGCGGCGGATGGGATCGGGCGCGGCCCGGCGCGGCCCGGCGCGCGCCGGCGGCGCAAGCTCCTCGGCCTGCGCCCGCACCTGCTCCGGCGACAGGGCGGCCGCTAGCGCGAAGCTCTTGGGGTCCCACATCCGCATCGGCGTCATGAACCGCAGGTGGCGCAGCACGTAGCGCGCCTCGGCCGCAGCGACGTCGACGCGGTTGCGGATTGTTTCGCGCGCCGCCGCGAAGTCGGGTTCGTCGCCCATGAGCAGCTGGTCGAGCCGTGCGCGCAGCGCCTGGACCTCTGGGCTCGAGGCGTCCGGCATCCCACTCCAGCAGTTGCGCGCGTGCGCGTCGATCCCCTCTGCCTTGAGCTCCTGGTGGCGGAGACCGGCATAGGTCCACGCCTCCACGAACAGCTTGCGGCGGCGATCGTCCACCGACCGCGCCGGCACCGCGGACAACCGGATCACCTGGGCGAGCGGCTGCTCCTCGCGCTCTGCTTCTGCGATCGTTCGAGGATCCGGATCCGGATCCGGAGGCTCCGGAAGAAGAGGTTTCGGATCCGGAGAGAGAGAGCTTCTGATCTCTGATCTCTGATCAGAGGAGCCAGCGTTCGCTGGTGACTCGTCCAGCGTCGCCCAGCGTTCGCTGGTGATTTGTCCAGCGTTCGCTGGTGGACGCTGGTCGTCCGGTCCAGCGTCGCCCAGCGTTCGCTGGTGGCTGGTCGCGGACAACCTCCCACGGCCATCCCGCGCCGCCGCCGCCGCCCGAGCGCGCCCTGCTACCTGGGCCGCCGCGCGGCGCTTCGGATCGCCGCCGCGGTACCAGTCCGCGCGGCCGCTGAGATCCCGCACCACCAGGTCGCCGTCCACCGCGCGCTCCGCGAGCTCGACCGCCACGAGGACGCGCTCGCCCTCGAGCCCCAGGCATGCGCGGACGGTCATCGGCTCGGGCCGGTCGGTGCCCAGCTCGACGCAGCGGAGCCACAGCCCCATCAGCCGCCCGAACGCGTCGAGCGGCGCGCAGCCCAGGAGCTGCGCCGCGAGCTGGACGCGCGGATCGGCGGCGGCCGTCGCGCTGATGTTGTACGCCGAGCCGGCCATCATCCCCCGCAGGCCAGCATCACGAGGTCAGCCAGGTCCGCGTGGACCATCCCCTCGATGAGGGCGAGCTTGGCGACCGCGTGCCGCGCTCCGCCGACCTCCTGCTCCGGGTAGCCGTCGCCGTCGCCGTCGCCGGAGCCGTCGCCGTCGCCGTAGCCGGAGCCGTAGCCGGAGCCGTCGCCGGAGCCGGAGCCGTAGCCGGAGCCGTAGCCGTCGCCGGAGCCGTAGCCGTAGCCGTAGCCGTCGCCGTCGCCGTAGCCGTAGCCGGAGCCGTAGCCGTCGCCGTCGCCGTCGCCGTAGCCGTCGCCGTAGCCGGAGCCGGACTTGTAGATCCGGCTCATCGCTTCTTGCTCGGCGCCTTGGGAGCCGCGGCCGGCTCGGACTGCGTCCGGTGCCACGCGATCCACGCCGCGTCGTTGCACTCCAGCGACCCGCCGACCTCCGCCAGCACGTTGAGGCGGAGCGTGCCGTAGTAGTCGATCTCGCTCGAGTCGCGCGGCCCGTGGAGCGCGAGCTCGCCGAGCCCGCGCGTTGTCCCCCACCGCCGGATGCAGTAGCAGTCGCGGATCAGGATCCGCATCCCCTCGCGCGTCGGGCGCCCCACGTAGACGAAGCCGCGATCGGCGATGACGATCTGCCACTCGGACTCGGGCAGCTGCTGCAGCCCTGCGCTCGTCGTGCTCATGCTGTCCTCCTCGGGCGCGGCGCTCTCGCGGCCGCCGCGCGGTTCTGTTGTGCAGGCGTGTGGTCGTGGTGGACCCGGCTGGAGTCGAACCAGCAGCGCTCGCCGAATGGCCCTGACACCCGGGCCGGGAACCAGCCTGCGAGAGTCGATGCGGCCCGGGCCGCGAGCGCGTCCCGATGCGGGTCCGTGAAAGACGGGCGACCGCCGTGTGGCCAAGGGGGTTCGCCGACCTCCCCTCAACGCGCCATGGCGGCACGGTCCTGCCTGGTCTTCCCTCGCCCAGCGCCGGCGCAAAGGCTACTCGAGACCTGGAGGATGCCCTTGGGGCCCGCGGGAACACGCCCGCGGATGACCCCGAAAAGTGGCCGTTACCCCTCGCCGCTCGGCGCCGAGACGGCGAGCTCGAGGTCCCGACGACGGGCAGGGCGTGCTCTGTCACCCTGCGCGCGGCCATCGCCGGCGTCTCCCTGCCCTCTTCGGGCAAGCGGTGTGCGCCCACGGCGCCCCAGAACCGGGGTAGCGTCGGGCCATGGGGTTCTTCGGGATGCTCGCGGTCGGCGTCGTCGTGTACCTGCTCTGGCGCATCCTCGCTGTCCAGAGCGCGCGAGCTCAGATTGAGGCCGTCAGCGTTGCGGCCGCGTCCGTCGAGCGAAAGTTCGGGACCGAGGAGGACGCACGGCGAGAAGGGCGGCTCCTTGAATACTACGACGCTATGGCGTCGGCACTCGGTCGCACCGACGAGCAGATGGCGCTCTATCTCGGAAGGCGTGACAATGAGAAATACCGCCGCGCGCTGGTTGTGGAGGTTGTGACGACTGGTCGCCAGTGCCGCTTTCTCGACGAGAAGGACTTCGAGATCCTTCGTGTCGAGTACCCGGGTCCAGCGCCGGTTCCGGAGCCGATGTGCGATGTGCTCTGTTATGGGTATTGCGAGAACAATCCACCATTGCCGCCAGGCACGACAATTTGCCCCTTCTGCGAGGGACCAGCAGTGGCCGATGATGAGCCCGACTCGTTCGACCTGATTGACCAAGCCCGTTGGCAGAGGGCCAATGAGGCATGGGAGATTTGGAAGCGCTACCGCCCGCGTGAGGCAGCCCGCGCAGAAGCGGTTTGGCGGCGAACTCGCGAGAGCGAACTGGCGATCGAACGCGAGGAGTTGGCAGCCGCCGTGGCTGCGCACCGTGCGAGCCAGCAGTCCTGACGTCCTACCGGTCACGCAGCCCGCCCCGGCACGCGCCCATAGAACCTGGTCATCGTCAGCCCGAGCGCCTGGACAACGGACTCCAGATGCTTATTCGATGGCGGGTTGCTCCCTGACTCCCAAAGCGAGACCGCCGAGTCGGTAACTCCGACGGCTTCCGCAAGCCGCACTTGCGTCCACCGCTTGTGCAGACGCCAGGACTTGATGCGTTCGCCAAGGCCCACGTTCACGCTGCGATTGAGCACGTCTCAAATCAGGATGTCAACCCCCGATTGAGACGCGATCAAGGTGTCGCATGGTCAAATCCCGATCGACATGGCGCGGCAGAAGCGACCATCGGGACCCCTGTGGACCGTTGACGAGGCGTGGAAAACCGCGGTCAAGGAGCGGATGAAGGAGCTGGGAATCAAGCCTAACCAGCTCGCAGAGATGGTCGATGCCGATCCCTCCTCGATGACCGTGCTCTTCCGGAGTCGAACCAAGCAGAGCCGCCTCGTCCCCAAGATTCACAAGGCCTTTGGCATGGCCAACACCACGGCGCCTGTGGCTGGGATCTCACGCGATGACGCGTTTCGTCGTTTAGAACGCGTGTGGAGCAAGCTCTCCGAGGCCGAGCGTGAGCACCTAATCACCACCGGAGAGATGCTGGCAGCGAAACACTGACTCGCGCCGACCGAAACATCTACCTGGTTGGACCACGAGACTGGTACAAGCCAGTCTCAGCCACCGGGAGGACGGCCGTAGATGAAGCGAGGAGCGAAGTCCCGTTCTGCGTCACCGAGGAAGCGTCGGCGGGAGCTGGGGTTCGCTGTGTTGATTGCGATGCTTTCGAGCGACCCGGGCAGCCTTGAACTGCTCGTCCAGCTCGCCGAGCGCCTGGCGCGTCCCCGTCGGTCTCGACGGCCATAGTTGAGACGTTCTCAATTTTTTCTTGACTGACACCGGGACCTTTGGTTGAGTACATCTCAACCGAATGGCCAACCAGCCCAGCATCCCCAAACATCCCTTCCCGCGCGGTTCCTCGGGCCCGCGCATCTTCATCCTCGCGTCGGTGACGATCATCGTCGTCGGCGAGCCCACGCCCTCGGGCAGCGCGCCGATCTCGACGCCGCCCGCCCTGCAGCAGCCCCAGCTCGCGAGGGCGGCGTGAGCGTCGTCGACTACCGCTGCCTCGTCCATGGCGTGTTCTCCGCCGAGGTCGACCTCGCCCACGGCGCCCTGCCTCCCTTGAGGAGGGACTGCCCTGCTCCGATCGCCGGCGGCTCCGGCGCGTGCGGCATGAGCTCGGTGCTGACGCTGCGAGAGTCACGCCCCACCGCGCCGTCGCTCGCGGGCCTAACCTGGTACGAGGATGTCGTCGCGCGAGTTCGCGTGCACGCCGTCGCGGCCGGCAACCAGGAACTCGTGCAGGCGTGCGACGCCGTGGGGCCGCTCGAGGGCCAGCTCGGCTACACGACCGCGAAGCGCGCTCTGGAGCGTGCCGTCGAGGAGCTGTGCTCGCCGACCGCGACCGGCAAGCAGTGCACCGCGGTGGAGACGGCGGCGAACGAGGTGCACATCGCGATCTCGTTCTGGCGCACCACCCGGCGTCACGCGCGCAGGGTCGTCGCCGCGGCCATCCGCGACCTGGACGCGCAGGAGCGGCGGGCGCGTGCGGTGGCCATGCCCGGCGCCGATTCCGAGGCAGTGGCAGACCTCGGTCGCCCCGTTATCCCGGTCCAGGTGAGCGGCCGCGGGCGCCTGACGCTCAACCTGGTCCTGATCGAGGACTCGGCGATCGCGCGCGTGGTCGAGACGCTCAGCACGCTGCTCCACCGCGTGGGCGTGCCGCAGGACCTCGGGGACGCCGCTGACGAGGTGACGTGCCTGACGACGGGCGACGCGACCGTGGCGCTGGCGGAGCTGACGCGTCTGGCAGGCGAGCACGGCATCGAGCTGCGCCCCATCAAGTCGGAGCCGAGCCGGTCGTGAGCGGCGGCGAGCCGCAGCAGCGCCGTCCCTGGGCCGAGGAGCGGGTGGCGTCGGTCGTCACCCGCCTCCGCGAGCTCGCGGACGACCTCGAGCACGTGGAGGGTCGGGCTCGAGCCGACGCCGCTGGTCGATCGATGCCGGACGCCGGGTCGTACGTGGCGGGCTGGGTGGCGGGCGAGGCGCGGGCCACCAGCTTCGAGCTCGAGCGGCTGGCCGCGCAGCTCCGAGGTGACAGGTGATCCGCGGCGCGCTCGTGTCGCGGGTGTGGGACGTCTCGGACGTCGCGTTGGCGGACACCGTCGTGGTCGACGAGCCGCCGACGGATGACGAGGAGCCGGCTACAGGACTCCACGTTCGTGCGGTCACGACGCGTCGACCGGGGCCGAGCGCGACCTACCTGGCGCGGATCGGCGCGGCGGGGCGGGCGATGCGGGGGCTCTCGTGACGAGGGCCCAACTGCGCGAGCTGCGCGATCAGCTGGCCGAGGCGCCGGCGCGCGCGCGCGCGGTCGCCATCAAGACCGCGCAGGCCGCCGGCAAGGACGACCAGGGGCCGGATGCGATCGCGTTCAGGCTCATGCGCGTCGAGGCCGCCATCGACGTTGCGGTCGAGACGCTCACTCGAGCGTTGGCATCGTCGACGGGGCGGCAGAGGGTCCGCCGATGACCAGCACGATCCAGCCGCGCCACGTAGCTCCGCTGCTCCCCGAGGCGACGATCCGCGACCTCGAGGCGCGCAACGCGACGCTGCTGAGGGACCTGCTGGCGTCGCAGCGCGAGCGGCAACGGCTCCAGGGCGAGGTGGATGCGGCTCGGGAGCGAGAGCTCGCCGCGCGGCGTCACCTCTCGCTGACGGAGATCGACCTGTTCGAGCTGGCGCGCGCGGCCGCCTGCCCCGCCGGGGCCAGCATGTGGCAGCACGACGACTGCCCGGTGTGCGTGGCTCGGCAGCGCGCCTACGAGCGCATCGAGCGCCGCGGCGGGCCGGTGCACGCGGTGGCGACGCTGCTGCCGATGGACGGCGAGGACGGTGACTGCGCAGCTACCCGTAGAGCTCGGGACGACGCGGGGCCGCCCGCGCTGCGCGCCACGCCGCAAGACGAGCCGCATGACGCGGCGACGGCGGCGACGGAGGACAAGCGATGAGCACGACGACGGAGCAGGCGACACGGACCCCGATCCAGAAGCCGACGGTGGGCGGGCAGGTCTGGTACTGGCCCACGCACTGGGAGCACGTCGACGCGAGCAACGCGTGCACGGCAACGGTCGCCTCGACGGCGGACAGCCGGTCGCTGTCGCACCCGTGCACGGCGCTGATGCTGCAGGTGATCCTGCCGGACGGACGGGCGACGACGGCGCGGGGGGTCTACTACAGCCCCGTGCCCAAGGCGGGCTGCTGGATGTGGCCGGTGATCACCCGCGAGGAGGTCGACCCGGCGCTGTACCAGGACCCGCTGTACCCGGATCCCGGCGCGTAGTCGATGGCGGCGTCCAGACGCCCGGATGCCGCCAAGCCGCCGGCGGTTATCGAGGACCCGTGCCGGCCCGAACTCGACCCGATCGACGCGCTCCGGGTCGGGCAGACGCTGCGAATGCTGGCGTTCCAGGGCCGGGTCCCCGCGGGCGCGGCCGAGAGCTGCGAGCGGGTGGGCGCGGCGCTCGTCAACGCCGCGCACGAGAAGTTCAACGAGCGCAACCGCAAGCGAGGAGGATGACCATGGACTGGTGGCTGGTGTTCCTCGTCGGCCTTTGGGTCGGCGGATTCTACGGCTACGGCCTGGGCGTCGAGCGCGCATTCTTGCGTCGCTCGCCGAAGGTCGACGTCATCTCGCTCGACGAGTACCGCGAGCGGCGCCGCCGGGGGCAGCCGTGAGCAAGCTCGTGATCCCGCTCGGCGAGGTGCCTGGCACCATCCGGGAGAGCCTGAGAGCCTCGCTCTCGAGCTCCGGCCTGGATCTCGTCCGCTGCGCGCCACAGGTGCCGGACGCCCCGGCGATGCTCGTGCGACTCGACGCCGACGCCCGCGAGGACGAGCTCGCCGCGCTCTCGCGCGCGGCCTCGCAGGCGCTGTACGTCGCGGCGCTCAGCGGGGCCGGGGGCGCGCCGCTGCTCGCGATGAGCCCGGTGCTGCCCGTGCCCGCCGGGCCCGGCGCCGCGCCGGAGACCCACGTGCGCGCCGTGGCGTCGGCTCTGATCACGCGGCTCCTACTGGAGGACGGCCGCGGCGGCGATCGTCAGCGCGGCTGCGGCCGTCGCGCCGTCCTCCAGTCTCTCGCGATCCCGACGGCCATCTTCGCGTCGCGCGTCGCCGAATGGCACGCGCGCATCGCCGCCGAGCTCGCCCGGCAGAGGGCGTCGATCTCGTGAGGCGGCTGCCCGGCAAGGGGCTCGTCGCGCTCACCATCTGCATGAGCGAGGAGGAGGCGACGCGGCTGCTGGAGCGTGTGCGCCAGCTGCAGACGCGGCAGCGCACGCACCGCCAGACGCGTCACCCCTCGATGTCCGGGATCGTCCGGCTCGCCGTCGCGCAGCTGTTCGCGCGCGCCATCGAGGATGTCGAGCAGCTGATGGTCGCCGACGAGGCTGTCATCGCTCGATCCGGCCGCCGCGGGGCGGGCCCACGGCCTCGGACCCGGCGGCCCCGCCCGGACCCTGCATCCGAACGTCCACCCGATCCGCCCGGCCGCGCCGCGGCCGACGCGATCGCCGCCGTCCGGCGCGTGCTGGAGCGCGCCGACCATCCCCCGACCGCTGCGGCGCCGGGCCGGCTTCCGGTCCCGCGCGCCACCTTCAGGTTCTGACCCAGGAGACCATCATGGCCACGACCGAGACCGCTCTCGCGGCGCGCCCAACGCACGCCCTTGAGATGTACAGCCGAGAGCAGGTCGACCTGCTCAAGCGGACGATCGCAAAGGGCACCTCCGACGATGAGTTCGCCCTGTTCATCAACACGGCCCAGCGGATGGGGCTCGACCCGTTCGCCCGTCAGATCTTCGCGGTCAAGCGCTGGGACGGGCGCGAGCAACGCGAGGTCATGTCGATCCAGGTCGCTATCGACGGGTACCGGCTGCTCGCGCAGCGGACGGGGGATCTCGACGGGCAGGACGGCCCGTACTGGTGCGGGCCCGACGGCAAGTGGAGGGACGTGTGGCTCGAGCGCGAGCCTCCGTCGGCGGCGAAGGTGCTGGTGTACCGCAAGGGGTGCAGCCATCCGTTCACCGGGATCGCGACGCTCGACTCGTACATCCAGACGGGCAAGAACAACCAACCGTTCCCGATCTGGCAGCGCATGCCCGACGTCATGCTTGCGAAGTGCGCGGAGGCGCTCGCGCTGCGCAAGGCGTTCGCGTCCGAGCTCGCGGGCACGTACACGCCGGAGGAGGTCGGCGGCGACGTCGAGGCCGGCTCGTTCGCGCCGCTCGAGCAGCCTCACACGCGCGCGGCAGCGCCCGCCGCAGCGGCGTCGCCGAGCGCCAAACCGATGACGGAGGACGACGTCATCGAGATCATCACCGCCCTCGGGCAGGCCAGCACCGAGAGCGGCTGCAAGGAAATCTGGCGGATGCGCATCCAGCACGCGCAGATGGATCAGGAGCAGCGCGAGCGCCTGGGCAAGGCGTACGCCCTCACCCGGCAGGCGCTGCTTCGCCAGACCGAGGAACGCCGGTCGTGATCATCACAATCCCCACCGGCAGCCAGATGGACCGGATCGTGCGGTGCCCGGCCTCCGCGGCGCTGCCGCAGGTGTACGACGCCAACGAGGCGCCAGATCGCGACCGCGGAACGGCGATGCACAGCTTCCTCGATCGCGTGGCCGAGGTCGGGCGCGAGGCGGCGCTCGCGGAGGCCGACGAGCAGCACCGCGAGTTCCTGGCCAGCATCGCACTCGCACAGCTCGGCGACCGGCTCAGCCTGTCGCGCGAGGTCGCGCTCGCCTACGACTGGCGGGACGACACCGCGCGGCGGTTACGGCCGCTCGAGCACCGCGCTTACGAGGTCGACCCGGCGCGCGAGATCCCGCTGACCATTGACCTTGCCGGCGTCGGAGAGGCGGAGGTCTACGCCGGCGACTACAAGTCGGGCCACGGCTGGCTGCCGGCGCCGGAGCAGTCGATGCAGCTCGGCCTCGGCGCCCTGGCGCTCGCGCGGCTCCACGAGGCGACGCAGGCCGAGGTCGAGTACGTGCGGGTGCGGGATGACGGCACGCCCCGATTCTTCCGCGCGCGGCTCGACGTCTTCGGTCTCGAGGCCGCCGCGGAGCGTGTCCGCGGCGCGATGGAGGGCGTCGAGGGCGTGCGCGGCCAGCTCGCCGCCGGCGCGGTCCCGAGCGTGACCGAGGGCCCGTGGTGCCGGTACTGCCCGGCCCGCTCCGCGTGCCCCGCCAAGACGGCGCTCATCCGCCAGGTGATCGCCGACCCGCAGCCCGTCCCGTACAGCCAGCCGCTCACGCCGGACGGCGCGCGGCGCGCGTACGACCTGTGGCGGCGCGCGCGCGATGCGATGGCGCAGGTGGAGGCCGCGCTCTACGCGTACGCCAAGCACGACGCCATCGATCTCGACCCGGAGCCGGACGGCACGCGCCGCGTGTTCGGCGAGCTGCGCCGCCCCGGCAACGAGGTGCTCGCCGGCGACGTCGTGCACCGCGTGCTTACCGAGCTGTACGGCGGCGAGGTCGCCAACGCCGCCGTGACGATGGAGGCGAGCAAGCGCGCCATCACCGACGCGATCCGACCGGCGCTGCCGGCCGGGGACAAGATCACCCACCACACCGAGCGGGTCTTCGAGCTCGTGCGCGCCCGCGGCGGCGCGTCGCGACCGGAGACCTGCACGACCACCGAGTACACCATTGCGCCTGACGGCGCGGCCCGCGCGCGCAAGCGCCGAGCGGGCTGAGAGGAGCCACCGTGGAGACCGACGTTGACGAGGGCGCCCCCGAGGCGCCAACGGCCGCGCGCGCCGTGCTGCTGATCCCGCGCAACCTGATCACCCCATCGCCGACGAACCCCCGCAAGACGTTCGACGCCGCGAAGCTGCAGGAGCTCGCGGTGTCCATCGAATCGGTGGGCATCCTGTCGCCGGTGCTCCTGCGGCCCGCGCCGGTCGGGGAGGGTGGGCACTACGAGCTGGTGCTCGGCGAGCGGCGGTGGCGCGCCGCGGAGATCGCTGGTCTCGACCTGATCCCGGCGTTCGTCGAGCAGCTGACGAGCGTCGAGGCGGCCGAGCGCCAGCTCGTCGAGAACTCGCAGCGGGTCGATGTGTCCCCGCTCGAGGAGGGCATGGCGTACGCGGGGCTCATCCGGGACCACGGCCACTCGATCGAGACCCTGATGACGCGGGTCGGCCGGTCGCGGTCGCACATCTACTCGCGCATGCGGCTCACCTCGTTGGCGCCGGCGGTCCAGCGCTCGCTCGAGGATGGGCGGCTAGGCGCCGCG
>Ga0307405_10000540_pt1 | contig 14332 bp, 15 predicted proteins | sample 322Cmetagenome_2_FD_203311 | JGI IMG/M metagenome (GOLD analysis project Ga0307405, IMG submission 203311) | Maize rhizosphere microbial communities from greenhouse at UC Davis, California, United States - 322HYB-C-1 | ecosystem: Host-associated > Plants > Roots > Rhizosphere > Soil | place...
CTCCTGGACGACTCGTGCCGCAAGCCCCGGATCGTCGGCGAAGGTACGCGGGTCGGCACGGACCTCGGCGCCGAGCGCTTCGAACACGCGCTTCAATGCCGGCCCCATGAAGTCTTCGGATTGCGTGACGAGCACGCGGCGCCCTTGCAGATCGACGAGCTTCATGTCAGTGGATAGCGCGAGGTCGAGTGAGATCCGAGCCGGCGCGATGTGTCGATTCAGCGATGATCCAATTCTAGGAGGGTGGTCGACGCGCGCGACGAGAGCGAGTCTCCGCGCATCGCATCACCGCATCCCATCACCGCAACGAGGCCCGTCATGTCGACGCCGAAGAAGACCATCGATCCGCAACGCGGCGCCCCCGAGCTCGCCGACACCGGCATGCGCAAGGGATTGACGAGCTACGGCGACCGCGACTTCTCGCTGTTCCTGCGCAAGGCCTTCATCAAGGGCGCCGGCTTCACCGATGCAGCGCTGGATCGGCCGGTGATCGCGATCGCCGACACCGGCAGCGACTACAACCCGTGCCACGGCAACGCGCCGCAGCTCGTCGAGGCGGTCAAGCGCGGCGTGATGCTGGCCGGCGGCCTGCCGATGGCGTTTCCGACGATCTCGATCCACGAGAGCTTCGCGGCGCCGACCAGCATGTTCCAGCGCAACCTGATGTCGATCGACACCGAGGAGATGATCCGCGCGCAGCCGATGGACGCCGTGGTGCTGATCGGCGGCTGCGACAAGACGGTGCCGGCGCAGCTGATGGGCGCGGCCTCGGCCGGCATCCCGGCGATCCAGCTCGTCACCGGCTCGATGCTGACCGGCGCGCAGCGCGGCGAGCGCGTCGGCGCGTGCACCGACTGCCGGCGCTACTGGGGGCGCTTCCGCGCCGGCGAGATCGATGCCGACGAGATCGCCGAGGTCAACAACCAGCTCGTCGCCAGCGTCGGCACCTGTTCGGTGATGGGCACCGCGAGCACGATGGCCTGCATCGCCGAGGCGCTCGGCATGACGGTGCCGGGCGGCGCGGCGCCGCCGGCGGTGACCGCCGACCGCATCCGCATCGCCGAGCAGACCGGCGCGCAGGCGGTGCAGATGGCGCGCGACGGCCTGACGATCGACCGCATCCTGACGCCGGCCGCATTCGAGAACGCGATGCGCGTGCTGCTCGCGATCGGCGGCTCGACCAACGGCATCGTCCACCTGGCGGCAATCGCCGGCCGCGTCGGCCTGTCGATCGACCTGCAGGCGCTCGATCGGATGGGCCGCGAGACGCCGGTGCTGCTCGACCTCAAGCCTTCGGGCCGGCACTACATGGAAGACTTCCACAAGGCCGGCGGCATGGCGACCCTGTTGCGCGAGCTGAAGCCGCTGCTGCGCCTGGAGGCGCTGACCGTGACCGGCCGCACTCTCGGCGAGGAGATCGAAAGCGCCGGCCCCGGCTTCGAGCAGGAGGTGGTGCGGCGCCTCGCCGCTCCGATCTATCCGCAGGGCGGCATCGCAGTGCTGCGCGGCAACCTCGCGCCCGGCGGCGCGATCATCAAGCAGTCGGCCGCCGACCCCGGGCTGATGGAACACGAGGGCCGCGCGGTCGTCTTCGAGGGCATGGAGGACCTGGTCGCCCGCATCGATCGCGACGACCTCGACGTGACCGCCGACGACGTGCTGGTGCTGAAGCGGATCGGCCCGAAAGGCGCACCGGGCATGCCGGAAGCCGGCTACATCCCGATCCCGCGCAGGCTCGCGCGCGCCGGCGTGAAGGACATCGTCCGCATCTCCGACGGCCGCATGAGCGGCACCGCATTCGGCACCATCGTCCTGCACGTGACGCCGGAAGCGGCGATCGGCGGACCGCTCGCGCACGTGCGCGACGGCGACCGGATCCGGCTCAGCGTGAAGAACCGCGAGATCGCGCTGCTCGTCGCCGATGCCGAACTCGCGCAGCGCGCCCTCGACAACCCGATCGCCGAGCCCGCCGCGCCGCGCGGCTACCGCAAGCTCTTCCTGCGCTCGGTGCTGCAGGCCGACGAAGGCTGCGACTTCGACTTCCTGCAGGCGGCAGAGCGCATTGGCAAGGTACCGGAGCGCTGAGCCACCCCCAGATTCCTTCCGGACAAGAGTGGATCAGAACGCGTCTCGCCTCAACGCGCATCGGCGTCGCCCCCGACCGAGCGGCACCGACGCATGGTGGCCTTACGCGGCTTCGAGCACGTGGATCGCGCGGTTCGCGGTCAGGTCCTTGACCTTGCTCGCATAGGCCTTCATGTGCGGCGCGACGGCGTGTGCCTGCAGCGCTTCGCGCGAGGCCCAGCGCTCGACGACGACGAACGTGTCGGGTCCGAACTGCGCGAATCCGGGCGCCGCGTCGCGGACGTCGACGACCGCTTCGTAGGCCAGGCAGCCGTGCTCGGCGCGCACCGCATCGACGTTGCCGCGCCAGGCCTCGAGGATGCGCTCGCGCTGCCCGGGCTTCGCGGTGATGATGGCGAGGACGTGAATCATCATGATGGCGACGAGCGCCACTCCTTCTTCTCGAACGACCGCCAGCGAGTATTTCGACCCCGGCCTGGTCGGTCAAGGCCCGCGAACGATCGCGGGTTGCGAAGGAGTCGCCGCGACCGTCGGCCGCGGAATATCGCCGTGCGCTACTGCGGCTGGGCCGCCGACTCGGCGTCGGCGTCGACCGCTTCCGCCTCGTCCGACCAGACTTCGACCGACCGCGCGTCCAGATAGGCCAGCGTGCCGGGGATGCGGCGCGCATACGGATAGGGCGCCGCCTCGTCGGCGGTCATCCGCGCGGTCGTCTTGCAGATCTGCCCGGCGACCGGGTCCTTGTAGCGCCAGCGCCAGTACTCGACGAGCATCGTCATCGTTGCCTCGTTGGAAAAGTCGGAGATCGCTGCGCCGTCCGGGTCAGACGGTGCTCTCGAAGAAGGCGATGCGCTGCGGCATCACATGGGTCCAGACATCCTTCGACAGGCGCTCGAGCGCCAGGATGATCTGGCCGCGCGGGGCCAGCACCGGAACCACGGCGAGGCCGGCGAGGGCCTGCAGCTCCTGCAGCTTGACCGCGCGCGACGGCTTGTCGACCGCGACGATCAGCTTGCCGTCGCGCAGCAGCAGCGGCATCGCGCGATACATCACCGCCAGCCGGTGCGGCAGCTTCGCGATCGCGTCCGGATCGATCGGGAAGCGCGCCAGGTCGACCAGCGGGTAGCCCATCTTGTGGGCGAGCGCGGTCCGCAGGTCCGCCTTCGTGATGATGCCGGCAGCGACCAGCATCTCGCCGAGCGGCACGTTGGCCGGCTGTCCGCCGAGCGCGCGGTAGAGCTGGTCGTGGGTCAGCAGGCCGAGCTCCTGCAGCGAGTAGCCGAGCGGCAGGATCGGCTTCTTCTGCTGGTGCTCGAGAGCCTTCAGCAGGTCGTTCGGACTCGCGATCCAGCGGCTGGTCGCGACCTCCTCGGCCGACGGACCGAACTCGCGGCGCGTGTAAGCCGTGCGCGGCACGAAGACGCGCTGCAGCGCGGCCTCCTCGTTGACCGGCGTGTAGAGGTAGATGCCGTCGTTCGTCTCGACATAGCCGGCGGTCCTGCCGATCAGCGGCGGCGTGATGTCGTCGGAATGGAGCGTGTAGTCGCGTTCCTGCGCCGCCGCCGGAATCCGCTCGATCGGCGCGCCGACCATGCGCGGCGCCGGCCGCAGCGGCGTCGTCAACGTGAGGCGGCAGAAGCGCGCGAACGACAGCTCGACCTTCGGGCCGTCGAGCGTCGTGCGGAACGTCACCGTGCGGGTCTGCGGATCGAAGCCGAGCATGTCGCCCTCGATCGCGGTGCCGCTCTTGCGTTCGAGGCGGCACGGTTGCGGAACATCGTTGGAAGGAGCCGGCACATGTCGCCAGGCGAACGGCGGCGTCGGCCATTGCCAACGCTCGGGGGCGTCGGCGAAAAGGGTCGGAAAGGGCGTCGGGGGCTTGCGCACGTTGTCGGGTTCGATTCAGGTGCCGCGCCGAGATCCGGCTGTCCGGCTGCTATCGACCCTGAAGATCGGCCTTTCGGCTTCTGACTTGAGCGGCGCAGCCCCGTGGCCGTGAGGAATGCGCACCCCGAATGGGTCGCTGGCCGCACAGCGACGGTCATGCGCGCCAGAGGCGACGGCAGCGGCCGCCGGCCGGCTCGTGCAGGACGCGGAGCCGTCGCTCGCCCCTCGATTCAGGGGAACGGGCGGGCACCCCCTTTGTTCACGGTCTGTTCAGGTCAGGCACGTTTCAGAACACTGCGGGCTCTGTGATCGGATCGCTGCGCGAGGACGGCGGCGCTCCGCGAGGCGACACCGAATCGAGGACAAAGAAAGAATGAAACCCAGGTTCATCGAGCTGCATGGCGAACTGGCAGACGCCCGCGCCGAACTCAAGTTCTCGATCCGCACCTGCCGCGCCCTGTTCGCGATGCGCGGACCGTTCGACACGCATGCGCTGATCGCGCAGCTTCGCAAGATCGAGGCGGCATCGGACTGCGTCGACCGCGCCGCGTTCGCGCTCGAGCGTTACGTCAACACCCACTCGCGCTGAGCGCGCCTTCGGGTCAATCAGCGCTCCGTACGCTCATCGGCGAACCGACTTGCGATAACGCGCAGCCCAGTCGTCGACCGACGGGCCGGCCGGATCGACGACCCGCGGCATCACCCGCGGCCGGTGGTACATCGCCCGGCAATGCCGGCACGCGACGAACTCGGTGACATACGGTTCGCCCTCGCCGCGCTGCACGACGACGCGCTCGAAGCCGTCGCTGCCGCAGGCACACATCGGCTTCTCGGAAGCGCTTTCCATCGTCCTGTATTCGCGTCATACTGTGGTTTCATACAGTATGCCAAACGCAGTCGGGATCATGGAAGAGTCGAGTCGCACGACATGGGTCGCGCTTTGTTCGCACCGCCTTCGGGAGCAGTGGCGCACGATCGACCTCGAGAGCCTCGAGGACCTTGCCCAGGAGTTGTGGGCCGATGAACTTCTGCGTGCCCGCCCGCCCGAAGAAGCCGCGCTCGAATGGCTGCGGCGCGGAATCCCCAGCCTCTGAGGCGCCAGACGCCTCCGCAACCTCAGCGCTGGTTCGGCAGGCCGATCGCGACCGGCCGCACCACCGCACCCGCTGCTCCCTTGTCACGCGACGGCAGCACCATCGCGCACGACGTCCAGACCCGGTCGCCCGCCATCGCGGCGAGGTTCAGGTTCTCGAGGTGGTGGATGCCGAACACCGACAGCAGGTAGTGGTGGATCGAGAACGGCAACCCGGGCTCGGTGCCCGCGGCCGGTTGCGCCTTGCCCTGCAGCATGCCGTTCGGCACCGCGTCGATGAACGGCGCGTCGAGGCCGACCGCGACGACGCGCTTAGCCGCCAGCCACTTCGCGGCGTCGACCGCGAGGCCCGGCGCCATCGCGTAGTACGGGGTCGCCGCATCGCCCTCCTTCCAGTTCTCGCTCCAGCCGGTGTGGATCCACACCATGTCGCCCGGCAGGATGCCGCGCCGGCCGAGCCCCTGCGCCTTCAGCATCGCCTCGATGTGAGCGGCGGTCACGACTTCGCCGTCGGCCATCGCCTTGCCCTTGCCGACGTGGCGCTTCGCATCGAGCAGCACAGCGGTCGTGACGAGCGGCGGGATCTTCTCGATGCCGAGCTTCAGCAGCGGCGAGTCGGGCGTCGGCTTCACATCCTTCTGCGTGTAGCCGCCGTAGTAGCTCGCGTCGTCGGCGGCGAACGGATTCTTCGGATCCCATGGCGCCTTGATCGACGCGAAGTGGCCGAGCGCATCGATCTGCGTGCCCTGCTGCTGCGGCTCGGCGCCGGCGTCGAACGCTTCGCTGTTGAACGCGTGCGCCGAGAACGGCACGCCGGCGGTCGGCTTCGGCTTGCTGAGCGACGGGTTCGCGAACGGCGATTTCGGCATCGCGTTCGAGCGCTCGAACGATGCTTCGTACGTGCGCGCGCCGGGCTGCGACAGATGCCATCCGCAGCGCTGCGTGGTCGCCGTGCCGAGCGTGTTCGCCATGCCGCGTTCGTCGCCGGCCGGCCAGGGCGCGGCGGGCGCCTTTGCGGCCATCGCGATCAGCGCCGGAGGTTCTGCGCCGAGGGCTGCCGTCGCGGCCGCAGCCAGGGTGCCGGCGCCCAGCACGGCGCGTCCGAATCCGTAGGGTGTCATCGCGGTCTCCCGTCGTCGCTGCGAGGTCGCGATGGTACGTCGCCGCCTTCCCCTCAGCCGAGGGGTCGTCGCTCCGCGGGGCTGCGACTAGCATGCGCTCGACGGTGGCGAGGCGATCTTTTCAGCACCCGAGCCGAACAGACCGGCAGTGAGCCGTGCCGGCACCGTCGCCACCTCCGCCCGGTGCGCGGATCGCGAGTCTTCCCACCACGACGATGAGTTCAGAGCCCGACGCCACCGGCATCCGCACCGAGATCATCGGTCCGTATGCGATCGCCGGATCGGTGGCCTATCTGCCCGACATCCAGCGCTGGGAACCGCGCATGACGATCTCGCGCGTCGACGGCAGCGCGCGCGACTTCGTCGTGCCGTGCGGTCCCGAGTGCTACCGCAAGAACAGCGACGAGGCGCTGATGGTCGGCTGGGCGACCGCGCGGCAGTGGCTCGACGGCGGCCGCATCCCGTGGCACGCGCGCACGAGCTGAGCTGAGCGAGCGCAGGTGCGCCGGAGTGTCGGCCCAGCGGTGGGTCGCATGAGGCGAAGTCGATTCAGGCAGCGAGCCGGTTCACCACCGGCCACGACAGCTCGGCGCCGACGACGGCGCGCGCGTACAGGTAGTTGTCGCGCAGGCGGTCGCTGAGATCGTTGAGCGGCACTTCGCCGCGCTCGTCGCACGGAAAGGCGAAACCGCGGCCGAAGTGCGACAGCGGCTGAAACCTGAGCTCGAATCGGGGTGCCGACGCGGCGGCTGCAGGGCAAGTGTCCATCGGGGTTCTCCTGCTGATCCAATGGTTTCATCTTGCGACCGCGCGAACGCCGCGATCGTAGGAAGTGAGCGGAGTCGGCAGCGGAGATCTCCGCTTCGCGCGAGAGGCCGGCCGCCGGCCCGCTGTAGGCGAACTGGCCGCGGCGCGACGGGCGCGTCAGGCCGTCTTCGTCGCGAACGCGCTCAGGTCGACCGCACTTCGCGCGACCGACCAGCCGTAGCGATAGCTCGAGCTGCTCGGATGGAAGCGATCGGCGGCGAAGTGCTCGGCGCGCGCACGCACGAACCGCGCCTCGTGCTCGGGCGACGAGAAGTTCACGAACGTCACGCCGTGACGCGCCGCGCAGTCGATGAAGATCGCCGTCGCGGCTCGGCTGCGTGCGGCCACGAGCCACGAGAACGGTGGCGTGAAGAGCGGTGCGTGGCCGAGATTCGGCGGCCCGAGCCAGAGCGAGCGCTCGGTGAGGCGGCCGAGCTCCTGCAGCAGTTGCTCGCAATCGTCTGCGAGCTTCGCGGGCGGCGTCGAGCGCACGACGTCGTTGCCGCCGACGTGCAGCAGCGCCAGGTCGAAGCGCAGGTCTTGCGCCGCGCAGGCGCGAACCTGCGCGAGCGTGTCGGCGACCTTCGCGCCGGACTCGCTGACGTTGACCACATCGGCGTCCGGGAAGTCGGCGGCGAGCAGCCCGGCGATCGATTCCTCCGGCCGACTCGCGCCGACACCGACGCCGGTGCTGTCGCCGAGGATCAGGATGCGCGGTCCCTGCTCGCTGCTGCGCCGCTCGAAGCGTCGCCCTTGCGCAGCGAAGGTCCGCGCGCGCTGGACCCCACGCCAGAACGCCGCGGCCTGCACCAGCGCACCGCAGCCGACGAGCAGCGGCACGAGGTACAGCGCCTTGGGCGACTGCAATGCGGAGGGGACGAAGAACGGCATGGACGCGGAGACGGATTGGCTCGCATCCAGCTTCGCACATCGCTCCGACGCCGTCTCCGCTCGAATGCGGGATGACGGCTCGATCGCGCATCGGCCGGCGCCGCGAGATGCACCGGCGCCTTCCTACGTTGCCGTCACGACGGGATGCGCCAGCGTGCCGCCGCGCGGCGCGCATCGGGGCTGTTCGGCCGCGACGCGGACCGCTCGGCCGCCAGCGCAGCGGCCAGCGCGCGATCCGCTGCGCGGTCGGCGGCGGCCAGCAACGTCAGGTCGAGCAGGTCGCGCTGCGCATGGCTGCCGCCGAAGCGGTGCGCGATGCTGCGGATCGGCCTCAGCAGCGCCGCCGCACGACGGAAGTCACCGGCACCGAACGCCTGCACCGCCAACGTCGCCGGATGACCGACGTCGCGCGTGAACGCCGCGTTGTCGACGTCCGACTGCAGTGCGGCCTGCTGCGCGTCGAGCAGCGCCTGTTGCTCGCGGGGCCGTTCGGCCAGCACGTACGCGATCATCGCGTGCAGGTCGTTGAACGCGTAGCTGCCGCCGGCGCCGTGCGCGGACCAGCGCTCGGCGATCGCTGCGGGACGCGCGCCGAGCGCGACGCCGCGCAGGTGCAACCGCCACAGCATCGCGCTGGCGTCGATCAGGTCGAGCACCACCGCCGAACCGGTGCCGCCGATCGCCTCGTCGTAGAGACGAAGCACCTCGTCGTGCCGATCGAGCTCGAGATGGCAGAGCGCCAGATGCCAGGCGTTGTGGGTGCCGAGGAAGCTGCCGTTCGACCAGGTCGCGCGCGTCGGCTCCAACCATGCGATGCCGTCGCGCGGCGCATTGCGCATCTCGTGCACGTGGGCGACCGCGTGCCAGCCCCAGCTGTCGCGCGGCTCGAGCTCGACGCTGCGCCGGCCCTGCGCCTCGGCGGCGGCGTAGTCGCCGGTCTCCTCGAGTCCGAACGCATGCATGCCGAGCACCGCATGCCAGCCCGGGATCGACGGGTCCCAGGCCGGCAGCGCGCGCGCGATGCGGTCGCGCAGCATGCGCGAGTCGCCGCGGAAGAAGTCGATCTGATGGCCGACCTGCAGCGCGAGCGTGTCGCGCGGATAGAGCGCGCTCAGGTCCTCGAGGCGCAGCGCGGCCTCCTGCCAGCGCCCGGCCGCGAGCGCCTGCGCCGCCTCGAGATGGCCGCGCTCGCGCGCATCGGCATCGAGCTCGGATGCAGCGCGGCAGCATGCCTGCGCGACCTCGATGCCGGCGGGCTCGGTACCGAGCAGATGCAGCCACGCCTTCAGCACGTGCGCCATCGAGAGCTCGGGGTTGTCGGCGATCGCACGATCGATGCTGGCCACCGGATCATCGACCATGCAGAGCAGCTCGCGCGCCGCTTGCTCGTAGTGCGCGAGGCCGCGCGGGTTGGCGCCGGACATGCGGTGGCCGGTGGCATCGATCAGGCTCATGACGGACTCCCTTCGTCGAATCGTTCCGCGCCGTCGAGATGTCGAACGCGGTGCGCCGCAGTGTGCGCATATTGGGGGTCGCGCACTACAGTCGTTCGTGCAACAAACCGGTCGATCCTGCCATGCGTCCACCGCCCCGAACGATCACGGTCGCGCTGCTCGGCACCCCCGAGGTCAGCGCGGCGACGTTGTACGGCTTCCACGACGTGCTGGCCGGCACGCGGCGCGACTGGCAGATGCTGCACGGCGGCGCGCCGACCGCCTCGCCGTTCCGTCCCCTCGTCGTCAGCGCGGACGGCCGGCCGTTCGCCGCCGGCAACGGCGTGCGGATCACGCCGGACGCGTCGTTCGCCGACTGTCCGCACCCCGACGTCGTCTGCATCACCGACCTGATGATTCCGCCGGATGCCGCGACGGCGGACCTGTACGAGCCCGAGGTCGCCTGGTTGCGCGGCGCCTGGGAGGCCGGCGCGACCTTGGCCTCGGCCTGCTCCGGTGCACTGCTGCTCGCGCGCACCGGCTTGCTCGACGGCTGCGATGCAACGTCGCACTGGGCCTACTGCGACCGCCTCGCCCATGACCATCCGCGCACGCGCTGGCATGCGGAGCGCGGGCTGGTGTTCGCCGGCCCCGATGCACGCATCGTGATGGCCGGCAGCGGCATCGCCTGGCACATGCTGGTGCTCGCCTTGATCGCGCGGTTCGCATCGCCGGAGGATGCGATGCAGGTCGCGCGCATCAACCTGCTCGACACCGAGCAGGCCAGCCCGCTCGCGTATGCATCGCTGACCCGCGGCGGGCGTGCGGCCGATGAGCTGGTCGGCCGCTGCCAGCTGTGGGCGGCGTCGAACTACCGCCTCGAGTCGCCGGTCGCACAAATGGTCGGGCTCGCCGGTCTGCCCGAGCGCACGTTCAAGCGCCGCTTCCGGCAGGCGACCGGGATGAGCCCGCTCGACTACGTGCACCACCTGCGCCTCGAGGAGGCCAAGCAGATGCTCGAGGCCACCGACCTGCCGGTCGAGGCGATCGCCGAGGAAGTCGGCTACCGCGACACCAGCTTCTTCGGGCGCCTGTTCAAGCGCAAGGTCGCGTTGACGCCGGCCCAGTACCGGCGCCGCTTCGGCGCGCTCGGCCGGCAGTTGCGGCGGGCCGCCGAGCTGCCGGCGGCACGCGCCGCCGGGACTTGAATCGCGCCGTGCTCGCAGGGTCGCCACAGCCGGTCCGCGCGCTCCTATGATCGGGTCCGACGCCGGATCAGCCACAGGAGAAGCCACATGCGCATCCGCTTTTGGGGCACCCGCGGATCGATCCCGAAGCCGGGACCGGACACCGTCCGCTACGGCGGCAACACCTCCTGCGTCGAGGTGCGCACCGCGAGCGGCGCGTTGATCCTGCTCGATTGCGGCACCGGCGCACATGGCCTCGGGCAGGCGCTCCTTGCCGAACAGCAGGGCCCGCGACGCGGCCACGTGCTGATCAGCCACACGCACTGGGACCACATACAGGGCCTGCCGTTCCTGGCGCCGCTGTTCGACCCCGGCTTCGAATGGGACATCTACGGCCCGCGCGGGCTCGGACCCTCGATCCGCGAAACGCTCGCCGGGCAGATGCAGTACACCTACTTCCCGATCACGATCGAGCAGTTCGCCGCGAAGGTGCGCTACCACGACCTCGTCGAGGGCACGTTCGAGATCGACGACGTGCGCATCAACGCGCACTACATGAACCACCCGGCGCTGACGCTCGGCTATCGGATCGAGGCGGACGGCGCGACCGTCGTCTACGCGACCGATCACGAACCGCACTCGCCCGACCTGGCGCACGGCGAGCGGCCGCCGCAGAGCCACGACGAGATCCGCTATGCCGACTTCATCGAGGGTGCGGACCTGCTGATCCACGACGCGCAGTTCACGCTCGGAGAATACGACCGGCACCGCGGCTGGGGCCACAGCCCGGTCGAGTTCGCGGTCGACCTCGCGGCCGCCGGCAAGGTACGCCGCCTCGCGCTTTACCACCATGATCCGCTGCGCAACGACGCCGGCGTCGATGCGATCGTCGAGCAGGCGCGGCAGCGGGCGAACGGCAGCGGCGTCGACGTGTTCGGCGCCGCCGAGGGCCTGACGATCGAGCTGCAGGCCGATCCGGACGCGCGCCCGATGGCCGAGTCGGCGGCCGCGGTCGGACCGCGCCTGCTGCCGAGCCCGCTCGACCGCGTCGTGCTGATGGCGGTCGAGCCGGGCCCGGGCAGCGTGCTCGCCGCGGCGGTGCGCGCCGACGGCGGCCAGCTCGGCGACGTCGTCGTGCCGGCCGCCCTGCTGCGTTCGGTCGCCGAGCTGCAGCCGCTGCTGATCGTCGTGCAACGCACGCTCGGCGGACGCGATGCGCTCGAGCTCTGTCGCGCGGTCCGCGCGATGGATGTGCCCGGGGAAACGTCGCCGGGGTTCGTCGTCGTCGCGTCGCGCGAGGACGAGATGGACATCGAGGCCGGTGTCGAAGCCGGCGTCACCGACTGGCTGCTCTGGCCGTTCAAGGAGACCTACGCGCGGACGCGCATGCACTGCTGGATGCTGCGCCAGGCCTGCCGCTGGTCGCCGGCGCCCGTCGCTGCCGACGAGGAACAGCGCCTGCGCGCGCTGCAGGACATGGCGGTGCTCGACACGCCACCCGAGGAACGCTTCGACCGCTACACGCGGATCGCCGCCGAGCTGTTCGACGTGCCGATCGCGCTGGTCAGCCTCGTCGACCGCGACCGCCAATGGTTCAAGTCGCGCCACGGCCTCGACGTCCTCGAGACGCCGCGCGAGACCGCGTTCTGCGCCCACGCGATCCTCGACCACGCGGTGCTGCAGGTCGCCGACACGCTGCAGGACGCGCGCTTCGCCGACAACCCGCTCGTCACCGGCGACCCGCGCGTCCGCTTCTATGCCGGCGCGCCGCTCGCCGCGGCCGACGGCAGCCTGGTCGGCACCTTGTGCCTGATCGACCAGCGCGCGCGCCAGCTCGACGACCAGCAGCTCAGCCTGCTGCGCGATCTCGCCGACCTCGTCGAGGCCGAGCTGGTGCGGCCGGTCGACGCGACCGATCGCGCGGAGGCGGTGCAGGCAACCTAGGCCTCGCCGCTGCGTTCGCGGCCGAACCGTGAACTGGTCGACCGTTCGCGCGGCGGCGAGCGCCGCACGAGCGTCATTTGATCGGCCGTCTCCCCTCAAGCGACGGCGATCGGCGCCGATACCTGAGGAATGTCGGAGCCACGCCGATCCCCCTTCCCGTCGGAGCTGAAGCGCTCCGAGTCGCTGATGCAACGCGAGGCCTACGAGCGGGCCGGCGCGCAGGCCCGCTCCCTCGGCGTGCCGCGTCACAAGAACCCGTTCGTCCGCGTGCTCGCGCACGACGCCGAGCGCGAGCGCCTGAGCGTGCTCGCCGATCACTGGTGGCGTGGCTGGGACCAGTGGACCCCGCCGCCGCCGCGCCAGCTGCCGCCGAGCCACCGCGCGACCTGACCCGGCGCGGTTCGCGTTCGCGACCGCGCCGTGCCGTCCGTGGACGGCTCAGTTGCCGAGGTGGAAGTCGTCGCCTTCGGCGAGCAACCCCGGCACGTAGCCTTCCTCGATCGCTTCGCCAGGACCCTGGGTCGGCCCCTGACCGTTCGCCGGGACGACCAGCACGTCGGCCATTTCCGGGGGATACGCCATCAGCGTCGGGTCGTTCGCCAGCTCACGAACGATCGCGTGCGCGGCATGAAAACCGATCTTTTGGATGTAGCCGCCGGACTTCGTGCCGATGCCGCCGCGCAGCTCGAGCAAGACCGAGCCGGCACCGAGCAGGCCGTAAGCGTTGCGCGAGATTCCCGGCTCCGTGCCGCCGGGGTAGCGGCTGAGGTCGGCATACGGATACTGCGCGAGAGTCTGCGCGATCAGCGTGACGACCCGCTTGGCCATCGTCTGGCCCTTGTCGAACCGCGCGCGAGCCCCCGGATCGACACCGAGCAGACGGTCGGCCGTCTGCACCGCCGTCGGATAGAGCGTCGACGCCGTCACCATCTTGCCGTCGTGCACGCGGGTGCCCTGGTGGTGCATGTCGAGCACGACGACCGGCTTGTACTGGTCGTTCAAGCGCCGGATGTTCTTCGCTTCCGGAACCGGATTGCCCAGCGCCAGGTTGTACGTGCTGCCGGGCTTCGTATCGAGATCGGCCGTCTCGCAGGTCGACACGCCGGCCACCGTGTTGATGTTCGGGTAGTTCGGGTTGTCGAGCGGGCACTCGGGCCGGAACGCGTGATAGCGGTTGATGTCGTAGCCGCGACCGCGTGCATAGAACGCCGGCAGCGGGTTGACGGTGAAGCGCGGATCCCAGTTCTCGCGCCAGGGCGGAATCTGCGTCCCGGTCGCATTGGTCAGCGGGGTGCCGTCGGCCTTCTTGCCGTCGAAGCCGTCGACGTTGACGCGCGGCACGACGATGACCGTCAGCGCGGCCCGGATCGTCCGCGACTCCATGGAGTTGTTCGACAGCGTGCGAACGAGGTTCACCGCGGAATCGCTGGTCTCCATCTCGTCGCCGTGCTGCTGCGCGACGATCATCACGGCGGTCGGGCCGTTGCCGATCACGACATAGGGGACGGTGCGGCCCGAGTTGCTGGTCCAGTGGGCGGCGTGCAGCGTGGCGGCGCCCTGGCTGGTCTTGACCGAGCTTTCGAGCGCCTGCACCAACTGCTCGTAGCTGCGCAGCGACGACAGGCTGTCGTTGTCGCCGTACGGTCCGTTCGGCACCGTCGTCGGACCCTCGCTCTGGGCCCACGCCGGTGTGAGCATCGTGGCCACCGCCAGCGCGATCGAAGTACAGACCCTCTTCAACATGCATCTCTCCCTTTTCGGGGCGCACGATGGCCTTCGTCGAAGGACGAGGCCTGGCGCCCGGGCGGCAGTGTCGGCGTATACGTAGTTTCCGCAATCCTTGTCCCTGCGCCGGGCAGGGACGACCCGCTCGGCCGCCTGCCG
>Ga0307405_10000542_pt1 | contig 14330 bp, 16 predicted proteins | sample 322Cmetagenome_2_FD_203311 | JGI IMG/M metagenome (GOLD analysis project Ga0307405, IMG submission 203311) | Maize rhizosphere microbial communities from greenhouse at UC Davis, California, United States - 322HYB-C-1 | ecosystem: Host-associated > Plants > Roots > Rhizosphere > Soil | place...
GCGAGCTCATCGATACCGGCACCGACAAGCGTTATGTCCGCCGCGACGAGAAGGGCCAGTTCAAGGAATCGGACGATGTCGGCCGATCGCTCGCTGCCGATCGCCGCGCCAAGGCAAAGACCACAATGAAATCCCGCCGGGGTGATCGCGGGGGGCAGAAAAACGCTGACGTCGCACGTTTAATGGCTCACCCATGATGAGCGGGCGACGTGGTTTCGCCGGCGTTCGCGAACCCATATCGCTCGTTTGCAGCGAGCCGCCGAGGGTCACGCTAAAGAACGCGCTCGATTATTCCCGCCATTCCGTGATGGCACGCTCATACCGCGATTTAAGCTCCTCCACTTTCGCTCGCAGCTTCGCCATCTCGCTGGAGTGGCTGCGCTCGAGCCGGCGTCGCTCGCGTTCGAGCTCTGACCGACGCTTGGCCAATGCCTCGCGCTCGTTGCTATGGCGCTTCTCGGCATCAGCCAGAGCGTGCTCCGCGTCGTCGAGCGGAGCGCGATCGGGTTTCGGTTTAGGCGGGACTTCCCGCTTCTTCGGCCGGGCGAGGCGGTCGCGCGCTGGCTGGCCCGGCGGCTCTGGCGCAGGGGAGCGTTTTCTCGCCGGCGTGCTCTTCGGGAGCGCGGCGATCTGCTCGCCCATATTGCCACGCAGCCGGCGTATCACGACACCCGGCTGGCTGAGCGGCTCGCGCATCAGGTCGGGGTCGCCCACCTTCTCGGCGATGCCGCGCGCGAAGAGGTCATGCTCGCTTCCCCAGGCCGCCAACGCCGCCTTCTGGCTAGGCGCGGCGACATAGGCGTCATGGAAACCGGTCGGTGTGCGGAAAACCTTGAGTTTCTGCTTACGTGCCATGTCTCGCTTCAAATGCCGGGCCGGCCGCCGATGACGGTCCAGACACTCATGCGATGCCATGCTTCAGCTGGCTCATCTGATCGTGACCGGTTTTGACGGAGGTCCAGGCTTCGCTCACCGCAGCTTGGGCATGCGCCGAGAGGTCGGCCTTGCGCATGGCTGTTTCGAACTTCTCCTTGAGGTAGTCTTCACCCCGCTCGACCTCGTTGACGATGGCCTTGTCGTCTCGTCCGGTGACGGCCGACTTCAAGTCGACAAACACGCGATGCATTGAACCTAGGGTCGATGCTTCATCCTCGGGAGTGCCGCCGGCTTGCGCTACTGCGGCTTGCAGCTTGGTGACGACTTGCTGGCGTTCCCGGGCACGCTCGTTGAACAACTCGGCAAAGCGGGGGTTCTCGACGTCCTCCGCGGATTTCTGATAACCTTCGATGCTGTCCAACAGAGTTGCGATCAAAGTGTTCAGAACGGTGATGTCGCCGCTCGCTGTGCGGCTCTCGGCGCCGCTGGATGGGTCGGCGGATGTGTCGCGAAATTCATTCATCTGAAAATCTCCTGGCAGATGACACGACAACGCTCGACGACCAGATTGGTGGCGGACCTGTGTGACGCGGAGCGGATCTCGTCGCACACGAGACTAGCTAACGATCTCTCGGGCGGAGTTCAGATCGCTCGGGCGCCGGGTGGGTGGCGGTCAGGGGTTGATCGATGTTGACGCAGCTCTGTGCTTAAGTCCGCGCATCAGCACTACCTCTCTGGCCTTCTACGGTTCGGTGGTGTCCACTGCGGCTTCCGCGAGGCGCTCCGTGAACGGCTTCGTCTCCAACGCTTCGAGCGCTTGCCGCAGGAGCGGCTCGAGGGCGTAAGGCAGCTCGGCATCGAGAGATTCTGCGGCCGCTGCGGTGATCGCCCACCGTTTACGGAGCGCGGGTTCCAATTTGCGCGTCTTGGCGGATGGATGGACCACGCGCTCTCGGCGGTCATGGCCGGGGTGGAGTTCGACCCAACCTTCCCGCTGAAGCTGTGACACCGTCTGGCTCAATGCGGAATGGCTGACGCCGGCCTGCCGGGCGATGTCCCTGATCGGCATCGGACCCGCGTCCAGGAGCAGCCTGATAACGGGCGTGTAGCGCGGCCGGAAGTCGAGGCCAGCGTCATGATAGGCACTCTCCACGGCACCATCGAGTGCGTCGATGAGGCGGCGAAGCAGCGTTCCTAATGTAGCTTGATGCCTCTGCATATGCGTGCTTATATATAAGTACTTATGTAACACAAGGGTGGTCGGATGCTTGTTCCATTTCTTGCGCTCGCAGCCGCAGGTTCCTGTCCGCAACAGGCGAACGCCTTGGAGGCTGCAGCGAGCGCCGTCGAAATGCACTACTTCGAAGAAGACATGGCGGGGAGGATCGCCCGACGGCTACGCGAGGAGGCAGCGGAAGCTCGACAGCGCACATGCTTGGATGACGCTGCCTTCGTCGACGAAACGAACCTGATCCTCGACAGCTACGATGCGCACTTCATGTTCGAGCGGCCGGGGAGCGAGACTGGAGCAGAAGACTGGCTGATGGCCTGGCGTTCCGAAAGCGCAACCGTCAACGCCGGCGTCCGCGAGGTGAGGGTGCTGGAGGGGAATGTCGGCTATCTGCGGATCTCGAGCTTCTATCCCTGGGACCTCGCCAAGCCGAAACTGGAGGCTGCAGCGGCGTTTCTGTCGGATACGAAAGGCCTCATCATCGATCTGAGACGGAACGGCGGGGGCGATGCTCTCACCGCGCAGCACCTGGTTCGCGCTTTGGCGCCTATGGCGGAGGCGGTGCAGACGATCCAGCGGCGCCGCGGAACATCAACTGAAAGTCTTCCCGCACCCGAGCTGGACCTCGGCGGGGATGCCCCACCCGTTGCCATCCTTATGGACAGGAGGTCAGGGTCTGCTTCGGAGTTCGTCGCTTACTCGCTTCAGGCACTCGGCCGGGCCTTGATTGTGGGTTCTCGCAGCGGCGGCGTCGCCAACATGATCGGCGACCCGGTCGAGCTCGGCGAGAGCTACGCCATCTCGATACCCGACGCGCGGCCAGTCAACCTGACAACTGGCGCCAACTGGGAAGGCACCGGGGTTCGTCCCGATGTTCCAGGAGGCGACGATCCTGTCTACGTCGCGCGACGCACGCTGGAGGAACGGCTTTCGCCCTAACGAGCGCCCCCGGGCGTCCTCCGCGGTGGCCGCGTCGCTCGTTGCCGCGTCGCTTGCGGCACAGGCTCAGGTATCCGAACGTGCCTCGGTGCCTGTCAGCAGCGAATCCGAAATGGCCGGCTGCTTTTGTCCTGGGCTGATTATCGCCGCCATTTGCGGCGGTAAGTATCGCGATAGAGCCGACCGGTAAGTCTCGCGATGGCGCGACCGACTGGTCGCGCCGGAAGACCACCCGCGGACAAACTGCGTCGCGAGGTGGTTGCTTCTGGCAAGTCCGTCCCGCTACAGGCAAAGAAGATCGGATCGCGACCAAAATAGGATGCGCCGCCCCGGCAGCAGCCCAGGCGATCTCGGAGCGCGCCCGCTACGATCTTCGTCCCGGCGACCTGGCGGCGATATCGCCACCGCTTCTTGCCGCTGCCGAGCACCTCGATGGCGAGGCCGGGTGTTAGAAGATCGGACAGCGTTTCTTTCTTCAAAGCATCGATGCACGCGGGCGTAAGCGCAACTTTCCTTGCCATTTAACCGACTCCGGTCGGCTCCCCGGCGCAGATAAAATCATGGCAGAAATCCTGACAGAATAGCCGTCGAATCCAGTCCAGCTGGGTCTAGGTCTGTCGATCTCGTTAGATGCTGGATTTCGCCATAAGGCACTGCAAAGGAACCGAATCTAGAGGACTCGGTTGGCTGGGGCGGCAGGATTCGAACCTGCGAATGCCGGTACCAAAAACCGGTGCCTTACCACTTGGCGACGCCCCAGCAGCGCGGGCCCCTATAGCGGTTTGATCCGCCAGGGGAAGGGGGCGATCAGACCTTCTTGCCGTCGAAATCGGCGGCCGAGTGGCGCTCGCGCAATTGCTCGTCCTCCTCGCCCCAGGTCTTGTTGACCAGGCGGCCGCGGCGGACCGCCGGGCGCTCGGCGATTTGCCTGACCCAGCGTTCGACATGCTCGTATTCGTGGATCGAGAGGAACTGGCGCGCTTCGCCGTAAATGCCGCCGAGGACGAAGGGGGAGAGCCAGGGCCAGGTCGCGATATCCGCGATGGTGTAGTCCTTCCCGCCCAGATATTCGCTCTGTGCCAGGCGCTGGTTGGCCACATCGAACAGCCGCTTGGTTTCCATCGCGTAGCGGTTGATCGGATATTCGTACTTCTCCGGCGCATAGGCGTAGAAGTGGCCGAAGCCGCCGCCGATGAACGGGGCGCTGCCGACCTGCCAGAACAGCCAGCTCAGCACTTCGGCGCGGGTGCGGTCGGTGGGCAGAAGAGCGCCGAACTTCTCTGCCAAGTGCATCAGGATCGCGCCGCTTTCGAACACGCGCGCGGGCTCGGGGCCGCTGCGGTCGAGCAGGGCGGGGATTTTGCTGTTCGGGTTCACCTCCACGAAGCCGCTGGTGAACTGATCGCCGTCCGAGATCTGGATCGTCCAGGCGTCGTACTCCGCATCGTGCCCGGCCTCGAGCAGTTCCTCCAGCATGATCCCGGCCTTCACCCCGTTGGGCGTGGCAAGCGAATAGAGCTGGAACGCATGCTCGCCGACCGGCAGATCGCGCTCCTCGCGCGCACCGGCGGTCGGGCGGTTGATGCCGGCGAACTTTCCGCCGTTCTCGCTATAGGTCCAGACTTCAGGCGGGGTGTAGGTCGGATCGGCCATCGCGGACTCCCTGTTTGTGCGTGGAGCACGAAATGGGTCGGCATGCGCGGAACCGCAAGCGGGAAGCGCGGTTCCTTGTCCCATGGCCACCCGCGCGCCCAAGCTCATCTATGTCGACGACGAGCTGCCGGGCATCACGCGCAAGCGGGCGGGGAAGGGCTGGGCCTACTACGACGTGCATGGCGAGCTGATCCGCGACCTCGCGGAGCGCAAGCGCCTGAACGCGATCGCCCTGCCGCCCGCCTATACCGATGCGTGGTTCTGTCCCGCGCCGAACGGACACATCCTCGCCACGGGAATCGATGCCAAGGGGCGCAAGCAGTATCGCTACCACCCCGATTTCCGCGCCGCCCGCGAGGGGGAGAAGTTCGATGGCTGCCTCGTCTTCGGCAATCTCCTCCCGCTGGTGCGCAAGCGCGTGGAGGAGGACCTCTCCGGCCGCAAGCTCACACGCGAGCGCGCGATCGCCAGCGTCGTGCGTCTGCTCGATCTCGGCGCGATGCGGATCGGGAACGAGGGCTATGCCAAGGCGAACCGCAGCTACGGCGCAACCACGCTGCGCCAGCGCCATGCCGAGGTGACTGGGCGAACGCTACGGCTGCGCTACAAGGGTAAATCGGGCAAGCTGCGCGAAGTCTCGCTAACCGACGGAGCCCTCGCGCGCGTCGTGCGCATGATGCAGGACCTGCCCGGGCAGCATGTGTTCCAGTACATCGATGACGAGGGCGAACTGCACGCGGTCGGCTCGCACGATGTGAATCAGTACTTGTGCGAAACCATGGGCGAGCATTTCACTGCCAAGAACTTCCGCACCTGGCACGCTAGCGTGCTCGGTTTCCAGATGTTGGCTGACGCGAAGGACCGGCTGCCGCTCAAGGCCATGCTCGACATCGTTGCCGAGCATCTCGGCAACACGCCTGCGGTGACCCGCAAGAGCTATGTCCATCCCGCCGTGATCGGTCTGGTCGAACGGCAGGAGGAGTGGCGCGCCAGTCTGCAACTGCCGCGCGCGACCCAGTGGCTAACCCGCGAGGAACGCGGGCTGATCGAATTGCTCGAGCAGGCGCCCGGCGCCGAGGAGTTGCTTGCCGCGTGACCAAGACCGAAACCCTCGACCCGATCCTGCCCGAGGACCTGTCGCGAAAGGCCTGCGACGTGCTCGAACGTGCGGCCGAGCGCGAGATCCCGCTGATCACCGCAGAAAGCTGCACAGGCGGGCTGCTCGCCGCGCTGCTGACCGACGTTCCCGGGTGCAGCCACATCTTCGAGCGCGGCTTCGTCGTCTATTCGGACGATGCCAAGTGCGACCTGCTGGCGATCGACCGCGGCGAGCTGGAGCGGTGCGGGGCGGTGAGCCGCGAGATCGCAGTAGCGATGGTGAAGGGCGCGCTCGAGCGTTCGCGCAAAGGCATCGGCGTGGCGATCACCGGCTTCGCGGGGCCAGGCGACGACGACGACGAGGAAGGCCTCGTCCACTTCGCCTGCGGTGCCCACGACGGCAAGATTGCGCATCGGGAAGAGCATTTCGGCGCAATAGGTCGCGACGGCGTGCGTATCGCCGCGCTTGCAGTCGCGCTGGACATGGTGGACAACGCGCTCCGCGCATGACTGACCATAACGATCACCCGTTTTTCGACCGCCGCACCCACGGGTTCGTGCGCGTCGCCACCGCCACCCCCCGCACGCGGACCGCCGATGTCGCTGCCAATGTCGCGGGCATCCTGGACGAGCTGCGCAAGGCGCACGAGCGGCAGGCGGATGTGGTGCTCTTTCCCGAACTCTCGCTGTCCAGCTACGCGATCGACGATCTGCACTTGCAGACGGCGCTGCTCGATGCCGTCGAACGGGGCGTGCGCGAGATCGTCGCGGCGAGCGCGGAGCTCTCGCCCGTGGCCGTGGTCGGCGCGCCGCTGCGCAGGAACGGCCGCATCTACAACTGCGCGCTCGCGATCGCGGGCGGACGGCTGCTCGGGGTCGTACCCAAGAGCTTCCTGCCGAATTACCGTGAGTATTACGAGAAGCGCTGGTTCGCCCACGGGCGCGGCTGCATCGGGCTGGAGATCACGGTGGACGGCGAGGCCGCGCCGTTCGGCACCGACCTGCTCTTCGAAGCGGAGAACCTGCCCGACTTCTGCTTCGCCCTCGAAATCTGCGAGGACTTCTGGGCGCCCGAACCCCCGTCGACCCGCGCGGCGCTGGCGGGGGCGACGCTGGTGCTCAACCTCTCGGCCTCGAACATCACCATCGGCAAGGCCGACGAGCGGCACATGCTGTGCCGGTCGCAATCGAGCCGGGCGGCCTGCGCCTATGCCTATTCGGCCAGCGGCCACGGCGAGAGTACGACCGACCTGGCATGGGACGGGCAGGGGATGATCTACGAGCTCGGCGACCTGCTGGCCGAGAGCCAGCGCTTCGACCTCGAGCCCGAACTCTGCGTCGCCGACGTCGACGTTCCCCGCATTCTGGGTGACCGGATGCGGATGCAGACTTTCAACGACGGGGCCGAGGCGGCGGGGCGGCCCGAGGGCCTCTACCGCCGCATCCGCTTCGAACATGCCGCCGTGCCGGGCGACAGCGGCCTGATCCGCCCGATCCGCCGCTTCCCCTTCGTCCCCAACCGGCCGCACAAGCTGGACGAGGATTGCTACGAGGCGTTCAACATCCAGGTCGACGCGCTCATGCGCCGTTTCCAGGCGACGAACGGGCAGCACATGGTGCTCGGCGTCTCGGGCGGGCTCGACAGCACGCACGCGCTGCTCGTCGCCGCCAAGGTCTGCGACAGGCTGGGCCTGCCGCGCACCACGATCCGCGGTTACACCATGCCCGGCTTCGGTACTTCCGAACGGACCAAGTCGAACGCCTGGAAGCTCATGGAGGCCATGGGGATCACCGCGGAGGAGATCGACATCCGCCCCGCCGCGCAGCGCATGCTGGAGGACATCGGTCATCCCTTCGCGAAAGGCGAGCCGGTCTACGACACGACGTTCGAAAACGTGCAGGCGGGGCTGCGCACCGATTACCTGTTCCGCCTCGCCGGGCAGCATTCGGGTTTCGTGCTCGGCACCGGGGACCTATCGGAGCTGGCGCTCGGCTGGTGTACCTATGGCGTGGGTGACCAGATGAGCCACTATGCGGTCAACTCCGGCGTGCCCAAGACGCTGATCCAGTATTTGATTCGTTGGACGACGCGCACCGACCAATTCGACCCCGCGACCGACGCGGTGCTCGAGGCGATTCTCGCGACCGAGATCAGCCCCGAACTCGTGCCAGTCGGCGAGGACGGTCAGATCCAGTCCACGCAGAGCGTGATTGGCCCTTACGAACTCAACGACTTCTTCCTCCACCACACGATCCGCTGGGGCCATGCGCCGGGCCACATCGCGTTTCTCGCATGGCACGCCTGGAAGGACGCCAGTGCAGGATTGTGGCCGGCGGAGTTTCCCGAGGCGGCGAAGAACGAATACGATCTCGCCACGATCGCGAAGTGGCTGGAGAACTTCCTCGAGCGCTTCTTCGCCTTCAGCCAGTTCAAGCGCAGCGCGCTCCCCAACGGCCCCAAGGTTAGCGCCGGCGGCGCGCTAAGCCCGCGCGGCGACTGGCGCGCACCGAGCGACGCCGTGGCCGACGTGTGGCTGGAAGAACTACGCCGCGCGCTGCCGCCGATGTGAACGCCCGCGAGTCCCCGCGAAGACGGGGACCTCAGGTCGCAGGCGTTACTCCGGATAGCCTGAGGTCCCCGCCTTCGCGAGGACTCACAGCGTCGTTACAACCGGATCACCCAGCCGTGGCTATCTTCCAACCGGCCGCGCTGGATCCCGACGAGCTTGTCGCGCAGTTTGCTGGTGATCTGGCCCGGTCCGCCGCCGCCGATGGCGAATTCGCCGTCGGGCCCGGCGACCGTGCCAACCGGCGTGACGACCGCGGCGGTTCCGCAGGCCATCGTCTCGACCAAGCGGCCGCTCTTCGCGTCGTCGCGCCACTGGTCGATGGAGTAGGGCTCCTCGCGCACCGTCAGCCCCTCCTCGCGCAGGAGCTGGATCAGGCTGTCGCGCGTGATGCCGGGCAGGATCGTGCCGGTGAGCGGCGGGGTGACGACGCTGCCGTCGTCGAACACGAAGAACAGGTTCATGCCGCCGAGTTCCTCGATCCACTTGCGCTCCGCTGCATCGAGGAACACGACCTGGTCGTAGCCCTTCTCGATCGCCTCGGCCTGGGGGACGAGGCTCGCGGCGTAATTACCGCCGGTCTTGGCGGCGCCCGTGCCGCCCGGGGCCGCGCGCACGTAGTCGCGGCTGACCCAGATCTTCACCGCCGGCGCGCCCGACTTGAAGTAGTTGCCGGCCGGGCTCGCAATCAGCAGGTACTTGTACTGCTTCGCCGGGCGCACGCCCAGGAACGCCTCGCTCGCAAACATGAAGGGCCGCAGATAGAGCGATCCGCCTTCGACCGTCGGAAACCAGTCCTTGTCGACCGCGATCAGGCGGCGGATGGATTCGAGGAACATCTCTTCGGGCAGGTGCGGCATGGCCATGCGGTCGGCCGACTGGTTGAAGCGCCGCGCGTTCGCCTCCGGCCGGAAGAGGGCGATGCTCCCATCCTCATGCCGATAGGCCTTCAGCCCCTCGAAGATCTCCTGCGCATAGTGCAGCACCGCGGCCGCCGGATCGAGGCTGATCGGCTGGCGGGGGCAGACCTTCGCGGAGTGCCAGCCACCCTTGTTGGCGTCGTAGTCGATCTCGACCATGTGGTCCGTGAACAGCGTTCCGAAACCGGGATTGGCGAGCGCCTCGTCGCGCGTGGCGGAGGGAACCGGGGCGGCGTGGGGGATGTGTTCGAAATCCATCGGGGCCGCGTAATGGGGAGAAGCGGGCAGGGCAAGACCGATCCTTTCGCGGACAGGCCCCGAGCCGCAAAATGAGAAAGGCCGCTTCGGCCATAGCCGAAACGACCTTTCGCATGGTCAGCGGCCGATAGCGCCGCTCACGAAACCTCTATCGCTGTCTGCTCAGCGATAGTGCCTCGCGCGGAAACGTACCGACCTCCCTGCTGAACCATGAGACATCGGATCACCTCCTTTCGCGCTATGTAGCCGAACCCGGCGTTTCACCGCCGGGTGAGAGCCGCGCTCGCCGCTGGCCTCACCTGGGAATGTGAGTCAGCAGGCCCGGGAAAACAAGCCTTGAAAAAAACTTTTCCCACGTCAGAATTGATCGCTGTGGCCCGTGTTTCGTGGGCCTTTTTTGTTGCCGCTCCATCGCCGGAATCTACCGGCAATCCTCCATCGCCCGCGTCACTTCCGGCCAACTCGGGATATAGAGCGTCGCGAGGCCCTGCGTCTCCACCGCGAACCGCCCCTTGGAAAAGGCCATTGCGGCCAGCAGCGGGTCGCTTGCGGGAAGCGTCGCGGCGAGCATCGAGAGGCCGGTTCCCGCCTGCTGTGCGGGGACCGCACGCTCGCGGGTTTCGGTGCGAACGTGCATCGCCGTTGCCCCGGCTGCACTGCCCGCGCGGGTCATCGTGATCGTGCGCGCGGCTCGATCGCAAGTGAGGGCGAAGATCGCCGCGCTGTTCGTCGGGCCGAACACCGCCTGCGACCCGCCCGCCGTGCTGCGGAAGTACCAGTCGCCCGGCGTCGCCGGCGCATCCATCCAGTTGTCGTAGGCCGGCGGCGCCACCGGCGGCGGGGCGGGCGCGGGCGCCGGCTCGGGTGCGGGAGGGGGCGGGGCCGGCTCCGGCGCCGGGGTGACGCAGGAGGCGAGCGCGAGGCAGGTGGTGGCAACGGCAAGGGCGCGGCGGTAGCTCAAGCGAATCTCCCGGTTTCTCAAAGCGACAATGACCGTTAACGGGGTTCGGGTCCATGCCTGCCAAACAGCGCCTCGATCAGTTGCTCGTCGCCCGCGGCCTCGCGGAAAGCCGCACCCGTGCGCAGGCGCTGGTGATGGCAGGTCTAGTGTTCTCGGGCGAAACCAAGCTCGCCAAGGCCGGCCAGCAACTGGCGGAGGATGCGCCGCTGGAGGTGCGTGGGCGCGACCACCCGTGGGTTTCGCGCGGCGGGATCAAGCTGGCGCACGCGCTGGACCACTTCGCGCTCGACCCTACGGGCGCCGTGGCGATGGACATCGGCAGCTCGACCGGCGGCTTCACCGACGTGCTGTTGCAGAACGGTGCGGAACACGTCTTCGCGGTGGATTCGGGCACCAACCAGCTCGCATGGAAGCTGCGCCAGGATCCGCGCGTCACCGTGCTCGAGCAGACCAGCGCGCGCATTCTCACGCGCGAACTGATCGACCGCGCATGCGACTGGGTGGTTTGCGACGCTTCCTTCATTTCGCTCGCCAAGGTGTTGGAAAGGCCGTTGGAACTGGCTGCGCGTGAGTGCCGGCTGGTGGCGCTGATCAAGCCGCAGTTCGAAGTCGGGCGGGAGGAAGTCGGCAATGGCGGGGTCGTGCGCGATCCGGCGCTGCACGCGCGCGTCTGCGACGAGGTGTGCGAATGGCTCGAAGGGCTGGGCTGGGCGGTGCAGGGGATTGTCGAGAGCTCGATCACCGGACCCGAGGGCAACGTCGAGTTTCTGATCTCGGCGGCGCGAGAATGAGGCACGTTCTACCTCGAGATCTCCGTCATCCCAGCGAAAGCTGGGATCGCTGTCGGACCGGTGCGAGGGCGGTTGGCGATCCCAGTTTTCGCTGGGATGACGAATAAGCCCCCCATCCCGCGCTGGCACGCCGGTTGCTGGCTTGCTTGCGCGGCTCTGGTACGCCCGTCAATATCCGCGCCTGCCGAATCGAGCGGCAGGGGCTTTCGGGGGACTTGATGACCGCTCTCGCCTCGCGCGGACAGTTGCGCGCCAGTGTCGTGCGCTGGGCGCTCTTCACCGTTCCCGCCTGCATGCTGCTTGGCTTCCTCGCGGGCAATCTCGCGCAGAGCGGCCCCGAGAACGAATGGTTCGCAGGTCTGATCAAGCCTGCCATCTTCCCTCCGCCCATGTGGTTCGGGATCGTCTGGACGATCCTCTATGCCGTGATGGGCTTCGCGCTCGCGCTCGTTTGCGCCGCCTGGGGTGCGCGCGGGCGGACGGCGGCGGTCGCGCTCTTCGGCCTGCAGTTCGTGGTTAATCTCGCCTGGACGCCGGTGTTCTTCGGCATGCACCAGATGACTGCGGCGCTCGGCATCCTGCTGGCGCTCGATGTCCTGGTGATCGTGACCATCGTGCTGTTCTGGCGGGTGCGCAGGTCTGCGGCGCTGCTGCTGCTGCCGTACCTCGCGTGGATTCTCTTCGCCACGCTGCTGAACTACGAATTCCTGCGCCTCAACCCGCAGGCTGACGGGGCGGACCAGAGTCGCGGCGCCGTCCAGCGGATCGAAATTTGAGTTGAGCTTCGCGCCTCCCGCGCCCAAATAGCGCGCATGCAGAGCCAGAACCCGATGATCGCCGATTTCGTGAAGCTCCTCAACGGGGCCGCGGGCACCTTCGCCGGCATGACCCGCGAGGCACGCGAAAGCGCCCGCGAGCGGGTGAAAGAGGCAATGGGCGGGATGGACTTCGTCAGCCGCGAGGAATTCGACGCGGTCAAGGCCATGGCCGCCCGCGCGCGCGAGGAAAACGAAGCCCTCGCCGACCGCCTCGCCGCCCTCGAAGCCCGCATCGGCGGCGGGTGATCCGCCGCGCGCGATGAACTTGCGCGCACCCGCTATCCTGCTCGCCGCGCGGTCGCATGGGGAGACGGCGGTGATCGCGCGGATGCTGACCGAAGAGCATGGGCTTGTTGCCGGCTACGTGGCCGGTGGGCGCGGGCGGCAGCTTCGGCCGGTCGTGATCCCGGGCAATGTTGTCGAGGTCGACCTGCGGGCACGATCGGACAGCCAGCTTCCGTTCGCGCGCCTGGAACTGGTCGAGAGCCGTGGCCCATGGCTGGCCGAGCCGCTTCCGGCCGCGGCGATCGGCTGGGTCACCGCGCTGACTGCAACGGCCTTGCCCGAGCGCAACGCCTATCCCAAGCTCTACAGCGCCTTGTCCGCGCTTCTTGACGCGATCTGTCACGCGCCCTCCGCGCGTGGCTGGCTGCGGGCCCTGGCCGCTTACGAGGCGTTGCTGCTGCGCGAGCTGGGCTACGGCGGTGCGCCGCCGCCTGCCGAAGCCGGGCTTGAGTCGCTGTTGGAAATCCTTGCTGCACAGGGGCCCCTGCTGGAGCGCTACCTGCTTGCCGACCGCCGGGGCGATGTTATGGCCGCCCGCACCATGCTGCGCGAACGGCTGGCGAAAATGGCCGGGTGAACGCCGTTCCCGGCCGTCGGCAGCCGCAGCCATGTCGCGCGCGAGACGAAGGAAATCCAGCACCATGAAGATCGCAATCTTCCCCGGCGACGGGATCGGCCCCGAAGCCACGCGCGAGGCCGTGCGCGTGCTCCAGGCGCTCGACCTGCCGGGCATGGTGCTGTTTGAAGGCGATGTCGGCGGTGTGGCCTATCACCGCCATGGCCACCCGCTGCCGGCCGAGACGCTCGAGATGGCGCGCGCCGCCGATGCCGTTCTGTTCGGCGCGGTGGGAGATCCGGCCTGCGACGGGCTGGAGCGGCATTTGCGGCCCGAACAGGCGATCCTCGGGCTGCGGGCAGAGCTCGGCCTCTTCGCGAATCTGCGGCCAGCCACGACTTTCCCTGGCCTTGAAGCCATGTCCGCGCTGCGGCCGGAGATCGCCCGCGCGATCGATCTGCTGATCGTGCGCGAGCTCAATGGCGACGTCTATTTCGGCGAGAAGGGCACCCGCACGCTCAACGATGGCCGGCGGCAGGGCTGGGACATGATGGCCTACGCGGAGGACGAGGTGCGCCGCATCGCGCACGTCGCGTTCCGCGCCGCGCAAGGGCGCGACCGGCGGCTGGTCAGCGTCGACAAGGCCAACGTGCTCGAAACGAGTCAACTCTGGCGCGACGTCGTGAACGACGTGGCCGCCGACTATCCCGACGTTGCGCTCGAGCATATGTATGTCGACAATGCCGCGATGCAGCTCGTGCGCGATCCCGGCCGGTTCGATGTGGTCGTGACCGGCAATCTGTTCGGCGACATCCTTTCCGATCAGGCGAGCATGTGCGTCGGTTCGATCGGCCTGCTCGCCAGCGCCTCGCTGGGGGAGCGGCAGACCGCGCACGGCACGTTCGGACTCTACGAGCCGATCCACGGAAGCGCGCCCGACATCGCCGGGCAGGGCAAGGCCAACCCGATGGCGACGATCCTCTCCGCCGCCATGATGCTGCGCCACAGCTTCGGTCGCGAGCCCGAGGCGGTGCGGATCGAGGCGGCGGTCGCGAAGGCGCTTGCCGAGGGCGTGCGCGGTGCGGATCTCGGCGGCGATGCCGGCACGGAAGCCGTCGGCGATGCTGTGCTGAAGCGGCTTTGAAGGTAACCCGTTTCAAGATTTCTGTCGCCCCTGCGAAGGCAGGGGCCTATCCAGCGCCGATGTGCCCTGCGGCCGCCAGTCAGGACTTCTACCCTTTCGGCATCGTGCCATCGCAGCCGTGTTCGGCAGGCGTAATCTGGGCCCCTGCCTGCGCAGGGGCGACGCGGTAGCAGTATGGCATCTCCGCCTCCCGCTCTCGCCGTCGTTCTGCCCACACTCGACGAGCGAGAGAA
>Ga0307405_10000546_pt1 | contig 14301 bp, 12 predicted proteins | sample 322Cmetagenome_2_FD_203311 | JGI IMG/M metagenome (GOLD analysis project Ga0307405, IMG submission 203311) | Maize rhizosphere microbial communities from greenhouse at UC Davis, California, United States - 322HYB-C-1 | ecosystem: Host-associated > Plants > Roots > Rhizosphere > Soil | place...
CGGCGCGTCGCGGGCAGCTCGTTCGGTCCGTCGCGTGCGCGGCGAAGCGACGCCGCGTGCTCCGACAATCCCTTCGGCGTCGCTCGGGACGTCGCGGAAGGCGTCGGCGCGACCGCTGTCGCGAGCTGATCCGCTCGCCTCGTCGTGTGCATGGTCACCGGATCCCATCGTAGCGTCCGTCGACGCGGCCCTGTTGTGCGCGGTCAACCGGGTGCGGAGGCAGGGTGTCGTGCGGCGTCGGGCGGGCCGCGCATCCCGCCCGGCGAATCGGCCGGCCAGGCGCACGCCGGCTTGATCGCGCGCAAGCCGCGGCGGCCGGACGGGCGCTACGGTGCGCGTAGCGCGGCTTGCTCGGGCTGCGCGATCCAGGGAGCGACAGATCACGACCTTTCGCATCGTCGCCGGCGCCGGCCTCGTCGACCGCCCGCGCAGGACGCGCTGGCCTGCGCGCCTCGACGTCGTGCAGAGCGCGAGCGGCGCGGCGCTCGCGCTGTTCATGTGGGGCCACATGGCGTTCGTCGCATCGATCCTCGTCTCCGAGGACCTGATGTGGCGCATCACGCGCTTCTTCGAAGGCTACTATTTCTTCGGGCGCAGCTATCCGGGCATCGTCTCGGTGATCGTCGCCTGCATCGCCACGCTGGTGGTCGCGCATGCGCTGCTCGCGCTGCGCAAGTTCCCCGCGAGCTATGCGCAGTGGCGCGCGTACCGCACGCACATGCGCTCGATGCGCCACGAGGACACGACGCTGTGGTGGATCCAGGCGGTGACCGGGTTCGCGCTGTTCTTCCTCGTCACCGTGCACCTGTTCCAGATGCTTTCGCATCCCGGTGCGATCGGTCCGTACGAGTCGGCGGACCGCGTCTGGACCGGCCGCTGGTGGCCGCTGTATCTCGTGCTGCTGTTCGCGGTCGAGCTGCACGGCGGCATCGGCCTGTATCGCGTCGCGGTGAAGTGGGGCGCGTTCGAAGGCGACGACCCCGCGCGCTCGCGCGTGCTGCTGAAGCGCGTCAAGTGGGGGCTCACCGCATTCCTGCTGGTGCTCGGCATCGCGACGCTCGCCGCCTACATGCGCATCGGCTACCTGCACGCGGATCGCGCCGGCGAGCCGTACGTCCCGGCGAGCGCGCAAAAGGCGGGCCCGTGAAGATCGTCTACAGCGACGTGCTCGTCATCGGCGGCGGCCTTGCCGGGCTGCGGCTCGCCATCGCGGCGAAGCGCCGCGGCCACGATGCGCTGATCCTGTCGCTCGTGCCGCCGAAGCGCTCGCACAGCAAGGCCGCGCAGGGCGGCATGCAGGCGTCGCTCGGCAACGTCGCGAAGGGCAGGGGCGACAACGAGGACGTGCATTTCGAGGATACGGTGCGCGGCTCGGACTGGGGCGCCGACCAGGACGTCGTGCGAATGTTCGTCAACACGGCGCCCAAGGCCGTGCGCGAGCTCGCCGCGTGGGGCGTGCCGTGGAGCCGCGTCAGAAGCGGCGACCGCGAAGTGGTGATCAACGGCCAGAAGGTCACGATCACCGAGCGCGAGGAGGCGCACGGCCTCGTGTCGCAGCGCGATTTCGGCGGCACGAAGAAATGGCGGACCTGCCATGTGTCCGACTGCACCGGCCACGCGATGCTGCAGGCGATCGGCGACCAGGCGATCGCCGCGTCGATCCCGGTGCGCGAGCGGACCGAAGCGCTCGCCCTGATCCACGACGGCGGCCGCTGCCATGGCGCGGTCGTGCGCGACCTCGTCACCGGCGAGCTCTGTGCGTACGTCGCGAAGGCGACGGCGATCGCGACCGGCGGGGCGGGGCGGCTGTACCGCAACACGACCAACGCCGTGATCTGCGAAGGCATCGGGCACGCGATCGCGCTCGAGACCGGCGTCGCGCCGCTCGGCAACATGGAGGCGGTGCAGTTCCATCCGACGGCGATCTTCCCCGCCGGCATCCTGGTCACCGAGGGATGCCGCGGCGACGGCGGACTGCTGCTCGACGCCGACGGTCACCGCTTCATGCCGGACTACGAGCCGGAGAAGAAGGAGCTCGCGTCGCGCGACGTCGTCTCGCGCCGCATGGAGCAGCACATCGCCAGCGGCAAGGGGGTGAAGAGCCGCTGGGGCGAGCACCTGCTGCTCGACATCCGGCTGCTCGGCGAGCGGCACATCCGCCACAACCTGCGCGAGGTGTGGGAGATCTGCCATCACTTCCTCGGCCTCGACCCGGTCACGCAGCCGATCCCGGTGCGCCCCGCGCAGCACTACACGATGGGGGGCGTCCGCACCCGGCCCACCGGCGAGAGCCCGGCGCTGCGCGGATTGTTCGCCGCCGGCGAGGCCGCCTGCTGGGACATGCACGGCTTCAACCGCCTCGGCGGCAACTCGGTGGCCGAGACCGTCGTCGCCGGCATGATCGTGGGCGAATTCGTCGCCGACTTCTGCGACGATCCCGCCAACGACGTCGACGTGCCCACGGCGCTCGTGCGCGAGTTCGTCGAAGCCGAGCAAGGCAAGCTGGATGCGCTGCTCGGCGGACAAGGCACCGAACGGGCCCCCGAACTGCTCGCCGCGATGAAAGCGTTGATGTCCGAGAACGTCGGCATCTTCCGCGACGGCGAGCGCCTCGCGGTGGCCGTCGAGTCGCTGCAGGCGCTGCTGCGCCGCAGCCGTGACCTGCGCGTGCACCACGCGTCGCCCGGGACCAATCCCGAGCTCGTCGCCGCGTATCGCGTCCAGAAGATGCTGAAGCTCGCGCTGACGGTCGCCTATGGCGCACTGGCGCGAACCGAGAGCCGCGGCGCGCATTACCGGCAGGATCATCCACGGCGCGACGACGCGAACTGGCTCAAGCGCACGCTCGCGACCTGGCGCTCGCCCGACGATCTATTGCCGACGCTCGCCTACGAGCCGCTCGACGTCATGCGGATGGAGCTGCCGCCCGGCTGGCGCGGCTACGGCGCGCGCGACTACGTCGATCATCCGGATACCGCGCGGCGCACCGCGGACGTGACGCGCATCCGCGAGACGATGGACGGCGCCGACCGTCACGCGATCACCGAAGCGCTGATGCCCTGGCGGCACCTTCTGCCGCCGCGCTATCGCGGCCACAACGAACGCATCGACGAGCCGCTGATGGCGGCCGACGACTGACCGACGGGCGACCCATGAACGACTCCACCCGCGTCGCGCTCGCCCCGATCGAGATCGTGCGCAAGCCTTCCGCAGGCGGCGATCGCGTCGCGGATGCCGCCGCGCACCGCCGCCTCACGATCAACATCCTGCGCTACAACCCGCGCGATCCGGCGAGCGTGCCCCGGATGCAGTCGTTCGAGCTCGACGACGCCGAGGGCATGACGCTGTTCATCGCCTTGAACGAGATCCGCGAGCACCAGGATCCGTCGCTGCAGTTCGATTTCGTGTGCCGCGCCGGCATCTGCGGCAGTTGCGCGATGGTCGTGAACGGACGGCCCACGCTGGCCTGCCGCACGCTGACGCGCGACGTCGGTCCGGTGATCACGCTTGCGCCTTTGCCGGGCTTCGAACTGATCGGGGACCTCTCGGTCGACACCGGCAAGTGGATGCGGGCGATGAGCGAGCGGCTGGAGGCGTGGCTCCACGTGCGCGATCCCGACGTCGACCTGACGCGCGTGGAAGCGCGCATGGACCCGGATCTCGCCGAGCGGCTGAACGAGCTCGATCGCTGCGTCGAGTGCGGCTGCTGCGTCGCGGCGTGCGGTACTGCGCAGATGCGACCCGACTTCGTCGGCGCCGTCGGGCTCGCGAAGATCGCGCGCTTCCACCTCGATCCGCGCGACGCGCGCGACGACGACGACTATTACGAGCTCGTCGGCGACGACAGCGGCGTGTTCGGCTGCATGTCGCTGCTCGGCTGCCACGACGTCTGTCCCAAGCACCTGCCGCTGGCCACGCAGATCGCGTTCATCCGCCGCAGGATGGCGGCGCAGGGATTCAAGTAAGCCGACCGCCGCGCGTCCGATGCGACGCTAGAGCACGTCGGCGCGCACCAGGAACGAGGCGGGCAGCACGATGCCGAGCGTGTGCGCTGCCTTGGCGTTGACGACGAGCGTGAACCGCGTCGGGCGCTCCACGGGAAGGTCGGCCGGCCGCGCGCCCTTGAGGATGCGGTCGACGAACGTGGCGGCGCGCCGGTAGAGCGCGAGAAAGTCCGCGCCGTAGCCGATCAATCCGCCCGCCACGGCGAGCTCGGTGAATCCGATCGCCGGCAGCCGCCGCGCGGTGACGATGTCGGCGATGCGCCGCACGCCGGCGATGAAGCGCACTTCTTCGAGCACGAGCAGCGCGTCGAGCCGCGGTGCGGCGGCATCGATCGCATCCGCGACCGCTTCGACGCCGCGCGCTTCGACCCGCACCGTGGTCGCGCCCACCGTTGCGGCGGCTTGCTCGAGCGCCGGCAACGACCGCCGGTTTCCCGGATTGTCGGGATTGACGAGGATGCCGATGCGCCGCGCCCGCGGCAGGGCCTCGCGCAGCAGTTCGAGCCGCTTCGCGGCGAGCTCCGGGCCGAAGAACGTGTCGCCGGTGATGTTGCCTTCGGGTCGCGCGAGATTGGTGACGATGCCGTTCGCCACCGCGTCCCCGACGTTGGTCATGACGATCGGGATCGTCGTCGTCGCAGCCTTCGCGGCGAGCGTCGGCGGGATCGCGTGCGTGACGATCACCTCGACGTCGAGGCGCACGAGCTCGGCGGCCAGCGCCGGCAACCGCTCGTAGCGGCCCTCGGCCCAGCGGAACACGATCTCGAGGTTGCGGCCCTCGACGTAGCCCAGCTCGTTCAGCCCGGCGCGCAACGCCGCGATGCGCGACGCGTAGCCGCGCTCGTCCGCCGCGCCGAGGAACGCGATGCGCCGCACGCCGGGTCGTTCGCGTTGCGCGCGCGATGCCCGGCTTGCGAAGAGCATGCAGGCGGCCGAAGCGCCGATGAACGCCCGCCGCCGGTCGAGCGCGCGCTGCGCGGGGCGTCTTGATGTCGTCACGGTGCGTCGACTGTAGGAGGCGACGTCGTGGCGGTCAAGCCGGGCGCTCGAGGCTCGCGCACGGATCTTCGCGCGCGACCGTCGGCGTGATCCACACGAAGTCGTAGCTCGCGACGTCCTCGGCGATGTCGCGGGGCAGGACGCGAGCGCGAAGCACATCCTCGCTCGCCTCGATGAAGCCGACGCTGGCAATCCGCTCCCTCGCGTCGAGATAGGCGGGAACGCCGGTGTCCTTGCGCACGTGACCGTTGCCGGCGACGAGGATCGCGCCGTCGTCGGTTGCCGCGTCGACGACCGCCTGGGCCATCGCCGCGTCGCGCAGCCGCTGCGCCTGCAGCAGTCGCGGCACGACGCTGTCCGGCAGCCTGCCGCAATGACCGTCGACGATCGCCTCGCGCAGGCGCGCCGTCTGCGCGGCGGACCAGCGGGCGTCGCGAAGCCGCGCCTGCGCATTCGCGTCGATCGCTTCGTCGCGCAGCCGCGCACGCGAGAGATTGCCGGCGCGCAACGTGAGGCCGGCGCGCAGCGCGGCCTCGACGATCGGCTCGTGCAGCGGCCAGGCCCACGCCTTGCGATCGAGACCGCCGGCGTCGGCGAGTCGTTCCGCGTCCGCGCCGGCGAGCTGCGCTGCGCGCAGCGTGTCGTCGTGCGCGAGGTCGAACTGCTCGAGCACGACCGCCGGGCGCGCACCGGAGGCGGCGATCGCGCGCAGCAGCCGCGCGCGTATCGCGTGGTGCGCCGGGTTGTCGTGGATTTCGCCGAGAAGGCGGTAACGCGCCCCCGCCAGGGCGTCCACCAGCTCCCGTTCCTGCATCCAGCGTTTTTCTGCGACGTTCCAGACGGGGAGTTCATTCGGGGGGGCCGCACCGAGCGCGCACGCGGCCAGCACGATGCAGGACATCGCTGCCACGACGAGGCTCGAGCGCATCGGCACTATCCCTCCGTGCGTCGCAGGCTCTCGTGCAACGCGGTGCGGCGGACGATGCCGGCGAACGACCGGATCGGCGGCTGGGGGTCGCGGTTGCGCTGCCACAGGAGGCCGGGCGTGCGCACCGGCGTCGGCCCTTCGATCGGCACGACGGCGAGTGACGAGCCGGCGGGCACGGCGTTTCGCGTCACGATGGCGGCGACCGCGGTGCGCGCGACCAGTTCGAGCATCGGCGGGATCGTGTTCATTTCCGCGACGACGACCGGTTCGGCGCCGCTCGCGGCGAAGCACTCGTCGAGCATCGCGCGCGTGGCGAACAGCGGCGGCAGCAGCACGACCGGCTGTCGATGCAGCTCCACCATGCGCACGCGCTTGCGCTTCGCGAATGCATGCCGGCTCGCCACGACCAGCACCATCTCCTCGTTGTACAGCGGCTCGAACCACAGGTCGGCCGAGCGCGTCGGCCGGTAGGCGATGCCGATGTCCAGCGCGTCGGCGAGGAGGCGCGACTCGATCGCATCGGCCTCGAGCTCCTCCACCACGATCTTCACCGTCGGGAACCGCTCGAGGAAAGCGGCGATGCAGTCGGGCAGGAAGCGCAGGTTGAACGTGTGCGTCGCGCCGATGCGCAACGTGCCCGTCATCGGTCGCGAGCCGCCGCGCAGCATGCCGAGCCCCTGGTCCACCTCCTTCAGCGCCTTGGCCGCATAGCCGACGAAATGCTCGCCGGCCGCCGTCAGCACGACCCGCTTGCCGACGCGGTCGAACAGCGGCTGGCCGATCTCGTCCTCGAGCTGGCGGATCTGGTGCGAGAGGGTCGACTGGGTGACGTGCACGCGCTCCGCCGCCCGCGTGAAGCTCAGGCACTCGGCGAGCGCGGTGAAATAGCGGAGGTGTCGAAGCTCCATGGGCGCGATGAATCGATGGCATCGATGATAAATGATGCTAATTCCTCATGCCATCATCGCATCGACTGCTTATGCTGGCAGCCAGCCAGAGGCGCGGCTTCGACCGCGCCCGCTCCCGGAGGAAGGCAATGCTGTTCCCCACGACGATCGTCGGCAGCTATCCGCAGCCGGAATGGCTGATCGATCGCCAGAAGCTCGCGGGCCGCTTTCCGCCGCGCGTCCGGGCCAGGGAGCTGTGGCGACTGTCCGAGCCTTGGCTCGCGATGGCGCAGGACGACGCCACGCTGTTGGCCATCCGGGCGCAGGAAGAGGCCGGTCTCGACATCGTCTCGGACGGCGAGATCCGTCGCGAAAGCTACTCGAACCGGTTCGCGACCGCGCTGGACGGCATCGACCTCGACAACCCGGGCACGGCACTCGACCGCTCGGGCCATCCCAATCCCGTGCCGCGCATCGTCGGGCGCATCCGCCGGCGGCACGCCGTCGAGGTCGACGACCTCCGCTTCCTCAAGGCCAACACGACGCGCCGTACGAAGATCACCGTGCCGGGCCCGTTCACGATGCTGCAGCAGGCGCAGAACGACTTCTACCCGTCGGAGGAGGCGGCGGCGCTCGACTATGCGGAGGCCGTCAATGCCGAGATCCGCGACCTGTTCGCGGCCGGTGCCGACATCGTGCAGATCGACGAGCCGTACATGCAGGCGCGGCCCGAGAAGGCCCGCCAGTACGGGTTGAAAGCGCTCAATCGCGCGCTCGAAGGCGTGGAGGGGACGACCGCCGTGCACATCTGCTTCGGCTATGCGGCGATCATCCACCAGCGTCCGAGCGGCTATTCGTTCCTGCCGGAGCTCGCCGACTGCCGCTGCCGCCAGGTGTCGATCGAGACGGCGCAAAGCAGGCTCGACACCGCCGTCCTCGAGCAGCTTCCGGACAAGCAGGTGATGGTCGGCTGCATCGATCTCTCCGACATGGCCGTCGAGACACCGGAGGTCGTCGCGGCGCGCATCCGGCGGGCGCTCGCCCATGTCCCGCCCGAACGCGTCATCCTGGCCCCGGACTGCGGCATGAAATACCTGCCGCGAGACGTTGCGCAAGGCAAGCTCCGCGCGATGGTCGAGGCGGCGAAGATGCTCCGGCGCGAGCACGGTGTCGCGTAGCGCGGCACGCAAACGACGCAAGAGGATCCGCAATGGCGCAATACAACGAAACGACGGTCACGCAGGCCGTCCTCGACAGCCTCGCGAACTGCCCCGACCCGCGCTTCAAGCGGATCATGGCGTCGCTGGTCACGCATCTCCACGCGTTCGTGCGCGAGGTCGATCTGACCGAATCGGAGTGGGCCGACGCCGTGCAGTTCCTGATGGAGACCGGCAAGGGCAGCACGCCCAACCGCAACGAGTTCATCCTGCTGTCGGACACGCTGGGCGTGTCGATGCTCGTCGTCTCGCTCGCGCAGGCGCGGAAGAGCGCCACGCTCAAGGGCGCGACGGAAGCGACCGAGGCGACGGTCGAAGGCCCGTTCTACTGGAAGGGCGCGCCCGACGTGCCGCTCGGCGCGAATCTCGCCGACGGCGTGCCGGGCGAGCCGGCGCTGTATTGCGGCCGCGTCACCGACATCGAAGGGCGTCCGCTCGCCGGCGCGCTGCTCGACGTGTGGTCGGGCGACGGCGAGGGCAACTACGACGTGCAGCTCGCCGACCCGCCGACGATGCGCGCGCGCGGGCGCCTGCGCACCGATGCCGAGGGACGCTACTACTTCTGGTCGATCAAGCCGTCGGCGTACCCGATTCCCGACGATCTCACGACTGGCACCATGCTCCGCCGGATGGGCCGGAAGAACTGGCGGCCGGGCCATCTGCACGTCATGGTGTCCGCCAACGGACACGTGCCGCTCACGACTCACCTGTTCGTCGCGAACAGTCCGCACATCGACAGCGACGCCGTGTTCGCGGTGCGAAACAGCCTCGTCGTCGAGTTCGAGAAGCATCCGCCGGGCAAGGCGCTCGACGGGCGGGTGATGGCGACGCCGTACCACGTCGCGAACTACGACTTCCGGCTCGCGCCAGCGCGCGAGCCGGCGATGGCCGCCGGATGAAGATCGGTCGCAATACCGTGCCGCGCACGGCGATCTCGGCATCCGACGAGGACACGATCGTCGTTCGCGGACACGACCTGTGCCGCGAGCTCATCGGCCAGGTGTCGTTCACCGGGCACTTCTTCCTGCTGTTGACCGGGCGACGCGCGACGCCAACCGAGCTCGCGATCCTCGATGCGACGCTGGTGGCCATCGCCGAGCACGGGCTCGTGCCGAGCGTGCAGGCGAGCCGCATGACGTTTGCCGCGGCGCCGGATGCACTGCAGGGTGCCGTGGCGGCCGGCATTCTCGGATGCGGCTCGGTGATCCTCGGCGCCTCGGAGACCGCCGGCCGCCTGTTCCACGAGGTGGATGCGCGCATGCAGGCCGGCGCGGCGCTGGACGCGGCGGCCCTCGACGTCGTCTCGGCGTGGCGTGCCGACAAGCGCGCGATCGCCGGCTACGGTCATCCGCTGCACAAGCGGCGCGACCCGCGCGTCGACACGCTGTTTCGCGTCGCGCGCGAGCTTCGCGTCGACGCGAAGTACCTCGACATCGCCGAGGCGGTCGAGCGCGCGATACCGCGGGTGCTGGGCAAGGAGCTGAAGCTCAACGTATCCGCCGCGATTCCCGCGGTGCTGCTCGGCATCGGCTTTCCGCTCGCGTCGCTGCGCGGCGTGCCGATCCTCGCGCGCACGGCCGGGCTCATCGCGCACCTGCACGAGGAGCTCGAGACGCCGATCGGCTTCGCGCTGTCCTACCAGGCGGCGCGCGACACCGAGTACGCAGGCGAGCTGCCGCAAGGAGTGACGCTCAAGCGGTCGTGAGCCGGGCGCCGGTCGCGGTCTCGCCGGCGATGTGAAAACGACAAGCGCGGCGTCGAGTGCCGCCATCTTCTGGAGGAGCACTGCATGAACATCCAACGTACGCGCGTGCGTCTCATGCTCGCCGCCGCGGCAGTCGGTCTCGCGGCGCTTGCGCCGGCCGCCCAGGCGCAGGCCCCGTCCGGCACGCCGATCCGCATCGGCAGCACGCTCGCGCTGACCGGGCCGCTGTCGTCGACGGCGCAGGTGCACAAGCTCGTCGGCGACATCTACGTCGAGCAGCTCAACAAGCGCGGCGGCCTGCTCGGCCGGCCGGTCGAATGGATCGTCCGCGACGACCAGAGCAAGCCCGACCTGGCCCGCACGCTCTACGAGCAGCTGATCACCGCCGACAAGGTCGACCTCCTGATGGGGCCGTACGCGACCGGCGCGATCCTGTCCGCCATGGGCGTCGCGCAGCGCTACAACAAGGTGCTCGTGCACCACACGCTCGGCGTGCCCTCGCTCGCGAAATACGACATGCAGTTTCCCGCCTGGTCGCTCGGCTCCGATCCCGGCAACACGGTGAACAACACGGTGTTCGAGGCGGTCGCCAACTCCGGCAAGGCGCCGAAGACCGTCGCGATCGTGACGAGCAAGTTTCCCTCGATCCATTTCATGGCGCTCGGCGCGCGCGAGGTGGCGAAGAAGCGCGGGCTGAACGAGGTGCTGTTCCTCGAGTGGGAGTTCGGCAACCGCGACTTCGGGCCGATCGCCAACCGCGTGAAGGACGCGAAGCCCGACTTCGTCTGGGTCGGCGCGATCGGCCTCGACGGCAACCTGCTGCTCGACGCGATGAAGAAGATCGACTACACGCCGCCGCTGCACTTCCACATGTATCCGGCGCCCGGGCCGATGGTCAAGGCGCCCGAGACGCGCAACGCGCTGTCGGTGACGATCTTCGAGGAGCACCCGCCCTTCACGAACAATCCGGTCGCCGCCGAGTTCGTGAAGCTCTACAACGACCGCGCGGCCAAGGCCAATCTCCCCGACACGTCGGTGGAGACGCAGGCGGCCGCGTCGTACACGGCCTGGCAGATCCTCGAGGCCGGCGTGAAGGCGACGAACAGCCTCGACGACAAGGCGATCGCGGCGTGGCTCAAGAAGAACCGCGTCGACACGATCCAGGGCCGCCTGCGCTTCGACGGCCCGACCAATTACGGCGACGACCTGATGCGCGTGAAGCAGGTGCAGAACGGCAAGTGGGTCGTCGTCTGGCCGAAGGAGTACGCGCCGCCGGGCGTCAACCTGCAGGTGCAATAGACCGATGCGGAACCTCGATGGATGCAAGCCCGCAGGCACGCCCCTTGGTCTTGCGTGCAGCGGGCGGCGGACGACGACGGGCCACCCCGGGTCGTCCGCCTGACGCCGCCCCTATGCAAAAGGCGCGACGCAGTTGCACTTGCCGCCGCAGCCGCGGACGCCTCTTGCATCGGTATCGACCTTGCCCAGCCTGACGCTCCTCTCGCAGTCGGTGCTCTCGGGCATCTTCATCGGCTCGCTCTACGGTCTGATCGGGCTTGGCCTCGGCCTGTCGTGGGGGTTGCTTCGCCTGATCAACCTCGCCCACTTCGCGTTCGCATTCCTCGCCGCGTATCTCTGCTACCAGCTGTCGACCGTCGGCGGCATCGATCCGTTGCTGTCGCTCGCGCTCCTCGTGCCGGCGTTCTTCCTGCTGGGCGCAGGGCTGCAGGCGCTGATGGCGCGCTTCGCGCTGACGCCGCTCAATTCGCTGCTCCTCACGTTCGGGCTGACGGGCATCGTCGAAGCGCTGATCCAGACGCTGTGGACGGCCGACTTCCGCCGGCTCGAGTCGACCTACGCGCACCAGAAGTTCCGCATCGGTCCGTTGTTCGTGCCCGTTCCGGAGCTCGTCACGCTCGTCCTCGCCGTGGCGCTGTCGCTCGCCGTGTACGCCGTGCTCCGCTACACCGACTTCGGCAAGGCACTGCGCGCGGCCGCGCAGGACGCGCCCGTGGCGGCCGCGTTCGGCATCAACCAGCGCGTGCACGGGATCGTGCTCGCCGGCACCTGCTCGGCGCTCGCCGCCGTCGCGGGGGTCTGCCTCGCGCTCACGTTCACGCTGGCGCCCTCGCAGATCTACGCCTGGATCGGCGTCGTGTTCGCCGCCGTCATGCTGGGCGGGCTCGGGAGCGCGCTCGGTCCGCTCGTCGCCGGCGTGATCATCGGCGTCAGCGAGGCGGTGACCATGGCGGTCACCGCGCCGTCGTGGGCGCCGATCGTGTCGTTCTCGCTGCTCATCGTGATCCTGCTCGTGCGACCGGGGAAGGCGTGACGCAGCGTTTCGCCGTCGCGCCGTGGGGCATCGTCGCCACGGGCGCGCTTCTCGCGGTGTTGCCGTGGCTCGGCGTCGCGTCGTTCTACGAATCGCTGCTCTACCTCGTGTTCCACTGGATCGTGCTCGCAACGTCGTGGAACCTCCTGTCCGGCTACGCCGGCTATTTCTCGTTCGGCCACGGGGCCTTCTTCGGCGCCGGCGTCTATACGACGGCCACGCTGTCGGGCAAGCTCGACTGGCCGTTCCTCGCGACGCTGCCCGTGGCCGCCGCGGTCGCGGCGCTCATCGGCGTCGCGCTCGGCGCCGTCGTGTTCCGCGTCGCGCGCGTACGCGGCGAGTTGTTCGCGCTGCTGACGCTCGCTGTCACGTTCGTGATCGCGACGATCGTCCTCAATACGCCGATCGACGGCGGACCGGGCGTCTATCTCAACGCTGTTCGCGTTCCGGCGCTCGGGCCCGGCCAGCCGGGAACGTTCTACTTGCTCGCACTCGCCGCCGCGGTCGGCACCGTGCTCATCGCGTGGGCGGTGTACGCGTCGCGTTTCGGGCTCGGCCTGTTCGCGCTGCACGACGACGAGGATGCGGCCGAGGTGATGGGCGTGCCGACCTACCGGTTCAAGCTCGCCGCGTTCGCGCTCTCCTGCGCGCTCGCCGGCGTGGCCGGCGGCATCCACGCGCTGTTCATCTCGTACGTGACGGGAAGCGAGGTCTTCTCGATCACCGTGCCGCTGACGGTCGTGCTGATGAGCGTGCTCGGCGGCACGCGGCACTGGGCCGGGCCCGCGGTCGGCGCGACGCTGATCACCGGCCTGCTGTACGCGTTCACCGCCGGCGATCATGCGGTCCTCGGCAAGGCGGCCGTCGGCGCCGTGCTCGTCGCCGCGATCCTGTTCGTGCCCGACGGCATCCTCGGTCGCATCGGCCGCTACGGCGCCGGCGGCGCGGCGCGCGCGCGTCCTGCACGCTCGCCCGCCGCGCAGCCGTCGCGCGACGGCGCCGGCGAGGCGCGTCCGCCGGCATCGGTGGTCGTGGCGCACGGCGAGCCGCTGCTTCGTGCGCGCGGCCTCGCGAAGTCTTTCAGCGGGCTGCAGGCGCTCGCCGGCGTCGACGTCGACGTGCGCCGCGGCGAGATCCTCGGGCTCATCGGGCCGAACGGATCGGGGAAGTCGACGTTCATCAACGTCGTCAGCGGCCACTACGTGCCGAGCGCCGGCTCGGTCGCATTCGAAGGGCGCACGCTGACCGGCCTGCCCGCGCATCGCATCGCCCGCGCCGGCATCGCGCGCACCTACCAGATCCCGCGCCCGTTCCCGCATCTGTCGGTGCTGGACAACGTCGCCGTGGCAGCCATGTTCGGCAACGCCAACGTGCGCACGCGTTCGCAGGGGACGGCCGAGGCCCTGCGCTGGCTCGCATTCACCGGGCTCGACGACAAGGCGGACGCGCGGCCCGACGATCTCAACCTGCACCAGCGAAAGTTTCTCGAGCTCGCGCGGGCGCTCGCATCGCGGCCTCGGCTGGTGCTGCTCGACGAAGTCCTGTGCGGCCTCACGCCCACGGAAATGAACGACGCGGTCGCGCTCATCCGCCGCATCCGCGACCAGGGAGCGACCGTCGTGTTCGTCGAGCACGTCATGCACGCGGTGATGGCGCTCACCGATCGACTGGTCGTGTTCGACCAGGGCCGGCTGCTGGCCCAGGGCGAGGCGCAGAGCGTGATGCGCGAGCCGGCGGTCATGACCGCATATCTCGGACGTGCGCATGCTTGAGCTTCGCGACATCGAGGTGGCCTACGGCGCCGCGCCCGCGCTGCGCGGCGTGACGCTCGACGTGCGCCGCGGCGAGCTCGTCTGCGTCGTCGGCCCGAACGGCGCCGGCAAGACGACGCTCATCAACACGGTCGCCGGCCTGTGCCGCGCGCGCGCCGGGCGGCTCGCGATCGACGGGCGCGACATCACCGCGCTGGCGCCGCACCGCTTCTGCGACGAAGGCGTGGCCATCGTCCCCGAAGGCCGCCGGCTGTTCACCGGGATGACGGTTCGCGAGAACCTGGAGCTCGGCAGCTTCCGCGCGGAGGCGAAGGCGCATCGCCGCGACTCGCTCGATGCATCGCTCGCGCTGTTCCCCGCATTGACGGCGAAGCTCGAACAACCGGCGGGCGAGCTCTCGGGCGGGCAGCAGCAGATGGTCGCGATCGCACGCGCGCTGATGGCCCGGCCGCGGCTG
>Ga0307405_10000547_pt1 | contig 14284 bp, 15 predicted proteins | sample 322Cmetagenome_2_FD_203311 | JGI IMG/M metagenome (GOLD analysis project Ga0307405, IMG submission 203311) | Maize rhizosphere microbial communities from greenhouse at UC Davis, California, United States - 322HYB-C-1 | ecosystem: Host-associated > Plants > Roots > Rhizosphere > Soil | place...
GCCGCGCATCGCCGCGCAGGCGCCCGCCGACGTCGTCGCGCGGATCCGCGGCGCGACCGCGATCGACGACCCCGATCCGGACGAGGCGTAACGCGCGGGTCAGCGCCGCGAGCGGATCGTCGCGTCGGCTTCGCCGCGCCCGAGCGTCAACGTGACGTCGTCGCCGGGGGCGAGCCGCTCGCTGTCGGTCACGATGTCACCGCCGCGGGTCGTCACGATCGCGTATCCGCGGTCGAGCACCGCCGTCGGATTGAGATGTGCGAGGTTCGAGGCGAGCGCCGCGAGTCGCTGCGCCGGCTGCGCGGCGCGATCACGACCCGCGCGAAGCACGCGCTCCTGCAACCGCTGGAGCTTCGCGATCCCGACAGCGGGCGCGCGAAGCGTGCGCGCGAACTGCAATCGCGCCGACTCCATTCGTGCACGGCGGCTGTTCGCCTGCTGCGACCAGCAACGCGCAAGCCGCTGCGCGTAGTCGCCAAGCGCTTGCCGCTGTGCGGCCAGCCGCGCCGCCGGGTGCACGAGCCGGCGCGCGGCAAGGTCGAGCCGCTGTGCGCGCGCGGCCGCCAGATGCTGCCCGGCGCGCGCGAGACGGCGCGCGAGCTGGTCGGCGCGATGGCAGAACTCGGCGCAATCGGGCGCAACCAGTTGCGCGGCCGCGGTGGGTGTCGGTGCGCGCACGTCGGCGACGAAGTCGGCGATCGTGAAGTCGGTCTCGTGACCCACGCCCGACACGACCGGAAGCGTCGATTCGACGATCGCGCGGGCGACGATCTCCTCGTTGAACGCCCACAGGTCCTCGAGCGAGCCGCCGCCGCGACAGACGATCAGCACGTCGACTTCGGCGCGCCGGTTGGCGACGACGATCGCACGGGCGATCTCGTGTGCAGCCGCTTCCCCCTGCACGCCCGTCGGATACACGATCACCCGCAGCGCGGGCCAGCGGCGGCGTAGCGTCGTCACGACGTCGGAGATCGCCGCCCCGCGTGGCGACGTGACGATTCCCACGGCGCGCGGAAAGCGTGGCAGCGGGCGTTTGCGGCGCTCGTCGAACCAGCCGAGCGCTTCGAGCGTTGACTTGAGGCGCACGAAACGCTCGTAGAGCGCCCCCGCGCCCGCCTGCCGGACCGCATCGACCGACAGCTGGAACTCACCGCGCGGTTCGTAGATCGACGGCAGCGCGCGCACCTCGACGGCGACGCCGTCGCGCAGCGGAAACGCGACCAGCTGCGCCTTGCTGCGCCAGAGCGCGCACTTCACCTGCGCGTCGGCGTCCTTCAGCGTGAAATAGAGGTGGCCCGATCCTGCGCGGTAGAGGTTGGAGATTTCGCCTGCGACCCAGACGCTGCCGAAGCGTCGCTCGACGGCGAGGCGGGCCGAAGCGACCAGCGATGACACGCTCAGCACCGGCGGCGCGGCCTGGACGTCGTCGGGATCGCGGTCGGGGAACAGACGTTGCATCGCGCTATCGGTTGAACAAGCGGCGGTGCACCACCACCTTTGTCCAGGACGCCGCATCGGCCACTTGTAATGTTGCCGTCTTCATTCGGTAGCTTCTGCGGCCAGACGAGCGTCGGGGAGCGGGGGTCCACGGCGCACGCAAGCCCCTGATCGAACGCCGCTTTCGCTCGGCGAACATTTGGGCATCGCAGCTTTTTTCCCGCTGGCGCCGGGGGTTAGCGCGCGAATGTACAAGATATGCACACCGCTATCCACAGGATTTGTGGACAACCCTGTCGGACGAACGATGACACCCCTGTCGGAATGCGCGCCAGCCGCGGCTTTCGGGGTGTTCACCGCGTCTCCCTAGCGTCGCCCCCGTCATGCGGGGGTCGGCCCGGGGTTAGAATGGTTGCGGGAGTCTTATTGTTCATGAAGACCGTCGCATGAGTGTTGCGCTGCAGCACGACGCCCGTCCGGCCGACAAGGCCGCGCCGGCGCCGAATTTCATCCGCGCGATCGTCGCCGAGGACGAGCGCACCGGAAAGTATGCCGGGCGCGTGGTCACGCGCTTTCCTCCCGAGCCGAACGGGTATCTGCATTTCGGTCATGCGAAGTCGATCATCCTGAACTTCGGCCTCGCGGCGGAGAACGGCGGACGCTGTCATCTGCGCTTCGACGATACCAATCCGCTGAAGGAGGACGTCGAGTTCGAGCAATCGATCGCCGAGTCGGTGCGCTGGCTGGGCTACGACTGGGGGTCGCACCTCTACCACGCCTCCGATTACTACGACCGGCTCTACGAATTCGCGGAATGGTTCATCGAGCGCGGCCTGGCGTACGTCGACAGCCAGTCCGCCGACGAGGTGCGTCGTACCCGCGGTACGCTGACCGAGCCGGGCCAGGCGAGCCCGTACCGGAAGCGCACCGTGGCCGAGAACCTCGATTTGTTCCGCAGGATGCGCGCCGGAGAGTTCCCCGACGGCGCGCACGTGCTGCGCCTCAAGATCGACATGGCGAGCCCGAACGTGAACCTGCGCGACCCCGCGATCTATCGCATCCGGCACGCCTCGCACCATCGCACCGGCGACAAGTGGTGCGTCTACCCGCTGTACGACTACACGCACGCCATTTCGGACGCGCTCGAGCGCATCACGCACTCGATCTGCACGCTCGAGTTCCAGGATCACCGGCCGCTGTACGACTGGGTCATCGGCAAGCTCGCCGACGGCGGCCGCCTCGAGCGGCCGCTGCCGCAGCAGATCGAGTTCGCGCGGCTCAACCTGACGTATGTGGTGCTGAGCAAGCGCAAGCTGATCCAGCTCGTCGAGGGCGGGCACGTCGACGGCTGGGACGACCCGCGGATGCCGACGCTGGTCGGCGCGCGGCGGCGTGGCTTCACCCCCGGCGGCTTCCGCCTGCTCGCCGAGCGCACCGGCGTCTCGAAGTCGGACGCCTGGATCGACATGAGCGTGCTCGAGGACGCGATGCGCGACGACCTCAACGCCTCGGTCGAGCGCCGCGTGGCCATCGTCGACCCGATCCGCCTCGTCATCGACAACTATCCCGAAGGCGAGGCCGAGCAATGCCTCGCGCCGAACCATCCGCAGAAGCCGGAGCTCGGCAAGCGACCGTTGCGCTTCTCGCGCGAGCTGTTGATCGAGCGCGACGACTTCGCCGAGCACCCGCCCAAGGGGTACTTCAGGCTCGCCCCGGGCGCGGAAGTGCGCCTTCGTTATGCGTACATCGTCCGCTGTACCGGCGTCGAGAAGGATGTCGACGGCAACGTCACGGTGGTTCACGCGACCTACGACGCCGCCACTCGGAGCGGCACGCCGGGGGCCGAGGCCCGCAAGGTCAAAGGCAACATCCACTGGCTCGATGCGGCCGACGCCGTGCCGGCCGAGATACGCCTCTACGACCGGCTGTTCCGTGTCCCGTTCCCGGGCGCGCGCAATCCGCACGGCGACAGGGAGGCGAGCACCGCCGACCCGCCGGTCGGGCACGGCCCGGTCGTCGCCGGCGACGACGACGACGATGCCGAGGCGGTGGAGCGCGATTTCCGCGACGACCTCAACGCCGGGTCGAAGCGCATCGTGACGGCGTTCGTCGAGCCGGCGCTGGCGGACGCCCCGCGCGAGGCGCGCTACCAGTTCGAGCGCAACGGCTACTACGTCGCCGACCGCTTCGACCACGCCCCCGGTCGCCCGGTGTTCAACCGCACGGTGACACTCAAGGATTCCTGGGCGGCGCGCCCGGCGTGACGTTGACAAGCGGCGTGCGCGCCGCCAACTGTCGGGCGTCGGCGCGGCTCGTCGCATCGCGGGAACCTGCGCGGCGGCCTCCCGTCGAATGCGCGGGCGGGATTCGCGGCCGTCCCCGTTTCGGCGTCCGCTACACTTCGCCGCTGCCGTGAACTGACCCGGAGATCCGCATGAAGCGCATCGTCCTGTTCCTCGTCACCAACCTCGCCGTGCTGGTCGTGCTGTCGGTCGTGCTGCGGCTGTTCGGGCTCGACCGCGTGGCCTACCAGGCCACCGGCCTCGATTACGGCTCGCTGCTCGCGTTCTCGGCGGTCGTCGGCTTCACCGGCGCGATCATCTCGCTGCTTCTCTCCAAGACGATGGCGAAGTGGTCGACCGGGGCGAAGGTGATCGACCAGCCGCGCGACGAGGTCGAGATGTGGCTGTTCGAGACCGTGCGACGCCTGTCCGACAAGGCGGGCATCCGCATGCCCGAGATCGCGATGTACGAAGGGCCGCCCAACGCCTTCGCGACCGGCGCGTTCAAGAATTCGGCGCTCGTCGCGGTGTCGACCGGCCTGCTGCAGTCGATGAACAAGGAGGAGGTCGAGGCCGTCCTCGGCCACGAGCTCGCGCACGTGGCGAACGGCGACATGGTGACGCTGACGCTGATCCAGGGCGTCGTCAACACGTTCGTCGTGTTCCTCGCGCGGGTCGTGGGCTCGATCGTCGACCGCACGGTGTTCCGTACCGAGCGAGGCACGGGCCCGGGCTACTTCGTCACCGTGATCGTCTGCGAGATCGTGTTCGGCATCCTCGCGTCGATGATCGTCGCGTGGTTCTCGCGCTGGCGCGAATTCCGCGCCGATCGCGGATCGGCGATGCTGCTCGGCACGCCGGCGCCGATGATCAACGCGCTCCGCCGCCTGCAGGCGACGAGCGAGGACCACGGCCCGCTTCCCGAAAGCGTGAAGTCGTTCGGCATCACCAACAAGTCGGGCGTGATGGCGCTCTTCTCCACCCATCCGCCGTTTGAGGCGCGCATCGCGGCGCTGCAGTCGACACGCTGACGGCGGCGTCGAAATGACGCCGGGCGAGGCTGCCGCTTCGCTCGCACAATGCTCGTTGTTGCGTTGGTGGTCTGCGGGCGTTTGCGTAGCTGGTTCCGGCGGGAATCGTGTGGCTTCGCCGCCGATTCCCGCGTAGCTCACATCGGCGAAAAGTAGGGTTTCACTTTTCGCCGGCGCGAACAAAAACGGCCGGGGATCGCCCGGCCGTTTCGATGAAAGCTGCCCCTCGTTACTTCAGGTGCGACGAGATGAGCTTGGTCATCTCGAACATCGTGACCTTCGCCTTGCCGAGCACTTGCTTCAGCTTCTCGTCGGCGTTGATCATGCGCTTGTTGACGGCGTCCTGCAGCTTGTTCTTCTTGATGTAGTCCCACACCTTCTTCGTGACTTCCGTGCGCGGCAGCGGGCTGTTGCCGACGATGGCGGCGAGCGCGGCGGAAGGCGTCATCGCCTTCATGAACGCGGCGTTCGGCTTGCGCTTCGCGGCGGGCTTCTTGGCGGCGGCCTTCTTCGCGGGGGCGGCCTTCTTCGTCGCCGACTTCTTCGCCGGAGCCTTCTTCGCGGGGGCTTTCTTCGCGGCGGACTTCTTCGCGGGCTTCTTCGCGGCGGACTTCTTGCTGGCTTTCTTGGCGGTAGCCATGGTTCTCCTTCCTGGATTGAGGTGCCTCGTCACGACGACGAACACTCTGAAGCAGACCCTCCTGTCAGGGGTGCAACCTGCTTCATCGCGGGCCACTATACCGTAATCCCCTCTGGGAAGTCGCTCCCGCCGGGGCTTTTTTCATAGGGAAAACGCGACTGTTGTATGCGCGCGATGCGCCGATCGCGCGCTTGTCGCGGCGGCTTCGCGCTCGCGGCGCTCGCCGTGTCCGGGGTCGGCGCGACGCATCGGCGGCCTGCCCCGCGCTCGCTTGAAGCGCCCTGCCCACGGTGCGACACTCGGACCACCTCGCCCGATCGCGCCATGCTCCGCTTTCTCGTCGCCGTCTCGTGCGTCGTCTCCGTGGCCGCCTTCGCACAGGGCGCGCGCCTGCCGATCTTCGACGCTCACCTGCACTACAACGACGACGCCCGCGCGGCCTATCCGCTCCACGAGGTGCAGAACCGGTTTCGCGAGGCGGGCGTCACGACGATCCTCGCCACGAGCCGGCCCAACGACGGTACCCGGGCGCTGCTCGACGCGGCGACCGCCGACGGCGCGCGCTGGCCGCGGGTCGTGCCGTTCATCCGGCCCTACCGCAACCACGCGGATCGCTCGACCTGGTTCAACGACGCGTCGATCTTTGCGCTGATCGAGCAGGAGCTCGCGCGACCGGTCCGCTGGCGCGGGATCGGCGAGTTCCACGTGTTCGGCAACGACGCCGATACGCCGTGGGTACGCCGGATCGCCCGCCTCGCGCTCGCACGCGGGCTGTGGCTGCACGCGCACTGCGACGAGGCGGCGCTCGTGCACCTGCTGGCGCACGCGCCGGGCGTGTCGATCATCTGGGCGCACAGCGGATTCGGCACGCCGCCCGGCCGCATCGCGGAGCTCATGGACCGGCATCCGAACCTGATCGGCGAGCTGTCGTACCGCTACGACGTCACCGTCGACGGCAAGCTCGAGCCGCAGTGGCGCGCGTTGTTCACGCGCTTTCCCGACCGCTTCGTCGTCGGCTCCGATACCTGGGTGAACGAGCGGTGGTCGCGCTACGGCGAGATCATCGCGTGGTATCGCGGCTGGCTCGGGCAGCTGCCGGACGACGTCGCGGCGCGCATCGCGCACGCCAACGGCGAGCGCCTGTTCGCTCCGCCGCCGTGACGCTTGTCCGCTGGGTCGTCCTGGCACTCGCGGCGCTGGCCGGCGCGTCGGCGGCGGGCGCGCACTCGTTCGACCGCGGCCGGCTGTTCCGCGTCGACCGCGTGGGACTCGCGCCGTCGTTCGTGCTGGCCACGTTGCACACGAGCGATCAGCGTGTGCTGGCGCTGCCCGCGGCGGTGATCGCGGCGCTCGACGGGTGCAGGACCGCGGCGTTCGAGACGCTCCTCGCCGACGGCGACGCCGGCGCGTTCGCCGAGGCCGCTCGAGACACCGGTGGCCGGCGGTTGAGCGACGATCTGGACGCGACGGCATGGTCGGCGCTTCGTGACGCGCTCGGCGAGGACGCGCCCGAGCCCGCGGTGCTCGACGCCATGAAGCCGTGGGCGGCGCTGCTCCTGCTCGCCCAGTCGCGCGCGGGTGGACTGGCGCTCGACGGGATGCTGAAAGCGCGAGCGGCCGCACGCAGGCTCTCGGTGATCGGCCTCGAGCTGCCCGACGAGCAGGTGGCGGCGCTGGACGCCGTTCCGCTCGAGAGCCAGCTCGCGCTCCTCAGGTGGGCCGTGGCGACTCGCGACGCCCGCGGTCGCGAGCTCGAGGCCACGACCCAGGCATGGCTCGCCGGCGATCTTGCACGCCTGCGCGCGCTCGCGCTGTATCCCGCCTCGGCGCGGCCCGTCGACCGTGCGCATTTCGCCGCGCTCTACCGGCGGCTCATCACCGACCGCAACGCCTCGATGGCGCACCGCCTCCACCTGCCGCTCGCGCGCGGCCGCGTGTTCGTGGCGGTCGGCGCGCTGCACCTGCACGGGCGCGACGGGCTGCTCGCGTTGATCCAGCGCCAGGGTTATCGCATCACGCGCGTGTTGTGACGCGGTCGCGTTCGGCTCGTCGTGCGCGACGGGTAGAATGCGTCCTCGCTCCATGCCAAGCCTCGCCGAACTCCGCGTCGACTACGCCATGGCCTCGCTGGACGAGCGCGACGTGGCGGCCGATCCGGTCGATCAGTTCGCGCGCTGGTTCGACGAGGCGCGGCGTGCCGAGATCCGCGAAGCGAACGCGATGACGCTCGCGACCTCTGGGCCCGACGGCCGTCCTTCGGCGCGAATCGTCCTGCTGAAGGATTTCGACGCGCGCGGCTTCACGTTCTACACCAATCGCGAAAGCGCGAAGGCGCGCGATCTCGCCGCGCGACCGCAGGCAGCACTGGTGTTCTTCTGGGCCGCGCTCGAACGGCAGGTGCGCATCGAGGGAAGCGTCGAGCTCGGCGACGACGGCGAGGCCGACGCCTACTTCGCGAGCCGTCCGAGGGCTTCGCGCATCGGCGCGGCGGCGTCGCCGCAGAGTCGCCCGATCGCCAACCGCGCCTGGCTCGAAGCCCGCTTCGCCGAGCTCGATCGCGCGCAGGCCGACGTCATCCCCAGGCCGGCGCACTGGGGCGGCTATCGCGTCGTGCCCGACGCGTTCGAGTTCTGGCAGGGGCGCCCGTCGCGCCTGCACGATCGCATCGCCTATCGCCGCGACGGCGCGCAGTGGCGGATCGCGCGCCTCGCGCCGTGACGCTCCGCGGCTATTCGCCTCCCCGCACGCTCGTCGCGCTGATCCTGCTCGGCGTCTGCAATCACGCGATGCTGTCCGGGGCGCGCGTGGCGGTGTCGCTCGACGCGCTTGCGCAAGGCGCGCCCGCGGCGGTCGTCGGCATCCTCATCGCGTTGTTCGCGCTCCTGCCGATGGTGCTCGCCGTCGGCATCGGCCGCGTCGCCGATCGCATCGGCGCGCGATGGCCGATGCTGTGGGGATCGATCGGCTGCCTCGTCGCCGCGGCGGTGCCGGTGGCCTTCCCGGGTCTCGTGTCGCTGTTCGCGTGCGCCGCGATCGCCGGGCTCTCGTTCATGCTCTACCAGATCCCGGCGCAACGCGTCACCGGCGACTTGGGCGAGAAGCGCGATCGCGCGGCCAACTTCAGCTGGCTCGCGATGGGCTATGCCGCCTCCGGCTTCGCCGGGCCGCTGATCGCGGGATTCGCGATCGACGCGCTCGGCTATCGCTGGGCGTTCGGCCTGCTGGCGCTGCTGCCGCTCGTGCCCATCGTCGCCGTCGCGCAGCGGCGGCTGTCGCTGCCGGAGCCGCAGTCGCCGCCGACCGACGAGCGCCTGTCGACCGGCATGTTCGATCTTCTGAAGCACAAGGGCCTGCGCCGCGTGTACGTCATCAACGCGGCGTTCGCGCTCGGCTGGGACCTGCACACGGTGTTCATCCCGATCTACGGCTCGAACCTCGGCTTGCCCGCCTCGCAGATCGGCGCGATCCTCGCCATGTTCGCCGCGGCGACGTTCGTCGTTCGCCTCGCGATGCCGCTGCTCGCGCGCCGCTGGAGCGAGGCGAAGATCATGGCGGGGACGCTGCTCTCCGCCGGCGTCGTCTATCTCGCGTTCCCGTTCGTCACCAGCGCCGTCGCGCTCGCGGCGCTGTCGTTCGTGCTCGGGCTCGCGCTGGGCGCCGGCCAGCCGATGGTGCTGGCGCAGCTGCACAACATCGCACCTCCCGGTCGCATCGGCGAAGCGGTCGGCCTGCGCATGTCGCTGATCCAGGTGATGTCGGTCACCGTTCCGCTCGTGTTCGGCGCGCTGACGTCGACGCTCGGGCTCGTGCCCGTGTTCTGGTCGGTCGGCGTGTGCATCGGCGGCGGCGGACTGTACGCGCGCCGCCGCTGAAGCTCGTCAGGCGCGCTTCTTCAGCCGCTCGCGAAACGCCTTGCGGAACTTCGCGACCTTCGGCGCGACGACGAACATGCAGTAGGCCTGCCCCGGATTGTTCTCGAAGTAGTCCTGGTGGTAACGCTCGGCCGGATAGTAGGTCTCCGCGCCCGCGAGCTCGGTGACGATGCGGCCCGGCCAGATCTTCTCGCGCGCGATCTCGTCGATGACCTGGCGTGCCGTCTCGCGCTGGGCATCGCTCTGCGCGAAGACGACCGATCGGTATTGCGTGCCGACGTCGTTCCCCTGGCGGTTCAGCGTCGTCGGGTCGTGGATCGTGAAGAACACGCGCAGCAGGTCGGCGAACGAGAGCTTCGCCGGGTCGAACCGGACGCGCACGACTTCGGCGTGGCCCGTTCGCCCGGAGCAGACCGCGTCGTAGCTCGGGTTCGCGACGCTGCCGCCGGCGTAGCCCGATTCCACCTCGATCACGCCCTCGAGGTCGCGGAAGACCGCGTCGAGGCACCAGAAACAGCCACCGCCGAGGATGGCGATTTCGTCCGCTTGCGTCGTCATGTCGTGTCCCAGGTTGAGCGGCGCGTACGCCGCGCGCGCCGTTGCCAGGCGCCTTGGTCGGCCGCGCAGTCGCCTACCTTACACCGCGCCGCCGCGCATGGCGGCGGTGCGATAATCGCCGCGCTTTCGCGCGCCGAGGTTGCCGATGCCGGCGCGCCATTCCCGCGTGTTCCTCAGGACGATGGCCCGAACTCCGCTCGCAGGCGCGACCGGCTTCGTCGGCGGCGTGTTCGCCCGCCTGCGCGGCATCGGCCTCGCGCGCACCGCCGCCGCGCTGTCGTTCACGACCGTGCTCGGCCTCGTGCCGCTGTTCACCGTGGCATTCGTCTACGTCGCGCGCTATCCGTTGTTCCAGCGGTGGCTGACGGCGCTCGAGCGCTTCCTCGTGCGCCACCTGCTGCCGGGAAGCGGACCGGTGATCCGGCCCTACCTCGACGAGTTCACCGCGCGCGCGGCGAACCTGCAGGGCATCGGCATCGCCATCGTCGTGATCACCGCGGTGCTGCTGATCGCGACCGTCGAAACCGAGATCAACGCCATCTGGGGAACGCGAACGCCGCGCGGGCTGCTGCACCGCCTCGTCGTCTACGGCGTGGGCGTCACGCTCGGCCCGATCGCCATCGGCGGCGCCGTCTACTCGACGAACTGGCTGCTCGAGGCGACGCTCGCGGCCGAGCTCGTCACCCGGCCCGAGGCGTCCGCGCTCGCGACCCCGATCGCGCTCGCGCTCGCCACGCTCGTGTTCTCGATGCTCTACGCGCTGCTGCCGGCGCGTCGCGTTCCGCTGCGGGCGGCGATCGCCGGCGGGCTGATCGCCGCGCTCGCCTTCGAAGGCGCCAAGCGCGGGTTCGTGCTCTACGTCACCCACGTGCCGACCTACCAGCGGGTCTACGGCGCGGTGGCCGTGCTGCCGCTGTTCCTCGTGTGGATCTTCGTGTCGTGGGTGGTCGTGCTGTTCGGCGCCGCGATCACGGCGACGCTGACCGAGGGGCCGCCGCGCGGGCGCGGCGCGAACGCCCGTCGCTGAAACGCGTCGCTCGATCGGACGCGGGTTGCCCTTGAGGCCCTCTCCACGCTACATTGCGGCGTTTTTCGCTTCGGGAGCACCTTCCTCGTGTGGTCCATCATCCAGGCCGCCGGCTGGCCGATCTGGCCGCTGATCCTGGCCTCGATCGTCGCGCTCGCGCTGATCTTCGAACGGTTGTATTCGCTGCGGCAGAGCATCGTCGCTCCCGCCGGGCTGGTCGATCACGTGCTCGCCGAGTTCCGGCAGGCGGGTGTGACGCCCGAGCTCCTCGGCAAGACCGCGTCGCGCGGCCCGCTCGGGCGCATCCTCGCCGCGGGACTCGCGAACGTCAAAGCGCCGCGGCCGGTGATGAAGGAAGCGATCGAGGAAGTGGGGCGCGTCGTCACGCACGACCTCGAGCGCTTCCTGACCACGCTCGGCACGATCGCGGCGGCCGCGCCGCTGCTGGGGCTGCTCGGCACGGTGATCGGGATGATCGAGATCTTCGGCTCGCAGTCCGCCGCGGGCAGCAACCCCATCCAGCTCGCGCACGGCATCTCGGTCGCGCTGTACAACACGGCGATGGGCATCATCGTCGCGATCCCGGCGCTCATGTTCTACCGCTATTTCAGGGCCAAGGTCGATGCGCTCGTCGTCGAGATGGAGCAGCAGGCGATCAAGCTCGTCGACTTCGCGCACGGCGACCGCCGCGCCTGACGCATGAACCTGCGGCGCAACGTCCATCGCGAGGAGCCGGAGATCAACTTCATCCCGTTGATCGACGTGCTGCTCGTGATCCTGATCTTCCTGATGATCACGACGACCTACCAGCGCGTGGCCGAGCTTCGCATCACGCTGCCCGAGGCGGACGCGGACCAGGCGAAGCAGCGGCCGCGCGAGGTCAACGTCGGCATCGACGCGCAGGGGCGCTACGTCATCGATCGCACCGTGTTCAACTTCTCGTCGGTGCCGGCGCTCGCCGACATGCTGCGAAAGTCCGCGGGCGACGCGAAGGACCCGGTCGTCGTCATCAACGCCGACGCGAACGCGACGCACCAGTCGGTGGTCCACGTCATGGAAGCGGCGCGCACCGCAGGCATCGTCAACATCACCTTCGCGACGCAGACGCCGAGCGGCGCGGCGGCGCCGGCGAAGAAGTAGCGCGGACGGCGCGGCGCGCCGCCGCTCCGCCATGCCCACGCCGTTTCGCGACCGGCTCGCCGCCGCCTGGTATGCCCGCCGGCTGACGCCGTTGAGCGCGATGCTGCTGCCGCTGTCGTGGTCGTTCGCGGCGATCGTGGCGACGCGTCGCGCGCTCTACCGCCACGGCGTCCTCCGGCGCGAGCGGATAGGCGTGCCGGTCGTCATCGTGGGCAACCTGACGGTCGGCGGTTCCGGCAAGACGCCGCTCGCGATCGCACTCGCCCAGGCGCTCGCTGCCACCGGACGGCGCCCGGGATTCGTGAGCCGCGGTCACGGCCGCCGGTCGGAGCTGGTCCGCGAAGTGCGTGGCGGCGACGACGTCGGCGACGTCGGCGACGAGCCGTTGTTACTGGCCGCGACGGGCCTGCCGGTGTTCGTGGGCCGCGATCGCGTGGCCGCGGCGCGCGCGCTCCTCGCCGCGCACGCGCATTGCGATGTCGTCGTCAGCGACGACGGGTTGCAGCACTACCGTCTCGCGCGCGACGTCGAGATCGTGGCGGTGGACGAAAGCCGCGGTTTTGGCAACGGCCGCATGCTGCCGTCGGGACCGCTGCGGGAGCCGGTCTCCCGGTTGCGTGAAGTGGATGCCGTCGTCCGGTTGCAGGAGGGCGGTGAGCCCACGTCCACCGCCGACGGCCACGACACGACGATGACGCACGAGCCGGCCGCGCTGCGCTCGTTGTCGGCGCCGGGACGGCCGGTCGATCCGTCGCAGTGGTCACGCGGGCGGGTGCACGCCGTCGCGGGAATCGGCAATCCGGCGCGCTTTTTCGCGCTGCTCGCACGCCTCGGCATCGACGCGATCCCGCACGCGTTCGCCGACCACCACGCATTCGACGCCGCAGACCTCGCGTTCCCCGACGCGGAGGCGATCGTGATGACGGCGAAGGACGCGGTAAAATGCGCTCGCTTCGACGATCCTCGCCTGTACGCGCTCGACATCCGCGCGGTCGTATCGCCGGCGCTCGTGAAACTCGTCATCGCCCGACTCGATGGACGCCAAGCTGCTTGAGATCCTCGTTTGCCCGGTGACCAAGGGACCGCTCGTCTACGACCGGGACCGCCAGGAGCTCGTGTCGCGCCCGGCGCGCCTCGCCTACCCGATCCGCGACGGCATCCCCGTCCTGCTCGAGGAGGAGGCGCGCAAGCTGACGCCCGAAGAGGTCGAAGGGTACGGCGCCAAGTGACCGGGGGCTCTCGCGCGGGGAGCCGTGGGCACGCAAACGTCGCGCCGTCGCTCGCCGCTCGACCCTGTGCCGGCGGCCGAAGCGCGACGTCGATCGCGAGCAACCGTGGTCTGCGTTCCGGAAGGCGGCCATTCCCGTGTTCACGGTCCTGATCCCGGCGCGCTACGCCTCGACGCGACTCCCCGGAAAGCCGCTCGCCGATCTCGGCGGCAAGCCGATGGTCGTCCGCGTCGCCGAGAATGCGCGGCGCAGCGGCGCGGCGCGCGTGGTGGTCGCCACCGACGATGCGCGCATCCGCGACGCGGCCGTCAGCCACGGCATCGAGGCGTGCATGACGCGCGATGATCATCCCACCGGGACCGACCGTCTCGCCGAGGCCGCGGCGCTCCTGGGTCTTGCGGCGAGCGACATCGTCGTCAACGTGCAGGGCGACGAGCCGTTGCTCGCGCCGGCGCTCGTCGCGCGCATGGCCGACCTGCTGCACTCGAGGCCCGATGCGGCGATGGCGACGGCATGCCACGCGATCGACGACGTCGACGAGGCGTTCAATCCGAACATCGTCAAGGTCGTGCTCGATGCGCGCGGCAATGCGCTGTATTTCAGCCGCGCGACGATCCCGTGGGCGCGCGACGCGTTCGGCGCAGGACGCCCGCCACGGTTGCCCCAGGGCATGCCGATCTACCGCCATTACGGCCTGTACGCCTATCGCGTGTCGTTCCTCGCGCGCTATCCGACGCTGCCGCCGGCGCCGATCGAGCGATGCGAAGCGCTCGAGCAGCTGCGCGCGCTCTGGCACGGCGAGCGCATCGTCGTCGAGGTGACGCAGGCAACGCCGGCGCCCGGCGTCGACACCGCCGACGATCTCGAGCGCGTTCGCGCGATGCTGCGATGATCGACGATCACCGCTGCGGTCGCGCGCGCCGCGCCCGCTCCTTTCCCGCCCTCGCTGGTCGACCCACACGGAGCGCCTGTCCATGCGACTGATACTTCTCGGCCCGCCCGGTGCGGGCAAGGGCACGCAGGCGACGTTCATCAAGGAGGCGTTCGGCATTCCGCAGATCTCGACCG
>Ga0307405_10000548_pt1 | contig 14272 bp, 7 predicted proteins | sample 322Cmetagenome_2_FD_203311 | JGI IMG/M metagenome (GOLD analysis project Ga0307405, IMG submission 203311) | Maize rhizosphere microbial communities from greenhouse at UC Davis, California, United States - 322HYB-C-1 | ecosystem: Host-associated > Plants > Roots > Rhizosphere > Soil | place...
CACCAAGGATGCGCGGCTCCATGAACGAGCCAATGACCGGGATGAAGATCAGAACGGAGCCGGAAATCAGGCCGGGAGCGGCGAGCGGCACCAGAATCTTGAACAGGATGGTCCACCAGCGCGCGCCAAGGCTTGCAGCGGCCTCGATGATCGCGTCGTCGATCGCGACCAGCGCGATGTAGCAGGTCAGGATCATGTACGGCAGATAGCCGTGCACCAGACCGACCACGATGGCATATCGTGTGTAGAGAAAGCCGATGGAACCGACATCGGGTGCGATCATGTGCAGCAGATTGTCGAGGAAGCCGTTTTCCCGGAGCACCATCGTCCACGAAAAGACGCGCACCAGGCCATTGGTCCAGAATGGCAGAAGAATAAGGATCAGCAGCATCTCGCGCGTCTTGCCGAACGTCGAGCGAACAAGCGCCACGGCTGCCAGGAACCCGAGAACAGCGCAAAACAGCGTCGTCCAGAAGCCGATGAGCAGCGATGTTATGCCGATACCGACCAGATAAGGCTGATCGATAAACGCGCGGTACTGCTTCAGCGTAAAGACGATCGGGGCCTTGCCCATCGGTGTCGCCGACATGAAGCTGAACACCAGCATTGTCAGCAGCGGCAGGAAGACTGCAAGCGTCAACCAACCATAGGTCGGAAGAAGCAAGGCGGTCGCCGAAACCCAAGACGGGAGTGCGCCCCGACTGCGCGGACCCGAAGGTCCGCGCTCTGACGCCAATGTCGCTTGATTACTGGGCATAGAAGGCTTTCACTTCCTGCCATACGTTGTTGAAGGCTTCCCGGCGATCATCCGGAATGCCCGAAACGATGCCCATGGTCTTTAGGTATTCAGGCTTGTGTACCTGGCGGCTCAAGTCATCCGCCGGCAGCGCCTCGAGAGCGGCCGAGTTGGACGAAGCCGGTGCGCCGACCTTGGTTGCCCACTCGACATAGAAGGTGGGATCGATCATCCAGTTCGCGAAAGCGAGTGCGCCTTCGACGTTCGGAGCAGATGCCGGGATGCCGAGGCCATCCACCCAGCCGATGCCGCCTTCCTTGGGGACGACGAACTGAACGGGAAGCTTCGAGTTGCGCTTGGAGCGCACCGAACCACCCGACCAGAACAGGGAGAGGTCGAATTCCTTGGCCGCGAACGACTTGTTCCACTGATCCTCGGTGGACCACAGAAGCTTGACGTTCGGCTTGATCGACTTCAGCGCGGCCGTCACCGCGGAAAGGTCCTTCGGGTCGTTGATATCCTGGCCGCTCATCAGCGCGCCCACACCAACGTTGATGATGGCATCGTCGTCCATCGCGACGCGGCCCTTGTAGGCAGGGTCCGCCAGAGCGGCATAGCTATCCGGAACCGGCATGCCTTCACGAATGGCGAGCGAGGTCATGCCCCAAACCCAAGGAACAGCATAACCCTTGCCGTCCTTGTTGAAATTCGCGTTGGAACGGAGGCTCTCGTCAACGGTCGCGACATTCGGAACCTTGCTGAAATCGATCGGCTGCAGCAGGTCTTCGGCGACCGCCTGGGCGCAGCGCGCGGCGTTCAGAACGACGAGATCATATGCGCCCGGATTGGTGCGCATCTTGGTCAGCATTTCCGATTCCGAGCTGTAGTAGTCGTGAACGACTGTGATGCCGGTCTTCTCGGTGAAAGCCTTCACGGACCAGGCTTCGTCCGTGCCATAGCCCTGCCAATTCAGAACTGTGATGGTGCCGGCCGAAAAAGCCCTGCGCGGCAGGCTGGAGAAACTAACGCCGGCGACAAGCGCTGCGGACATCAGCTTCATCGTGTTGCGTCTGGTGAGTTCAGTCATTGTGGCACCCCTCTGGAACATACACGGTTATGGACGATCGTGACTGCGTCAGCGACCTCGACGGATCGGCAGAGCCGAAAACAGAAGACGTGCTGAACGCACATCAAACCGTTTGTGTACAAACTATAATCAAGGAAGGCCGAATTCTCGAACCACATGACTTCAGGCCGAGCAGAAGCCTGCGCCGCCAGAAGGCGACACATCGCTATGCAATCGACACAAAAGCACCCAGTTTCAATAGAGGTCCGCTTCAATCAATCGATTGTCAGCAGACCTTCAGTTCAACCCTCTGATTTTAGCAATCAGTCTTTTATTTTTTTATTTGCACACAAACTATTAATGACGATCTGACAAGTGTCAAGCGCTACCTTGCGTCAGCCTGCGTTCGTGGCGGAAAAATAGACGTCGAGCCGGCGTTCATCGTCGCTCTCCGCAATCGAGAGGCGCAGCCCGTCAGCGCTTGCAAGATAACCGATATCTTGGCCGCCCAGACGGACTGCAAGGACATTGCCTGACTCCAGACCCGGCAGATCGATGTAGCCGGCTGCAGCAACAGGCGAGACGGTGCATGACAGCCGCCCATCGCTCATCACGATGCGCGAGAGCGTCGTTTGCAAGTCCGTCCGCAACATTGCGCGACCATTGAGCGTCATGGACAACTGGCCAGCCTCGCCCCGCAATTCCAGCGTTCCCGCCGGAGAGACCATTGGCCCTACGGCCAGATCGCGGCCGGCGTTGCGAACAGTGAAGCCTGTCCATGGATCGAAGTCGACGATTTCGCCCGCCGCCATCAAGGGAAGCATTGCCGCCCAGATGTAGAAGGGATCGGTATCGCCCTGATCCATCGCCTCGCCCGTTACGGCATTATAGTTTTCGGCGGCGATGCGATCCGTGCGCCAGGATTTCATGAAGAGGTCGTAGCTCTGACTGGCGAGCTTGCTCGCTTCCGCCATAAAGCCGTAGCGCCGCAGGCCAAGCCAGACCATGTAGTTGACATTCGGCCAGATACGGCCACGCCAGTAAACGTTGTCGGAGAAGGCCGGATCGTCGCGCGTCGCATTCGGCAGCACGAAATCGCCACCGAACGTATTCTCGTCGCTCAGATGCTCGAGCAGACGCGCGGCCTGCTCCGGTGTCGCAGCGCCGCACAGCAGCGGGTAGAAGCTGGTCGGCGACAGCGAGCGGACGAAGCCGCCGTGGCGTTGGCGATTAGCGAAGATACCGCGCGCCTCGTCCCAAAGCGTCTCGGAGATCAGCTTCCGCTGGCGTTCAGCCAGCGCCGCGAATTCGCGCGCGTCATCATGCTTGCCAAGCACCGTGGCCATTTTCGACAGCATTTCCGCGTCCAGCGCTGCCGCGCAATTCAAGCCCAGATCGAATGTCGACAGCGTACGGGTGACGGGGTCGTAGATGGCCTCGTCGTGGGTCGCGGAATTGTCCATCCCGGTTTCGTTGCGGGCCGCAAACGCGGTCCCCTTGTAGAGGCCCTCGCCCACATCGGACGTGCCGCACGACAGCAGACCGAAGCCATCGGGATCGCGATTGTCCTGCCACCAGCGCCGATTGCGCGCGAGCGCATCATAATTCGCCTGGATCATCGATCGTTCGCCGGTGCGCTGATAAAGCTGCCAAGCGACGAGCGCGCCGAACGGCAACTGGGTTCGATCGACCCAGGCGTCGTTGGAGGTGACGATGCAGGCGATATTGCCCTGCGGGGTGGCGCTGGCCATGGCGGTCGCCATGTTCTCACGCGCCAGATCGGCATCGAACACGCCGGCGAGCAGAGCAGCGAAAATCTGGTCGTTGAACCAGACGGCGAATTTTCCGAGGTTCCAGATGCGCGTTACCGCGGTATAGGAACGCGCGTTGGTTTCGTCCCAGATGGTGTTCCAGGCAACCACATCGCGCATCGCGTCGAGCGCGCCCTCGAACACGCCTGTCTGGGCGTCGGAAAGCTCAGCCGGTGCTCCGGCCGCAAGGCAGGCTTGCGCCTTGGCGATCGCCAGTTCGGCACTGTCGGCAACGCCGGCCCCGTATGCGCCTCGGCGCATCATTTCGAGGTTGAAACGCAAGGCGATGACCGGCGCCTCGTTCTTGCGTGTCGCGGTATAGAAGTAGCCATTCGCTTCGAAGTCCGCCCGCAACGCGTCGATGCTGTCGTGGCCGGTCACGTGGACAGGCGCCTCGGCGGTCGCGACCGCAACGAAACGCGTGCCAACCTTCAGGAGCGTGACGTTGCGGCCGGCGTCATGGATCGCGACCTCACCGCCATCAGCGGAGATCGCCAATGTCAGCCAGAACCGCAGCCCCCATTCGGCGGAGACCTTGCCGTTCCAGCTGCCCCGGATGGCGAAAGGATCAGTCTTCGTCGTCGAAAAGGCGACCGTCGTCCCGCTGAGATCGGTTTCCAGCTCGATCAGCGAACCGTCGATGGCGTGACGGCCAAGGCGCACCGTATCTCGCCGCGGCTCGATCGCGGAGGTCGTCTTGCTGCGGGTCGAATAGAGAACCGGGGTGATCCGCACGCCAAGCGGCAAGAAGACCATTTCCGCGGGCCGGGTGGACCAGCTGTTCCAGGCGCGCATCAGGGGAATTGTCGAATGTTGTAGCATGGCTCTGTAACTTCCGGTCAGTGTATCAACGGGATAAGTTTCGGTGCAGCGGAAAGTCCGCTCTTGTCGACGGTATCGCCGACATATGGCGTGTCGGCGTAATAGCGGTTCGCCGCCGTGTTCGCGACACGCAATTCCAGCGAATGGACGCCGGGTGGCAAGCGTCCCAGCGAAAAACGATAGGGTCGCCAGCCAAGTCGATCGACTTGCCGGCCGTCCAACCGAGCGGCGACCACGGTCGCGACTTCAGGCAATTCAAGAAACCACTCGGCCTCGTCGCCGATCTCCAACGCCAGCCGGTAGATACCTGTGCCCGAGAACTCGGCAAAGCCCTGCGTCTCCCATCCGCTCTCCACCGAGATCGGCGCGAAACCGGCACTGCCTTCCGGCGCGAAAGTCCAGCCCTCGACGAGAGAGACGGAGCGCGCACGATCGAGCGGCGGCTGCGTCGTGAAATGGCCTTCGCCGACCACACGGTCCGTCGTCTGGCGCAAACGCAGGCAACGCACCTCCTGTGGCTCAAGCGTTACCGTCAGCCGGTTGAACGCTGCCATTCGCTCCGTCGTGCCGGTCGCTGCCGACCAGATCTCGCAGTCGAAACCATCACCGAAGGTGATCTCGCTCACCACCGACGTTTCGCCATCATTGAACAGAACAATCCGCCACCAGCCATCGGCGTCCTGCCCCACCCATTGCCAGGGCAACTCCCCGGAACGACCAGCGATCACGGGACCGAACGACGGCAGCACCTCCAGAAGCGCTTCGATATCACTGCCACCAGGCATGCGGTCGATATGCGTCGACACGATCGCATCCGAATGAACGACAGCGTCGCGCACAGTTGAGAGGCGATCGCCCGAGGACACGACCATTCCGCCGGCAGCGCTGAACGCGTTGAGCGCCTGCACCGTCTCCGCGGCTTGCAACACGGAGGCCGACGGTAGGATCACGGCATCGAAAGCAAGCCCCGATACCAGCATGCGGCCGCCATCGAGCCTGGCCTTGATGAGATCGGTCTCGCTGACGAACATGAAGTCGCAACGTTTAGCGAGCAGCTCTTCGCACCACATGCCGATATGGGTGGCGTGACTGTGTCGTGGGCCTTCGGCGTAGGCCGTCTGAAGCGGATAGAGGATCGCCACCGGCGCGCGCGGCGTTGCCGGCTCGATGAAGGCGGAAATGCGCGCGGTCTCCTGCGCGAAAAGGTCGTGATAGCTCCACCAGGGCTCAAAATTGATGCCCGGCCCGAAATCGAAACGCGGATTGGCGAATGGCGTCGGATCGTGGTCGCGCCCATCGGTCTGGTAGACGCCATGCCACAAGAACTGGCGGGTGCCGAGGCAATAGAGCCGGATTGCCTGCGCCCGCATCGTTTCCAGCGTCAGCTCCCACTGCCCGGCGGCGCGCACCGGGGTGCGCTCGGCGCTGGCATAGGTTTCGACGACACAACGGCTGCGGCCATTGGAACGCGCAACGGAATCCCCGATCTTGGGCGCAAGCTGGGCGACGAAATTGTTGGAATCGACCGCTGTCTGCTGCCGGTAGGCATCGATGCCGAAGAAATCGACGGCAAGCGCCACCCGGGGGTCGATGCTGGTGAAGCCACCGTTCAACGACCAGGCGCTGATATGCGGCAGGATTTCATGGCCGGTGAGTTCAATGCCCTTGCTCTCGGCCCATCTCCGCAAGGTTCCGGAGAAGGCCTCGTTCATCAATCCGGAATAGGCGGCATAAAATCCAGCGCGCAGCTGCAAGGTCGCGGGGCCGACGTCGCGCAACAGCGCGAGCAGGCTCTTGGCAAACGGTTCTCCCGTGCCGCTCGCCACGGCATCGATCAGGCTCGGCGCAAACAACAGGCTGTTGCCGAGGCTGCCGGAAATCTGATCCCATTTGTAGAAGCCCGCAGCCGGCTGGTCGTAGAAGACGAAGCTGACGGGATCGGGCACGAGATCGCCGAGTACGTCGATCAGCGGATCAAGCCCAACCGCGACGAACTGCTCCGCGGCCTCCGGCAGCAGATAGTTGATCAACCGCGATGTGGTGGAGCGGGCGCTGACGAACACGGTCAGCATCTGGCCGTCGTCAATCGTTCCGTCGAGAGCATATGCGCAGGCCGCATGGTCGCTATCGACGATGGAGGTGCGTTCGGTCACATCGATCACCTCATCGAGGCTCCCGATCGCGGCCGACAAATGAAGCAAGGCCGCCTCGACCGTCCATTCGCACCATTCGAAGACGCTTCCTTCATATTGCCATTCGACGATATCGGCGCCCATCGTCCGTGTGAATGGCGGATGGATGCCGCGGATCTCGCCCTGCGCCTTTTCGGAGGACGACCAAAACAGATGGCGCTCGCGCAATTCATCGCGACCGGCGACGGTGCGTCCGCCGGCGTGTCCGCTGATCCAGTTGTAGTCGTCGTAGATCCCGAGCTTCAGGCCAAGCCTCGCGGCTATTCCGGCAGCTGTCCGATAGGCTTCCAGATAAGCCGGCGACAGATAGTCGTCGCGCGGCATCGCAAGCCGCGCCTGGATCAGGATCGTACCAATCCCCTTCAGCTTGAAATCGCTGAGCTGAGCGTGGCAGACCTCTTCCGTTGGAATCGAATGCCAGAACCAATAGGCGGATGGGCGAAACGCAGCCGTCGGGTTCTCGAACAGGCCGCGATGATCGGTATCCGTTCCGGTTCGGATCTGGTCCAAGTCGTCTCCTCCTCTAGTGGCTTGCTGCCGTCACACGCTCGATAGCGTCCGCCGTATTGCTCCAACCTAGCTTATCAGGCGCGAAGCGTGCGCGAAGATAGTCTGTCAGATCCTTGATCTGGCGCTCGTTCAGTTGCTCGCGGAAAGCCGGCATCGACATCACTTCCGGTGCCTCCCGACCGGTGGTCTGGGCCAGGATCGCTGGCGCCTCGACACCGTTCAGGATTGCCTGGATGAGATTATCAGGTGTCGCCGCATGCAGGTTGCTGTTCAGCGCCAGAGACGACAGGATGGTGTTGCCGGTGTGGCACGTGGCGCATGCGCCGTTGAACAGCCGCTCGCCACTGGGCGAAATCCTGGCGGCGGACGCCTTGGCGGCGTCGCTGGCGACAATGGCTGCCTCGCTCTGCGCCGCGGTCTCGACCGGCGTCTCATTGAGGCTTGCGAGATAAGTGGCCATCGCGCGGATATCGCTGTCCGGCAGCGGCTGCATCACCTCCACGACATGCGCCATTGGGCCGGCGGCACTGCCGTGGTCGCGCGAATGCCCGGTGCGCAGGTAGTCGTAGAAGGCATCCTCGGTCCAGCTGACCGGCCCCTTGGCGAATGCATTCAGGGCCGGCGCCTCCCAACCGTCGGCAAAGCCACCGGAAAGCCGGGCGCTGCCGCTCTTTTCCGCGCCAAGCGCATTGCGCTCGGTGTGGCAGGCGGAACAGTGACCGAGTGTCTCCACCAGATAGGCTCCCCTGTTCCACTGGGCGTCGCGGGACTGAACGTAATTGAACGGCTCGGCCTTGAGGAAGAGAGCGTTCCAGCCCGCCATCATCGCGCGGATGTTGTAGGGAAAGTTGAGCTTCGTCTCCTGCGCCTTCTCGGCAACGGGTGCCTGCGTCATCATGTAGGCGTAGAGCGCCTGGAGATCGGCATCCTCGGCGCCCGCAAACGACGTATAGGGGTGGGCGGGGTAGAGGTGGTGCCCATCGCGGCTCACGCCTTCGCGCATGGCCCGCTCGAAGGCGGTGTAGGACCACGCGCCGATACCGGCTTCCATATCCGGCGTGATGTTGGTGGCGTAGACCGCGCCGAATGGCGTGTCGAAGCGGCGTCCGCCGGCGAAAGGCGTTCCGTCGTTGCCGACGTGACAGACATTGCAGGCGCCGGCCGCCGCAGCGAGACGCCCGCGTTCGATGGTGGCGGCACTGTAAACATTGAGATCGGGACGCGGGATCGTCCCGATAGCCGGGCGCCAGGGCGAGGCCATGGTGACGAGACCCGACAAGGCGGCGACCGCACCGGCGGCCGAGAGACCGATGTTCCACCACTTCCGCTTCTTCGCCTTTGGCGCAGCAACCGGCTCGTCTGTCTTGCCGTTCAGCGCGGCAAGCACCAGTTCGGGCGTTAAGGGCAGCTCGCGGAAGCGAATGCCGGTGGCGTCATAGACCGCATTGGCGATGGCGGAGGCACTGGGAACGGAAGCCGACTCGCCGACGCCAAGCGGCGGCTCGTCCTGACGCGGTACCATCAGCACGTCGATCGCGGGCACCTCGGGGAAGGTGATCAGCGGATAGCCGCCCCACTCCTTGGATTCGACTGCGGTCGAGGAGAATTCGACCTTTTCTTTCAGCACCCGACTGGTGGACTGGATGATGTTGCCGTGAATCTGGTGGCGCACGCCGTCGGGATTGATCATCATTCCGGAATCTTGCGCGCATGTCACCTTGGTGACCGCGATCTCGCCCGTCTTCTTGTTGACCGCGACATCGGCGACCCAAGCCGCCCAAGCGGCGGCCTTGCCCGGGAACGGGCCATGCACATAAACGGCATAGGCAAACCCACGGCCGTAAAGCAGATCACCTTCGCCGCCGAGTGTGCCCCACGTCGTGTGCGGCACCCATTTTGCCCGCTCGGCGAGCGCATGGACGAGATCGACGGCACGCGGATCGTGAAGATAGCGGAGCCGGTATTCGATCGGATCGACACCTGCGGCGGCCGCCAATTCATCCACGTAGCATTCGTGGGCGAAGGTGTTCGGCATCGCCGAGACACCGCGAAACCACGAGGCTCTCGCTATCGGCGGCATGTCGTGCACGGTCACACGCAGGTTGCCATAGGCATAGGGCGGTATCGCGGTGCGATCGCCCATCTGCACGACATCGGAAACCGGCGGCACCTTGCCGGTGAGGATCAGCGACAGCGTTGGCGCCAGGTTTGACGGGTAGCGCGTTTCGAAATCGTAGGCGGACGGACCGCCTTCCAGATCGAGCCCACCACGCACATCCATGATCTGTGCGGCACCCTTGGGCTCCCAGGCATGTTCCTGGTCACGCGTCAGCTGTACGCGCACCGGTGCATTGACCGCGCGCGATAACAAGGCCGCGTCGGCGGTGACGTCGTCGGCGCAGTTGCGACCATAGCAGCCCGCCGCTTCCAGGCGCTCCACCTGAATGAGATCTTCCGGCATATCGAGAAGCAACGCCAGATCGCGACGCATCGGAAACGGGTTTTGCGTTCCGGACCAGACCGTCAGGCCGGCATCGCTGTAATCGGCGACAGCGCAGGACGGGCCGATGGAGCCGTGCATCTGGTAGGGCCAGACATAGGTTCGGTTCATCGGCTGCGCGCTGCCGGCCAGCGCCATATCGACATTACCGCGATCGGCGAGTTTTCGCGGTGTCGATGGGTTGGCGCGAAGCGCCTGTTCCGGAGCATTGAGATCGGGCCACGCAGGCGGCGTGCGCCAAACGACCTTCAGGCTCTTCGCCGCCTCGATGGCGATTTCCTCGCGGGTTGCAACGACACCGACGAAATCTCCGATGGCAACCACACCCACCAATCCCTGGATGTGCGCCACCGACGCCTCGTCGATCGAGATCAGGCTGTTGCCGACATAATCACCGTGGTCGAAGCCCGCATAGGGCGGGCGCACGACGCGCCCATGCAGCATGCCGGGCACCCGCACATCGTGCACATAGGTCCAGCGTCCCGTCGCCTTTTCAGGAATATCCACGCGTGGCCGTGACGAGCCGACGAGCCGGTAATCCGCCGCGGGCTTCAGGACAGCGTCGTTGTCGATCGAGAGCCTGACGTGGTCGCCCGCGACGATATCTCCGAAGCTGAGCTGCCAGTTCTCTCCACCATCGGCGCGAATGATGCCGTTTTCCAGGATCAGCCGCTCACGCGCTACGCCCATGCGCTCAGCCGCCCTTGCAAGCAGATGATGGCGGGCGGTGGCGGCGGCCTGGCGCAGAGGCACGGCCGTGATCTGGATCGTCTCGCTTGCGATCGTCGCACCCTGGTTCGGCGCAGCCGAGGTGGCGCCGAGCACCATCTCGACCTGCTCGAAGGGCGTGCTCAATTCCTCGGCGACGATCTGGGCCAGCGAGGTGCGTATCCCGGTGCCGAGGTCGACATGCCCGTTGAAGGCAATCACGCGGCTGTCGGCATCAATCGCGATATAGAGTTCGGCGGCGTCGCCCAGCGACACGTCATTGACGACAAGCAGCGCATCGGCGGCGGACATGTAGCGGGTCTTGGGTATCTCGCGATGGTCGTTCATGGCGAAACCTCAGTCTTGTTGCCCGATGTGGCGCGATCGGCTTCGCGATTATCCGACATGTCAATGCGCGCGCGTTCGGCCCTGACATAGGCGACGGCACGCCGGGCCGCAGCAAGTATTTCCATGTGAGTTCCACAACGGCAGAGATGATGGCGCAACGCCTCGCGAATGTCGTCCTCATTGGGGTCGGCATTGCGGTTGAGCAGGGAAACCGTGGCGATGATCATGCCGTTCAGGCAATATCCGCATTGCGCCGCGGCCTCCTCGATGAAGGCCGCCTGAACCGGATGCAGATGCTCAGGCGTACCGAGGCCCTCAAGCGTCGTCACCGAACGGGTACCAACCGCGCCGAGGGGCACGGTGCAGGATCTGACCGCACGGCCGTCCATGAGCACGGCACACGCGCCGCATTCGCCCAGCCCGCAGCCATATTTCGGGCCATTGAGGGAAAGGTCGTTTCTAAGAATATAAAGGAGTGGTGTTTCCCGGCTTGCTTCAACGCTCTTGATGGCGTCGTTCACATTCAAACTGAAGCAAACTGGCAGTGTCAAAACAGGCCCTCCGCAGTGGACTCGACACAGACCCAGTCTTCGCTCGCTGACCGAACCGTTACACGGCGGACCTCATGCAGACGCCCGCGAACCATAACGATGCGATCGTTACCGATTCTTCGCATCTATTGCCCCTTTTATATTTTTTATAAGTGTATACGCTCCATAATGACAAATGACAAGCCGAATTCAAATGGTCGAAATTCGCTATAATATTCAATTGTCAGGCAGTTTTCTGAACGTTTTTGATGAAAATCAAAGCTCCGGCATTGCAATTTAGAGCGTATGCGCTAGACTTTTCGCAGACTTCATAATGATGGGAACAACGCTGCCGATAAGGCAGCCAAGAAAGGTCGCCATGTCCAACGGAAAAGAAAAGATCGCGATTATCGGCGCCGGCCTCGGCGGCGCGGTCGCTGGCGCGCTGCTTCAGCACGCGGGTTTCGATGTCAACATCTACGAGCAGGCGCCAAGCTTCTCGCGTTTGGGCGCAGGCATCCACATGGGGCCGAACGTCCTGAAAATCTTCGAGCGTATCGGCGTTGACCAGAAGGTCATCGGCATCAGCAGCACGCCGAGCCACTGGTTCAGTCGCGACGGCATCACCGGCGAGTACACCGCGCGCGTTTCGCTGGAAGGCTACGGCCACACCTACTGCACTGTTCACCGCGGCGACCTGCAGACCATTCAGCGCGAAGCGCTGCAGCCCGGCACTCTGCATTTTGGCAAGAAACTCTCGCGCGTCGACGACAACGGCACGGACGTTCTGCTTGAATTCGAGGACGGAACCTCCGTGCGCGCCAATATCGTCATCGGCGCCGATGGCATCAATTCGCGTGTTCGCGAAACGCTTTTGGGCGAAGAAAAGCCGAACTACAGCGGCTGGGTCGGTCACCGCGCGCTCATTTCGTCCGACAAGCTGAAGAAATACGATCTTACCTTCGAGGACTGCGTCAAGTGGTGGGGTCCGGACCGTCACATGATGGTCTACTACACAACCTCCCGCCGCGACGAATATTACTATGTCACCGGCGTGCCTCACCCGGCGTGGGAATTCGATTCGGCCTTCGTCGAAAGCAGCCGAGACGAGATGGCAGCCGCGTTCGATGGTTATCATCCGGTCATTCAGGCGCTGATCGAAAGCACCGACGAAGTGACCAAGTGGCCGCTGTTCAACCGCAACCCGCTGCCGCTTTGGAGCAAGGGCCGCCTTGTCATGCTCGGCGATGCCTGCCACCCGATGAAGCCGCACATGGCCCAGGGCGCCGCTATGGCGATTGAAGACGCCGCCATGCTGACCCGTTGCCTGCAGGAAACCGGCGTCAACGGCTTCAAGACCGCGTTCGGCCTCTACGAGGCCAATCGCCGCGACCGCGCCACGCGTGTCCAAACCGTGTCGAATGCCAACACCTTCCTGCTGGCGCAAGAAGATCCGGCATGGGTCTACGGTTACGACATCTACGCCGAGCCGCTGAAGAGCGAGACCGCGGCATGAGCGGCGCTGCGCTGTACGGCGCGAATGTCTTCGCGAACGGCATCCGCCAGCACTACCTGCGCTATGGCGGCAAGGGCCGGCCTGTCGTCCTGATCCCCGGCATTACCAGCCCGGCGATCACCTGGGGCTTCGTCGCCGAACGGCTCGCCGAGCGCTATGACGTCTATGTTCTCGATGTGCGTGGCCGCGGCCTGTCCTCGACCGGTCCGGATCTGGACTACGGCTTGAATTCGATGGCCGCCGACGTCGTCGGTTTCGTCGAAGCCCTCGGACTGGAACAGCCGGCATTGCTTGGCCACTCCATGGGTGCCCGCATCGCCATTCGCGCGTCGATCGCCGCACCCGCGGCCTTCTCGCGGCTTGCGCTGATCGATCCGCCGGTTTCCGGCCCGGGTCGGCGCCCGTATCCCAGCAAGCTGCCCTGGTATGTGGATTCCATTCGCCAGTCGCTGCAGGGAATGACCGCCGAGGACATGAAGGCATTCTGCCCGACATGGACCGAGGAGCAACGCACCTTGCGCGCTGAATGGCTTCACACCTGCTACGAGCCGGCGATCGTTACGGCGTTTGAAGATTTCCACAAGGATGACATCTTCCCGGACCTGCCGAAGCTCACTCATCCGGCGATGCTGATGGTGGCCGGGCGCGGCGGCGTGATCCAGGCCGAGGATGAGGCGGAAGTCCGCTCGCTCCAGCCCGCCATCGAGATCACCCGTGTGCCCGATGGTGGCCACATGATCCCGTGGGACGATTTCGACGGCTTCTTTGCAGCGCTTGGGGATTTTCTCTCCCGCTGATCTAGCGACACGGCGGGCCAGCGCCCGCCGTTCCTGTTTTCCAGTTTCATGCTTCAAAGGATACGTCCGTGCAGAAGATTTACCGTATCGGCCAGATCGTTCCGAGCTCCAACACGACGATGGAGACCGAGATCCCCGCCATGCTGACCGCCCGCCAGTCGATCCGGCCGGAGCGCTTCACCTTCCATTCGAGCCGTATGCGCATGAAGAAGGTCGTCAAGGAAGAGCTCGCGGCCATGGACGCCGAGTCCGACCGTTGCGCCATCGAGCTTTCCGACGCTCGCGTGGATGTTCTGGGCTACGCCTGCCTCGTTGCAATCATGGCAATGGGCCTCGGCTACCACCGCGAATCGGAAAAGCGCCTCACCGGCCGCACGATCGAGGAAGGCACCAATATTCCTGTCGTCACTAGCGCCGGCGCTCTCATCGAGGGCCTGAAGGTGATGAAGGCCAAGAAGATCGCCGTCGTCGCTCCCTATATGAAGCCTCTGACCGAACTGGTCGTGAACTACATCCGCGAGGAAGGCTTCGAGGTGAAGGACTGGCGCGCGCTGGAGATTCCCGACAATCTCGACGTTGCCCGGCACGATCCCGAAAACCTGCCGGCGATCGTGCAGACGCTCGACCTAACCGATGTCGATGTCATCGTTTTGTCGGCCTGCGTTCAGATGCCTTCGCTTCCGGTTATCGCCAAGGTCGAGGCGATGACAGGCAAGCCGGTGGTCACCGCCGCCGT
>Ga0307405_10000551_pt1 | contig 14236 bp, 10 predicted proteins | sample 322Cmetagenome_2_FD_203311 | JGI IMG/M metagenome (GOLD analysis project Ga0307405, IMG submission 203311) | Maize rhizosphere microbial communities from greenhouse at UC Davis, California, United States - 322HYB-C-1 | ecosystem: Host-associated > Plants > Roots > Rhizosphere > Soil | place...
TGCGTGGGCACCCGACGACCCTGAGCGCTTCCGCTTCGCGTTCGGTCTGCAGATCTGGCTGTTCGACGCCGCCATCAAGACGGTCCTGCTGTGGCGCGGCATTCGCGCGCATCACGGTGTTCCCGATCTGATCCCGTTCGTCGTGTATTCACTCGGCAGCGCCGCGCTCGGCCACCTGCTGCTGATGAAGTACGACGCCGTGCCGGCGGCGTTCGCGCTCGCGGGTGTGCTCGCAGTCTGCGGCGGGCGGCCGTTCCTCGGCGGCGCCGTGACCGCGCTGGCGGCTGGATCGAAGGTGTATCCGGCGCTCTTCATCCCGATTCTGGCCGTCGTGGCGTGGCGACAAAGCCAGCGTGACGTCCGCCGGTTTGCGCTCGGCGTCGGCGTCGGCGCCGCGCCGCTCCTGCTGCTGGCGCTGTGGCTGCCGTGGTGGAACTTCGCGTCCTTCCACGGGGCGCGCGGGCTCGAAGTCGGTTCTCTGGCGGCGAGCATTGTGTGGGCATTGCATCTGTTCGGTGCGGACGCGTCCTGGACCTTGATCGGGACGTCGAACGAGGTCGGCGGCACTCTGGCGGGTCACCTGCTGGCACCGGCGCGCGCCTTCTGGGTCCTGGCCACGCTCGCAGCGCTCGGCGTGGCGGTGACGGCCGCGCTGCGGCAGGGCCGCTGGTCGACGATCTCAGCGCCGGCCGTTGCGGCGCTACTGCTTTTGCCGCTCGTGCCCTTCGTGGCCACCAACACCGTGTTCAGCCCGCAGTTCCATTTGTGGCTGCTTCCATTCGCAGCGCTGGTGTTGGAGCGCAGGGACATCCTGCCCGGTGCTGCCGTACGCGCGGCATGGGCGATTTTCATCGCCACGATGATCGTGCCGACGTTCTACCCGAGCCGGGAGTACACCCTTGGCCTGGGGCTGTGGCGAACCGCCGTACTGGTGTTGAGAAACAGCCTGCTGCTCTACGCGACGGTCTGTCTGTTCCGCGCTGTTCGCGAGGTGCGAAAGAACGCGACTGCCGCAGAGTGCGGAACGTAATCGAATACCCTTTCCGCGCGACGGGCGGAACCGGCGCTCCTTCCGGATACTCGATGATCACCGCCTGGGCGAGGGTCTCAGGGTCGAATGGCAGCGCCTGAAAGAGACTCCCCTGCGTCAACTCAGAACAGCGGGACAGAGATTGCGCCTGTATCGCCGAGCTTGCGATCGAGCCGGGCCAGGCGATGCTGGGTGGCCTCCTGCCGGGAACGCGTGGCGTTCAAGCGCAGCGTCTGCAGCGCAAACGAACGGGCGGCCTGCAGGTCGCGAAGCCGATGCTCGTGGTGAACCGCGAGCGCCTCCGCTGCTTCGCGAAGGACCGCCGGGGGGCAGCGCCGCAGGTCGAGAACCTGACGCCAGGCGGCCGCCGCATCCGCAAAGCGCCGTTGCCGCCTGGACAACACGGCATACGCGCGCCATGCCTCGGCGCATGTGAGCGTGTCGGCGTCGCGATGCTCCGCCGCGCGGAGAAAAGCGGCGCGCGCCTCGACGATCATGCCGCCGCGCTCGTAGAGCCGACCCATTCCCAGCGCTTCGCGGGCCGTCCGGGCTGCCGACGGACCGTCCTCCAGCAGCTGCGCGGCCCGGGCCGCCACCATCGCCAGCGACACGAGGTCGAGCCGGTTGTGCTCCATGACGCCGGCGAGGCCACGTGAATCTCCCGTCCGGACGAAGTGAAAGTACCGTGCCGGGATCTGAAACCCCGGAACATCTCCTTCACGGACGTGACCGCACAACGTCTCTTCGAGGCTGCTGAGTTGACACCCGCTCGTCTGCCGGCCGTCGTCGTCCAAATGCTCTTCACGCCGCCACAATCGGCGCGCGGGGTGCAGCATGTCGACGTGAGGAACTCCGGTAAAGGGCGTCTCCATCCGATGCAGCACGAAGCGGGTCTCGATCAATGGCAGATCGAACGACTTGCCGTTGTAGGTCACCACCGCGCCGCAGGATCCGGCTATCTCCGCAACGGCCTCGAGCAGCGCACGCTCGGCGGAAAAGTTCGACAGAAAGAACTGCCGCACCCGCAGTCCGCCATCCTGATACCAGGCGCAGCCAACCAGGAACGCATAGGTGCCCGCGCCGCCCGCGAGCCCGGTCGTCTCGAGATCGATGAACAACATCCGGCCGTCACGAGGTGTCGCCGACGGGCCGTTGAGGATCGGAAAACGGGGCCAGCAGCCGTCTTCCGGGGGTAGCGTATCCGCGACGGCGATCTCGCCGTGACGATGGCCGGGTGGATATTTCCGATCGATGACGAGGAAACGGTGGCCCTGCCGCTCGCGCCACTCGCCGCCGAGGGTCTCCGCCGCATCAGAGGCATCGCTGGACGCGCTGACTGCCGGACGGGCTGTGACCGCTCCAACCACGCCGCGGAGGCGATCGGCCAGCGAGCTCACGCCGCGCCCTCTTCCAGCTGCGGCGGCGTGGCGATCATCGCAAGGATGCGCAGGGCCACGCTCTTTGCCAGCGGTCCGATGTTGCCTACAGGTCCGACGCACGTCGGGCACCCATGCTCGCACCCGCAGCCCGCGATCAACGCCTGCGTTCGCGCCAGCAGCTCGTCGTGCATGGCAAACAGCGGCTGGCTGAATCCGATGCCGCCGGGATAGTTGTCGTAGACGAAGATCCGCGGCTGATCCGACAGCTTGGCGGGGAACCCCGCGCGATTGAGGTCCGTGTCGTCGCCCTGCTCGCCCGATCCGATCGAGATCCCGATATCCTGCCGATCGCACATCAGCAGCAGCTGCGCCACCTGGCGCATCGCGAACGCGAGTCCGACGACGCCGTCGCGGCGGTCGTCGGCGGCGTACGGCAGCGCCCCCATCACCTCCGGCGGCACCGTCAGCCAGTAGGCAGTCGTGTGCATCTGCTGCTCGGGCAGATCGAGCTCGCCGGAGCCGACGTTCTCGTTGGTGTAGAACTTGATCTTCTTGAAGCCGACCACGCGCGAAGAAACGTGAACTTCCCCATGGGAAGAAAGGGGTCGACCCCCGACCCCCTCAAACGTCTCGAGGACCGTCACCTTGGTGTAGGTGATGGCGTCGGTGTAGTAGTCGCAGTCGATGCGACGCACATACGCCTTGCGTCCGTCGAAATCGAGCTTCTCCACCTGATAGAGCGCGCCCTCGATCAGATAAATCGCCTTCTCATGCAGCGTCGCCGGACCGCTGTTGAAGCTCGTCTCGCCGATGACGTCGGCCCCGTCTGTGGTGTCGACCACCACGAAGTTGTCGGACGAAATCGACCGGAGGCTGACCGCGTCGGCCGGATAGGACTCGTTCGTCCACTGCCAGTGCCCTTCGCCTTCGCCACCGTCGGCACGGTGCACCAGGCCGCTTTCGGCGAGGACGGCGAGCACCTCCTGGACGTCGTGGCGTCCGTACTGCTCGGCGGTCGTGAACGGCAGCTCGAACGCCGCGCACTTCACATGATCGACGAGGATGTGCAGATTGTCCGGGTTGATCAGCGCGTGCTCGGGCGGCGCGTCGAAGAAATACGACGGATTCCGGACGACGAATTGGTCGAGCGGCGCGCTGCTGCCAACGAGCACTGCGGCCGAACGGCTGCTGCGGCGTCCGGCGCGCCCGGCGCGCTGCCACGTCGCCGCAATAGTGCCCGGATACCCGGCCATCACGCACACGTCGAGCGCGCCGATGTCGATGCCGAGCTCGAGCGCGTTGGTGGACACGACCGCGCGAACGCTTCCCTCGCGCAACCCCTTCTCGATCTCGCGACGCCGCTGCGGCAGGTAGCCGCCCCGATACCCGCGGATCTGGTCCCGCGTTCCCGGCGGGCCGTCGAAGTCGTCCTTCAGATAGGTCGTCAGGATCTCGGTGGACAAGCGGCTTTGCGTGAAGACGATCACCTGAAGCTTCCGCTTGAGGAACTCGGAGGCGACTCGCCGCGTTTCGGCCAGATACGACCGCCGGATGCCGAGCTGCTGATTGACCACCGGCGGGTTCACGAACAGGAAGAACTTTTCCCCCCGCGGTGCGCCGCTCTCGGCGACGAGCTCGAACGGCTGCTCGACCAGCGCTTCCGCGAGCTCGCGCGGGTTGGCAATCGTTGCCGACGAACAGATGAACACCGGCCGGGAGCCGTAGTGTTCGCAGATGCGCCGGAGCCGCCTGAGCACGTTGGTCAGGTGACTGCCGAAGACGCCGCGATACGCGTGCAGCTCGTCGATGACCACGAACTTCAGGTTCTCGAATAGCTTCGCCCACCGCGGGTGGTGCGGCAGAATCCCCGAGTGAATCATGTCGGGATTGCTCAGGACCACGTGCGCGCGGCCGCGAATCGCCCGCCGCGCGTCCTGCGGCGTATCGCCATCGTAGGTGAACACCCCGATTTCGTGTCCGGTTCGCCGCGACGCCTGGTCGGAGAGCTCGTGGAGCTCCGCCAGCTGATCCTGTGCAAGCGCCTTTGTCGGAAAGAGATACAGAGCGCGCGTCGAAGCGTCGCGAAGGATGGCGCTCAGCACCGGCGCGTTGTAACAGAGCGTCTTGCCGGAGGCGGTCGGCGTGGTGATGACGACGTTGCGGCCGGCGAGCGCATGGGCGATGGCGGTGGCCTGGTGCGTGTAGAGCTGGGCAATGCCACGGTCATGGAGGATCTCGCCGACGACCGGGTCGAATTCATCGGGAAACGGTGCGTATTCCGCCTGACGTGCGGGCAGCCGGCGCACGGCGGTCACCCACCCATCCGGCGTATCCGGCCGCTCGACGCCCGCCGTCAGCCGATCGAGAGCCGTTTGCAGCGCCGTGTCGTGGGCGGGGTCGGTGCGTCTAGCGGGGAGCATGGCGCAGGAGATCATAAGGCGAAAACGCTCTCGGGCCCAAGGACTGCAAGGAGCTGCGGATATGACGGAACAGCAGAAGAGAAACCTGATGATCATTGGCGCCGTTGGCGCTGGGGCCTTCCTGGCCGCCCAGTCCTGGCGGCGGCGCTCCGACTACGACTTTGCCGGAAAGTCCGTGGTGATTACGGGCGGGTCCCGCGGTCTTGGGCTCGTCATGGCGCGCGAACTGGCCCATCAGGGCGCCCAGCTGACACTGGTGGCGCGCAGCGACGAGGAACTCGACCGCGCCGTCGACGACATTCGCGCGCGACAGCCGTTTGCCGAAGTGCTCCCGGTCACCGGTGACGTCCGGAACCGGCACGATGCCGAGCGCGCGATCGCGCAGGCGTACGAACGGTTCGGACGAATCGACGTCCTGATCAACAACGCCGGCATCATCCAGGTCGGCCCGGTCGCGCACATGACGCTCGCGGACTACCAGGAGGCGATGGACACGCATTTCTGGGGTCCCCTCTACGCGATCCTCGCCGTGATCCCGCACATGCGCAGCCAGGGCGAAGGCCGCATCGTCAACATCTCGTCGATCGGCGGCCGCATCAGCGTGCCTCACCTGGTGCCCTACTCCGCGAGCAAGTTCGCGCTCGCGGGGCTGTCGGACGGCCTCTGCTATGAGCTGGCGCGGCAGAACATCCATGTCACCACGGTATGCCCGGGCCTGATGCGGACAGGTTCACCGCTCAACGCGACGTTCAAAGGCCGGCACCCGAAGGAATTCGCCTGGTTCGCGATCTCCGACTCACTGCCGCTGGCGACGATCAATGCGACGCGGGCGGCGAGTCAGATTCTCGAAGCCTGCCGCCGCGGGGACGCCGAGCTCGTGATCACCGTTCAGGCGAAGCTGGCGATCCTTGCGCGCACGATCGCGCCTGAAATCTTCGCGAAAGCGATGACGCTGATCAACGGTCTGCTGCCGCAGTCCACTGGCGTCGATGGCGATACGACTCGCCGCGGCCGCGAAAGTCAATCGGAGTGGGCGCCGTCGAAGTTGACAGCGCCCACGTACCGCGCGGCGATGGAGAACAACGAAATGTGATCGCTGGAGGAAACGGAGGGGACGGAGGCAACGGATTCACACGGAGATACGGAGAAACGGAGACGCACGGAGGGCCGTTCGATTGGTCGGCGCGCGTAGCGCGCCGACAGCAGCGATGAACGAAGGCGCAAATACAAGCCGCTGATGGCGCCGGTGCGGTTTGTATTTGCGCCTTCATTCATCGCTGCCGGCCGTCTTCCGGCGGCCAATCGAACGGCCGCATCCGTTCGTGGTCATCGTGATCTTCGTGGTTCAAGAAACTCCGTTCGGTTCCGTGACTCCGTTTCTCCGTGTGAATCCGTGAACTCCCGTCACCTCCGTTTCCTCGAAACCCAACGACAATGAGCGGGTGACGACGGCACTCCCGGCTAATCCGCCATCACGCACGTCTACGCGTGAGCGCACCTGGCGCATCGTCGTCGCGGCGCTGCTCGCCGGCGTTGCCCTCTGGCTCTTCGTCGCCAAAGCCTCGCCGCGCATGCCCGACTTCGAGGTCTACTGGCGCGCCGGCGCGCGGGCTGCGGCGGGGGAGCCGCTCTATCGCCTGTCGGATGGGGAGTATCAGTTCAAGTATTTCCCCGCCTTCGCTGTCATCGCGATTCCGCTTGGACTCATCCCGCTCGGTGTCGCAAAGGCGCTGTGGTTCACGCTGTCGGTCTCAGCGCTGGCCGCCCTGCTGTCGCTGAACGCGGCGGTGCTGCCCTTCCGCCGGAAGCCCAGGTGGCTGCTGATCGCGGTGACCGTCATCGCGCTCGGCAAGTACTACGCGGAGGATCTCGTCCTTGGACAAATCAACACGCTTGTGGCACTGGTAGTGACCTGCGCGATTGTCGCATTGCGCCGCGGCCAGGAGTCGCTTGGCGGCGCCGCCGTCGCCGTCGCGATTATCCTCAAGCCGTACGCGCTGATTCTCGCCCCCTGGATCATCGCGCGGCGCCGACCAGGCGCAATCGCCGCGCTCGTCACCGGGCTGGCCGTGGCGTGGGCCTTGCCGGCGATGGTGTACGGTCTCGACGGCACGATCGCCCTTCACCGCGACTGGTGGCGTACGGTGACCGGGACGACAGCCGGCGTCCTGCTCCACTCGGACAACGTGTCGGTCGCCTCGATGTGGGCGAAGTGGCTGGGTAGCGGCCCCGTGGCAACCGCTCTCGCATCAGCCTCGTCGCTCGCGCTGCTGGTCGCGGCCGGAGCCGCTTTTCTCCGCCGCGCCAACGTCGCCCGGCCGGATGGCCTCGAGGCGGGACTGCTGATGGCGATCACCCCGCTCATCTCGCCGCAGGGATGGGACTACGTCGTCATCCTGGCGACGACGGCGATGGGCTATGTCGTCAACGACTTCGACCGGCTTCCGCGGGTGCTCCGCATGTTGACGGTTGCCGCAGTCGCCGCGATCGGCCTCAGCCTGTACGACCTGCTCGGCAGGGAACTCCTCTACGCACTGCTCAATCTGTCGGTGATCACCATCGGCATGATCGTGATCATCGCCGCCCTGCTGACGCTGCGCATGCGGAGGCTGGCGTAGTCATGGTACGGTTGACCCCGATGCGCGAAGGAGCGAACGTCGATCGCAGGTTCGATCAGACGAAACACGCGTACGCGGCAAACGACCTCGAGGTGATCGAAGAGGCACGGCGCTACAGCGACTTCATCTTTTCGATCTTCGAGCCGTTCATCGGGCGGCGCGTCCTCGAGGTTGGCGCTGGAATCGGCACGATGAGCCGCAGGCTCGTTCGCTCAGCAGACTTCGTGATCGGGATCGAGCCGAATGCCAACTGCGCCGCGCGGCTCGCGGCGGCGATGTACGCGGAACCAAAGTTCAGGATCGAATCACGGCATCTCGAGGAGTGCGACCTCGGCGAGCTGCGGCAACAGCGGCTCGATACGGTCTACTGCACCAACGTGCTCGAACACATCGAAGACGATGTGGCGGCGTTGAAGATGTTCAACGAGGCGATCGTCCCGGGCGGTCACGTGTTGATTTACGTGCCCGCGATCCAAGCCGCGTACGGACCGATCGACGCGGAACTCGGGCACCATCGGCGCTATTCGAAGCGCTCGCTCGCGGCCGCCTTCGCGGCCGCGGACCTCGAGCTGATCCGGATCAGGTACGCAAACCCAATCGGACTGATCGGCTGGATGTACAACTCGCACATCACGAAGGCGCGGCGTCACAACCTGGCACAGGTGCGGCTCTTCGAACGCTTCGTGGCGCCGTGGGCCCTGCCGCTCGAACGATTGATTCCACCGCCGATCGGTTCGTCGCTGGTTGCCATCGGGCGCAAGACGACGACCTGACGACCCGACCACCAGCCACCCAGCCAACCGAGCTACCCAGCCAACCCAGCTACCCAGCCAACCCAGCTACCCAACTAGTGCGGCTTCATCACTACTTTGATGCAGCCGTCCTTTTTGTCCCTGAACGTCCGGTACATCTCCGGCGCGCTGTCGAGCGACACCGTGTGCGTGACAACGAACGACGGATCGATATCGCCCTTCTCGATATGCTGCAGGAGCCGGGGCAAATACTTGTGAACATGGGTTTGCCCCATCCGCAGCTTCAGTCCCTTGTTGAACGCCGCGCCGATCGGGACCTTGTCGACGAACCCGCCGTACACGCCGGGCACGGAGACGACACCCCCCTTGCGGCAGGAATTGATCGCCTGACGGAGCGCGCTGGCGCGATCGGTCGCCATGAACGTCATCGTCTTGGCCTTGTCGTACCAGTAGTCGGCTTTGGCGCCGTGCGCTTCCATGCCGACCGCGTCGATGCACGCATCGGGGCCGAGACCGCCGGTCATGTCCTTGAGCCGCTCGAACACATCGTCGTGCAACGAATCGAGCGTTTCGGCGCCACCCTCGGCTGCCATCTGCAGCCGCTCGGGTACGGTATCGATGGCGATCACCCGCTGTGCTCCAAGCAGGAACGCACTGCGGATCGCAAACTGTCCTACCGGTCCGCATCCCCAGACGGCGATCGTCTCGCCGCCCGCGATGTCGCAGTTTTCAGCCGCCATGTATCCGGTTGGAAAGATGTCGGTCAAAAACAGCACCTGCTCGTCGGTGAGGGTCTCGGGCACCTTGAACGGACCAACGTCGGCGTACGGCACGCGGGCATATTGCGCCTGCCCGCCGGCGTATCCACCCATCATGTGCGAATAGCCGAACAGTCCGGCCGCGGAAAACCCATAGAGTTTTTCCGCCAACGCCGCGTTTGGATTCGAGTTGTCGCAGCAGGACCACAGGTCGTGCGTGCAGAAGAAGCAGCGCCCGCACGCAATCGGAAACGGGACGATGACCCGATCCCCTTTCTGCAGGTTGCTGACGCCGGTACCAACCTCAACGATCTCGCCCATGAATTCGTGGCCGAGGATGTCGCCGGCCTGCATCGTGGGAATGAACCCGTCGTAGAGGTGCAGGTCGGAGCCGCAGATCGCGGTCGACGTGATTCGGACGATGGCGTCGCGCGGATTGAGAATCGCCGGGTCCGGCACGTCCTCGACGGCGACGCGGTGCGTACGCTCCCAGCAGACGGCCTTCATCGACGGGGCCTCGCGCTCCGTCCCGACGGCTGTCCCGCCGTCGTCGGGATCTCACCGGTTTCGAGCAGGGCTTTGAAGCGGCGCAGATCCTCGCGAATCTGCAGACCCGGTTCCTCGCCCATGAGCCAGGCGATAGTCGAACCAAGCTTTCCCGCCGGCGGGTTGTACTGGAGGTGCACACGCACCGCGGTCCCGTGGCCGGTCTCGTCGAAGTTCACCGATCCCGCGGTGGCAACCATCGACCCATCGAGCGACTGCCAGCCGATGACCTTGTTTTCAACGTCGTTGATGATCCGCGCGTCCCACTCGACATGGGTGCCCGCCGGTCCCTTGGCGGTCCAGTGCGACACACCTTCCTCGCGCATCGCGACCGACTCCAGATGACGCATGAATCTGGGAAGGTTTTCGAAGTTACGCCAGAACCGATAGACCTCTGCGATCGGTCGGTTGATGGTGACCGACTCCTCGACGTGGATCCCGCGGCGGCCGCCGAGCCGGCGCCGTGTGTCGGATCCGCGGTCGGCGATCACGCCCGTGCCCCGTTCGAATGCACGGCCTTCGGCGTGGTTGATGCCCAGGGCCTGATACAGATGGCAATGGCCCGTGGCGCCGCGATACATCAGCTCACCTGCTGCGAGCGCGGCCATTCCACTGCCCGGCGTCCTGCGCTTGATGGTGTACGCAGCCAGCACGCCGCCGGCAACAAGCGACATCCATCGCTCGATACGCCCGACGTTCACCTGACTGTTGCTGTCTTCCGATTCGTGCCATCCGAATGGCTGACTTCCGCCTGCTGTCGAATCGATCCGCTGTTCAGTTGCCACCGCCACGGCCACCTCCTGTCATGTTCGCGAACACGTCTGGTCGTTTCGGAGATCGCGGAGCATGAGGCGTACCGGAAACGCATTGGTTCGGCGGTCGCGCCGGACCGGTTCGCAGGGGGTAAGATCGACATCATGCATTTCAGAGCGAGATCTGCGAAGAGCGTCGTGCTTGGCGCGCTTGCCGCTGGCCTTTTCGTCGCCGCGGCAGGCGCTCAGGCACCTGGTCAGCCGTCGCCCGGAGTCGCGCCGAGCGAGGCGAACCATTTCATCGCCACGCCCAAGGGGTGGGTGCATCCGCGCACGGCGTGGGGCGAACCCGACCTCGAGGGGACCTGGCCGATTCCGGCAGGGATTAACCTCGTGCGTGGCCAGAACTCCTGCCCGGCAAACCCGCCGCGAGGCCGTGGGGCAGGCGCCGCCGCGCCGAACACTCCGCCTGCGCCGCCGTGTGATCCGACGACCCCATTCCTGAGCGAAGCGGAATACAAGGTCGTCATGGACCGGTATGAACGGCTGCAGAAGGAGGGCGACAACGCGACCCAGGCGCTCGCAAAGGGCGACTTCGGCGCGGCACTGCAAGGCGGCGTTACCGATCCGCAGACGCCGTTGCGGCAACGCTCGACGATCATGGACCCGCCGAACGGCCAGCTGCCCGATCTCACCGAGGAAGGCCGGCGGCGTTCGGCGTTAATGAAGAGCAGCTGGTCGCTGGGGCCGCAGGAAAAGCAGATCTGGGATCACTGGACCGACTTCGACAGCTGGGACCGTTGCATCACCCGCGGCATGCCGACATCGATGATGGCCTACCGTTATAACAACGGCATCAAGATCTTCCAGGCGCCGGGCATGGTTGTTCTCAGCCTCGAGATGATCCACGAGGACCGCATCATCTACACGGACGGACGGCCGCCCTTGAAAGCTGTGCACAGTCACTACATGGGTGAGCCGCGCGGCCGATGGGAAGGCAACACACTGGTTGTCGAGACGACGAACTACAAACCTGGACCTTCGGGCACCAACCTGGGCGTTTATGGGACGCCGCCGGGAATTCCAGGGGGAAACCGCTGGCCGGTGAGCGAACGGATGAAGACGACGGAGCGTTTTACGCGCCTCAACAACGATTACATGCTGTACGAGATGAAAGTCGAAGATCCCGTGGTGATGACACGGCCGTACACCGTGCGTTACCCGTTGAAACTCGACAACCGTTACGAGTGGTGGGAATACGCGTGCCACGAGGGCAACCGGACGATTCGCGACTACATCAACTCGTCGCGTGCCGAGCGAGGCCTCCCGGTGGGCGACACCAATACGGTGCCGACACGTTAATGAGGGCCCGAATTGCATTCGTAATAGTCGCCGCCGCCGTGGCGGCGTCCACGGTCACCACGCCTGCCGCGATTCCCGATCCGGTCAAGACCGAGAGCGGCCTGTTCACCGGCGAGACGTTGAAGTCCGGCGTGCAGGTCTTCCGGGGCATTCCGTTCGCCGCCCCGCCTGTTGGGGCCCTGCGGTGGCGGGAGCCACACCCGGTCCAGAAATGGGACGGCATCCGCGAAGCGAAGCACTGGGGCAGCCCGTGCATGCAGAATCCGGCGCCGAACCGTCAGCCGGTGAACGTCACGATCGACCTGCCCGATTCGCCGCAGCCGAGCGAGGACTGCCTGTACCTGAACCTCTGGACCCAGGCGAACCGCGGCAACGATCGGCGGCCGGTGATGGTCTGGATCTACGGCGGCGCCTACACCGAAGGCGGTGGCAACACTCCGCACAATGACGGCGAGAACCTCGCGAAGAAGGGTGTCGTCCTCGTGAACTTCAATTACCGCCTCGGGATTTTCGGCTTCTACGCCCACCCGGAGCTGACGAAGGAATCGCCGCACAAGGCTTCCGGCAACCAGGCGCTGGGGGACGCGATAGCGGCGCTCCGCTGGGTCAAGGCAAACATCGCAAACTTCGGCGGCGATCCCAACAACGTGACGATCTTCGGTGAATCCGCCGGCGCGGCCATCGTCGGGATGCTGAGCGGATCCCCGGTCGCCAAGGGCCTCTTCCACAAAGCCATCGCGGAAAGCGGCGGGTGGATGGGCCTCGGGATGGGAGTGATGCGGCCGCGCGAGCAGGCGGAGGCGGCCGCGGGTCCGCGTGCCGGTGGTGCGGGGCGCGGCGGTCGCGGTCAGGGACAGGGTGGCGCGCCAGGTGCGGCACCGCCGCCGCAGGCGGCACCAGCCGCTCCACCGGCGCCGCCGCCACTGCCGTCTCTTGCCGAGCTGCGCGCGAGGACGACCGCCGAGATCCGGACAATGGGACTTGGCGGAGGGCAGCCGATCATCGACGGTTGGATCATTCCTGAGGACTTGTCGATCACGTTCGCGAACGGGCGGCAGAATCCGGTTGACGTGATCGCCGGTTTCAACAAGGACGAGCACACCGGCTTCGGGGGCGCGAACAACACGAACACGGCACAGCGCGACGCAATGGCGTGGCACGCCCGCATCTTCGCGGAGAAGCAGACCCAGCTCGGCAGGAAGGCGTACGTCTACGTGTTCACGCACGAGCCGCCGCACGAACCCGGCGTCCCGAATCTGCGCGCCACGCACGCGGCGGAGATGGTCTACGTCTTCAACAACCTCCACGCCCCGCGCATGATTCCCGACCGCAGTTCGCCCAAGCTGGCAATGGAGTCTGCAAGAGATCGCGAGGTCGCCGATCAGATGTCGTCGTACTGGGTCAACTTCGCGCGCACCGGCGATCCCAACGGACGGAACCTGCCGAAATGGGATCGGTTCAAGGATCGCAACGCGCCACCGCACGTCATCGGTGACATCAAGGAGTATCCGAGCGCCGACGTGCTGAACAAGCTCGACGAGGCCTACGCACAGAAGGTCCTCGCGCCACTGGGCATCAAGAAGTAGGTGCGAGGAGTGCGACGAGGAGCAGCCGTTGGTGCGCTGGCGCTGGCGGCCCTCCTCGCGCTCCAGCCCGCCGCTGGGCAGTCGAAGCAATCGCCTCGACTTCCACAGTCGGTCCGCCTCTACGTGCTGGACGGCGGAACGCTCGAATCGGATCCCGCCCGCTATCGGCTGACCAAGGAAGAGATCGCGGCCGCACAGTTGTCCGTCACGGCATTCCTGATCGCGCACCCGAAGGGAACGCTGATGTGGGATACCGGCGCGATCGCGGACGATACGTGGACACCGACCGGCAAGCCGGTGCGGCGGCGGCTGGTTCTGTCGAATGGCCAGGAACGGATCGTCACCCTGCGCAGTACGGTGAAGGCACAGCTCGCGGCGATCGGATATGCGCCATCCGACATTACCTATCTCGCCCTCTCGCACTACCACTGGGATCACACGGCCAACGCCAACCAGTTCGTCAAGTCGACGTGGCTGGCGCGGCAGGTCGAGCGCGACGTAATGCTGCCCGGGACGATCCCGGACCCGCCGCAGCCCTCGACGTTCGCCGAGTTGAGAAACGGAAAGACCGTCCAGATTTCAGGCGACGACCACGACGTCTTCGGCGACGGGACGGTGGTGATCAAGCTGTCGAAGGGACATACGCCCGGGCATCAGGTGCTGTACGTCAGGCTCGCCAGGACCGGCGGCATCGTGCTGTCGGGCGACCTCTACCACTACCCCGAGGAGCGCACGCTCAACCGGCTGCCGACGTTCGAATTCGACATGGATCAGACCCGCCAGTCGCGGGAAGCCCTCGAGGTGTTCCTCACGAAGACCGGCGCCCGGCTGTGGATTCAACATGACTTCACCGCCATGGCGAAGGTCAGGAAGGCGCCGGCGTTCTACGAATAGCGGGTCGGTGCGGGCAGGCTGCGCCGGGTCGGTGCGAGCAGCCTGTCGGCTCGTTACAGGTCGCGGCGCGCGAACTGCCAGTACCCGATTGCCGTGCCGACGAGGCCGATTGTCCCGAGCACCGTCAAATCCAGCGTGA
>Ga0307405_10000552_pt1 | contig 14222 bp, 16 predicted proteins | sample 322Cmetagenome_2_FD_203311 | JGI IMG/M metagenome (GOLD analysis project Ga0307405, IMG submission 203311) | Maize rhizosphere microbial communities from greenhouse at UC Davis, California, United States - 322HYB-C-1 | ecosystem: Host-associated > Plants > Roots > Rhizosphere > Soil | place...
AGCCCTTTGAACTGCGGAGCGAACCCACAGAAGCTGGCCGTGTTGACCACCACCAAAGGCTTGCCGGCGAAGCGCTGGCACAAGTCAACGGTTTCCTTGGCCCGCAACTTGGGCAGCGACCCCTCCAACAGCGGCGGGCACCCGGCTGCCCATACGTGCCCGGTCACAGCCAGCAACAGGGCGGGAACAGCAAACCAACGCATCATGTCGGATTTTCCTTGTAGACCTGTCAGACCACGACGTTACTCCGCGCGCCCAGTGCCGTCCACACGTCAACAGTTGCCCATGCCCAGCTGCATCAAGGCCAACCCGCCTTGGTGCCAGCCCCACCAGGCAATTGCCAGCAGCGCCGCAGCGCCGAGTGCGATCAACCATGGGCCGAAGCGGCTCATGCCGCACCGGCCTGGGCTTGCAGACGCGCCACCGGACGCTCGCGTACCGGCCAGTTCAATGCCGCAGCCAACAGACTGAGCAGGATCGACACCTGCCAGATCAAGTCGTAGCTGCCGGTGCGGTCGTACACGACGCCGCCCAGCCAACCGCCGAGGAACGATCCCAGCTGGTGAAACAGGAACACGATCCCACCCAGCATCGAGAGGTTTCGTACGCCGAACAACGTGGCGACCGTCCCGTTCGTCAGCGGCACCGTCGACAGCCAGAGGAAGCCCATCGCCATGCCGAACAGATAAGCCGTGGTGGTTGTCACCGGCAACCACAGGAACAGCCCGATGACCACCGCCCGCGCCAGATAAAGCCCGGTCAACAGGCGCGGCTTGGACATCCGCCCGCCCAGCCAACCGGCGGTGTAGGTGCCGAAGATATTGAACAGCCCGACGAGGGCCAGCACGGTGGTGCCGACGCTGGCCGGCAGGTGCTGGTCCACCAGATAGGCCGGCAGATGCACACCGATGAATACCACCTGGAAACCACACACAAAAAAGCCAACGGCCAGCAGCCAGAACCCTGAATGACTGCACGCTTCGCGCAACGCTTCGGAGAGGGTTTGCTCATGCCCGGCCAGCGGCGCTGGCGCGTCCTTGAGCATGCTAACCAGCGGCACGATCAACGCCACCAACAGGCCCAGCGCCAACAGCGCCGCGGACCAGCCGAGCCAACCGATCAAGCCCAACGTGCCCGGCAGCATGGCGAACTGGCCGAAGGAGCCGGCCGCACTGGCGATGCCCATGCCCATGCTGCGTTTTTCTGGCGGCACGGCCCGTCCAACCACGCCAAGGATCACTGAGAACGAAGTACCGGACAGGCCGATACCGATCAACAGGCCGGCACTCAACGACAGCGACCAGGGCGAGTCGGCCATGCCCATGAACACCAGGCCGAGCGCATAGAGAACGCCACCGATCAATACTACTTTTGCCGCGCCGAAGCGATCCGCCAGGGCACCGGTGAAAGGCTGCGCCAAGCCCCAGATCAAATTCTGCAAGGCAATGGCAAAGGCAAACACTTCACGGCCCCAGCCGAATTCCGCGCTCATCGGCGCCAGGAACAGCCCGAAGCCATGCCGCACACCCAATGACAACGCCAGTATCAGCGCACTGCCCACCAGGACCCAACCACAGGTACGCCACATCGATGTCATTCTTATTCTCCAGTCGCGGGTATATACCCACTTGTCATCGGACGAACCGGCTTCACGCCAGTTCATCCAGCAAGGCCAGCAAGGTTGCACGCTTTTCGGCACCGAGCTTATCGATCAATTTCTGTTGCGCCGCTTCCCAGGCCGGCAACGCCGCCGCCAACCGGGCCTTCCCCGCGTCGGTGAGCACGACGATGCGGTTGCGCAAATCGTCGCCCTCCGCCAGCTTCACCAACCCCTCGCCTTCCAGCACCCGCAGGTTGCGCCCGAGGGTGCTGCGGTCCAGGCCCATGGCCTCGGCCAGGGAGGAAATGCTCGGCTGGTCCAGGCGCGCCAGGTTATTGAGCAGAGAATACTGGGCAACGTTGATCCCGAAGCCATCAAGAGCGCCGTCGTAATACCTGCTGACGCCACGCGCGGCGCGACGCAGGTTGATGCAAAGACATTGGGAAGGCAGCATGATGCGTGTATATACCCGCGACTAGATGAATGCAAATTTAAATCAGCGCTCGCCCGCTGGCAACGTGCGAATTCAGCTTAAGACCAATGCCACCAGAACGGCCGTTTCCAGCAGCTCCAGCAAGGCACCCGCGGTGTCGCCGGTGCAACCCTGCAGCCTGCGCAACATTATCTGCCTCAAGCCGATGAATACGGCCGCGGCGACTACCAGCGTCCACAGCCCTGGCCCCCCCATCACCAGCACGCAGCCCAGTGCGCTGATCGACAGCACCTGCCAACCCGAGCGGCGCGGCAAGTGATCAGCCAGTGCCTGGCCCAGCCCTCCGGCACGCACATACGGCGTAGTGAGGAACAAGCCCAGCAAAGCAGCACGCCCCAGCATCGGCACAATCAGTAACGCAAGTGGCTGCCTCTGCTCGATCAGCGCCACCAGCGCCGTCCATTTGAGCAGCAACACCAGCACCAGCGTGACCACGGCGATCGGCCCGCTGCGCGGATCCTTCATGATCAGCAACGTACGTTCGCGATCACCGAAACCGCCGAGCCAGGCATCGGCGCTGTCGGCCAGGCCATCCAGGTGCAAGCCGCCGCTGAGCAGCACCCAGGCCGTCAGCAGCAGCGCGGCATGCAGCGTCACCGGTGCGCCCAGCAACACCGCATCGAGCAGCCAGAGCAGACCACCGAACAACAACCCCACCATGGGATAGAACAACAGCGAACGCCCGAGCTGCCCGGGCTCTGGCATGCCTGGCAAGCGAACCGGCAAGCTGCTGAGGAACTGCAGGGCGATCCAGAAGGGCAACATGCTCAGCCCGCCTCTTCAAGCACTGGACCGGACGACACCGTCAGGGAAAACAGCGCACCATGGCCGACTTCGACGTTCAATAATTGTTCGCGCGGCATTGCGCGGGCCTGTGCCAGCAGCAACCGCATCACGCCGCCATGACTGACCAGCAAGACGCGCTGTCCGGCATACGCCAGGTGCAAGCGTTCGACGGCCGCCAGGACCCGCGCCGAAAACGCCAGCACCGGCTCACCGTCGGGTGGCGTAAAAGCGTAAGGATCGGCCCAGAAGCGGCCGAGGGCGTCGGCGTCGGTCTCCATCAACGCTGCTGCGCTGCGGCCTTCCCACGCGCCGAAATGCAACTCTTGCAGGTCTTTGTCCACATGCACCGGCACACCCAGCCGGGCGCCGAGTTGTTCGGCGAAACGGGCGCATCGCTGCAACGGCGAACACACCAGGCGATCCCAGGGCCCGCCCTGCGCCACCGCTGCATGCATTTGCTCCCAACCCTTGGCCGTCAAGGCGTCATCGAGACTGCCGCGCAAGCCGCCGCCCAGTTCGGTTTCGCCGTGACGCAGCAGGTCCAGGCGCAAGGTCATGCCGGGCGATCCGCCACGGCCGCTTCGGCAAACGTCGCCATCTGCCCATGAAGGTCACAGGCCAGACGTAACAACGGCACCGCCAACGCCGCACCACTGCCCTCGCCCAGGCGCAAATCCAGATCCAGCAGCGGTTCGGCACCAAGGATTTCCAAGACGTGCTTGTGGCCCGGCTCGGCGCCGCGATGACCGAACAGCAACCATGCCCGGCATCCAGGATTGAGCCGCATCGCCACCAACGCCGCAACGCTGCAGATGAAACCATCCACCAGCACGGCGATGCCCTGCTGGGCACAGGCCAGATAGGCGCCGGCCAACGCCGCGATTTCAAAGCCACCGAGATTAAACAAAACCTGCAACGGATCGCCATTCGCGCCGCCGTGCAGCGCCAGGGCACGCTCGATCACCCGCGCCTTGCGACTGACACCCGCCGCATCCAACCCCGTGCCGGGCCCCACCAGGTGCGTCACCGGACAATCGAGCAAGGCACAAGCCAAGGCGCTGGCCGCGGTGGTGTTGCCAATGCCCATCTCGCCGCCAATGAACAATTGCGTCCCGCCGACAACGGCACGCATCACACTGTCGCGCCCGGCTTGCAAGGCCAGCTCGCCCTGGGACTGGCTCATCGCCGATCCCTGGATGAAATTCGCGGTGCCAGGGCCAAGGTTCAAATGACGCACGCCGGGCAGGTCCAGCGAAAGCGTCACGGTGCCCAGGTCCACGACTTCCAGCGAAGCGCCCAGTTGCCGGGCGAGCACGCTGATGGCCGCGCCACCGTTGACGAAGTTGTGCAGCATCTGCCCGGTGACTTCCTGGGGATAAGCCGAGACACCTTCGGCCACCACGCCGTGGTCGCCAGCGAAAATCGTGATCCAGAGCCGGTCCAGGCTCGGCTTGAGCTGCCCTTGCAGGCCCGCCAGTTGCACCGCCACCGATTCCAGGCGCCCGAGGGAGCCGGTCGGTTTGGTCAGCTGTTGCTGACGGGCCGCAGCCTGCTCCAGCGCCTGGTTATCGACGGGCTTGCACGGGTCCAGCCACCAGCGATGATTCATAACGCAGTTCCTTTAAGGGTCAGGGACAAGCCGGCGACGGTCAACACGACGCGTTGGCAACGTTCGGCCAGGGCTTGATGCAGCCAACCGGCTTCATCGACATAACGGCGCGTCAGCTCGCCCAGCGGCACGACGCCCATGCCGGTCTCGTTGCTGACGAATATGACTTCACCGGGGAGCACGCCGATGCAGTCCAACAGCGCTTCACGCTCGGCAATCAACCGTTGCGGATCGTCGAGCATCAGCAGGTTGGTGAGCCAGAGGGTCAGGCAATCCACCAGCAGGCACCGATCGCTTGCGGCGTTTTCCCGCAGCACCCACGCCAGCGCCAAGGGTTCCTCCACCAGCGCCCATTCGGCCGGACGCCGGGCACGATGCTGGGCGACACGCTGGTTCATCTCGCCGTCGAGGGGTTGGCTGGTGGCGATGTAGGTCACCGGCAAATGAGTGTCCGCCGCGAGTTTTTCGGCCAGGCGACTCTTGCCGGAGCGGGCGCCGCCGAGGATCAGTTGCAGCATGGAGCGTTACCTTTTATGTGCGGGCCTATTCGTGAGCAAGCCCGCTCGCGCAGGGAAATGCAATTCAATATGCAAGAGCGGGCTCGCTCGCGAAGGGGTCGGTAGCGTCACCTCAAATCCCACAGAGTTCACGCAACAACCCAGTGTCCAGATGCCGCTCCACCAGGTCCGCCAGTCGCTCGATATCCCGCTCGCGCAAGCCGTGGTAATCCACCGCCTGTACGTCCTCCAAACCGGCCCAACGCAGCAAGGCACTGCTGGCCGCAGGCGATTCGAACAACCCATGCAGATAGGTGCCGAAAACCTGCCCGTCGAGGCTTTGGGCGCCATCGCAACGGCCGTCGTCCAAGTGCACCGCAGCGTTTTCCAGGGCGGGGCCGACGGTTACGCCTGCGTGGATCTCATAGCCGCTGATTGCGGCGTTTTCCAACGTCAGTCGCCCATGAACGTTGCGCAGTTGCTTCTCGCGTTCCAGGGTCGTTTCGAAATCCAACAAGCCCAATCCGGCACTGGAGCCTGCCGCCCCTTCCAGCCCGAGCGGGTCATGGACGTGGTGGCCGAGCATCTGCAAACCGCCACAGATGCCCAATAACTTGCCGCCGTAGCGCAGGTGTCGATGGATCGCCGTTTCCCAACCATTGGCGCGTAGAAAGGCCAAGTCGCTACGCACACTTTTCGAACCGGGCAAGATGATCAGGTCGGCTGGCGGGATGGCCTGGCCGGGGCCGATGAATTGCAGATCGACTTGCGGATGCAGGCGCAGCGGGTCGAAATCGGTGTGGTTGCTGATGCGTGGCAATACTGGCACCACCACCTTGAGCACCTGTTCGGCCTTGTCGGCCTGGCGCCGGTCGAGGCCATCCTCGGCCTCCAGGTGCAGGTCCATCACGTAGGGCAACACGCCAATTACCGGCTTGCCGGTGCGCGCTTCCAACCAATCCAGCCCCGGCTGCAGCAAGGCGATATCGCCGCGAAAACGGTTGATGATGAACCCCTTGACCCGCGCCTGTTCACTGGACGAAAGCAACTCCAGGGTGCCGACCAGATGGGCGAATACCCCGCCACGATTGATGTCGGCGATCAGCAGCACCGGGCAGTCCACCGCCTCGGCAAAACCCATGTTGGCGATGTCGCCGGCCCGCAGGTTGATCTCTGCCGGCGACCCCGCGCCCTCGACCATGACGACCGGATACGTCGCGCTCAACCGTGCATGGGAGGCCAGCACCGCTTGCATCGCAATGGCTTTGTAATCGTGATAGGCGACGGCGTTCATGGTGGTGACGGCACGACCATGGATGATGACTTGCGCGCCCGTGTCGCTGTTGGGCTTGAGCAGGACCGGGTTCATGTCGGTGTGCGGTTCGAGGCCGCAGGCCTGGGCCTGGACCGCCTGGGCCCGGCCGATCTCGCCGCCGTCGGCAGTTACCGCGCTGTTGAGCGCCATGTTTTGCGGCTTGAACGGCACCACGCTCACACCCTGGCGCGTGACCCAACGGCACAATGCGGTAACCAGGGTACTTTTGCCGGCATCGGAGGTGGTGCCCTGCACCATCAGGGTCGTCATCGAATGTCCTTGGTGTAGGCCTCGAAAGCCTGTTCGAGGCGCAGGAAACCGGCGTCATCGGCCGGCAGTCCGAAACGCAGGCTGCTGGTGTGCGTGAACAAGCGCAGCAGAATGCCGCGATGGGCCATGAATTCGTACAGGGCCTGGGCGTGCTCGGTCACCAGCCATTGAAACAATGCGCAACCGCCCTGGGGCTTGAAACCGAAGCGCTCCAGCGTCAGTGCCAGGCGTTGGCTGGTGGCTTCGCAGCGCTGTCGTTGGCGAATGTGGGCCTCGGTATCCAGGAGACACGCCTCGCCCAGGACCCGGGTCGGCCCGCTCACGGCCCACGGCCCGACTTGCTCGGCAAGCAGCTTGAGCAGGCGTCGCTCGGCCAGGACAAACCCCAGGCGAACCCCGGCCAGGCCAAAGAACTTGCCAAACGATCGCAACACGATCAGCCCGACCTGATGGGCGTGGGCGCTGAGGCTCAGGTGCGGCGTGATGTCCATGAACGCTTCGTCCACCACGAGCCAGCCGCCGCGCTGGGCCAACCGTGCGTGCCAGTCCAGCAAGCGTTCGGGGCTCAGGCTCAGGCCCGTGGGGTTGTTCGGATTGACCACCACCAGCACGTCGAGGCTGTCGAGGAAGAAATCCACTTCCGTCTCCAGCACTTCGCGCACGATGTAACCGCTGCGCCGCCAGGCTTCGGCGTGTTCGGCGTAACAAGGAGACAAGACACCGACCTTGCCGGCCCGGCGCAGGCGCGGCAAGAGCTGGATGGCCATCTGCGAACCGGCAACCGGCAACACGTGCGTCGCTTCGTAATAATCGCAAGCGGCCTGTTCCAACCCATCATCGGCCTCGGGCAGGCGCGCCCAGGCCCGTAGTGGAACCGGCGGAATATCGAACGGCCAGGGCGCCAGGCCGCTGGACAGGTCGAGCCAGTCGGCCTCGGCAATGCCGTATTGCCGGGAAGCGTTGCGCAGTCGTCCACCATGCTCAAGCATAGAACTCGGCTCCGAGGCAGAGAATCAGCAGCCATAACCATACGCCGCGCTGCACCAATTGCCAGCCGCGATCAATCGAATCGGCGCTGGCCGGAACGCCTTCGCCCAAGGGCGGACGTTGATGCAGCTCGCCGTGATAGACCGCCGCGCCGCCCAACTCCACACCCAGGGCTCCGGCACCGGCGGCCATGACCGGCCCGGCATTGGGGCTGTCCCAGGTCGCCCCCTGGGTGCGCCAGCATTTGAGCCCCAGGCGGGTCTTGCCAAGCAGCGCGTAGGTCAACGCCACCAGCCGCGCCGGAATATAGTTGAGCAGGTCATCGATCTTTGCCGCCGCCCAGCCAAAACGTTCGAAGCGCTCGTTGCGATAACCCCACATGGCGTCGAGGGTATTGCTCAACCGATACAACACCACCCCAGGCGCGCCTGCCACCGCGAACCAGAACAAGGCGGCGAATACTGCGTCGCTGCCATTTTCCAGCACCGACTCGGTGGCGGCGCGGGCCACGGCGTTTTCATCCAGCCCAGCGGTTTCGCGGCTGACCAGGTAACTCACCCGCTGGCGTGCCTCGTCCAGATCGCCACTGCGCAGCGCGCGGGCAACCGGCTCGACATGCTCGCCGAGGCTGCGCAAGCCGAGGGCGCAGTACAACGCAAGGATGTCCACCAGCCAGCCCAGCAACGGCGCCCAGGACAAGGCCGTGGCCAGCAAGGTCAAGGGCAGCACGGCGATGATCCACGCCGTGACACCGTGACTGCGCCAGCCCCGTCCACCGGAGTTGAAACGTTGTTCGAGACGATTGGCAAAACGACCGAACGCGACCAACGGATGCCCGCGCCGGGGCTCACCCAGCAGCGCATCCAGCGCCACCGCGGCGGCACTGAGCAACGCTACGCTCATGGACGCACTCCCCAGCGATTTTCGTAGATCAGTTCGTTGAGCGGCCGCGGTTGCGCCCAGCCTTCCAGGGCGAGCATCGGCGCCGGATAAAAGCCCTCGACCGGACCCAGGCACAAGATTGCCAGCGGCTTTGCCCCGGCGGGCAAGCCCAGCAGATCAGCCAGGGCCTGGGGCTCGAACAATGACACCCAGCCCATCCCCAACCCTTCGACGCGGGCCGCCAGCCATAGATTCTGGATGGCGCAGGACAGCGAGGCCAAGTCCATTTCCGGTAAGGTCCGGCGGCCAAAGATGTGCCGCTCGCGATCGTCCATCAACGCGGCCACCAGCACCTCGGCGCAGTCGTGGATGCCTTCGACCTTGAGCTTCATGAATTCGTCGCTGCGCTCGCCCAGCGCTTCGGCAGTGCGGACACGCTCTTCTTCCACCAAATGCTGGATTTCGCCGCGCAAGGCGCGATCACTGATGCGAATGAATCGCCACGGTTGCATCAGCCCGACGCTGGGAGCCTGGTGTGCGGCTTCCAGCAAACGGCCCAGCAGTTGCGGCTCGATGGAGCCGCCACTGAAATGGCGCATGTCGCGGCGCTCGGCGATGGCGCGGTAGACGGCTTCGCGTTCGGCCGCAGAGAAGGCGTCAGTCATGGCTTGCTCGCAAAGACTGCAACAGGGGCCGGAGCAAACAGCGCGGCAATCGCCCTCGGATTGGACGGGAAATAAAAATGCACATAGGAGGCCGTCATCCGCCCTTGTCGGAAAACCGCCTCCGCCCCTCGCCCACCATTGGGGCTATGGCCGCGGGCAATCGGCTCAAGGGCGGTGCTGGACAGGGAATGATGATAGGTATGCCCGCGCAGGTTGCCTTCCGGCAAATCCACCGATTGCAATGCGAGCGCCGCCAGGCGCTTCTGCATTTGCGCATCACCGCTCAACAAACCGAGCAGTTCGGCGCGCGTGCCGTCGACGTCGGTCAGTGAATCGAGCAGGTACAGCATGCCGCCGCATTCGGCGAGCAGCGGTTTGCCATCTGCATGATGGGCACGGATTGCTGCAAGCATGGGCGCGTTCTGCGCGAGTGCGACGTGGTGCAGTTCGGGGTAACCGCCGGGCAGATAAAGGCTGTCCGCGTCGGGCAATCGGGTGTCGTGGATCGGCGAAAAGAAACTCAACTGCGCGCCCATGGCCCGCAGCAGATCGAGGCTTGCGCCATAGGTGAAGGCGAACGCTTCGTCACGGGCCACGGCGATGCGTACCCCGTCGAGCCACGGTCCAACGGCAGTCAATTGCGGAGCCGCGAATTCCACCGAAGGCGGCAAGGCCACTTCACAACTGCCCGCCAGCGCCTCGGCGGCGGCATCGAGACGGACATCCAGATCATTCAGCTCGCTGGCCTGCACCAGGCCCAGATGGCGGCTCGGCAGTTCGATGCCGGTTTCCCGCGAGAGCGCGCCGTACCAGCGCAAGCCCTCGGTCAGGCTGCCTTCGAGCAACTGCGCATGGCGCAAGGTGCCGACCCGGTTGGCCAAGACCCCGGCGAAGGGCAAGTCGGGTTGATACCGCGCCAAGCCCAGGGCCAAGGCGCCGAACGTCTGGGCCATGGCCGTGCCGTCGATGACCGCCAGCACCGGCACGCCGAAATGCCGGGCCAGGTCGGCGCTGGACGGCGTGCCGTCGAACAGGCCCATTACGCCTTCAATCAAAATCAGGTCTGCTTCTGCAGCGGCTTCCCACAACAGCCGGCGACTTTCCTGTTCGCCAACCATCCACATGTCCAGCTGATAGACCGGCGCGCCGCTGGCTCGCTCAAGGATCATCGGGTCAAGAAAGTCGGGACCACACTTGAACACGCGCACCTTGCGCCCCTGGTTGCGGTGCAACCGTGCGAGGGCCGCGGTGACGGTGGTCTTGCCCTGGCCCGAGGCCGGGGCGGCAATCAATACCGCCGGACAGTGGCGGCTGGCAGTCGACGCATGGCTCACAGTTCGACGCCTTTCTGCGCCTTGATACCGGCCTGGAACGCGTGCTTGATCATGCCCATTTCGGTCACGGTATCGGCCAGCTCGATCATCTCGGGCTTGGCGCCGCGCCCGGTCACGACCACATGTTGCATGGGCGGACGGGCTTGCAGATCGCTCAAGACTTGATCGAGGTCGAGGTAGCCGTGCTTGAGGGCAATGTTCAGTTCGTCGAGCACCACCAGGCCGATCGACGGATCGCTGAGCAATTCACGCGACACGGCCCACGCGGCTTCGGCGGCGGCGATGTCGCGCTGGCGGTCCTGGGTTTCCCAGGTAAAGCCTTCCCCCATGACGTGAAAGCGCACCTGTTCCGGGAAGCGGCGGAAAAACAGCTCTTCACCGGTGCTGTTGCGACCCTTGATGAATTGCACCACGCCGCATTGCATGCCATGCCCCATCGCCCGGGCCAACATGCCGAATGCCGAACTGCTTTTGCCCTTGCCATTGCCGGTCAGCACCAGCAGCAGGCCACACTCGTTCGGTGAATTGGCGATACGCTCGTCAATCACGGCTTTCTTGCGCAGCATGCGCGCCAGGTGGCGTTCGTCGCGATCGGGCGTGTCGGTCATGGGGGAGCTCTCCGTTGGGACTGGATAACGGCGGGCGGGCAGAAAAAGGACGGCAAGGTGCCTGGCATCGCCCACCGTGATGCCGTTGGATGAATCAGGCCGGTCTCCGGGCTCATGAGCGGCGTAATGCCTGGCTGCGCGCCTTCCCATGTCATTCGACACAGTGGCGGGGGCCTGTGTGGCCACAAGCGCAGCGTTGACTCATTTACCGTTGCGGGGGCAGCGCCGGGTTTGCATGTACGCACCGGCTTCCCTGTTTCACCCTATCGGCCGTTGCCATAGAGCACCTGAAACAAGCCGCGAAGGTTAGAGGGTTGGGGGTGGAGCGTCAATTAAAGCCGCGATAGGCACCACGACGGATATTGGCCGGGATCAATAAACTGACGTCAATCTTGTGTGAAGCTGGCGCAAGTGATATCAAATAGACATTACGACCCGATATCACAAGAACAAGAGGGCAATTCACATGCAAGGCATGATCATCAGCAATCCGAAGCTGGAATTCCTGCGCCCAGTGCTGGAACGCTGGTTTGATTGTATCGACCGATACAACGCCGTGCGCGGCGATAACGACACGCCCTATTGGCACAATGAAAAAGCCAATCTCGGATTGCTGGCGGCCGCCGCCTGGATGGCGGAGATGGTCACGCTCCAGGACGCAGCGACCCGCAAACAGAATGAAGAAGGCGAACGCAACGTCAGCGCCGACCTGTTGATCGCCAGCAGCGATGAGCGCGCCTTCATCCAGGCCACGCAACGCTGGCCGAAGGTCAACAACCTGAACCTGACCCAACCTTTGCTGGAAGCCACCAGCGACGCCAAGCGCATCAGCTACGCCAGCGACCTGAAATTGGGCTGCCTGTTCGTCGCCCCGCAAAAAGCCCAGCAAAGCGCCACGCCAGAAGAGTTGCAGGACATGATCGACGACCTGCAGAAGGAAAACACCTGCGCCGTGGCCTGGTATTTCCCATATGCCTACCGCAAGTTGCGCAACGAGGCCGGCCACTATCACCCGGGGATCGCCGTGCTGTTCAAGCAGGCTCATGGCTGATTCTGCCTACAAGGATCGCTTGATTGGCTGGCAGCCCCGCTATTGAACCATCCCACGTCTACGCTTCTCTATGAGTAACCACATGCACTCATAGGGAAGCCCGCATGCTCAAGCCAAATCACCTGTTGATCGCCGCCCTTGCCACAGGGCTTGTCGCTTGCGGCGAGTCGTCGACCTTGCAGGTTTCCGACGGCATCGGCCCGTCACCGAAACTGCCCGAGCCGAACAAGACCCTGATGCCTACGGTGAATATCGCCGAAGCCGTCGGCTGGCCGGATGGCGCCAAGCCAACGCCGGCGCCAGGCCTGCAGGTGATGGCCTTTGCCGAAGGCCTGGATCATCCACGCTGGCTCTACGTGCTCCCCAACGGCGATGTGCTGGTGGCCGAGACCAACGCCCCGCCCAAGCCCGACGATACCCAGGGCATCCGTGGCTGGGTGATGAAAAAAGTCATGGACCGTGCCGGCGCTGGCGTCCCCAGCCCAAATCGCATCACCCTGCTGCGGGACGCCAATCACGACGGCGTCGCCGAGACCCGGACGATTTTCCTGGAAAACCTCAATTCACCGTTCGGCATGACGCTGGTGGGCACTGACCTGTATGTGGCCGACACGGACCGGTTGATCCGTTTCCCATATAAAGAAGGCGAAACGCAGATCAAGACACAACCCACCAAGGTCGTCGATTTACCCGGCGGCACGCTCAACCACCACTGGACCAAGAACGTGATCGCCAGCCGAGACGGCAGCAAGCTTTACGTCACCACCGGCTCGAACAGCAACGTCGCGGAAAATGGCATGGAAGCGGAAGAAGGTCGTGCGGCCATCTGGGAGGTGGATCGGGCTACCGGCAGTCACCGCATCTTCGCCTCAGGCCTGCGCAACCCCAACGGCTTGGCATGGGAGCCTCGCAGCGGCGCATTGTGGACGGCGGTCAACGAACGGGACGAGATTGGCAGTGACCTGGTGCCGGACTACATCACCTCAGTGAAGGACGGAGGCTTTTATGGCTGGCCCTACAGTTATTACGGGCAGAACGTCGACGTCCGGGTCGAGCCACAGAACCCCGAGCTGGTGGCCAAGGCCATCGCGCCCGACTATGCCGTCGGCCCTCACACTGCGTCCTTGGGACTGACTTTCGCCGAAGGCAGCACGTTGCCCGCGCCGTTCATGGAGGGCGCCTTCGTCGGGCAACACGGCTCCTGGAATCGCAAGCCCCACAGCGGCTACAAAGTGATCTTCGTCCCGTTCAAGGCGGGCAAGCCGGAAGGGCAGCCTGTGGATGTGCTGACGGGTTTTCTCAACGCAGACGAAAAGGCCCAGGGCCGGCCGGTGGGCGTGGTGATCGATAAACAGGGTGGGTTGCTGGTGGCCGATGACGTGGGAAACAAGATCTGGCGGGTGTCAGCCAAATGACCATCAGCAAACCTATGGATTGCGCGCCAGGTGCTCCGGCTGCAATACACGCTTGGCTCCCAAGTACGCTTTCTGCCAATAGGCCTTGGACAAGCTGTCGAGCTTGACCGTCCCGCCCGTGGCAGGCGCATGGACGAAACGTCCCTCGCCCACGTAAATCCCGGCATGGCTGACCTGGGAACCGCCGTTGGTGGCGAAGAACACCAGGTCGCCCGTCTGCAAGGCGTCTTTGCCGACCTGCGGCGCGCGCATGCTGATCATCTCGCGAGTGGAACGCGGCAAGGAGATCCCGGCGGCGTCACGGTACACATAACCGATCAAGCCACTGCAATCGAAGCCTGAATCCGGCGTATTGCCGCCCCAACGATAGGGCGTCCCCACCAGGCCCAGCGCGCGGAAAAGCACGTCTTCAGCAGCGGGGGAAAAAGTCTGGGAGGGTGCGAATACCACCGGAGCGCGCACTGGCGCGGGCGGTGGAGTGCGACTGGCACAGGCGCTGAGCAGCGCGGCAAGAACAATCAGAGCGAGGCGGGCCGACGTCGACATATGCAGAACAATCCTGATCTGGATGCGGCTTTTCTGCCGTGGAGATGAAAACAAATCCGCCCGCGCAGTACGCAGGCGGATTGCCATCAATCAATGATCAAGGATTCTAGCGGCTATGGGGCAAACTTCAAGTAAGACTTTAAGTTTGCCTTACAAGTTGTGTG
>Ga0307405_10000553_pt1 | contig 14216 bp, 8 predicted proteins | sample 322Cmetagenome_2_FD_203311 | JGI IMG/M metagenome (GOLD analysis project Ga0307405, IMG submission 203311) | Maize rhizosphere microbial communities from greenhouse at UC Davis, California, United States - 322HYB-C-1 | ecosystem: Host-associated > Plants > Roots > Rhizosphere > Soil | place...
AGAGCGAAGAACGCTGGCGGGCGCTCTTCGAACATGCCGGCGTTGGCATCGCCCAACTCGGTTTGGATGGGCAGTTCCTCAGAGTCAATTCTCGCCTCTGCGAGACGCTGGGGTATTCATCAAGAACCATGACGCGGTGCACGTTCCAGCAGTTCGTGTATCCCGACGATCTCCAACTGATTCTCGATCAGATCCGCCAATTGGTGAGCGGCAAGCGTCCCTCGTTCGCCATGGAAACACGGTATCGCCGCAGCGACGACGTGTGGGTTTGGGTCGAGATGACCGTCTCACTCGTCCGCGACGGCGCTTGTGTCCCCGCCTATTTCATCGCCGTCATGCAGAACATCCACGATCGGAAGCAGGCAGAGGCCGGCCTGGCTAGAACAACTCAGCTGCTTCAAACACTCGTCCGTGAGTCTCCCCTTCCGATCGTCAGCCTGGATCTCGCCGCCCGTGTCACCAGTTGGAATCAAGCGGCAACACGCTTGTTCGGATGGTCGGAAGAGGAGGTCTTGGGCCGCGAACTGCCGTACGTTCCTCAAGAAGAAGCGGCCAGGGCTGAGTCGCTTTGGGAACGCGGACTGCGAGGGGAGATTCACGGTCCGATCGAACTGCGGCGGTGCCGTAAGGACGGGAAGATACTAGACCTCTTGCTGTGGCCCGTCTTCGTTCACTCGGAGGGAGGGGACGTGTCGACGGCCATCGGTCTGTACGTCGACCAATCCAACCTCAAACGGGCCGAGGAAGCCCTCCTCGCGAGCGAGGAACGGTTCAGCAAAGCGTTTCGCTCGAGCCCCTATCCGATCGGCATTACGGACTTGGAAACCGGCGCCTGCCTGGATATCAATGATGCGGCATTGGAAGTCTTCGGGTTTACACGCGAGGAGGTGATCGGTCAGACGACCTCCCTCCTCGGTATTTGGCCTGACCCCGAGGCACGGCAGGAATTTGTTGAGCGCCTCCGGACAAAGGGCACCATCAGAAACCTCGAGGTTCCGCTGAAATCGAAGCGTGGAGAGGTCCGCCAGTTCCTCGCATCCACGGAAGTGATCGTACTCAACGGCAATGAATGTCTGGTGACCATCGGAACAGACATTACCGAACAGAAACGGGCGGAAGAAGCACTGCGCCGCAGCGAGGTGGCGGTCCGGCAGGCGTTTGAGGAGAGAGAGCGGCTCAGTCAAGACCTTCACGACAATCTCTTGCAGTCTCTCTATGCCGTCGGCATGGGACTCGAGCTCACAAAACAACGCATACAGCGCATCTCACGAACAAACGCCAAACGGTTGGAACAGTCTGTCGGCCAATTGAACAATGTGATTCGTGAGGTGCGGTCGTTTATTTCTCACGTGCAGCCTCCCGTCGTTTTCGAGCAATCCGTCGCCGATACCCTTCGGACGCTGGCCGGATCGTTCATGGCAACGGGCGCCGGAGAGATCGTCGTCACGGTAGACGACGAGGCCGGCCTGCGACTGGCTCCGGAACAGCGTACTCATGTGCTGGCCATCGCCAAGGAAGCGCTGAGCAACAGCATCCGTCATACCAAAGCGGACAAGCGGATGGTGACCCTGCGGCGACATGGGAATAAGATCCGTCTGGAAGTCATCGACAACGGCCACGGGTTCTCTCCTCTTCAACGGCGGAAGCAGGGTATGGGTATGGGTTTGCAGAACATGCGCGCTCGAGCGAGAAAGCTTCACGGCCGTATCTCCATTACATCCGTCCTCACCCAGGGCACGACAGTCACGCTTACCATTCCTTCGACATAAGCCGACCGCGGGAGCACTCCTCCGACGCACCTCAATCATGATGTTCCCCGTAGGTGGCCGTCGTTCATGCGAAATATTTGACAGAGACCGTCCAGCCCTCTAGGATACAGCCCCCATCAGGTCCTTCCTCCGTTGAACGTATTCGCAAACACCGGAGCATCATGTCCGATCAACGCATTGGTTCAACCATCTCAGAGAATACCAACGCACTCGAGCACGGTTTTGAAGTGGTCGTGTTTGCCAGCCGCTGGATCCAAGCCCCGCTGTACGGCGGCCTGATCGTAGCCGAACTGCTCTACGCCTATAAATTTTTAGTGGAGCTGTGGGAAATGGTGGTGCACGTCCAAGGCCTTGAAGAAACCAAATTCATGCTCGGCGTGCTGGGGCTGATCGACGTCACGATGGTCGCCAATCTGTTGACCATGGTGGTGATCGGGGGCTACGCCACCTTTGTCAGCAAGTTGAGCCTGGAAGGCCATCCGGACCGGCCTGATTGGCTCAGCCATGTGGATCCCGGCACGATCAAAGTCAAATTGGCGGCCTCCCTCATCGGCATTTCAAGCATTCACTTGCTCAAAGCGTTCGTCGATGTCGCGAACGAGAACCCTGAGCACATCAAGTGGAAGATTTTCATCCACATGACCTTTTTGGGGTCGGCCATTCTGCTGGCTTGGACCGACAAGATCATGCAGAAAGACAAAAAGCATTCGCCCTAGGCTCTGGCAAGGATCCTGGCCGTCGTTCTTGAACGAGGTGCCTGTGACCCACATGGGCTGGCGTCCGTCGCGGTTTACCCCTCGGCCTGCACCCGCAGGTCCACGCCTTCCCTCATCGATTTTGCGCTCTCATCTCCAACATGTTTATACCAAGACGAACTCGTGAAAAAGCTCGTCGAACAAGGAGGCGTTTGCTATTTTGGAATGAGGCAAAAGAACGAACAAGGAAAAGGAGACATCACAGCGTGATAGGACTTCTTATCGCCATGATGAGTGCCGGCCTGCTCCTCGCCGGATGCTTTGCCAAGGTTCATGAACTTCCCGCACAACCGGAACATGCCGAAGCGTTGTTCGCCCCTTTGCCTGACCAGGATTTCATGGTAGGGCTTGCCGTCTCAGGCGGGGGCAGCCGGGCAGCGACATTCGCCGCCGGGGCCTTGGAAGCCCTGGCGGAGGTTCCCGTTCGTTTTGGCACGGAGAACCGCAGCGTCCTGGAAACCGTCAGCTACATGTCGAGCGTGTCCGGCGGCAGTCTGGCCACGGCCTATTATGTGACCAACAAACCTCCGAAGTCCGAACCAGTGCTCGGCGTGAACGGGCTCTCTCCGCGCTATCGGGAATTCTTTTCCCTCTATAAGACCGCGATGCAGTCCAATTTCCAGCGGAGCGCTCTGTTCCGCCAACTGGCATTCTTCCGCGCTCTGAACCCGACGAAGCTCGCCTATTCGCTGTCGGAAGTCTGGGACCAAGACTTTCTCGGTCACACGACCTTCGCTCAACTGTACAAGCGGGAGCAACGCGGTGATATTCCCCGCGTGATCTTGAACGGTACGGTCTATAACTCCGGACGGCGCTTCGCCTTCACCACACTACCGGCTTCGGATTTCGATTACGACTTTATCGAACTCTTGACCAAGGAGTTAAAGAAGCCCGATCGCCCGGTGCCGGTCACACCTGAAGGCATGGCCATCATTCAGAAGGGCTTAGAACGAGCCAGCCGACAGTTTCTGCCGCTCACCTTCGAGCGGATCGGCGCTGATTACCGCGAGCTTCCATTGTCTCTCGCCGTGGCCACTTCCGCCTCCTTCCCTCCGGTCGTGGGCCCGGTCACCTACCAAGTCGCCGGCAGGCCGACGTACCTGCATATCGGCGACGGCGGGCTCTTCGACAATCTGGGGACCGAATCCCTCACGACCCTCTTCTTGAAAAAAATCCCTAAAGGGTCTTCAAAAAGCGGTCTGATCATCGTGATCGATACATCATTTCCGTTCGACGCAGGAGGGCCCGGCCTCGACAAGAGCGACAAAGGATTCGAGGTCTTTCGCGACGATCCCTCGCGCATTGTCGGCATCATGGAAGAACGGGCAAATACCTACCAGACGCTGCTCTGGCACAGCCTCAGGACCGAAGGCGTCGTGCTTCCAGATTTCGCCCATCTGAGAATTGTGGTCTTAAAACACGTCGATGCGGAGTGGACGGGATACGACGATCTGCCGGAAGCATGCCGGAATGAGTTTTCCGCCGACGTGACACCGGCTGCAATCAAGCAAGCCGTCAGCCAGATCCCGACCCTGTTCAAGATCAAGACGCCTTGTCACGGGGAGTTGCTGTTGAAAGCGGCGCGCAAAGTGGTGGAACAGTCGCGGCATCGTATCGTCAATTTCATCGAAGCACACCAATAGGCGAGCCATCATGGCCACTGAGCCAGTCAATGCTCCCGTTCCCCTCCTCCGCATCCTCGAGGAGGAATACGAAGCGCTTCATGGGGCCTTGCCTCCGGCACATACCGCACTCAATCCTCACAACCGGCTCGCCGTCCTTTACACTCGCATACACCAACTGCCACAGAAACGGACCGCCCTCTGTTTGTCAGGAGGAGGGATCCGAAGCGCCACGTTCGCATTGGGAGTCATTCAAGCGCTTGCTCACCTCTCACTCCTCACCCGGTTCGACTACCTCTCCACCGTTTCAGGAGGCGGTTACATCGGGAGTTGGTTAACCGCATGGATTCATCGACATCCAAAGGGCGCAGGCGGCGTGATGCAGGACTTGCGGACCGTATCATTCGATGACCAGGACCGTGAAGCGAGGCCTATCAAGTGGTTGCGTCAATACAGCAACTACCTGAGCCCCCGCCTCGGATTGCTATCCGCCGATTCGTGGACTCTCCTCGGCAGTTATCTGCGTAATCTCACGCTCAATTGGTTGATCCTGGTGCCTCTCATCGCCGCCGTCTTGGCTGTCCCTCGTCTTCTGACAGCGTTGGTTCGTGGGACCAGCGGAGACCTCGGTCTTGGTCCGTCAGCACCGGCCTGGAGCCTCAATCTGGGCCTGCTGTGCGGATTGATTGCCCTGACCTATCTCCATGTGTATCGCCCCAGTCTCGGATCGCTTCGCGCTCACGGTATCTGGAAGCAGTTTGAGCGGCAACAATGGTTTCTTATTGCCGGCCTGACGCCGCTCATGATCGCCGCGTTTCTTCTGACCAACGCCTGGGCGTGGTATCGAAACGCCGGCGGTCATCTCGATGATCTGACGTTCGGCAGCTGGCCGAGTCGCGGTACATTCGTGTTTGGCGGCGCCTTCATACATGCCGCCGGGTGGCTGGTCTCGGCTTTGCTCTTGCGCCGGTGGCGTGCCTTCAAGGGGCGTCTTCTGGTCGAGTTTCTGGTCATCCTGTGGTCTGGCGCCGTGGGTGGTCTCTTCCTGTGGTCGGTGCTCGCGGAAACTCCTCCCGAGATTCAGGTGGGCGATTTTGCAGAATGGTATGCCACGTTTGCGGTGCCGGCCTTTCTCTCCATGTTCCTGTTCACCGCAACTCTGTTCGTGGGCGTTGCCAGCCGATATACAGACGATCACGACCGGGAATGGTGGGGACGGGCGGGAGCCTGGACACTCATTGTCATGTTGGCGTGGACCGCAGGGGGCGCGCTGGTCATATTCGGGCCTGGACTTCTGTCCTACACCCCGACGCTCATGGCCAGTGTGGGAGGCGTGTCCGGTGTGATCTCCCTGGTGGTTGGATTCAGCTCCAAGACAGCGGCGACGGGGAAGACGAAGCCCGACCTGCTGGATTTGGTACTCGATCGGGCGGTGCGGCTGGCCGCTCCGCTCTTCATTGCTTGTCTGCTTGTCTTGGTCACGCTGGGCACGAGCCGGCTTCTTCACCTGATTGCGGGCTTGTATGAGCCTGGCATCCTCCACACGGAGACCATTGGCTTAGGAGTGCCATCCGATGCGTGGGGGCATGCGCTCATTCTTCACCACAGCCCTCTGCTCCTGCTGTTGAAGCTTACCTTGTCCCTTGTCATCTTCGCAGGGGCCATGTCCATCGTCATCAATATCAATAAATTTTCTCTCCACTCGATTTACCGCAATCGGCTGATCCGAGCCTATCTCGGTGCCACGCGCCTTCAGGAGTATGGTGTCGAACGCCGTCCCAACCTCTTCACCGGATTCGACCTCAGCGACAACGTGCAGCTGCATGAACTCGTAGACAGCACCGGGCGCGTCAAGAAGCCGTTTCACATTCTCAATATGGCGATTAATCTCGTCCGAGGAAGCAATTTGGCCTGGCAACAACGGAAAGCGCAATCCTTCACGGCTTCCCCGCTGTTTTGCGGAAGTTGGAATCTGGGATACCGACGGGCGAAGCTGTATGGAGCGAACGGCCGGCTCCACAGAGCCATGACCCTGGGAACCGCCATGGCCATCTCCGGGGCTGCGGCTAGTCCCAACATGGGGTACCACTCGGCTCCTGCTGTGACGTTTTTGCTCGCGTTCTTTAACGTCAGGCTGGGGTGGTGGCTTGGCAATCCGGGACCCGCCGGCCGTCACACGTTTGACCAGTCCTGCCCACGCATTGCGGTGCGTCCTTTGTTCGCCGAAACGTTCGGCTTGACGGATGCCAATAATCCCTATGTCTACCTGTCAGACGGCGGACATTTCGAGAATCTGGGACTGTACGAAATGGTCCTTCGGCGGTGCCACTGCATCGTGGTCTGTGACGCGAGTTGTGACAGCGCCCGGTCCTTTTTAGATCTCGGAGGTGCCATTCGGAAAATTCGCATCGATCTTGGAATAGACATCGACATTCCCACGGAACTGCTTCAGGTCCAGCCGGAAAACCGGCTGAGCCGAGCCCACTACGCACTGGGCATCATCCGCTACGATCAAGTCGATCGAGACGCTTCGCCCGGCCTGCTGATCTATTTGAAACCGTCGCTGACGGGGAATGAACCGGCCGACGTGCGGCAATATGCGAGCTGTCATGACGAGTTCCCCCACGAACCGACCGCGGATCAGTTTTTTGACGAATCGCAGTTTGAGTCCTATAGGGCACTCGGGTATCACATCGCCGAGAAAGTCTTCAGTCAGCCGCTGTCAAAGGGGACGGGACAAGCCGAAGTGCTGTTCGAGGCATTCCGCTCGGGCCGAAGCAGCTGACCTTTTCTTTGGACTATTGCCAGGCGGGCGTCATGGTGCCGGCGGCGGATCGCCAATGCGGCGTCCAGACTAACGCCACGAGCGTTACGGTGATGTTCGCCTTGGTCGGCTTGAGAGAAATGGATTCCAGTTTCTCCTGAAGTGGATCGGTCGCCGCAGTGAGTGCGTCACGCTCTGATCCGAATTGCGCTTCGAGGTCTGCCAGTTGCTGCCGCAGTGCGGCCACGTTCTCTTCGGCCATATTCACGTCGCGGGATTCCTTCAGCACACGACCGGCGCCGCGAATGGCAGTCGTGGCCCGGCCAATGTTCGTCGCACTGAGGGTTTTTCGGCCCAGGAATGCCCCCAGAATCGACGCGCCCACCGAAATAGCGGCCTGGACTTGATTGGTTTTCGACTCGACCTGCTGTTTTTGTCTCTGCTGGTCTGCACGGCGAACCCGCTCCTGAAGAGCGGTGATCTTGGGCGCATATTTTCGCCGCAGCGATTCAATGTGCTGGTCACGCCGCTCGCGACCGGCCTGTTGTAAACGAACACGAAAGTCGCGTTCGGATTCTCCCGGCCTCGACACTTCGTTCGAAGCCGGACTCTTCAACAGCTCCAATTGCTGCGTCCGGAAGAGCCAGGCTGCAAATTCTTTCTTCCAGATGTCATAGCTCTTGGCTTTGCCCGCGCTGGGCGGAACCGCAAGGAATTGCGCTTCTCCGGCGGGACTTTGCTCGAGATCCGCCGGTGATATTGTTGCTGTGACGCCCTGATCCCAATCGAGGGCGACCGCACCATCGGTCACGGGAGCCATGATATGGACGTCTTGCGTCGCCTCGATGTCGCTCTTGCTGTCAGCAAAGCGCACCTGGCCGGCGCCTAGCACCATGGGCACATAGACCAGGTGACTGTCGTCCGGCTTTTTGCCACGCAGGGGCGCAACATACTGCGCGACAGCGGGATCCATTATCGGCCGGGACTCGAGCATGCTTTGCCGAACGCTGCCTCCCGCTTGAGAGGCAGCCTTTGATGATTGCGACTGGGTTCTGCGCGGATCCATTAATGCCTTGATCTGCGAGCGCGTAAGCGGGCCTCGTAGGTAGGAAAGAGCCCAGCGCGTTTCGAACACGACCGGCTCATCTTCATGGATGTTATGCATCAAGAAGATGCGAGCGCCCAGTCCTGCCAGCGTTTGTTCCATACGATTTTTGTCGAATGTCTTGCCGGCGCTGGCAGAGGCACCTTCTAAACCTTCGAGCACACGTGCTTTATCACGTTCAGTCTGGAGCCGGCCGATGAACCACGTGCCAGTGTTGGCCAAACCCTTGTAATCGAGATCCGCCGGATTCTGTGTCGCCAATACTACGCCGAGCCCGAATGCCCTGGCCTGCTTGAGCAACGTCATCAGCGGCAGTTTCGACGGAGGATTTGCCACCGGCGGAAAGTAGCCGAAGATCTCGTCCATATAGAGCAGCGCGCGCAAGCTGGTGGTCCCCGGCTGGCCGCGCATCCAGCCGACTACCTGGCTCAGCAACAAGGTGACAAAAAACATCCGTTCAGCGTCGCTCAGATGTGCGATCGAGAATATAGCCAGGCGGGGCTTGCCTGTGGGCGTGTAGAGCAGTTCTTGGACATCCAACGACGCTCCGCTCAGCCAGGCTTCGAACCCGGGCGCAGCCAGCAGGTTGTTCAGCTTCATCGAGAGCGCAAATCGGTCCCTGGAAGGAAAGAAGGCATCGACGTCCAAAACGCCGATCTTCCCGGCGAGGGGGGATTGGATGGCGTGAATGAGGGCCCCAAGGTCAAGATCTTCTTTCCGCCTCCATTTTTCTTTCAGAATCGTCGAAATCAGAATATGCTCTCGGCTTTGAATCGGATCCGCTTCCACGCCGATCAATCCCAGCAGGCCGGTGACGGTCGTACTGATCCGCTCCCGCAACAATTCGTCGTCGTTGCGGACATCGTCGGGAGGAGCTGCAAAGGATTTGAGAATCGAGACCGGTAAACCTGCAAGACTCCCCGGCGTGTAAATCGCCGCGTCGACGGAATCCTGGAACCGCTTGATGCGGGCTCCATCCTCCTGCCAGGACGCAAGGCCCTGTTTCCAATGATCCGCCTGCTGCGCCGCATATTCAGCCGGTGTAAGCCCCTTTTTTCGTGCCTCGTCTTCGTTGATCCACGGCCGGAATTCTTCAGCGGTAAGCCCGGGAAAGATCAAAAGTAAATTGGCGAGGTCGCCCTTTGGATCGATCAGAATCGCCGGTACATTGTCTATCGCCGCCTCTTCGATGAGGGACAAACACAACCCCGTCTTGCCGCTCCCCGTCATGCCCACGCAAACCGCATGGGTCACCAGGTCCTTCGAGTCGTATAGAATCCACCCGGCTTTGCTTTGCTTCGCGACGGGGTCATACGGCCGACCGAGATAGAAGACGCCCAGCCGCTCAAAATCTTCGTTCTTCGCTGACCCGTCAGCCGATCTCGCCGCCGCCGGTGAAGGCTTTTTCCGTGGCATCGATCCTCATGAGCAGGAAAGATTGAGCAGTGACGAAGCATTGTAGGTCGGACGGCCAACCGCTTCAAGGTTGTCCGCAAGAGACGCCATGCCCGTTTCAGTGGTTGGTCAGGTGGGAGAGGAGCCGGGAGGCGGCCATCCGGCCGTCTCCCGGCGTAAGAACTCAGCTACCGCACGCAATCTTCAATGATTCGATGTCGTCCTTCATATTCATTTTACCGAGATTCGGCACCCTCTGGCCCGGGGCAAATGCGAGTTCTGTCCCTTTGAAATCCTTGTCCGAGTAAGCCTTGACCTTCGCGTTGGAACCGACGATCACGCTTTCAATGTCGTTGTTCCAATTCTTCCCGCCCACGTCTTTCAACGACGCAAATTCTTTCGGGCCTTGTATTTTGTAATGGGCGTCGTCCATGTCGAAATCGTCATCATCGAAGACTTCGATATAGCAATTCTTGTCGATGACCTGTGTTTCAAGATCTGCGGCGAAGGCCGGTACGGGGCTCAACGCAATTGCGGCGATCATCGGCAGCCCAAGTCTCAGCGATAACATAGTGCACTCCTTTATGTGTGAGTAATCTCACTCGGTGCGTGGTTATCGAAGGATACCAAGAAACCACAGCACGACCAGTAGGCTCACTGGCACTCCGAGCAGCCACAAAATGACGCCTTTCCCCATCGTTCCCATCTGTTCCTCCGTCTGACTTCCTACTCGGTCTTCTAGTGCAATAACGAAGCTTCTTGATTCATGACGCGGTTCAACACGCTGACCATACGCAGATGGGCGCGGTTGTCTTGGACCAAGTCAGTTGCGAATAATTCCGCGTGCCGCTGCTGTAAGACCTTCCCAAAGGCACCATGGTTGGCCTCAGGGACGCCGTACAAGGTGGCCAGTGACGTCACATACTGCCCGCTTCCTGCTGCGGCTTCCTGGCGCAGATTTTCATACGCCACCCCAGCGAACAGGTTGATCTTCTGCTCCTGCTTCACCAGGCCATCCACCGTAAACAGATCGTTTGGCGTAGTACTCGAGAAAAAGTTGACTGTCGTGTCGATCGTCGCCTTGGTCGTGTTGCATGCCGCAAGGTTCAATCCGAACACGATGATTCCACAAGTGGTCAAAACTCGACGTGCCATATCAGGTAACATCGCTCCTCCTTTCGGGTAAATGAAACGGTAGAAAAAGCGGACCCTACCGGACCGCTCAATTCGCCCTAGGCGTAAGTGTTGGCGAAACTCCCAGGTTGTAGAGTAAGCAAGGGACGGGCCGAACTCGCAAGCAGGCAAGGCCGCCTGGATGTCACGGCAAACGGGGGTGTCTCCGCAGGAAGATCATCACATCGCCGCCGTTCGGCCGTCTCGTGTGGACAAGTTGTCCCTATTCCGGGACAGGTTGGATGATGGATTACACGATGCCGGGATGGAACTGTGGAGGGTTCGTCTAGGTGAACATGTCAAAACGCTCGTGGGCGGGACCCATCCTCCATCCCAGCAGGAGGTTCATCGTACTCCTGCCTCTTTGAGGACCTGGCCCGTGTAGGAACGCTTGGCCTTGGCAATGTCTGCGGGCGGCCCCTCGGCCACAATTTCACCGCCGCGGTCCCCTCCTTCAGGGCCGAGATCGAGGATCCAATCGGCGTTCTTGATCACGTCAAGATTGTGCTCAATCACGAGGACCGTGTTGCCAGCTTCGACGAGCCGATCCAAGACATCGAGCAACCGCTGCACATCGGCGAAGTGCAGGCCGGTTGTGGGTTCGTCGAGAATGTACAGCGTCCGTCCGGTCGCGCGCTTGGACAACTCGCGAGATAATTTTACTCGCTGAGCCTCTCCCCCCGAGAGGGTGGTCGCCGACTGCCCAAGCTTGACATAATGCAGACCCACGTCATGCAGTGTCTGCAATTTGCTCTTGACCAACGGGATATTCTCGAAAAATGCGAGCGCTTCCTCCACCGTCATGTTCAGCACATCGGCAATACTTTTGTCCTTGTAAAGGATCTCCAGCGTCTCGCGGTTGTAGCGTTGCCCTTTGCACACTTCACAAGTGACGTACACATCGGGTAAAAAATGCATTTCAATCTTGATCAATCCGTCGCCCTGGCAGGCTTCGCATCGGCCACCTTTCACATTAAAACTGTACCGACCCGGCGTATATCCGCGCACCCGCGATTCCGGCAAATTGGAGTACAGATCGCGAACGTATCCGAACAATCCAGTATACGTGGCGGGGTTCGAACGCGGCGTCCGACCAATCGGCGACTGATCGATGTCGATCACCTTGTCGAGCGCAAGCACACCATGAAGATTCATGCATCCATCGATCTTCGGTTTCTTGTGATAGAGGAGCTGCGAGAGCGAGTGGAATAGCACCTCGAGCACCAGAGTGCTCTTGCCCGATCCCGAAACGCCGGTCACGCAGGTCAAGAGTCCCAAGGGAATTTTTGCCGTGAGATTCTTCAGATTGTGCTTATGCGCACCGACCACGGAGAGAAAACCCTTCGGCTTCCGGTGACGCGGCGGCACCGAGACTGACTGCACGCCCCGCAAGTAGTGCCCTGTCAGGGAGCGTGCATCGCTCATGATCTGCTGAGGCGTGCCCTGTGCAATCACGTGGCCGCCATGCGCCCCTGCCCCGGGGCCCATATCAAGGATGTGATCTGCGGCCAGCATCGTCTCGGCGTCGTGCTCGACGACGACGACAGTGTTTCCGAGGTCGCGCAATCGCAACAGCGTTTGGAGCAGCCGCCGGTTATCCCGTTGGTGAAGTCCGATGGACGGTTCATCGAGGATGTAGAGGACACCGACGAGTCCCGAGCCAATTTGCGTCGCCAACCTGATGCGCTGTCCTTCTCCACCGGACAGCGTGGCTGCCGCGCGGTCCAGCGTCAGATAGTCCAATCCTACGTTCACCAGAAAGCCGAGGCGCTCTCTAATCTCCTTTAAGATCCTATGGGCAATCACCATCTCGCGCTCGGTGAATGTGAGCGACGCAAAGAATTCGGCTGCTGCCCTGACGGATCGGCCCGTGACGTCTGCAATCGACTGCCTGGCAATCTTGACGGAGAGGCTTTCGGCCCTGAGCCTGGCCCCATGACACGCCTCACAGGCTTCCAGCAGTGTCAGGTCCTGGTCGTCAGTGGCGTCCGGAGGCATGGCATACCCGATGCCGTCGCAGGCTGGACAGGCCCCGTGCGGACTATTAAAGGAGAAGATGCGCGGCGTGATCTCCGGATAACTGACGCCGCACCTGATGCACGCGAGCTTTTCACTGTACAAGAGGGTCTTTCCCTCCTCCGTCAGTACGCCGACGAGCCCGCCAGTGAGCTTCAACGAGGTTTCCACGGAGTCAGCCAACCTGCGCACCAACGCATCACCGGGCTTCATCACCAAGCGATCTATGACGACCTCGATGGTGTGCTTCTTCTGTTTGTCGAGCGTCAGGTCGTCGCCCAGATCCACCGGCTTCCCGTCGATCCGCGCCCGGACATAGCCGGCCCGCCGCATCTCCAACAGCTCTTTTCGATATTCGCCCTTCCGGCCTCGAACAATCGGAGCCAAGACTTGGAACTTGCTTCCCTCGGGCAGGGCCCCGATCGCATCGACCATCTGTTGAACCGTTTGAGCGGTGATCTCCTCGCCGCATTGGAAGCAATAGGGACGCCCTACTCGGGCAAACAGCAAGCGCAAATAATCATAAATTTCCGTGACGGTCCCGACGGTCGACCGGGGATTGTGGCTCGTGCTTTTCTGCTCGATTGAGATGGCCGGCGAGAGACCTTCGATCGAATCGACGTCAGGTTTGCCCATTTGCTCCAAAAACTGGCGGGCATAGGCGGACAACGATTCCACATAGCGCCGCTGTCCCTCCGCGTAGATGGTGTCGAAGGCGAGCGAAGACTTGCCCGAACCGCTCAAACCTGTGATGACCACCAGCTTATCTCGCGGGATCTCAACGTCGATATTCTTGAGATTGTGTTCGCGTGCGCCCTTGATGACGATCGAATTGCCCATACGGGCAGGATTATAACATTCGAACCGACCACGTGTGGGAATCGGTGCCTCGGGACTTCCGGCTGGGCTTGAGGATCGCAGGACATTCCGGCGAAGCTCGCGGCGGTTTGGCCATCTCTGCCCATTGCTTGACAAAGCCGGAAACCGGGTGCTACCACCCATCGGCATGCGTTCCATGGAGGAGTCCATGACCGAGCAGCAGGCGCCGGACGTTTCGGCACGCGCCATTTCCACCTGGTCGGGCTCCGCACGTGAGCAAGCAGTTCAACGCATGTTCACGGCCATTGCCGGGGTCTACGATCTCAACAATACGCTGCTGAGCTTCGGACTTCATTCTCGTTGGAAAACGGTCACGGCGTCCTACATTCCCGCCGTAGAACAAGGCACCGCCCTCGACGTGGGAGCAGGCACAGCCGATCTTGCCTTGTTACTCGAACCTCGTATGGGCGTCCGCGGGCGGGTCATCGCCTCGGACCTCAACCATGCCATGCTCGTTCAGGGGCTGAAAAAGGTGGACGGCAAGGGTCTCACGGGAAAGATCACCTGTCTGCAGGCCAACGCTGAGCACCTGGGATTCGATGACGATTCGTTCGATGCGGTGACCACTGGGTTCTGCATGCGCAATGTCGGCAACCTCGCCCGCGTGGTGGGTGAAATTCGCCGGGTGATCAAACCGGGCGGGACATTTGCGTGTCTGGAGTTTTCCCGTCCGGTCTTTGGCTGGCTACGCGCCGTGTATGACTGGTATTCCTTCAAACTCTTGCCGTGGGTGGGCAC